>ENA-ORBV01000615-ORBV01000615.1-microbial-mat-metagenome-genome-assembly--contig:-NODE-615-length-81393-cov-23.069015_pt1 | contig 81393 bp, 76 predicted proteins | sample MGYA00237777_ERZ505514 | MGnify/ENA primary metagenome ERZ505514 (study PRJEB26160, sample SAMN06269048) | microbial mat metagenome | isolation source: Oligotrophic lake microbial mat | place...
GGCCCGGGTGGCAGCGTGGGCCTGATACTGACACCGATGCAATTGCAGGGCCGCCTGGCGGCGCTGATTCCGCCGCCACGCAAACATCGGCATCGCACCTTCGGGGTGCTGGCACCCCACTCGCCGCTGCGGGCAGCGGTCACCGCACTGGCGCAGCCCGTTGCGATTGCCGCCGCACCGAGGCCGGTCGAACCGATCCCGCCGGATGCGGCCCCGGCGGAGCCAATGCGTCGCCAAGCGGCGCGCTACGTCTGGGCGCTTCTGCCGGCGCGCATCTACGAGGTGCCGCCGCTTACGTGCCCGCAGTGCGGCGGCGCGATGAAGATCATCGCTTTCATCACCGAGACGGTGGTGAGGCGGGAGATTCTCGCTCATCTGCGTGAGCCTTAAGTCACCGCCGCGTCTGATGCCGGCCCGTGGGCCGCCGCTGTGGGAGATGCCGGGGCGGGGTTTCAGGGGCTTGTCAGGCGTCTTCGGCGCCAAATCAACGATTGACACAGACGGATATGGCCGGATTACTCCAACAATGGCGTTGAAATTCCTATCCTTCGGCCTGCTCTGGCGTCGCTTCGAGACAGACGACGCGGGTGCGATCCGGGGCGCGCGCATCGTTCCGCCGACCATCCAGAATCAGGCCCGCATCGAGGAGGATTTGCGCAATTCGCTACAGGCCTTCGGCCTCGGGCGCAGCGACGACGAGCTGCGCAGGCACGGCGAGATGGTGATCCGCAACTACGATCCGTACATTTCCTGCGCGACCCATTTCCTCAAGCTCGGCGTGCGGCGCCTGTGAGCCCGGTGCGCATTCTTGGCATCGGCTCGCCGTTCGGCGATGACCGCGTTGGCTGGGAAGTCGTCGAGCGCCTGCGCACGGGCGGCTACCTGGCGCGCTTTCCCGCCGGCGCCATCGCCGCCGAATGCTGCGATCGCGCGGGCGCCGGACTGGTCGCGCATCTGGCCGGCGCGGACTTCGCCATTCTCGTCGATGCGATGCGAAGCGGCGCCGCGCCGGCTCGTCGTCTTCGGCGTCGAGATCGCGCGCGCGCGCCCCGGCGACGAAATGAGCCCGGCGGTTCGCGCCACGATACCGGAAGTGCTGGCGTGCATCGCGCGGGAATTGGCCTCATCCACGAACGCCACAGCCGCAGCGAGCGGCGCTGGTTCATCGCCATTGCCGCCATCGACATCCTTGAATCGAGTCCGATGAGCGGCCGGCCGATGCCTTTGGGCCTGCGCGAACTGGTGATCTCCGGCGTGAGCAATGGATATCTGGCGCTCTACCGGTACGACGCCATCACGGACGCGGTCTATGTGCTGGCGATTCGCAGCCAGCGCGAGTTGCGCTACCGGCTAGGCACGTAATCGTGTGTTGCCTCGGCCGACACCACTCCCGCGTCGCTCGACTATTTACGCGGCGAGCAACTCCACTTCCCGCAACTCGGGCGCCAACTCCCGCCCCGCCTCTTCCAGGTCGTAGGCCGCCTGCAGGTTCATCCAGAATTCCGCGCTGGTGCCGAAACACTTCGCCAACCGCAGCGCCGTGCCGGCGGTGATGCCGCGCTTGGCGAGGACAATCTCGTTGATGCGGCGCGGCGGCACATTCATCGCGCGGGCCAATGCGTTCTGGCTGATCTCCATCGGCAGCAGAAATTCTTCGAGCAATACTTCGCCGGGATGGATGTTGCGCAGTTTGGCCATGTCGGTACTCCTTTTAGTGATAGTCCACGATTCCGGCGTTGGCTGCATTGCCGTCTTGCCACACAAAGCAGATGCGCCATTGATCGTTGATGCGGATGCCGTGTTGCCCTTTGCGGTCCCCTTTCAACGCCTCCAGCCGGGCCCTCTCCCACGCAAGAGGGAGAACGAGATGCCGTGGTTGGCGGCTGCCGCATGTGGCAGGTGGCATGCGGCTTTGCCGTGAAGCATCGAAATGCCGTCGATAGTCGAAGTCGCATGCAACGAAACCCGTAAAATCAGCCTGTGCCCATCCTCGAAGCTTACCGTCGCGCCCTAGCCAGCCAGTTGCAGCCCGGCATGCTGCTGTTGGCCATTGGTCCGGTGCTGGCAGCCGCCTTGTTCTGGGCCTTCATCATGTGGTGGAAGTGGGCGACTCTTTTCGCCGCAGTCGACAGCCTGCTCAAGACCCTGCCCTATGTCGAACGCTTCATCGACCGGCTGGTGATCTACGGTTTTTCCGTGGTGCCTGGGGTGCTGGCATTGTGGGTTCTGATCGCGCTGTTCATCCCGCTCACGCTGGTATGCGCGCTCGGCTTCATCAGCGTGGTCGGCATGCCGCTGATGTTGAAACACGTGGCCGCGCGCGACTTCGCAACGCTCGAGGCACGCCGCGGCGGCAGCCTGGCGGGCTCGCTTGGCAATTCCGTCGGCGCACTTGTCAAATTCATTGTGCTGGCGCTGCTCACCTTTCCGATCTGGTTCATTCCACTGTTTGGCTGGCTGGTTCTGCCGATGCTGCTGGGTCGCCTCAATACCCTCGTGCTGCGCTATGACGCGCTGGCCGAGCATGCCTCGACCGAGGAACTCAAGCGCTTGTGCGGCGAGCGCAACCGCAGTTGGGGCTGGCTCGGCTTCGGCGGCGCCTTGCTCAACATCGTGCCGTTTTTCTGGTTTTTCTCGACCACCCTGACCGGGCTGGCATTTATCCACTATGGCCTCAACGCGCTTGCCAGCGAGCGCGGCAATGCGCTCAAGGAACTTACGTAAATGAACTTCGGGCTCATCATCATCGGCGACGAAATCCTCTCCGGCAAACGCGCCGACAAGCACATGCCGAAAATCATCGAGCTTTTGAAGGCGCGCGGTCTCAAGCTTTCCTGGGCCGAATACCTGGGTGACGATCGCGCACATATCGTTGACACCTATCGCCGCACCTTCGCGCTGGCCCAAGGCGGCCACTGGTGCATTTTCAGCTGCGGCGGCATCGGCGCCACGCCCGACGACCACACCCGGCAGGCGGCGGCCGAGGCGCTCTGCGTGGGCCTGGTTTCGCATCCGCTGGCGGAGAAGGAAATCCGCGCCCGCGCCATCGAGATGAAATGGGAACTCAACGCGCAGCGCCTGGCGATGGGCGAATTTCCGGCCGGTGCCGACATCATTCCCAACCCCTATAACCGCATCGCCGGCTTCACCATCGGTCATCACTGGTTCGTGCCGGGCTTTCCGGTGATGGCCTGGCCGATGGCCGAGTGGGTGCTCGACACGCATTACAAGGCGCATTTCAACCATGCGCCCGATCTGGAAAAATCGATCTTCGTGTTCGTGCTCGGCGAGTCACAGGTGATCGACATGATGCTGGAAGCCGAAAAGAACCCGGCCATCAAGACCTTCAGCCTGCCCTCGTTGGGCGACGCCACGACGCCGCGCCATATCGAACTGGGCGCCAAGGGCGAACCGCGCGCGGTCGAAGAAACCCTGGTGCGGTTCCGCCAGGGCGTGGAGCAACTGGGCGGTACCTGGAGCGAAACCCTGCCTTGACTTTCCGGATCGATGCGCTGGCCTGCCCGGTGACAGGCGCGCGCCACGACTACATCCGATTTTTTGCCGCAAACCTGTCTCGCCAAGGAGTCCCGCCATGACCACACCCACCCAATCCGAAAAGGGCGAACGCTTCGCCGCCCTGCATAGGAGCCCCGGCGCCTTCGTCATCGGCAACCCGTGGGATGCCGGCTCGGCACGCGTGCTGGCCGCCCTGGGCTATCAGGCGCTGGCCACTTCCAGCGGCGCATCCGCCGGCGTCTACGGGCGGCGCGACGGTCGCGTTTCGCGCGATGAAGCCTTGGCCCATGTGCGCGCAATTGTCGATGCCACCGATTTGCCGGTTTCGGCCGATCTCGAAAAAGGCTTCGGCGATGCGCCTGAAGATGCCGCCGAAACCATTCGGCTGGGGGCACAAGCGGGCCTGGTCGGCGGCTCGATCGAGGACGCCAGCGGCGACCCGGCCAGGCCGCTCTACGACTTGAACCATGCGGTGGCGCGCGTGGCCGCCGCCGCCGCCGCCGCACGCGCGCTTCCATATCGCTTCATGCTCACCGCGCGCGCCGAGAACTTCCTGCGCGGCAACCCGAACCTCGAAGACACCATCGCGCGCCTGAAGGCGTTCGAGGCAGCCGGTGCCGATGTGCTGATGGCCCCGGGCCTGCCTGACGTAGCGGCAGTGCGCGCGGTGTGCGCGGCCGTCTCCAAACCGGTCAATTTCATGGCCGGTATTCGCGGCAAATCGTTTTCGGTGGCCGAACTCGAAGCCGCTGGTGTCAGGCGCATCAGCCTGGCCACCTCGCTCTACCGCGCCGCGATGACCGGCCTGATCGACGCCGCGCGCGAAGTGCGCGAGCAGGGCAGCTTCAACTATCTGGAGCACACCATCGTGACTCCGGACTTCAACGCCTACATGCGCTGACGCCGCGTGCTTGCGCGCGGCTACGCGGCAGTACCCGTTCTGATCGTGCCACCACCCGCAGGCGATGCTTGGCCGCTGGCAATGCAACGAGGCAGGCTACTCAAGCGCACAACGAAAAAAGCCCGGCTCTCGCCGGGCTTTTTCCTGTCGCGAAACGCCGATTACTTGCGCTTCGAGGCAACTTTGGTGGCGGCACCAACGTTGTCGACCGCGGTCGCGGTGGCCTTGGCGAAATTGGTTTCCGCCATGTCAACGGCCTGCTTGACGATCTTGCTGGCGTTGTCGTAAGCCGAGGTGGCCGCCGCCATCGCCGATTTCACTGCGGCAACCGCCGTTTCGCTGCCGGCCGGGGCGCTTTTCAGGCCCTTCTCGATCAGCGCGGCGATTTCCTTGTGCGCCACGGCCGCCTGCTCTTCCGCCGCTTTACGCAGCGTGGCCTGGCTTTCGGTGACGATGCTGTAGACGTGGCGCGAGTAAGACACGCTTTTTTCGAGTGCCGGCTGCGCCAACGAAGCGTTGAGTGCCATCAGTTCCTTCGGATCCTTGATCTCTAACATGGCGCGCGCGTTGCTGGTGGCATCGTCGAACATTGCCTTGGCAGTGGCGACATTGAGTTCGGCCAGCTTCTCGAAGCCGCTGAAGCCGCTCCTGGCGATGGCAAAAAAACTGTCGAAGCCGGCTTTGCTGGCGGCGGTGAATTGGTCGTTGCTGGTGTACATGGTGGATTGCCTCAAAAAATGGTCTGGTTGGACAGCGCTTCATCAATGCAAGCAGAGAACGCGTGACCTTGTTGATTTCTTGTTTGTCTCGGTTTGTGCGTTGCAGCAATTCGAATTATAGGGCCTCGAAAGCGGAAGTCAAGAACTTTTTGATGCAATGCAGCATCACAATGCAAAAATCCTAAGTATTTGATTTTTAACGACTCGTTGACACCCCGTTAATACCGCAACAATTTCCGCCATGCTAAAATTCGCCTTTCCCGCCAAACTCTGCCTGCCTCTGTGGGGCATCCACAAATCCAACTGATCGAGCGCGGGCAGGTGTCGCCCGAAGCGTTCGACTTGCTGCACCGAATGTCCCAGCCCCCTCTTGCTCCAGCGTCTGCGCGGCAGGCGCTTTTCGTCCACGCGACCCCGGTTGTGTTCGTGCTCCTGTGGGCCACCGGATTCGTCGGCGCCAAGCTGGGGCTGCCCTACGCGCCACCGCTCAAGTTTCTGTTGCTGCGTTTCGCGGTGGTGATCGTGCTGATGAGCGCGGTGGCACTGGCAATGCGCGCCCCGTGGCCGCGCGGCATCAAGATCGTCCATGTTTGCATTGCAGGTGTGCTGTTGCAGGGCGGGTACCTGGGTGGCGTGTTCGTGGCGATTTCGCTTGGCATGAGCGCCGGCTTGGCTGCGCTGATCGTCAGCACCCAGCCGATCCTGACCGCGTTTGTCGGTCGCCTCTCGGGTGAACGCCTGGAGCCGCGGCGGTGGGCGGGTTTGGTCCTGGGCCTGGTTGGCGTGGCCATGGTGGTGTGGAACAAGATCGGTGTCACCGGGCTGGGCCTGGCCGCGGTGACAGCGGGCGTGGTCGCCCTCTTGTCGATCACCGCCGGCACGCTATACCAGAAAAAGCACTGTGGTGACGAAGACCTGCGCACGCAGTCGGTGCTGCAGTTCATCGCCGCCGGCGTGGTGGTGTTGCCGCTTGCGCTGGCCTTCGAGACCCGTGCGATCGTCTGGAGTGGCGAGCTGATCTTCGCTATCGGCTGGCTGGTGATCGTACTGTCGTTCGGCGCGACCTCGCTCTTGCTGTTGTTGATCCGGCGCGGCGCAGCCACCGCGGTGACCAGTCTCATGTATCTGGTGCCGCCGGTGACCGCGCTCATCGCCTACCTGATGTTCGATGAAAAGCTCACCCTGTTCGCGGTGGCCGGCATGCTGGTGGCGGTGGCCGGCGTGGCGCTGGTGATGCGCAAGTAAAATGCGTCGCCAACGTGGAAGCATCGAACCCGCCGCGGCACCATACCGCACGCCTGCGGTCTCGCGCAACCGACCCCGAAAGACGCCGCATGAAAGACCATGAAATCGTCGACCACGCCATCACCAGCCGCCGTTCGGTGCGTGGCTTCCTGCCGACCCCGGTGTCGCGCGCGACGGTCGAGGAAATCCTGGCCGTCGCCAGCCGCGCGCCCTCGGGCACCAACATCCAGCCTTGGAAAGTGCATGTGCTCACAGGTGCTGCGCGCGCGCGCTTCTCAGGCGCGATTGTGGCCGCGCACGACGAAGACTACGCGCGCAAGCAGCGCGGCGAAACAGCGCTTTTCACCAACGAATATGGCTACTACCCGGTGGAGTGGTTCGAACCCTACCTGGGCCGGCGTCGCAAGCTGGGCTGGGAGCTCTATTCCCTGCTCGACATCGGCAAGAAGGATTACCACAAGATGCATGCGCAGCATGGGCGCAATTACACGTTTTTCGACGCGCCCGTGGGCATGATCTTCAGCATCGACCGGCGCATGCTGCAGGGCAGCTGGCTGGACTATGGCATGTTCATCGAGAACATCATGATCGCCGCGCGCGGCCGCGGGCTCGACACCTGCCCGCAACAGGCCTTCGCCCACTACCACAAGATCATTCAGGAGTTTCTCGGCCTGCCCGAGTCCGACATGGTGGTGTGCGGCATGGCTCTCGGGTTTGAGGACAAGTCCGTGGTGGCCAATCGGCTCACCACCGAGCGCGCGGCCGCAGCCGAGTTCACCACCTTCATCGAGACTTGAGAAGCGCTGCCCGTTGCGGCCAGGTGAGGCGCGCCTGTCAGGCGTTGGCGAAAGCGCCGCCGGTGGGCTTGCCGCCCTGCTTGGCAAATTGCTGCAGGCGCGCCTGCTTGAGGATATCGGCCACCGGAGAATGCCCCATGCGCAAGGCCAGGTCGACCGCCGAATCACCCTCGGCATTCATGACATTGGCGTTGGCGCCGTTGCGCAGGAACAGTTCGGTCAAGCCGGCGTGACCTCGCGCGGCCGCGTACATCAGGGGCGTGTATCCGTTCGGGCCTTTGAGGTTGGGGTCGATGTTCATGTTGAGCAGGCGCTGCGCATACACCATGTTGCCCTTCTCGACGGCGTAGAACAGGGCCTTCTGCGCTTCGCTGCTGCTGTCTTTCTCGAGCCCCGAAGGCAGGATACGCACGATGTGGTTGATCAGCGAGACGCCCACCATCATGGCAAGCGCCAGCATCAGCGGCACGCGCGAAATGTTGAGGCGTTCGGCATATTGCCCCGGCAGGTTGGCACCGATCACCAGCAGGATCACGATCAGGAAGAAGGTGAACCGCATGTACAGAAGGAGTGCCACAAACACCACCGCAGCCAGCGTGATGACCAGGTAATCGACCCGCACGCCAACGCGTTCGATTACCTCTTCAGGCAGATTGGCCAGCACCGCGATCATGCCGACCATGCCCACCAACACCCATTCCCTGACACTGATCTTGAGATTCACGCTTCCCCCGTGCGGCGCCTGGCCGCATCGCGCTGCGCCTTTTATGCCAAACGCATTGTGCGTTGCGCGCCCGGGCTTGGCAAGTGCCGCTATATCGATACCTGCCGGCCGCGCGCACCGGACCGCGCGGCGCGAGCTCAGGGGTGCACCCCTTTGACCGGGTCTGCGCCTTGAAACCGATGCCGCCGCAAGCCCTGCTGCTGCTGGCGGTGATTGCGCTATTCTGGGGCCTCAACTGGCCGGTGCTGAAAGTGGCGGTCAACGAAGCGCCGGTGTTCTGGTTTCGCATGGTGTGCGCCTGGGGTAGCGCGGCGGGCCTTTTCATCATGGCGCAACTGGGCGGCCAGTCGCTAGGCGTGGCGCGCGGCGACCGCGCGCGCCTGGCATGGGTTGCGATGTTCACCATCGTGGGCTGGAACGCGTTTTCGGGCTTCGGCGTCCTGCTGCTGCCCGCCGGCCGCGCCGCGATGCTCGGTTACACCATGCCCTTGTGGCTGGCGCTGCTGTCGTTCTGGCTGCTCAAGGAAAAAGCCAATCGCATCAACCTGGCCGGCCTGGCCCTGGGCCTAACAGGCATCGCGCTGCTGATCGGCGAAGACGCCGCGGCCTTCACCCGTGCGCCGCTGGGCGCGCTGTGCATGCTGGCCGCAGCCGCCACCTGGGCTTATGGAGTGGTGTTGATCAAGCAGCGCCCGTTTGCCCTGGCGCCGACGGTGCAGATGGCCTGGATGATGGCCGCCGGCGGTGTGCCGTTGGCGCTCCTGGCATGGCTTCACGGTGGCCTGGCGACGCCGCAGCTTTCACTCGCCGCCTGGGGGGCTGTGGCCTACAACATCTTCGTCGCCGGCGTATTGTGCTACTGGGCGTTCTACAAGATGGTCAACCTGTTGCCCACGGCGGTGACCGGCATCGCCAGCCTTGCCGTACCGGTCATCGGTGTGCTTTCAAGCCTCGCCTTTCTGGGTGAAATTCCAAGTCGACGTGACTGGCTGGCGCTTACCATGATCGTCGCAGCCCTGGCACTGGTGCTATTGCTGCAGGCACCTGAAAGGGGCGTCGCGGTTAAGAATTCAGACGACGTTTCAAAGACAAGTCATTAATAATTCAGGACAAAACAAGTTTCAATTCCGTTACAATCCGTCCTTGGCCATTGCGGAATCAAGATCCATGAGCAAGCCCTCGCTGCGCTTCCTGGCACTACTTTGCATGTTCGTGCTGGCCGTTCCAGGCACCTGGGCGAGTCAGTCGAAGACCGCGCAATCCGCGCAGGCCAAGGCCCTGGCAAAGCCGGCCGTCAAGAAAAAGCCTGCGCTCAAAGCCGGGAGCACCGCCAAGGCCGGTGCTGCTGCCAGGACCAAGCCCAAAAACAAGACCGCGGCGACGCGTAAGAGCGCCGCCGTTCCGGCCCGCCATGCCGCCCTCCTGCATCGCGTCGCTGCCCACGGTTCCGGCCTCGGCCTGAAATCGAACGTGGTGCTGGTGCAGGACAACGTCACCGGGCAGGCCGTGGTGTCGAAGAACGTTGACGAGGTGCAGCCGATTGCCTCGATCACCAAGCTGATGACCGCGCTGGTGGTAGTCGATGCACAGCAGCCGATGTCCAGGCGCATCGCCATCACCGAGGAAGATATCGATACCGAAAAGGGCAGCCGCTCGCGCCTGAAGGTGGGTACGGAGCTGACCCGCAATGACCTGCTGCACCTGGCCCTGATGGCATCCGAGAACCGCGCGGCACACGCCCTCGGACGCAGCCATCCCGGTGGCCTGGCGGCGTTCGTGCAGGCGATGAACGACAAGGCGCGCGAACTCGGCATGGAGCGCACCCGCTTTGTCGATCCGACCGGGCTTTCCAGTGCCAACGTCTCGACGGCAGCCGACTTGGTGCGCATGGTGCGGGCCGCCAACCGCATCTCCCTGATTCGCCAGTATTCGACCGATCCGGCCTACGAAGTCAATGTGTCGGGGCGCGAGGTGCGCTTTCACAACACCAACCGTTTGGTCGCGTCGAGCGGCTGGGACATCGGCCTGTCCAAGACCGGCTTCATCAGCGAGGCCGGCCGCTGCCTGGTGATGCACGCCATGGTCGACGGCCGTTCGCTGACCTTCGTCTTGCTGGATTCTTGGGGCAAGCTGTCGCGCATCGGCGACGCCAACCGCATCCGCAAGTGGCTGACCACCGCGGTGGAACTGCAAGCGCGGGGCTGAAGCCCGCGCCACGCTTCGCCTCAGGCCGACGCCGCCCCGCGCGCCAGGGCGGCACGCAACTCCGCACTCAGGGTATCGATCAGTTCGGCCGCACCCAAAGTGCGTGCCAGCGCCACCCCCTGCCCGGCCCACAAGCTCATGTATTGCACCTCATTCTGCCTGGCGGCGGCAGCGCGCATTTCGCCGGTCAGGGCATTTTGTACCGGATAAGCCGGCACCTCTTCCTGATGCGCGGCCATGCGGCGCATGAAATCGTTGTTGATGCCGCGTGCCATGCGCCCGGAAAACGCCAGCGTGACCCGGGTGGCGGTATCGCCGGCACCGCGCAGCGCCGCCTTCCAGGCCGGATGAATGCCGGACTCGACGCAATTCAGGAACGCGGTGCCCATTTGCGCCGCCGCCGCACCCAGCATCAGCGCTGCGGCAATGCCGCGCCCGTCCATGATGCCGCCGGCGGCGATCACCGGCAGGCGCACCGCGTCGACGATTTGCGGCACCAGCGCCATGCAGCCGATCAGGGAATCCTCGACACTGCCGATGAAGGTGCCGCGATGGCCACCGGCCTCCATGCCCTGGGCGCAGATGAAATCGGCGCCGGCCGACTCCCAGGCGCGCGCCTCGGCCACGTTGGTGGCCGAGCCCGCCACCAGGCAGCCGGCCGCGTGCAGGCGTTCGACCTGCGCGGCGCCGTGCACGTCGAAGGCGAAACTGGCCAGCGCCGGCCGTGCTTCGACCAGCGCCTCGAACTGCTCCTGCGGATCCTCGCAATAGCGCGCCAGCGGCGGCGCGGCTTGCGGCAGGCCCAGTTCGGCGCGAAACGGTGCCAGCAAAAGATTGGCGCGCGCGATTGCCGCAGGATCCGGCTGCGGCGCCTGCAGCACGAACAGATTGACGCCGAAGGGCCGATCGGTGAGTTCGCGAATGCGCTTGACCCCGGCGCGAATCGCCTGTGGTGCCAGCGTCGCCGCCGCGAAGGAGCCCAGTGCGCCGGCGTTGCACACCGCGGCCACCAGTTCCGGCGTCGTGGCGCCGCCGGCCATCGGCGCCTGTATGACCGGCAGGCCAAGCCCGAAGGCGCGTGTGATCGAAGTGATTGGCAATGACATAAGAGTCCTGGCGCCGCAAGCGGCGGGTGCTGGAAAGGTGTGATTATGCGCCAGGCTTTGATTCACTAAAAACGAATTAAAATGATTATTCACATCATATAATGTGATATTTAATCGATGAATCTGGCGGATCTGCGCATCTTCAAGGCGGTGGTCGACGAAGGCAGCGTCACCCGCGCGGCTGTCAAGGTCAACCGCGTGCAATCGAACCTGTCGGCGCGCATCCGCAACCTCGAACAGGACCTCGGGCGCCAGTTGTTCGAGCGCAGCGGGCGCCGCATGCTGCTTACGCCCGAAGGTCGGCGTCTGTATGAGTCCGCCGCCAGGCTGCTACAGCTGGCCGAAGAGGTACGCGCCGGCATCTGCGACACAAAAGCCGCCGCACTGCTGCGCATCGGCGCGATGGAAAGCACGGCGGCCACCCGCTTGCCGGACATTCTGGCGCGCTTTCACCGGCAACACCCTGAAACGCATATCGAACTGTCGACCGGCACCGCACGTGCGCTGCTCGACCGCCTCACGGCGGGCGAGATTGATCTCGCGCTGACCGCCGGCAATTGCAGCGACACTTCCCTGTCGGCAACGCCGGCATTCCGCGAGACCTTAGTGCTGGTGCTGCCACCCGGTTCGGGCAGCCGTTTCGACCTGGCGCGGTCATGCATGATTGCCTTCCCGAGCGGTTGCGCCTATCGCGGCATCGTCGGTACATGGCTGCGCTCGCGCGACATCGCGCCGCGCCAGGTCATCGAGCTTGCCTCCTATCATGCGATGCTGGCGTGTGTTGCGGGCAGCATGGGCTGGGCTGTGGTGCCGCAATCGCTGCTCGGCATCTACCCGCAAAAGGAACTGCTAGCCACCCGGGCGCTGCCGCAAAGTGTGGCGCGGCAGACCACCTGGCTTGTCAGTCGCCGTCATTCGGCGTCGCCCAGCGCTAGCGCGTTCCGCGCCGCGCTGGAATGAACGCGAGGCCAAGCATGCGTTTTCCACTGGTCGCCCTTGGTGGCGCCGCCGTCATGGCAGCGGTGATGGGCGTAGGCCGTTTCGCCTACACGCCGATCCTGCCGGCGATGCATACCCAAGCCGAGCTGTCGGCGGCCAACGCCGGCTTTCTGGCCACACTGAACTTCGCCGGCTACATGCTGGCTACCCTGTGGCCGCTGCTGGCGCGCCGGCTTGGTGCCGCGCCGGGTCCGAAAACCACGCTGCGCTTCGGGCTTGCGACCTGCTTTGCCGCCACTGTTGGGATGGCATTGACCGAAACGGTGGCGCTGTGGGGCGCACTGCGTTTCATCTCCGGCTTCGCCAGCGCGCTCAGCATGATCTACGCCACCACCATGGTGCTCGACGCGCTGGCGCGCAGCAAGCGCTCGGGCGCTGCCGCCATCCATTTCAGCGGAGTCGGTGTCGGCATTACGGTGTCGGGATTGATGGTGCTGCTGTTCGAGCACCTGCAGATCGGCTGGCGCGGCATGTGGTTCGGCGCCGCGGCAATCATCGCACTCCTGGTGCCGGTAGCGCTGATGACCGTGGCACGCCGTACGCCGCGCGCTGCTGCGACGTCTGCACCTGCAACAGCGCCGCGTCAAGCCGCTATGGCCCGCGGCCGCAATCCGTGGTGGCTGGTGGCCGCCTACGCCTGCGCCGGCCTGGGCTTCATCGTCAGCGGCACCTTCCTGCCCTTGATCGCCAAACAGACCCCGGCGACCGCACCTTATGCGGCATTTTGCTGGGTCATCGTGGGCATGGCGGCGATTCCATCAAACGTGTTGTGGGCCTGGGTCGCCGGGCGTGCCGGCGCCACTGTTTCGCTGGTGCTGCAATACGCGCTGCAGGCCCTGGCGGTGGCGCTGCCGATCTTCTGGCAGACCCCGTTGGCATTGCTGGTCGGTGGCCTGTTGCTCGGCGGTACTTTCATGGGCATCGTGACGGTGGCCAGCGCACGGGCGCGCGACATCGCGCCGCAGCGCACCGCCGAGATACTGGCGTTGATGACCGCCTGTTACAGCGTCGGCCAGATCATCGGCCCGCCAATGGCCGGCATGATCGCCACCCATACCGGCAGCTTCGATGGCGGCCTGGCGATCGCGGCGGGGACCATGGTGTTGGGGATAATCCTGCTGTTGATGGACCACGCGAGCGCCATGCAGACGCGTTGACGCGGAGCCTGTCACAAGCAATCCGACACGTATGAAATCCTGCAGTGCAACCATCCGTGCCAGATGAGTATCAAGCGGGACCGCACCGCGCCCAGCGCGGTGAAAAACACCATCAACTTCTCGGACGAAAAATTATCCAGCTTGTAGTTGAGCAGCATCGAAACATTGGGCTGCATATGCCGCCTTGCGTCGCACTGACGCTGCAATTGGTCTGGGCATTCGAGCCCGCCGGTGAACCACATGCCCGTACTGCCGCAGGCGGCGATCACCCGCTTCGGCGTTAACCGGTGACCGGTTCCGGCGCGCCGGTGCGGCTATCGAGCGAGGTGTCCCGGGGACGACGCTGGGGTCGCTACTCCAGTTTGATGCCGGCACGCTTGATCACACCAGTCCATTTTTCGATCTCGACACGGCGCATGCGATCGAGTTCATCCGGCTTGCCGCCAACCGGTTCGGCGCCCAGCAGCGCCAGTTTCTCGCGCACATCCGGTGCGGCCAGCGCCTTGGCCAATTCGCGCTGCATGCGCTCGATGATGTCGGACGCGGTGCCGGCCGGCGCGAACACCGCGTTCCATTCATAGACCTCATAGCCCTTCAAGCCTTCCTCGGCGATGGTCGGCAGCGCGGGCATGGCCGGCGAGCGCTTGCTGCCGGTGACCGCCAGCGCCTTCAACTTGCCGCCCTTCACATGCGGCAGGGCCGAGGCCATGTTGCCGAAGTAAATCGGCACCTGGCCGCCCATCACGTCGATCAATGCCGGTCCGCCGCCGCGGTAGGGAATGTGCACCATGAAAAGCCCCGCCTGCGCCTTGAACAACTCGGCGGCCAGATGCTGCGCCGAGCCGTTGCCGCTGGAGGCGAATGAATACTGGCCCGGCTTTGCCTTGACCAGCGCGATCAACTCCTTGGTCGAACCAGCCGCAAACGTCGGGTTCACCACCAGCATGTTGGGCACCACCACCAGCAGCGACACCGGCGCCAAGTCCTTCAAGGTATTGAACGGCATCTTCGGCTGCAGCACCGGGTTGATGCTGTGCGAGGAAGCGTCGAGCAGGAAGGTGTAGCCGTCGGGCGCTGATTTGGCGGCGACATCGCCGCCGATGGCGCCGCCGCTGCCCTGGCGGTTTTCGATCAGCACCGGCTGGCCCAGGCCTTCGGACAACTTCGGGCCCAGCATGCGCGCCACCGCATCGGCGCCGCCGCCCGGCGGGTAGGAGACGATGACGCGCACCGGCTTGCTCGGCCAGGCTTGTGCCATTGCCATCGGCGCGCCCAAGTGGCTTGCCAACGCCATCAGCAGCATCGGCGCGATCGCGCCGATGTGCAAGCAACGTGCCCCGAGCTCAGCTTTTTTCATCTCGTCGCCTGTCCGTGTGAGCCATCGCGCCTGTCGATCGTTACCAAAAACATGACAGCCTCGCGAGAGGCATGTTTCTGTCATGAACCATGCAGTGCCCAAAAGTGCGACATCAATCCGCGCCGAGTCGCAACTTGCCGGGCATGCGTTTTTCGATCGCCCATTTGAGCAGTGCAGCCGAGCGAAAAATGCCGTGCGCGAACTTGCCATACGGCATGGTCAGGAACAGCGCCATCACCACGCCCAAATGTACTGCCAAGAGGATGGTCATGGCGCTGCTGTCGCGCCACACCAGCAAAGCCAGGCCGGTCAGGCTGGTCAGGAACAACAGCCATATCAGGCCATGGTCCATGGCCTTCTGTGCGCGATCGCCATGGTCCGGATGGCGCCGGATATTGAGGATGAACAAGCCCGCCGGGCCGATCAACAGGCCGATGCCGCCGGCCACCCCGAGCAATACCGGAATGCTGGTGTACCCATACGGTGCCTGCAGGCCCAACACGTAGTGGTACAGCGTGGCTACGCTGGTGGAGGCGAAGCACAGCATGAAGCCATAAAAGGTCAAGTGGTGATAGCGGCGCCGCGCCAGGGTGAAGCGGTCATCTTCCTCGTTGCAGCCTTCACCCTGGCCGCCATCGAGATACTTGAGCGTGAGCGTGTTGTGCGCGGCTTCAAGCGTGGCCGCCGCCGAACCGGAGCCGGGATCCCAGGCGCGCCAGAAACGCATCACGCCAATGGCGAGCGCCAGCACCGCCCAGCCGAACACCAGGCCGAACATGCCCACCAGCAGATTGTGCGGAAACACCGCGTAGAAGTTGCCGCCGTTGGCGGGGCGAATCAGGCCGCCTGATTGCAGCAATGCCAGCAGCAGGAATAGCCCGAGACCTGCTGCCAGGGCCAGCGCGACGAAACCACCGGCGCGCTGATACAGCGCACCGAAGGCACGTGGCCAGGCGTACTCGGCATAGGTATGCACGCGCACCCCGGCCAGCGCGCGCGGCAGGTTGACCGCGAATTCATGCGGTGGTGCGTACTGGCAGGCGTGCAGGCAAGCGCCGCAGTTGTGGCACAGGTTGGCCAGATAGTGCACATCGTTGCGGCCGAATTCGAGCCGCCGCGTCATCGCCGGAAATACCGCGCAAAAGCTTTCGCAATAGCGGCAGGCGTTGCAAATCGAAAATTCGCGTGCGGCTTCGTCTTCTGCTGCCTTGACCAGTTGTGCAAGACCGATGCTCATGCCGCCACCGCTTGTGCGTTCATCACGCTCTGTGCCGCCTGGCGGCCGGCGATCAGGCCCGACGCGGTGCCGATGGTCATGCCGATGCCGGCCAGGTAGCCCTTGCCCAGGATGTTGCCGGCCATCAGTTCGCCGGCGGCGAACAGGTTCGGGCTGGGCCTGCCTGCATGGTGCACGCGCATTTCCTCATCTATTTTGACACCCAGGTAAGTGAAGGTGATACCGGGCCGCAGCGCATAGCCGTAATAGGGCGGCGTGTCGAGCGGCAGCGCCCAGTGGGTCTTGGGCGGGGTCAGCCCCTCGGTATGGCAATCATCGAGTACCGCATGATCGAAGGTGCCGACACGGCAGGCAGCGTTGTACTCGTGCACCGTGGCTGCGAAGGTGGTGGCGTCGACGCCCAGTTTGCCGGCCAGCTCAATCAGGGTCTGCGCGCGCTCGCCTTGAAACACCGGCGGCATGAAGCGTCCGATTGCCTTGGCGTCGATCACCGAATAGGCGATCTGGCCGGGTTGCAGCGCCGTCAGGCGGCCCCAGATCGCGTAGCGCTTGGGCCAGAAGTCCTCGCCCTCGTCGTAAAAGCGCCTGGCATGTTTGTTGACCACCAGGCCCAGCGAGACGCAGTCCAGGCGGGTCACGATGCCGCCGTCATACTTGGGTGCACGTGCGTCGATGGCCACGCAATGCGACTGCGTCGGGTCACCTACGGAGTCGGCGCCGCCATCGAGCAACGCGCGCAACACCACACCCTGGTTGAAACGTGTGCCGCGAATCAGAAAGTTATCCGCCGGCCATTCGCCCCATTCGTTCTGGCCCCAGGCCTCGCGCATCCACGCCAGGTTGGATTCGAAGCCACCGCTGGCGGCCACGCAGGCGCGCGCCTCGATGCGCTCGCCACCGACCATCACTGCGTGAAACGCGCCGTCGCGCACGACGAGCGCCGTGACCGCAGAGTCATAGCGAATCTCGACACCGAGCGACTCGGCGCTGCGGAAATAGGCGTTGAGCAAGGCCTTGCCGCCGCCGGCGAAAAACGCATTGGTGCGCGACAGGTGCAGGGTGCCCGACAAGGACGGCTGGAAACGCACGCCGTGCTTCTTCATCCACTCGCGGCACAGCGCCGATTCGCGCAAGGCGATGCGCGCCAGGTGCTCGTTGGTGACCCCGCCGGTGACCTTCAGCAAGTCCTGCCAATACTCCTCTTCCGGATAGGCATCGGTCAGCACATCCTGCGGCGCATCGTGCATGCAGCGCAGGTTGCGGGTATGCATGGTATTGCCGCCGCGCCACGCGCGCGGCGCCGACTCCAGCAGCAGCACCGACGCCCCGCCCTCGCGCGCAGTCAGCGCCGCACACAAGGCAGCATTGCCGCCGCCAATCACGATCACGTCATACGAATTAGGCAAACTAGTAACCTCGGCGATGTTTTTTCGTTCAGCATTTCAGGCATCGAATTGTCCGGCTCCGCCGGCGATTCGATGCAAACCAGGCCGGGCAAAAGTAGGGTTTCACTTTTGCCCGCTCAATCCAGGCCGGGCAAAAGTAGGGTTTCACTTTTGCCCGCTCAATCCAGGCCGGGCAAAAGTAAGGTTTCACTTTTGCCCGCTCAATCCGCCTTGATCCCCGCGCTCTTGACCACCACGCTCCAGCGCGCCTGCTCCGCGCGGATGAACTCCGCATACTCGGCCGCCGAGGAGCCGACTTCCTCGGTACTGTCACCGGCAAAGCGGTCCTGCACTTCCCTGGACTTGGCTGCCTTGGCCGCCTCGTCAGCCAAGCGCTTGATGATCGCCGCCGGCACTCTGGCCGGCGCGTTCAGGCCATACCACTGTACCGTCTCGAAGCCCGGATAGCCCTGCTCTGCGATGGTGCCCACGCCCGCCAGTTCCGGCAGGCGCCTGGAGGTGCCCACCGCAAACACCCGCAGCTTCCCGGCCTTGACATGCGGCATCAGCGGCGGCGTACCGGCAGACGCGGCCTGGGTCTGGCCGCCGATCAGGTCGGTCAGTTGCGGCCCGGTGCCTTTGTAGGGCACGTGCTGGATATCCATTTTGGTGACCAGCTTCAGGTACTCAAAGGCCAGGTGCCCGGCGCTGCCGTTGCCGGCCGATCCGTAGTAGACCTTGCCCGGATTGGCCTTTGCGTAGTCGATCATTTCCTTCAGGTTCTTCACCGGTACCGACGCATTGACCACGAAGATGCTCGGCACCTTGGCCAACAGCGACACGGCGGCGAAATCGCGGTTGGTGTCGAACGGCAGCTTGGCAAACATGAAGGGGTTGACCGCCAGCGTGCCGATGTGGCCGATGATCAGCGTATAGCCGTCGGGATCGGCCTTGGCCACCGCCTCCATCGCGATGTTGCCGGCGCCGCCGGGGCGATTGTCGATGATGATTTCCTGGCCCAGGCCCTTGGACATCTCACCGGCAAAGGCGCGCGCCACGATCGACGAACTGCCGCCCGGCGCGAACGGCACCACCAGGCGAATCGGCTTGCTGGGGTATTTGTCCTGAGCGAAGGAGGCACTTGCCAGCAGCACACTGGCGGCCACTGCGATTAGGGCACGACGCTGCATGTTTGTCTCCTTGTTTTGCTTGAGCCGAAAGCAGGTACGCCACGCCGTGCGTTCATTGATCGCCCGTGCGCGTGGAACATCCTGCTTGCGGGATTGTCCGTCGATCACTTGAGGCTGGCCAGTACCCGGTCCACCATGTGCCCCGCCTGCCCCAGGTTGTTGGCAGGGTCGCAGAATTCTTCGAGTTTGGCGCGGCTCACATGCCGGCTTACTTCCGCATGCTCCGCAAGCAGTTCGATCAAGGGCCTGTTGTCCTTCAATGCCGCGCGGCACAGCTCGTATACCAGGTCATGCGCATATTCGCGGCCGATACAAGGGCCCAGGCCCATCATCACCGCCTCCGACATCACCAGGCCCTTGGTGATGTCGATGTTGGCGCGCATTCTCGCCGCGTCCACCTCCAGACCGGCCAGCACGAATTTGGTCTGCTTGAGCGCCCCCGCCATCAGGCAGAAAATCTCCGGCAGAACCACCCACTCGATTTCCCACGGCCCGGTGGAACGCTCATGATCGGCCACCATCGCGTCCATCAGCGCAGCCGCATGCTGGCGCACCACTGAAATGTTGGCGTGGATATACAGGCAGGAAATCGGATTGCGCTTTTGCGGCATGGTCGATGAGGACCCGCGCCCCGGGGCGAAAGGTTCGAATACTTCGGCGACCTCGGTTTGCATCATCAGCTTGACATCCATCGCGATCTTGCCGAGCGAGCCGCCGACCAGGCCCAGGAAGGCGCCCACTTCGGCGATGTTGTCACGCACGGTGTGCCAGGAAATCAGCGGCTGGCCCAGGCCCAGTTCCTGCATCAAACCGGCCTGGGTTTCCATCGCGCCTTTCGCAAGCGACGACAGGGTGCCGGAGGCGCCACCGAACTGGCCGACCAGCACGCGCGGCTTCAACTGCGCAAGGCGCTCGCGATGGCGCTCGATGCCGGCCAGGATGCCGGCCATCTTGTAACCAAAGGTGATCGGCGTGGCCTGCTGCAGGTTGCTGCGGCCGATGACCGGCGTATCGCGATACTTCTTCGCCAGCGACGCCAGCGCGGCCGATATTTCCGCCAGGTCGCGCTGCACCAGCGCCAGACCCTCGCGCATCTGCAGCACCGTGGCAGTGTCGGTGATGTCCTGGGTGGTGGCGCCCCAGTGGCAATACTCACCCAGCTTGTCGCGGCAAGCCGCGTTGATCTGGTTGACCACCGCGATGATCGGGTAGCCGACCTGCTCGGTCCTGGCCTTGAGCTTGACCCAGTCGATCTGCCGCACATCGCAATGCTTGACGATCTCGTCGGCCGCTTCTTGCGGAATGATGCCGAGCCGCCCCTGCACCTTGGCCAGTGCGCGTTCGACATCGAGGTATTTCGCGGTGCGGTTTTCGTCCGACCAGACGTAGCGCATGTCGGCCTCGGAGAACATGTCGCCGAAGATTTTCGAATCGATGATGGTGGCTGCCATGGGTTCAGGTATGCATTCGGTTGGGAAACTGGCGGCTTGCGCTCACGTGTGTTCCTTGGCAAATTCTCCGGCCCGATTCTCGCAGCAGGCGCGGCGGCGCCAGACCGGCGGGAAGGTTACCTCGCATCATGCACCAGCCACGCCCGTTGTTGAAGTGCAATGTTTGATACGATCATTGCATGAAACGCATCAATTTCAATCTGCAGGAAATGCAAGCCTTCATCGCGGTGGCCGAACGCGGCAGCTTTCGCGCCGCCGCAGATGAAATCCATTTGTCGGCACCGGCCTTGTCACGACGCATCGAACGCCTGGAATCCGCGCTTGGGGTGCGCCTGATCAACCGCAGCACGCGCGAAGTCGAACTCACCGGCCTGGGCCGCGCTTTTCTGGAACGTGCGCGCAGTGCCTTCGACGATCTTGAAGCGGCCAGCCTTAGTATCCGCGAGATCGGTGCGCATCAGTCAGGCCGTGTCACGGTCGGCTGCGTGCCCTCGGCGGCGTTCTATTTCCTGCCCGCGGTGATCCGGCCCTTCAGTGAAAAGTACCCCGGTATACGCCTGCGCATCATCGACGAGAACGACGCCATCGCGGCGCAGTCGGTGATCTCTGGGGAGGCCGACTTCGGCATCGGTTTCATGGGGGCGCGCAGTACGGTCACCTGGGCCGAACTGGACGCCGAGCGCCTGATGGCCGCCTCACGCAGCAGCGGCAACCGGCAGTTGATCGATGATGCTCGGGCGCAGGCCGGCCTGCGCCCGAGCATCGCGTTTGAGGTCAACGGTGTGGCCACTCTCCTGGGCATGGTCGATGCCGGCCTGGGAGTAGCGGTGGTGCCGGGGCTGACTTTGCCTTCGACCGTGCATCGCTCGCTGACCGGGCTGCGCCTGACAGCGCCCGCAGTCAGGCGGCAATTGGGCATTCTCAAGCGTCACGGCGCAAAGCTGCAACCGGCGGCGCTTATCCTGCATGACACCCTGCGGGCGGCGTTTCGCGCCCGCCCGCGACCGCGCCCTACTTCGCCGCGCCCCATAACTCCTTGAGGCGCGCATCGCGGCCGCAGCCGGTGCGATAGTAGCTGTAGCGCACCGGATTCTTCTTGTAATAGTCCTGGTGATAATCCTCGGCTTCCCAGAAATCCGCGGCCTTGGTGATCTCGGTGACCACCCCGCCCTTGAAACCGAGCGGTTTGGCAGTGCCGAAGGCTTGGCCCTTGGTAAGCAGGGCCTTGGATTCATCGGCCAGCTTTTTCTGCTCTTCGTCATGCCAGAACACGCCGCTGCGGTACATGCTGCCGCTGTCGCAAAACTGGCGGTCGCGCGCCACCGGGTCGATGTTTTTCCAGAACACCTCGAGCAGCTGCCGGTAGGTGAGTTTCTTCGGATCGTAGATCACCCGCACCGCCTCGGTATGGCCGGTGGTGCCGGACGAAACCACCTGATAGGTCGGAGACTTTGTCTTGCCACCGATGTAGCCGGAAGTCGTGGAAGCAACGCCGTCAAGCTTGTCGTACGGTGCCTCCATGCACCAGAAGCAGCCGCCGGCAAAGGTGGCCACGGCCATGCCGGGCGGTACAGCGGTCAGGGGTTGCGCCTGCGCCATGCCGGCTACTGAAAGCAACAGGGAAGCAATGAGATTTTTCATGTGGGTCCAGGGGTGAATTGACAGAACTAGATACGGCACCGGGCGAAACGCGGATTCGCGAGTTGATTTTATTGCGCCCGCGCCAGTGCCGCGAATGTCGCAAGCTCGGCAGCCCCCATGCCGGCAGTCGCTGCAGCAGCCTGCATGTCGCGCCAGGTGTTGACGTCGATCGGTATGCCGTTGCCGCGCCGGGCGCGCATTTCCTGCTCGGGCTCGCCGGCGATGCGCACGCGGTCAAACCCCGGGGCCGCCGGCGCGGCACGCACCCAATCGATGAAGGCTTCCATCTGCGGCCCAAAGGTGCTGGCGCCCAGCCGTGCCGGATCGATGATGATCGACAACATGTTGTTGTAGATGCCAATGGTCGGCGCCGCTTCGTGCAGGGTCGCGCCCCCGGTCAGGGCGCCGGCCAGAATCTCGCACATCAGCGCCATGCCATAGCCTTTGTGCTCACCGAACGCCAGAATCGCCCCCAGCTTGCCGGCAGCGTCGGCCTCGAACATCACATGCGGGTCGGTAGTCGGGTAACCGCGACCATCGATCAGGGTGCCGGGCGCCATTTCTTTTTCCTCCTGCATCGCCACCCGCACCTTGCCCAGCGCCACCCGGCTGGTGGCGAAATCCAGGATCACCGGCGGCTGGCCGGCGCGCGGAATGCCGCAGCAAAAAGGATTGGTGGCGAAACGCGCATCGGCGCCGCCGAACGGCGCCACCAGCGGACGCAGCAGGGCATTGACGAAGTGCAGCGATACCAGCCCGGCCGCCGCGCAATCCTCCGCCCACTGGCCAATGCGGCCGATGTGGTGGCTGTCGCGCAAGGCCACCAGCGCCAAGCCGCTGGCCAATGCGCGCTCCACGCCCATCTTCATCGCCTCATGGCCGATCACCTGGCCATAGCCCTTGCAGCCGTCGATCATCAGCATCGAACCGAATGCGCCGGTCACCCGGGCGTGCTGGTTCGGTTTCAGGCCGCCGGTACCGAGGAACTGGACATATTGCGGAATCATGCCGACGCCGTGCGAATCGTGGCCCGACAGGTTGGCCATCACCAGGTTGGTCGCAACCAGATCAGCTTCGCGCGCGGCGCTGCCGGCGCCGCCGACAATGCGCGCGACAAATTCGGTGAGGTCGGCTGGAGAAATGACGACGTTGGCGGCACTCATGGGGGCTTCCCCGGCGATCACGATGGCCGGACTATAGCAGCGACAAACACCGCCCTGAACACAGGCGGGCCAGGACGCCCGGCCGCCGGCGGATCAGCCGCCGCCACGACCGCGGCCCGACCGCGGCCGCAGTGCAGCAACCCGACCGGCCTGCACGCATGCACAATACGTCTCCCCTCACCCCTTCAAAGGACCGTCATGCTCGTCGAACAACGTACCTACACCACCCATCCCGGCAAGATCGGCGAATACTTCAAGCACTATGAAGCCGAAGGCCTGGCGGTGCAGACCGCGATTCTCGGTCGCCTGGTCGGCTTCTACCAGACCGAACTCGGGCCGCTGAACCAGATCGTCCACATGTGGGCCTACACCGACCTGAACGATCGTGCGGCGCGGCGCGCCAGGTTGTTCGCTGACCCGACGTGGCTGGCCTACCTGCCGAAGATCCTGCCGCTGGTGGTGTCGATGGAAAGCAAGATCCTCATGCCGGCGCCGTTTTTCAAGCCGGACTGGCTGGCCTGAAAGCCGGAGAATATTTCTGCCGCTCGCGCTGCTTTTCGAGCGCGGCGGCAATCAGCTATTCTTCGCTGCTTTCATCCATCCACATCCGGAGTGTTGCATGAGCAAGCTTACCCTCGAGCAGGCCAACCGCATCATCGCCGCCGCGCTCGCATGGTCAAAAAAGAACGGCTACAAGCCGATGGGCGTGGTAGTGCTGGATGAAGCGGGCCACCTCAAGTCCGCGCAACGTGAAGACGGCGCCTCGATGTTCCGCATCGACGTGGCCACCGGCAAGGCCTGGGCTGCGGTCGGCATGGGTGTAGCCACCCGGGTACTGGCGCAGCGCGCCAAGGACAACCCGAATTTCTTCGTCACCCTGGCCTCGACCGCGCAGGGCAAGTTTCTGCCGCAAACCGGCGCGGTGCTGATCAAGGATGCTGCCGGCAACATTCTGGGCGCCGCCGGCGCATCCGGTGGTACCGGCGACGAAGACGAGGCCATCTGCATCGCCGGCATCGAGTCCGTCGGCTTGACGCACGGCTAGAGCCCGGGCGAGATGGCAGGTTGGCCGATGGCACGCAGAAGCGCGCGTTACAGCGCGCCGGCGATCGCGCTGCACTGGCTGATCGCGCTTCTCATGTGCTGCGGCTTCAGCCTCGGGCTATACATGGTGGAACTGCGCTTCAGCCCGCAGAAGCTGACGTTTTACTCGTACCACAAGTGGATCGGCGTCACTGTGTTCACCCTCGCTGTGCTGCGGGTACTGTGGCGCCTTTCGCATCGCCCGCCGCCGCTGCCGGCTTCGGTGGCGCCCTGGCAGCAGGCGATCTCGGGCGCGATCCACGTTCTGTTGTATCTGCTGATGCTGGGCATCCCGCTGTCGGGCTGGATTTATTCCTCGGCCGCCGGTGTACCCACCGTGCCCTTCGGCATTTCGGCCCTGCAGCTACCCGATCTAGTCGGGCGCGACCGCGATCTGGCGCTAAGTCTCAAGTTCGTCCATCTCACGCTCAACTACACCCTGGCCGGTCTGGTGCTGCTGCATGTGGCCGCCGCGCTCAAACACCAGTTTGTCGATCGGGACGGCATATTGTGGCGCATGCTTCCGGGTGGCCGCGGCACGTAGCGAAACACTACGTCAAGGCCGCAGGTTGAGAAAGTGGCTGTCGCGCGATGCCGAATCGAAACGACTGCTCGTTCGAAAATCCGCATACCAGCGGCTTGGTCAGCGTTTTCTTGGCACTGGTCCAGGGTGTTCGCCGGCACCGCACTTCAAGGCTTCGGCGCGTGCATGTGGGCCTGCCCAGCCTGTGCGAGGCGACTACCGGTAGCGCCTCGCGCTAGCGGCGGCGCGCCACTTGACGTCCACCTGCATGAACCGCAATCTTGCGGCCAATCCTGTCCACTACAAGGCTTCTCATGCCATCGATACCTTCCAGCACCAGGCGATCAGGCAACAGGCTCGGCTTTTCCGCGCCTGCGCTTTTCCTGTGTGGTGTGGTTTTGGCGATCGCCAGTGCGCTTTTGTGGCACGGCCGGATCGCGCAGCCCGCCGATTACCATCGGTTCGCCGATACCCGCGCCTGGCTGGGAATACCCCATGCCGCCGACGTGCTTTCCAACCTGCCGTTCTTGCTGGCCGGATGGCTGGGCTTGAAGGCAGCGCTGCGCCTGCCGCTGCCACACCCGGCGCGCGCTGCATGGGGCATGTTTTTCAGCGCAGTCGCGTTGACGACTGTGGGTTCCGGCTTTTATCACTGGTCACCCGACAACTTCGGATTGGGCATAGATCGCCTGCCGATCGCCTGGGCTTGCGCCTGGCTCACGTTAGCGCTGCTGGCCGAGCGCGTGGCAGGCGGCTTTGGACGACCTGTCGTGATTCTCACGGCCTGGCTTGTCGCGACCGCCTCGGTGTGGCTCTGGTATGCGAGCGAGATGTCCGGCAACGGTGACCTGCGCGCCTACCTGTTGGTGCAATTCCTGCCTGTACTGCTGATTCCGCTGGTCTGTGCGATGTTCCGCGGCGGGCTCTTGAAAGCCACTGACTGGCTCGGCGCAATCGCGCTTTACCTGATTGCCAAAGCGCTCGAGTTGCACGATGCGCAAGTCTTCGAAACGCTGGGTGGGGTCAGCGGGCATACGCTCAAGCACTTAGTCGCGGCAGCGGCCGCCTTCTGGCTGGCCTGGCGCCTGCGTCATGCCGCAAAATCGGTGCGATAAGGCCAGGCGCAGGGTCAGAAAGTTAAGCGCGCAATGGCGGAACTGCGCCAGCCTGAAACGGTCCATAGCTCTCTGCTTGGTCGAATTCAAGGCTTTATCCCCCTGTACCGGAGGATCGTTGTCTCGCATTCGAACCTGGGCGTGAGAAGTCACACCTACATTACAATCCGCGTCTTTTCGGGCCGGCACAAACATCATGCAAAAATCCCATGCCTCGACCGACTGGGCACGCGCCGGTTTGGTCAAGGCACACCTGCGGTGGATATCCGAGATCAGTATTGGTTGCCGCGTTTCCCTGCTCGCGACCTCGAAAGGAATAAAAATGGCTTGGCAGTGTTTGGTAGCAGTACTTGCGTTATCGATTGGTACAGCTACCCATGCGCAAAGCGTGGATTTGGCCAAAAGCCAGATCGCGTTTGGCTTCAAACAGGAAAATGTTCCGGGTGACGGAAAATTCAGAAAGTTCGCGGCACAGGTAACATTCGATCCGGCGAAGCCCGATGCAACCAGGGCGGCCATTGAAGTCGACGTAGCCAGCATCGACTTTGGCGACGAAAACTGGAATCGCGACGCCCTGGGCGCCTCCTGGTTCAATGGCAAGCAGTTTCCAAAAGCCAGCTTCAATGTCATTACCGCCAAGGCGCTCGGCGGTGGCCGCTTCGAGGCACCGGCCAAGTTCACGCTCAAGGGCATCACCAAGGATGTAGTCGCCAGTTTCAGCGCCAAGGCGGACGCTGGCGGAACGCTGATCGAAGGCATGGTGCCGCTCAAGCGTCTTGACTTCAAGATCGGTGAAGGATCCTGGGCCGACACCGCGGTGGTGGCCAACGAAGTGGCTGTCCGTTTCAAGGTTTACCTTAAAAAGTAGTTCCACCCTCTCACATCGGAGATTCGCATGAAATTGTTTTTCGCCGCAAGCGCAGTTCTCTCTACCCTGCTTTCGCTTAATGCACACGCCGCCCCCGAGAGTTACACCGTCGAGCCGACTCACACCATACCGCGCTTCGCGATCAATCATCTGGGGTTTTCCACCCATATGGCGCAGTTCACCAAAACCGCCGGCAAGATCGTGCTCGACATGGCGGCAAAGAGCGGCAGTATCGACATCACGATTCAAACCGCGTCGTTCTCCGGCGGTGCCAACGAAGCGTTCGAGAAACATGTGAAAGGCCCGGATTTTTTCAATGCCGACAAGTTTCCGACCATGGCCTTCAAGTCGAGCAAGCTCAACTTCACCGGTGAGGCGCTGACCTCGGTGGACGGCGACTTCACCATGCTCGGTGTGAGCAAGCCCCTGACCCTGACCGTCACGGGTTTTCGCTGCGGCAATCACCCTTTCAACAAAAAACCCATGTGCGGCGCGGACGCCACGGCCAAGATCAAGCGCTCGGAATTCGGCATGAAGACCTTCATTCCGGCTGTAAGTGATGAAGTCACGTTGATGCTGCAGGTTGAGGCGCTCAAGGACTAGCAGCCTGTCGGATCACTGCTGGCGTCGCGGTGCATTGCCTTGCCCGCGCCATCTCGGACGATGCTCCCGGAAAACCTGCAAATTGAAGTTTGTACTTTCAATTTGCAGGTTTTTTTACCATCCCGGCATCTGCGGCTTTCCGCTCCGCGCTCAACTAACCGGGGAAGCGGCGGCGCCGACTCACAACTGCACCCACCAGCGCCAGCCCTGCCAGCAACATGCCGTAGGTAGACGGTTCGGGTACCGGCGCGGTGGTCACTGCCAGATAGGTCAGTGTGAATACCGCCCCTGCGGAGGTGGTGTTGTCGCCTACAAACAGGTAGTTCGAGGCGCCGTAGGCCAGGCTGGCCGGGAAGCCAACGCTGGAGTAATCGCGCAAGGCGCCGCTCAGTATCGGGCTCGCGCCACCAGGATCGGCGCGTGTGAGTGAATAGCCGGCGGCGCCGATCCTCAGATCCCAGCGGTTGAAGGCGAAAGCGCTGGGTGCAGCGACATCATTGAATTCACCAGCGGTAAACAAATTGGCGCCATCACGCTGGGCGAAGATGCGCTCGTCCTGGAAGCCGATTTCGACACCGCGGTGCGCGCTGTCGAGCAAGATCACCGAAAAGCCGGCGCGATTCACGTTGAGCGAATGGTCTTCCTGCAGCAGGCGAAAACCAAAGGTCAAGGTGAAGCCCGCGTTGCGATCCAGGCCAGGAAACCCCGGGTTGACCAATCCGCCGAACGCAAACTGGTTCGAGTAGCCTCCGCGCGCACCCAGATCGAAGGGCGCGCTGACATTCGGCGCTACGGTAGTGCCGTCCGATCCCACTGATTGCTGCGCATTGACAAACACGCCACTGAGCCAGCCCGGTGTGATCGGTGTGTAGGAGACATCGGGCGCCTGCGCCGAGTCGTACAGCACCTGGGTTGACGCGGTGGCCGGAAACGCGCACACAAGCGCGCTGGCTGCCACCAGGTACGGCAGAAAAAACCATACAAAGGCTGGTTTCATGGCTGTCCAATCTCGAAAATGGCGCATCTGTCAGAAGTGAGGCAAAAACCGAACCATATCCGCAGCTTCGTCATAAGCATTTGATTTTGCATACTTTTTTTGTTCACGAATCACAGGCCTGCCAGCTACATGGTAACCCCGTGCAATCAATGTAAAGTTTCCCGACATTTCCTGTTGCCGTCAAGGACCCATGTCACGCGCTCTCGCTGCGGGCGGCCAGGAAAATACCCCCCAGCAGCAGACTCATGCCGGCCAGCTTCAAGGGCCCGACCGCCTCGCCAAACAACAGCCAGGCCAGAATCGTCGACCCGATCGGCTCGCCCAGCACGGCCAGGGCGATCATGGTGGCCGAAACGTGCTTCAACGCATAGTTGAAAGCACCGTGGCCCAACAGTTGCGGACCGAGCGCCATCGCCGCCAGCAGGATCCACGCGAAATAGGGGTAGCCGCCCATTTGCGTACCGCTCGCCAGCGCCAACGCCATCAGGCACAGCGCGGCCACCGCATACACCACGCCGATATAGGTGAGCACGGAGATATGCGCCCGCAGGCGGCGGCCGAGCAGCAGATAGCCGCACATGGCGAGTGATCCCACGAGGGCCAAGGTGTTGCCCAGCAGCGGATTGGGGGCGCCGAGCACCGCCGCGCCGCTGTCGGCCCACAGCACGATGCCGCTGCCGGCGAGCGACAGGGCAACCGCCAACGCGCGCAGCAACGGCATGCGCTGGCGCAAAACCAACAGTGAAAACAGCGCGATCCAGATCGGATTGGTGGTCACCAGGGCGACACTGCTGGCCACCGAGGTGTATTCGAGCGAGACGATCCAGGATGCGAAGTGCGCCGCCAGGAACGCCCCCGCGGCGGCGGCCAGCCAGCAGTCGCGGCGCGACAGCGCGCCCAACTCGGTGCGCGAGCGCAGCAGCAACAGGGGCATCAGCACCAGGGCTGCCAGTGCCATGCGCCATGCGGCAATCGCCAGCGAAGGCACGCCCTGGGTTTGCGCCAAGCGCACCAGGATCGATGCGGTGGAAACGATCGCAACCCCGCCCGCCAGCGCGGCATAGGTGCGCCAGTGCAGCGCGGCGCTCACTCGCCTGCGAATCGCGCGGCGCGTTTCTCGATGAACGAAGCCACGCCTTCGGCCGCGTCAGCGCTGTTGGCCAGTCGCGCCTGCACCTCGCGCAACACGGCAATCGCCGCGTCCGGCCCGCTTGCGGCGGCCAGACGCGCCGAGGCGATGGTCGCACGCACCGCCAGCGGCGCCTGGGCGGCAATGCGCTCGGCGATCTCCAGGGCGCGCTCGAACTGGCTACCGGCCGGCACCACCTCCTGCACAAAACCCATGCGCAGCGCGGCAGCGGCATCGAATTCGTCGCCGGTGAGCAGGTAGCGCATGGCATTGCCCCAGCCGGCACGCTCCATCATGCGCACAGTGGCACCGCCAGTGGCCATGATGCCGCGCTTGACCTCGAGCTGCGCAAAGCGGCAATCGTGCGCCGCCACCACGATGTCGGCCGCCAGCATCAACTCGATGCCCAGCGTGAAGGTAATGCCCTGCACCGCGACCACCAGTGGCTTGCTGCGCTTGTTCACCCGCAGGTCCAATGGATCGATGTGCTTCTCCGGCCACACCGACTCGCCGCGCGCCATGTAGGGCCCGAGCTGATCGAGCTGCAGGCCGGCGGTGAAATGCGCGCCCTCGGCGCACAGCACACCCACCCATGCCTCATCGGTGTCTTCCAGTTCCGAATAGGCCGCCGCCAGTTCGCGGATCATCTTGACGGTAAAACCGTTCAACTTCTTCGGCCGGTCGATGCGCATGATCAACACATGGCCGCGCAACTCGGTGCTGACGGTCCCTTCAGCGGCGTCGCTCATAGAAATCCTTGTGGGTTGTTGGATGCGTCAAAGCGGTTCGAGCCCGCACCATTCGGCGATGAACAGGGCATACACCAGCGCCACGCGCCGCATGCTGGCGATCTCGACGCATTCGTCGAGCGCATGGATGCGTTGCGCGCGCGGCCCGTAGCAGGTCGAGGGAATGCCGGCGCCCAGCTGAAACAGGCGCACGTCGGTGGTGCCGGTGGCCGCATACGAGACCGGCGCCTGGCCGTTGACAGCAGTGTGACAGCGCGCCAGCAACTGCATCGGTGCTGCCGCAAGATCGACCACGCAACCGGGTGCATGAAAGCCGTCGAAGCTGATCGCGCACCTGGGCGGCTCGGGCAGGGCCGCGACCGCCGCGCGGATCGCCGCTGCCACTTCAAGCTTGGCCTCGGCCGGGTCGCGCCCGGGATAAATGCCGAAGCGGAAATCCACCCGACAGGTGGTCGGCACCGAGGATGCCCACTCGCCGCCGTGGATCTTGCCGAGATTGAAATTGAGCGGGTGCGGATGATCGCCGAACAGCGGATGTCGCGCCTGCGGCGGATTCCAGCGCGCCTCCACCGCCTTCAGGCTTTGCCACACGGCAAGCGCAGCCTCGATCGGATTGAGGCCTTTCTGCGCTTCCATCGCATGTGCCGGGCGGCCGGTCAGGTGATACTGCCCCCACACCGTGCCGACCTGCCCGCTCATGATCGACTCGCCGAAGGGCTCGGGGTCGAGCATGGCGTCGATGCGGATGTGGTTGGCCTTCAGGTACTCGACGGTGGCAAGCGCTCCGTTGCCGGTGCATTCCTCCTCGACCACGGTGTTGAACCAGAGCGGCGCAGCCGGCCGGTAGCCGGCTTCGGCCAGGGCCTTGATGCCGGTCAGGGCCGCCACCAGGCCGCCTTTCATGTCGCCTGCGCCACGCCCATAGAACCAGCCGTCGCGCATGTAGGTTTCGAAGGGCGGCTTGTGCCACAAGCCCAGATGGCCGGTGGGCACCACGTCGACGTGGCCGCTGATCATGAGCGAGCGGCCGGCACCGGCGCCGGGCGTGTACGAGGCAAGCAGGTTGTGGCAGCCATGCAGCTCCTCGACCACCGGCGAATACAGCGCGCTGTCCTTGATCGCCGCCAGGTCGACGGGAATTTCGCGTACCGCGAAGCCCAGCGCTTCGAGCGTAAAGCGCATTTCGGTCTGCGCCGCCTGCTCGTGGCCTGAAAAACTTTCCGCCTCGACCATGTCCCGCAGGGTGCGAAGCATCCACTGATGATTGGCGTCGAGCGCATCTTCAATGCGCTTGCGCACTTGCGCCTGATCGGCCATCACATCACCTCGGCGCGTTCGAGCATCGCCTGCAGCAGCACGTTGCAGCCGGCGCTGAGATCGGACGCCTTGGCATCCTCGATCTCGTTGTGGCTGATGCCGTCCTTGCAGGGCACGAAGATCATCCCGGCCGGGCACACCGAGGCCAGACAAATGGCATCGTGCCCGGCGCCACTCACCAGCTCCATATGCGGGTAGCCCAGGCGCTCGGCAGCGGCGCGCACCGCTTCACGGCATTCGACAGCAAACGGCGTCGGCGGGTAATACACCGTCTGCTCGATGGCAAGCTCCAGGTTTCGCTCGCGGCATATGCGCCCGGCCGCTTCATGCATGCCCGCCACGAGACGCGCCAGCTCGCTATCGTTGCCGGCGCGCAAGTCGACACTGAAGGTCACGCGGCCCGGTATCACGTTGCGCGAATTCGGCTCCACCTTCACATATCCGACCGTGCCACGGGTGTCGACCCCGCTGCGTCCCAACGCATCGATCGCCTGCATGATGTGGCTGGCACCCTGCAAGGCGTCGCGACGCAGATGCATGGGCGTCGGCCCGGCATGCGCTTCCATCCCGCTCACCGTCAGGTTGAACCAGCGCTGGCCCAGGCCACCAGTGACCACGCCAATGACCTTGCCGGCATTCTCCAGCACCGGGCCCTGCTCGATATGCGCCTCGAAATACGCCGCCACCGGCGTACCGATCGGCGCATCGCCGTTGTAGCCGATAGCGTCGAGCGCGTCGCCCATGGCGATGCCCTCGGCATCCCTTTGCGCCCGTGCGTGTTCAAGCGTGAAAGCGCCGACGAACACCGCAGAGCCCTCCATGACCGGCGTGAAACGCGAACCCTCTTCGTTGGTCCACACCGCCACCTCGATCGGTCGGCGCGTGCGGATGCGGTGGTCGTCGAGGCTGCGACAAACCTCCAGTGCCGCCATGACGCCGTAGCAGCCGTCGAAGCGCCCGCCGGAGGGCTGGGTATCGAGGTGGCTGCCACTCATCACCGGCGCTGCGGTAGGGTCGGCACCTTGGCGTCGCGCGAAGATATTGCCGATGCGATCCACCCGCACGCTGAGCCCGGAAGCCTTGCACCAGGCGACGAACTGGTCGCGCCCGGCCTTGTCTTCGGGCGTCAGCGCAATGCGCTTGACGCCGCCCTTGGGGGTGGCGCCGATGTTGGCCATGTCCATCAGCGAGGCCCACAGGCGCTCGCCGTTGATGCCTGGCGCATCGTGCTGCGGGCGTTGGTTCATGCGTTGCGTCTCCGGGGTCGAAGGCGCAAGGATACATCGCAGCGCACAAGCCGGAACAGGGCCCGCGCAAGGCGCTGGCCGCCAGCAGCCCGCCCGGGCCGCCCGGATCAGGTGCCGGCGCGGCCCCGGCTGCCGGTAATCGGCTCAACCCGGATAGCCAGGGCCTCCGCCTCGGCCTTGCTGGGCAAGCCGCCGATACGCACCTCATAGGCACGCTTTTCCGCGCTGCCTACGGGAAAGATCGAAGCCGCATAACCCTCTGCGCGCAGCCTGTCGTACACGGCCAGCGCGGCATTCTGGTCAGGGCTTGCTGCCGCCACCAGCTTCCACTTGCCACCGCGTCGTGCCGCTCCCTGGCCGGCGGCGATTTCCGTTTCCGCTGCCCACTGGGTAAGTTGCTCAGGTGTGACCGTGGCCAGTTGCACCGGTCTCGAGGCATCCGGCCGGCCGCCAGCCTTGGGCGCGATGTAGAACTGCAGCGCCTGGTCCAGATTCACCGGTTGCTCCGCCTCGCGCTGCACGGCGATCCTGCCCTCGATCAGGCAGACAATATCGCGATCATCGGCGGATTTGCCCCACAAATCGGTGCCGCGGATGCCTGCTGTGACGGTGGTGACGCGAATATCGACTTCGCGCCGACTGAGAAGCTTGGCCTTGACATCGGTGGTGAAGCGAAAGGCACCGCGCGAAACGTCGAGCGCGGCCTGCAGGAAAGTCTGACGCCCGTCCTGGCGTTGCGCCAGGCGATCCAGGGACATCTGCGCATTCTCCCCCAGCTTGACCTGGCTGCCCTCGGCCAGGCGCAACAAGACGCGCGAGTTGGCGCCGGTGCTGATGCGATCGGCGGCCTCCAGTTCCATGCCGGCGGCGAGCGGCCGCTTGAGGCCGCCGCGCTCGACCCATGCGGGCATCTGCACGCCCTCGACTACTGCAGTGGGCGCGGCGCATGCGCCAAAAGCGCCAAACGACAACACAAGGGCGGCAACAAGGTTTTTGATTTGCATGTCAACTCCGGGGAATCGTGGGGAACATGAGGCTATACGTGCTGGCGCAACCGCGCGGATGCGCGGCAAATACGGGCCAATGTGACGCAATGCACATTTGCACCTCAAAGGCCACCGCAGCATGGTGCTACAGAGAGCCAGCAGTGGTCAACGGCTATAATTTCGGATTCGCAAGCGGGAGCTCGTAAGGCGTGGCCATGCAAGAAAAATACAACCATTCTGCGGTCGAACAGGCGGCGCAAGCGCATTGGCGGGCGAGCGCCGCCTACCTGACCGTGGAGCATGCGAAAAACGCGCAGGGTGGCGAGAAACCCAAGTATTACGCCTGCTCGATGCTGCCCTACCCTTCGGGCAAGCTGCACATGGGCCATGTGCGCAACTACACCATCAATGATGTGATGGTGCGCCATCTGCGCATGAACGGCTACAACGTGTTGATGCCGATGGGCTGGGATGCGTTCGGCCTGCCGGCAGAAAACGCCGCCATCAAGAACAAGGTGGCGCCGGCCAAGTGGACCTACGAGAACATCGCCTACATGAAGCGGCAGATGCAGTCGATGGGGCTGGCGATCGACTGGAGCCGCGAGATGGCGGCCTGCGACCCGCACTACTACAAGTGGAACCAGTGGCTGTTTCTGAAGATGCTCGAAAAAGGCATCGCCTACCGCAAAACCCAGGTCGTCAACTGGGACCCGATCGACCGCACCGTACTGGCCAATGAGCAGGTGATCGACGGCCGCGGCTGGCGTACCGGCGCGGCGGTTGAAAAGCGCGAGATTCCCGGCTATTACTTCAAGATCACCGACTATGCCGACGAACTGCTCGACCACACGCTGACCAAGTTGCCGGGCTGGCCCGAGCGCGTGCGCCTGATGCAGGAGAACTGGCTGGGCAAGAGCGAAGGGGTGCGCTTCGCCTTCCCGCACGAGATCAGGGGCGCCGACGGCACGCTGATCCAGGGTGGCCGGATGCATGTGTTCACCACGCGCGCCGACACCATCATGGGCGTGACCTTCTGCGCGGTGGCGCCCGAGCATCCGTTGGCCGAACACGCGGCCGCCACCAATCCGCAACTGGCGCGGTTCATCGCGGAGTGCGCCAAGGGCGGCACTACCGAAGCGGAACTGGCGCTGCGCGAAAAAACCGGCATGCCGACCGGTCTCTACGTCAAGCACCCCTTCTGCGGCGCGCCGATCGAAATCTGGGTTGGCAACTATGTGCTGATGAGCTATGGCGACGGCGCGGTGATGGGTGTGCCGGCGCATGACGAGCGCGACTTCGAGTTCGCCAGGAAATACGGCCTGGCGATCCGCCAGGTGGTCGGCATCGAAGGGCGGACATTTTCCACCGACGCCTGGGACGATTGGTATGCCGACAAACAGCTGGGCAAGTGCCTGGCCAGCGGCAAGTACGACGGGCTGGCCTTGAAGGAAGCGGTGAACGCGGTGGCAGCCGACTTGGCTGCCCTCGGGCTGGGTGAGAAAAAAGTCACCTGGCGCCTGCGCGACTGGGGCATTTCACGCCAGCGCTACTGGGGCACGCCGATTCCGATCATCCACTGCGCGGTGCATGGTGCGGTGCCGGTTCCGGAGAAAGACCTGCCGGTGATCCTGCCGGAAGACTGCATCCCGGATGGTTCCGGCAACCCGCTTGTCAAGCATGAAGGCTTTCACGCCGGCGTCACCTGCCCGACCTGCGGCAAGCCGGCGCGGCGCGAAACCGACACCATGGATACCTTTGTCGATTCGTCCTGGTACTTCATGCGCTATTGCTCGCCCGGCAGCGACACCGGCATGGTCGATGCGCGCAACGACTACTGGATGCCGATGGACCAGTACATCGGCGGCATCGAGCATGCGGTGCTGCATCTGCTGTACGCGCGTTTCTGGACCAAGGTGATGCGCGACATGGGTCTGGTCAAGTTCGACGAGCCTTTCGTCAAGCTCTTGTGCCAGGGCATGGTGCTCAATCACATCTACTCGCGCAAGAGCGAAAGCGGCGCGCTGGAATACTTCTGGCCCGACGAGGTGGAGAACATCCTCGGGCCCGACGGCCGCATCAGCGGCGCCATCCGCAAGAGCGACGGCCTGGCGATCGACTACAACGGCATCGGCACGATGTCGAAATCGAAGAACAACGGCGTCGACCCGCAGGACCTGATCGAGAAGTACGGCGCCGATACCGCGCGCCTGTACACCATGTTCACCTCGCCGCCGGAGGACACGCTGCTGTGGAGCGATGCCGGGGTCGAGGGCTCGACGCGCTTTCTGAAACGCCTGTGGGCCTTCGCGTACGCATGGTCCGGCGCCATCGCAGAGGCGCCGGCGCTGCGTGCCGATGCGCTCTCCGAAGCCCTGAAAAGGCAGCGGCGCGAGGTGCATGCCACCCTGAAACAGATCGACTTCGACATCGCGCGCATCCAGTACAACACGGTGGTCTCGGGCGCGATGAAGCTGCTCAACGCGCTCGACGGTGTGGCGCGCGGCGAGGCAGCGGCCGCGGCGGTGGTGCGCGAGGGGTTGTCGATCCTGTTGCGCGCCTTGAATCCGGTGGTGCCGCACATCACGCATGCGCTGTGGATCGAGCTGGGCTTCGCTGCCGACATGGGCGACATCCTCGACGCGCCGTGGCCCAGGGTCGATGCCGACGCACTCAAGTCCGAGGTGGTCGAACTGGTGCTGCAAATCAACGGCAAACACCGCGGCAGTGTCGTGGTCGCGGCCGGCGCATCGCAACAGGAGATCGAGTCGCTGGCTTGCGCCTCCGAGACCGCGCGCCGGTTCATGGACGGCAAAGCGGCGAAGAAGGTCGTGGTGGTCGCCGGGCGCCTGGTCAATATAGTGATCTGACAAGGCCGCAGCCCATGGTCACCCCGAAAATTTCGCCGCGCCTGGTCGCAGCCACTCTGGCAGGCGCGCTGTTGCTGCTGGCCGGCTGCGGTTTTCAATTGCGCGGCAGCGCCGAATTACCCTACGAGACCCTGTTTGTCGACCTGCCCGACAGCAACCCGCTGGGCGCCGAGCTAAAGCGCACCCTGCGCGCCGGCACCAAGACCCGCATCGTGGCGCGCCGCGAAGAGGCCGAAGCCGTTCTCACGCCTTTGCGCGAACTGCGCGGCAAGACCATCCTCTCGCTATCGAGTTCGGGGCGGGTGCGCGAGTTTCGGCTGCGCTACAACTTCGACTTCCGTGTCGCCGATCGCCAGGGGCGCGACCTGGTCGAACCGGTGCTGCTGCTGATCGAACGCGACTTTCCGTTCAACGACAATCAGGTGCTGGCCAAGGAAACCGAGGAAGCCCTGATCTACCGCGACATGCAATCCGACATGGTGCAACAGATACTGCGCCGCATCGCAGCCGCGCAACCCCTGAAGCGCGACAAGTAGGCGCCCTGCGCGTGTCACCCGCCGCATGCACCTGACACCCGAGCAATTGCCGGCGCAACTCGCCAAGGGCTTCGCGCCCCTGTACGCGGTCACCGGCGAGGAGTCGCTGCGCGCCCTGGAAGCGGCCGACGCCATCCGTGCCGCCGCGCGTGCGCGTGGCTTCACCGATCGCAAGGTGTTTTCGGTGACCCAGCATTTCGACTGGGCCGGGCCAAAGAGCGAGCTTGCGGGCATGTCGCTGTTCGGCGATCGCGTGCTGATCGACTTGCGCATTCCCGGCGGCAAGCCCGGCCGCGAGGGCGCAGAGGCGCTGGCGGACCTGGCGCGCTTGGCGCATGCCGATGCCGCGCTCCTGATCACCTTCCCGGGCGACTGGAGCACGCTCAAGACCGTCTGGTGCAAAAGCCTGGCCGACGCCGGCGTGCTGGTGGAATCGCGCGCCATCGATGCCCCGGCCCTGCCGGGCTGGCTGGGCGAGCGCCTGGCCCGGCAACAGCAGAGTGCCGACCGCGAGACCCTTGAATTCATCGCCCACAAGGTCGAGGGCAACCTGCTGGCCGCGCATCAGGAGCTGCAAAAGCTGGCTCTCCTCCATCCACCCGGCCTGCTGTCGCTCGAAATGGTGCGTGAAGCGGTGCTCAACGTGGCGCGTTACGATGTGTTCAAGTTGTCCGAGGCCTGGCTTACGGGCGATCTGCTGCGCCTGCGGCGCATGCTCGACGGTTTGAAGGGCGAGGGCGAGGCGCCGCCGCTGATCCTGTGGGCGATGGCCGACGACGTGCGCGCGCTGGCCAGGATCAGGCGCGGCGAAAGAGTGTTCAACAAGGGGCCGCGCCTGCCCGCCTACGAGCGCCGCGCGCGCGCCATCAGCCCGCGCAGGATCGGCGAGGCGCTCAAGCACGCTGCCGCCATCGACCGCCTGATCAAGGGATTGCGTCCGCGTGAATTGTCGGACGACGTGTGGGAAGAGTTTTACCGGCTCGGGGCGCGCCTGGCGGCCTGATCCCTTCGCCACGCCGCGCTGCGGCGGCGTTTTCACCTAGAATCAGTCCGATGAGCGCCGTCCTCAAACCTGCAAGCGAGATCGCGTCCATGATGCGCGACATGGGCCGCGCCGCACGCTTCGCCGCGCGCGCCATGGCGCGGGCCCCCACGGCGGCCCGCAATGCCGCGCTGATGGCCATTGCGCAGGCGCTGCGCAGCGAGGGCGCACGCCTGCAAGCCGAGAACTCGCGCGACCTCGACGCCGGCCGCGCCAAGGGGCTCGATGGCGCCATGCTGGATCGTTTGCGCCTGTCGGACCAGGCGCTGGAAACCATGGCACAGGGCCTGGAACAGATCGCCGAACTGCCCGACCCGGTGGGCGAGTTAATCGAGCTCAAGTTCCGCCCCAGCGGCATCCAGGTGGGCAGGATGCGTGTGCCGCTGGGCGTGATCGGCATCATCTATGAATCGCGCCCCAACGTCACCGCAGACGCCGCCGGGCTGTGCATCAAGTCCGGCAACGCCTGCATTTTGCGCGGCGGCTCCGAAGCCCTGCATTCGAATCGCGCGATCGCCGAATGCGTGCGCGCCGGACTGGCCGCCGCCGGCCTGCCGGCCGACGCGGTGCAGGTGGTTGCAAGCGCCGACCGCGCCGCGGTGGGCGAGCTGATCACCATGACCGAATATGTCGACATCATCGTCCCGCGCGGCGGCCGCGGCCTGATCGAACGCCTGATGCGCGAATCGAGGATTCCGATGATCAAGCACCTGGACGGCATTTGCCATGTGTACATCGATGCGCATGCGGACATCGAGATGGCGGTGGCTATCGCCGACAACGCCAAGACGCAGCGCTACGGCACCTGCAACACCATGGAAACCCTGCTGGTGCACGCCGCCATCGCGCCGGCGGTGCTGCCGCGGCTGGCGGCGATCTACACCGCCAAGGGCGTGGAACTGCGCGGCGACGCCGCCGCGATGCAACTCGTCCCGAGCATGCAACCCGCCAGCGAAGCGGATTGGTCCACCGAATATCTGGCGCCGATCCTCTCGGTGAGAGTCGTCGACGACCTCGACCAGGCGATGGACCACATCGAACGCTACGGCTCGCGGCACACCGACGCGATCGTCACCGCGCATCACGGCAACGCCATGCGCTTCCTGCGCGAAGTCGATTCGGCCTCGGTGATGGTCAACGCCTCCACCCGTTTCGCCGACGGCTTCGAATACGGCCTGGGCGCCGAGATCGGCATTTCCAACGACAAGCTGCACGCGCGCGGCCCGGTGGGGCTTGAAGGCTTGACCAGCGTGAAATGGGTGGTGTTGGGAAACGGGCAGGGACGCGCGTAGCAGCCTGTCGGACTTGGGGAGGCAGCATGCGAAAGAAAACCGCATTTGTCGCGCCGGCATGTGTCGTAGGCGCCAGCGCCGCCGTGGCGCAGGGTGCGTCGTGGCAGGCGATGATGAAGCCGAGCGGCGCGACGTTGCGCATCCGCAGATGCCGCCGCAAGCCATTTCAGTGCCGACACGCTTTTCCGCAGTCATGATCGCGGTTTCGCGCCGCTGTCGAGAACCGGCGGCGTGACGGCGCTGCTGGCCGAATTGCAGCGCCTCCGCGCCGCCTTTCTGCTGCAACCGGCACGCTGACGGACCGTGGCGCAGCCGCTCCAGCGCGCAACCCGGCGCGAGAATTCAACCCGAAACGAGGTCGCGCATGAGCAGCACATCCTGGTACTCGCAATTTGCCAAACGCACGGCGCATTTCTGCGGCCGCCCCAGGGTCTTTACCTTGGCCGTGGGCGTCATCGTCGTGTGGATCATCACCGGGCCACTGTTCGGCTTCAGCGACACCTGGCAACTGGTCATCAACACCGGCACCACCATCATCACCTTCCTGATGGTTTTCTTGATCCAGAACACGCAAAATCGGGACACCGAGGCGATCCAGGTCAAGCTGGACGAATTGATCCGCGCCACCCGAGGTGCGCACAATGCACTGCTTGATCTGGAAGAACTGGAGCAGGAAAACCTTGACGCATTCCGCGTCAAATATCAGGCGCTCGCTGCGGCGGCCAGGGCCGAATTGAGCCGCGGCATGGACGACACCGGAACACCGGAACCATGAGAATCTTTGGCTTTTCTGCTGCCGCTGGCAGTGCAAGCATTGATTTTCGCCGCACTGATTTTCGGCTCCCGCGACGGCGGCTCCTGCGTCGCACTGGGCGCCATGCCGGTGGGGATCATCGCAGTGCCTGCCACCATGATTCTCATCTGGGCGCGCCTGCGCAGCAGGAAGCCGGAAGGAGGATCCCCTGGTCTGGCTGATCGTCACCGTCTTGTTCAATGTGCGGGTAGTGGCGGCGCTGCTGTTGCTGGCACTTGGTCTTTCAGCCTCGCTCTGACCGGCGCACCCGGCGCAGTGGCGTGTTGCACCGGTCGCGACGCTTGAGTACCCTCGCGACTTCCCCGAACCTTTTCAAGGAACCCGAACCATGCTCAAAGGCAGCTGCCTGTGCGGCACCATCCGCTATGAACTCCACGCCCCGCTTGGCCAGATCGGCATTTGCCACTGCCAGCGTTGCCGCAAGGCCAGCGGCACCGCCTACGGCGTCAACGCCACTGTCGATGAGGCCGGCTTTCGCCTGCTCGCCGGCGCCGATTCTCTGACGCATTTTGCCGGCCCCATTGGCGTGACGCGTTCGTTCTGCCGCCACTGCGGTTCACCGCTCTATAGCCGGCGCGACAGCATGCCCAACGCATTGCGCCTGCGTCTGGGCAGCCTCGACACAGCGATCGAGGAACGGCCGCTGTTCCACTTTTTCACCGATTCGAAAGCGCAGTGGGACGAGATTCACGACACCCTGCCGCAACACCCGGAACGTCCGCAAGACCCGAGAGCGCTGGCCCCCGGCCGCAGAGAAACGCCACCCGGCGCGCCGCGTTGAACGTCACGCCAGTGACGCTCCGACGCGGGGAGTTATGGCGTCATGCCCGGTGCGCAGCACCCCGGCATGTCGCCAAAACCTATTTGTACAAAGTGCGCGGCAGCCACAGCCCGATATCGGGAAACAAGTACAGGAGTACCAGCGCCACGATCTGGATTCCCATGAAGGGCAGCATGCCGGCAAATATCTGGTTCAAGGTCACGTGCGGCGGTGCCACGCCCTTGAGATAAAACGCCGCCATCGCCACCGGTGGCGAGAGGAACGCTGTCTGCAGGTTCAACGCCACCAACAAGCCGAAGAACAGTGGATCGACCCCGAACTTGGGCAAAAGCGGGATGAAAATCGGCATGAAAATGACGATGATCTCGGTCCATTCCAGCGGCCAGCCGAGAATAAAAATGATGAATTGCGCCAGGATCATGAACTGCAACGGCGTAAGCCCCAGCGACAGCACCCACTTCTCTACCAGTTCCTGCCCTCCGAGGAGCGCGAATGCAGCCGAAAAGATGGACGAGCCGACAAATAGCCAGCACACCATTGCACTGGTCTTGGCGGTCAGGAACGAGGATTCCTTGACGATGGTGCCCAGTTCCTTCGTCGTCGCCCACACCGGGCTGCCGACGGCTGTGCCAGGGCGCCTGCGATGCTCAGCATAACGATAGGCGCCCGCCAGCAGGCAGCCGCCAAAGGCGCCGACCGCCGCCGCCTCGGTCGGTGTCGACAGGCCGAACACAATCGAGCCCAGCACCGCGAGTATCAGCACTGCCAGCGGAAAGAACGACGCCAGCAGCATCTTGAAAATCTCCAGCCGTTCCCAGGTCCAGCAGGCATACAGCGCGGCAAGAAGCACCACGCAAGCGGCCGCCAGGCCGATCAGCCATTGCGGCGTGTCCAGCCGTGGTCCGGCTGGAGCGGCGACTTGCGGTTCCGCCTTGGGCGCCTCCGCCTTGGGCGCGTCCGCAGCCTTGGGGTCGGCCAGGCTGGCAGCCTCTTCCGTAGGCTCCGCCAGCCCGGTGCTGCTTTCCTCTTTCGGTTCCGCCAAGCCCGTGCCCTCCTCCCTGGGCTCCTGCAGGCCACCGCTGTCCGTGCCCTTGTTTTCCTCCGCGGCGATGGCTCCGCCGGCTTGCACCAGTCCGGAAGTATCTTCAACCACCAAGGGTGCCGTCGCCGACTGGTAGATCAGTGCCAGCAGCAGCGCGATGGCGAGTGCCGGCAGCAGGGTGACCACCAGTTGCCCGGCCGCCTTGCCGCGGGCAACACCCGCCGCCCCCGTGCCGCGCAGCAATCCGGTAAAGGCATTGCGTCCATGCGCGGACAGCGACAACGCCAGCGGCGGCAATGCCACCCGCCGCTCCGCTTCAGGCAGTGGCGGCATCAGGTCCGGCCGCAGCTTGGCCAGCACCACGATGTAACCCACATACAACCCGGCTAACATCAGGCCGGGAAAAAATGCACCCGCATACAGTTGCACCACCGAAACACCGGCGGTCGCGCCGTAGACGATCAACAGCACCGAGGGCGGAATCAGGATACCGAGGCAGCCGCCGGCGGTGATCGCGCCGGCCGCCACCTTGGAGCTGTAACCGGCACGCAACATCGCCGGAAAGGCCAGCAGCCCCATCAGGGTCACCACTGCACCGACAATCCCGGTGGCGGTGGCGAAGATCGCGCAGGTGACGATGGTGGCCACCGCCAGCGAACCCGGCACCCGCGCCATCGCCAGGTGCAAACTCTTGAAGAGCTTGTCGATCAAGGCGGCGCGCTCGACCAGATAGCCCATGAACACGAACAGGGGAATGGCGATCAGCACGTCGTTGCTCATCACCGCGTAGGCGCGCTGCACCATCAGGTCGAGCACATGACGCGTGGCGGTATCGGGATCGACCGAGCGGTAGTTGAGCCACCCGAAAAACACGCCCATGCCCATCAGCGTGAAGGCGGTGGGAAAGCCCAGCATGATGGCCACCACCACCAGCGACAACATCAACATGCCGAGATGGCCGTTGTTCATGTTGCCCCAGGGCGTGAAGATCAATGTGGTGATGACGATGATCGCCATCAGCGAAAAGCCGAACCAGAGCTCGCGACGGATCTTCATTTGGCCACCTGCACGTCATCCTGGTGCACCATCTTCTTGAGCTTGTCGACATCGACCTCTTCGACGTCCTGCTCGCGCGAGGGCCAGGCGCCCCGGCGAATGCAGATGATGCAACGTACGATTTCCACGATACCCTGCGCCAGCAGGAAAAACCCGGCCAGAGGTATCACGCTCTTGAACGGATACACCGGCGGACCGTCGGCGGTGATGTTGGAATGCTCGTTGATGCGCCAGGAGTCGGCCGCATAGTCGTAGCCGGCGTAGGTCAGCGCGATCACACCCGGAATGAAAAACACGAAATAGAGGATCAGGTCGAGCGTGGCCTGGGTGCGCGGGCGGAAAAATCCGTACAACACGTCGCCACGCACATGGCCGTTTTTCGACAGGGTGTAGGCGCCGGCCATCATGAACAGGGTGCCGTACATCATGATCATGGCATCAAAGGCCCAGGCGCGCGGGCTGTCGAGCACATAGCGCGAGAACACTTCCCAGGACACGTGCAGGGTCAAAAGCACGATGATCCACGAGAACGCCTGGCCCACCCAGGTGCTGACGCGGTCGATGAACAACAAGAGTTTTTGCATTGCCAATCCAAGCCGGCCCGGGGCGCCTGCCAGGACCAGAAGCGCAACACCCGGCAGCTTGCCGGGTGTTGTCAGTCAACGAAGAACGCGAACGCGCCGCTCAAGCTTTCTTGCCGAAGTAATGGTTGTAGGCCATGCGGCGGTTGACGTTGTTGTCCAGATCCCACTTGACCACGCGCTCGGCAAACTTCTTCTGCGAGTCGAGGATCTCGTTGAACAAGACGTTGTCCTTGCGCTTGGCCACCGCAGCGTCGTAGCCCTTCAACTGCTCTTGCAGGATCGAATCCGGGGTCTTGTAGAACTTCACCTTGTCCTTGGTTTGCAACTCGACATAGTCCTTGGAATAGCGGTCGATCGCCTTCCAGTACAAGTCCTGCGAAGCCGCTTCGACGCCGTTCTCGATGATCGACTTCATCTTCGTCGGCAGCGCGTCGAACTTGGTCTTGTTGAACATGATCTCGAACTGCTCGGCGTTCTGATGGAAGCTTTGCAGCATGCAGGTCTTGGAAACGTCGGGAAACCCTAGCAGGCGGTCCGACGACATGTTGTTGAATTCCGCCGCATCGAGGAGCCCGCGATCCATGGCCGGCACGATTTCGCCGCCAGGCAGCGCGTTGACTGCCACGCCCATGGCAGTGAACACATCGATCGAAATGCCGACCGTGCGGTACTTCAGCCCCTTCAGGTCGGCCGTTTTGGTGACCGGCTTCTTGAACCAGCCGAGCGGCTGGGTAAACATCGGGCCGTAGGGAAACGACACCACGTTGGCGCCGATCGAGGCATACAGCTTGGCCAGCAACTCCTTGCCGCCGCCGTACTTGTGCCACGCCAGCAATTGCTGCGCATCCATGCCGTAGGCCGGGCCGGAGCCCCACAAGGCCAGCGCATTTTGCTTGCCGTAGTGATACACCAGCACACCGTGGCCGCCGTCCAACGTGCCCTTGGTGACCGCGTCAAGCAGGCCGAAGGCCGGCACCACCGCACCTGCCGGCAACACCTCGATCTTGAGGTCGCCGCCGGTCATGTCGTTGATCTTCTTGGCGAAGTCCTGAGCGTATTCGTGGAAAATGTCCTTCGACGGCCAGGTTGATTGCCACTTCATGGTGATCGGGCCTTGCGCCTTGACAATGCTCGGAAAACCGAGCGTCGCGGCGCCGGCGGCCGCAGTGGCGCTGGCGCCGGCAAGGAACTTGCGGCGCGCTGGGGTAGTTGTTTGCATTGTTGCCTCCTGTTATTGAATTTACGGGTTTGCGGACTGATGCACGGAACCAACATTCACCGCACAACTCATAAAGTATATTCCTGCGTTCGGAAGAGGACTATCGGGCTTACCCTTAGCGCCCTTGCCGCCACGTCGAATTGCGGGCCACTCCCGATTGACAGCCGCCACGCGTTATGATGTTCTTGCAGTCTTGCGCCGCGCGCCAATGAGTTCGGTCAGGATTCAAACTTCACCGCCGCGCAACCCACATGCCCTCGATACCCCACGCGACTTCCGAAACGCCCCGCCCTGGCAGCGGGTCGGTCTGGCTGGTGCCGTTCGCGGCCTTAGCCCTGTTCGTCGCGGCCATCGCGGCCTTGCTGTGGTTCGTGCATCGGCATGAGGCGGAAATCCAGATTACCAACCTGCGCCGCGATACCCAGTATGCGGAACTGGCCATCACGCGCAATATTCTTACGCATCAGGAGTTTGCCGACCGCCTTGCAGGGGCGATGGGGTCCGGCCAGCCGGTGCCAACGCTGAGGGACCAGGCCCAACGCTACCTGCTGCTGAACCCCGAAATCCGCAATGTCGTGTGGGCCTCGGCGGACGGCATGACCGGCTGGTCGGTGCCGGTGTGGAAGGATGCGATTGCCCTGAACCGTGAGCGCCCGAGCCTGGAAGAGCGTGAGCGCATGCAGCGCCTGACGCGCGCCACCGCCCGCTCGACCTATACCGAACCCTATACCGACTACCAGGACGAGCCCTACATCGAATATCACAGCCCGGTGTTCGAACAGGGTCGCTTTCTCGGCACGGTCAGCATCGCCCTTTCACTACGCATGGTGATGCAGCGCCTGGTACCGGTGGTGGTCGCCCAGAAATATCGCCTGTCGCTGCTCGACGCCGAAGGCCGCGAATTGTTTCGCCACGAGGATGCGCGCGAAACCTACGACATGCTGACCCAGACGGTGTCACTGACATTGCCCTGGCGCAACCTCGACCTTTCGGCCACCTCCTACAAGACCGACTCACTGGTGGGCAGCACCGTTCTGACCGGCGTCATCCTCCTGATCACGCTGGTGCTGGGCTGGAGCCTTTGGTCGCTCAGGCGGCGGGTCGAGTTGCAGGCCCAGGCCGACAGCGCGCTCAAGGCTTCGCATGAACGCTTCGTCACCGTGCTCGACGCGCTCGACGCCGGCGTGGTGGTGTCGGACTTCACCACCCGCGAGTTGCTCTTCTACAACGAAAGCTTCACGCGGATTTTTCCCGGCCACGGCCTGGGCAGCAGTGTGGCGCAACTGGAAACCGCGCTCGCGCCGCTGCCATCGGAGGTGATTCCGCGCGAAACCCTGCTCGACGCGCAGGGCAACCCCACCGGCGTGCACAAGATTGAAGCGCGCGACGAAGCACGCAACCTGTGGTACGCGCTGCGGGTGCGGGCGGTGCGCTGGGTCGACGGCCGCCCGGTACGCCTGACCATGATCTCGGACATCACCGAGCGCAAGGCCGCAGATGAACGCAATCGCGTGCAGCAGGAAAAGCTGCTGCTGACTTCGCGCCTGATGAGCGTGGGTGAAATGGCCTCGACCCTGGCACACGAGATCAACCAGCCGCTGGCTGCGATCGCCAACTACAACATGGGCGCGGTGCGCCGGCTCAAATCGGATCACTGGAAAAAAGAGGAACTGGTATCGGCGCTGGAGAAATCGGCGGCCCAGGCCGAACGCGCCGGTCGCGTGGTGCAGCGGGTGCGCGAATTCCTGCGGCGGCGCGAACCGAGCCGCGAACTGGCATCGATCAACGAAATCGTGATCGAAGTCACCGAACTGATCGAGTTCGAGGCCGAGAAGGCCCAAGCGCGCCTGCGCATGGATCTGGCGCCCGAACTGCCGCTCGTCAACGCCGACCGCGTAATGATCGAGCAGTTGCTGCTCAATCTGATCAAGAACGGCATCGAGGCCATGAAGCGCACGCCGCGCGCCGACCGCAAGCTTTTGATCCAGACCCTCAGGGCCGGCGAGCAGGCCGAGATCCGCATCATCGATCGCGGCCACGGCATTCCGGACACAGTCGCCGGCGAGCTTTTCTCGCCCTTTTTCACCACCAAGGACAACGGCATGGGCATGGGCCTCAACATTTGCCGCTCGATCGTCGAATTGCACGAAGGCCGCCTGTGGTTCACCGCCAACCCGGATGGCGGCAGTATTTTCCACTTCACCCTGCCGCTGCTGCTGATGCCGACCGCAGTGGACTCATGAGACCGCAGAAGGACAGAACCCCGATGAGCAGCAAGCCCGTGATACACGTGGTCGACGACGACGACGCCATCCGCGATTCGATTATTTGGCTGCTCGACGGCGAGCGCTACAGCGTGCGCACCTATGCCACCGGCGAGGACTTTCTGGCGCGCCTGGAGCACCTGTCGCCGGCCTGCGTGATTCTCGACATCCGCATGCCGGGCATGAGCGGCATCGAGGTGCATGAACAACTCACACGCAACGGCGTAAGCACGCCCGTGGTCTTCGTAACAGGCCACGGCGATGTGCCGATGGCGGTCGAGGCGATCAAGCGCGGCGCGGTTGATTTCATCGAAAAGCCGTTCAACGAGCAAAAGCTCATGTCGGTGATCGAGCGCGCGCTGGAACTCGATGCACAAAACGCCGGCCAGGTAGCCGCGCAGTCGGTGGTGGCGGCGCGCCTGGCGAAGTTGTCGCCGCGCGAGCGCGAAGTGCTCGATCTGGTGGTCAAGGGGAAGATGAACAAGACCATCGCCGACGTCATGAACATCAGCATCAAGACCGTCGAGGCGCACCGCTCGAAGGTGATGGAGAAAATGTGCGTCCGCTCGCTGGCCGAGCTGGTGCAGGCGGTACTGACGGCAGGCGACCCCGCGCCACGTTGAACCCGACGCGCGGGGGCGTTTGACCGCCCCCGGCTTGGGCGGGCGCAGGCCTTCAGGCGCGCAGCGCCCTTGGCGCACGAGCCGGCGCGTTCATTCGAGGAAGCCGTAACGCCGCGGCAGGTACAGCACGATATCCGGAAAGATCATGCAAAGCACCAGCGCCACCATCTGGACGAGCACAAACGGCGTGATGCCTTTGTAAATATCCATCATCGTGACCCCCGGCGGCACCGTGCCCTTCATGTAGAACAAGGCAAAGCCGAAGGGCGGGGTGAGGAACGCGGTCTGCATGTTGACCGCCAGCAGGATCGCGAACCAGGCCAGGATCACTTCCTTGCCCTGGATGAAGGTGCCGTAATCGAGCTTGCCCACGATGGGGGCGAAAATCGGCAGGACGATCAGGCAAATCTCGATCCAGTCGAAAAAGAAGCCCATCAGGAACACCAGGATCATCACGAAAGTCATCACCTCCCAGCCGGTGTCGATGCCCATGGCGATGAGCAGTTCATGCACCACGTCGTCGCCGCCCAGCGCGCGGAACACGTAGGAAAACAGGGTGGCGCCGAAGACGATGAAAAACACCATCGCGTTGGTCATGGCCGAGGATGTCATCACCTCGCGCAGCACCTTCATGCTGAAACGACCATTGGCCATCGACAACAGGATCGCGCCGAGGGCACCGATGCCCGAGGCCTCCGTCGGCGTGGCCCAGCCGGCGAAGATCGAGCCCAGCACCATGGTGATCAGAACGGTCGGCGGCAGAAATCCGCGCAACACCATGCCCGGGGTGAGGCGCTCGTCGTCCGGGCCCAGGGTGCCGGTGATGGCCGGCGCAACCCCGGGCTTGAGAATGCACAAGACCAGGATGTAGATCACGTACAAGCCGCTCATCAGAAGGCCGGGAAGGATCGCGCCGGTGAAGAGCGTTCCCACCGGTATGCCCATCAGGTCGCCCATGATCACCAGCATGATCGACGGTGGAATCAGGATGCCCAGGGTGCCGGCGGAGGCGATGGTGCCCACCGCCAGCGATTTGTCGTAACCCTTCGAGAGCATGATCGGCAAGGCGATCAAGGTCAGCATGATGACCGAGGCGCCGACGATGCCGGTGGTCGCCGCCATCACCGTCCCCAACAGGGTGACCGCGATCGCCAGGCCGCCCGGCACCCGTCGCAACATCAGTTGCAGGATATGCAGGAGCGTCTCGGCAATGCCGCTTTTTTCGAGCATCGTGCCCATGAATACGAACATCGGAATCGCCACCAGCACCGGGTTTTGCAGCGCCTGGCCGTAGACCCGCGGCAGCAGGTTGGCGAACTGGTTCATGTTGAACACGTCGAAAGCCATGCCCAGGAAGCCGAACATGATGCCCACCGCACCCAGCAGGAAAGCCACCGGATAACCGAGGAACATGATCAGCACCAGCACCACGAACATCACCACCGCCAGGTGGTCGATAAACCAGCTCATTTCAGTCCCTCCGATTGCGCCGCCCCGGCGAACGGGGTGTAGGCTCGCGCAACCTCTTCGGGGCTGCCGAACAGGGCCACGATGCAGCGCGCAATCACAGCGACCACTGCCAGCATCACGGTGATGAAGGCCAGGTACAGGAAGCCCTTGATCACCCATCGATAGGCAAGCCCGTTGGGTGCCTCGGATGACTCGCCCTGCAAGAAGGAAGTCATGAAAAAGTCGTGTGCGTAGGGCAAGGCCACTACGAGGTAGGGCAGCGCGAACACGATGCAGCAACCGAGTTCGAACCAGATCTTCTTGCGCGCCGGCAGGTGGCCGGTAAAGACGTCGATCCGTACGTGCCCGTTGCGGACGTAGGTGTAGCCCAGCCAGCAGCAAAACAGCACTCCGTGCAAGTGCCACTCGAGCTCCTGCAGCCGGGTCGAGCCCAGGCCCGGCACCTGGAAGCCCGCCTTGCGGGTGACGACGTCGATGGCGATCACCACGATGCAGGCGATGAATGCCCAAGCGCCGGTATCGGCCACACGTTTGAGGATCGCCTCAATGAGGTCGGCAAGGCGTAACAAGAGATGCATGGCGCTCCCGCAGGGATATGGACTAGCACAAAAGTCGCCCGGGCTCACTGGATGCGTGCCCGGGCGCGGACAGATTGGCGGGCGGCAAAGCGCCCGCGCGCTAGGCTACTTGAGGTAGCCCATGTCCTTCCAGATCGCGTAATCCTTGCGGAACGCGGAATAGGAGTCCCAGCCCTTTTTGAACTCCGGGCTCTTGGCCACCTGCTCGGCGGCCACTTCAATCCAGGCTTTCTCGAAGGCGTCGAGGAAATTCTTCGGCCATTTGTGGATGGTCACGCCCTTGGCCTGGATTTCCTTCATCGCCTTGAACTGCACCGCCTCGCCTTCGGCGAATTGCCGCAGCATGGTTGCATCACAGGCGCCCTGGATGATTGCCTTCTGCGTCTTGCTGAACTCGGCCCACTTCTTTTTCGAGATGATCAGTTCGTTGATGGTCGCCTGCTGGTGCCAGCCCGGGAAATAGTAATGCTTGGCAACCTGATGAAAGCCGAGCGTCAAGTCCATCACCGGCATCGAAAATTCAGTGGCATCGATGGTGCCCAGTTGCAGCGCCTGGAAGATTTCGCCCGCTTGCAAAAGCTGGGTGGATACGCCCAGCTTCTGCATCACGTTGGCACCGAGGCCGAAGAAACGCATTTTCAGGCCCTTGAGGTCGTCCAGGGTCTTGATCTCCTTGCGGAACCAGCCGGAAGCCTCGGGCGAGATCACACCGCACGGGATCACCTCGACGTTGTACTTGGCATGCAGTTCCTTCATCAGTTTCTCGCCGCCGCCGTGCTTCATCCAGGCGAGGTACTCGCCGACGTCAGGGCCGAACGGCACCGAACCATACATGGCAAAGGCAATGTCCTTGCCGGTCCAGAATCCGGATACCGTCCATGCCATGTCGAGCGAACCATTGCCGACCGCATCGAGATACTGATTGGCAGGCACCAATGCGCCCGGCTCGAAGCCCTTGACGTCGATGCTGCCGCCCGACATCTCGCGCAGCATTTCGACCAGGCGCGTTTGCGTGGGCCCCAGCAAACCGGTGGTGCTGGGAAAGGCCCAGCCCATCTGCGCACGCACTTTCTTCTCTTGCGCATGCGCCGGTGCGAGCGTCATCGCCAACACCGCACAGGCGGTGGCAGCCAGCTTGAATACTTTCATGAAGACTCCTCTATTGGTTGAATGTTTACCGGTCGGTGCGCCGGCATTTTCGGCGAATGCCTGGCGACCTTGTCAATTGCACAGTGCCGCGCGAAAGCTAGCACGAGCCAAGCTGTCAACGCAATACTTGTTCGCCATGCCCGTTGGTTGCGACGCAGCATTGGCGCCGCTTGGCGCACTGCATCAAATAGGCACGCCGCGCGGGCGCCGGCTCAGGCGCGCGTCAGGCGCGCGAATTCCGCGAAATAATCGGGAAACGTTTTGGCAACGCACTGCGGGTCGTTGATTGTCAGCGGCGCAGCGCCGGGCGCAAGACCGAAGGCCGCCAGTGAAAAACTCATGGCCATGCGGTGGTCGTCGTAGGTATCGATCGCCGCCGGCCGCAATTGGGCAGGCGGATCGATGCGCAACCAATCGTCGCCTTCGTCAACAGTTGCACCGAGCTTGCGCAATTCGATGGCCATCGCCGCGATGCGATCGGTCTCCTTGACGCGCCAGGAGCCGATGTTGGTCAGGCGACACGGCCCGTCGGCGAACAAGGCCAGTACCGCGACGGTCATGGCCGCATCCGGAATATGGTTGAAGTCGGCGTCGATCGCCTTGAGCCTGGCCGCATTGGCCTCATTGAAAAACCCGCGCACCTCGATCCAGTTGGGGCCTGCCGTCAGGTTGGCACCCATTTGCGCCAGCGCGTCGATGAAGCGCACATCGCCCTGGATGCTGTCGCGGCCGACACCCTCGACACGCAAGGGCCCGCCACCGAGCGCACCGGCGGCGAGAAAGTACGAGGCCGACGAGGCGTCGCCTTCAACATACAGGGTGCCCGGGCTTCGGTAGGTGGCGCCGGGAGCGATGTGAAAGGCGCGCCAGTCTTCGCGCGCCACCGCAACGCCAAAACGCTGCATCAGGTTCAGGGTGATCTCGACATAGGGTTTGGAGATCAGTTCGCCCACCACTTCGATGGTCACCGGTTTGGCGGCTTCGCGCGCTACGAGCGGCAGCGCCATCAAGAGCGCGGTCAGAAACTGGCTCGACACATTGCCGCGCACCGGTACCGCGCCCTTGAGAGCCACGACGGCAGGCCGGATTTCCAATGGCGGATAACCAGGCTTGCCGGTGTAGCCGATATCGGCACCGATCGCCGCCAGCCCGTCGACCAAATCGCCGATCGGGCGCTCATGCATACGCGGCACACCGCTCAATCGATAGTGCCCGCCATTGACGGCAAGCGCCGCCGTCAATGGCCGGATCGCGGTGCCGGCATTGCCCATGAAGAGATCGGCTTCACGCACCGGGAACCGGCCCTGCACACCGTCGACAAGCCAATCGGCACCGTCCCGCTCGCAGGGTACGCCGAGCGCCTTGAGGGCGTCCAGCATGACGCGGGTATCGTCGGAATCGAGCAGGTCGGCAACCCGGGTGCGGCCATCGGCCAGCGCTGCCAGCAGCAGGCTGCGGTTGGAAATGCTTTTCGACCCGGGCAGGCGGATCCTGCCGCCGGCATGCGTGACACGCTGGAGCGCCAGGCTTTGCATCAGCTTGCCCGCGCGGCCGCGCCGGGCGGCGCTTCGCCGGCCTCAATGGAATCCAGCCAGGCCTGGCGCGCATTGCGTGCGTTGGAAAACACCACATCCAGCGCTTGCGCGTCGGCCGCGGCGATCATGCCGCGCACCGCGGCCAGACGCGCCATGTATTGATCGACTTCAGCGAGCAATGCGTCGCGGTTGGCCAGCGCGATATCGCGCCACATTTCAGGCGAGCCGCCGGCGATGCGGGTGAAATCGCGAAAGCCGCTGGCGGCGAATTGAAACAGCGTGTGCGCATGCGGCTTTCTGGCGATTTCATCGACCAGCGCAAAGGCCAGCACGTGTGGCAGGTGGCTGACCGCGGCGAAGGTCTTGTCGTGCAGTTCGGGCGACATGGCGTGGATGCGCGCGCCGCAGGCCCGCCAGGCCGCTTCGACCCGCGCCACAGCGGCCGCGTCGGTCTCGGGCATGGCGGCGATCACCAGTTTCTTGCCGCGATACAGGTCGATGCGCGCGGCGGCGGCGCCGTTTTGCTCGGCGCCGGCGATCGGGTGTGCCGGTACGAACTGGCCGATGCGCGCGCCGAACGCGGCGCGCGCGATGGCGACCACATCGCACTTGGTGCTGCCGGCGTCGCTCACCACCGCGCCGGGTTGCAACACCGGCACGATGTCGGCGAACACGCGTGCCATCTGCCCCACCGGGGTTGCCACCAGGATGAAATCGGCGCGCGCATAGGCTTGGGCCGCCTGCTCCGCGATCGCGTCGATCAGCCCCAGTTGCAACGCCGCTTCAAGGTTGGTGCGCCCGCGGCCGACGCCAATCACGTGGCGCACCAGGCCGGCCTGTTTCAAGGCCAGCGCGAAAGACCCGCCGATCAGGCCGACGCCTACGACTGCGAGGGTGTCGATCAAGGCCGTGTCAACCGGCGACTTCCGCCAATGCCTCTTTGAGGCTGGCCAGGAAGCGCGCATTCTCCGCCGGCAGGCCGATGGTGACGCGCACATGGCGCGGCAATTCGTAGCCGACGACCGGGCGCACGATCACGCCGCGCTTGAGCAGGGCCTGAAACACTTTCTGGCCGTCGCCCACATCGATGGTGATGAAGTTGCCGAAAGGGGGGATGAAATCGAGGCCGAGCGCGCGCGCGCCCTCGCTCAATTGCGTGATGCCGGCGCGATTGTTGGCATAGGTGCGGGCGACGAAATCCAGGTCGCCCAGGGCCGCCACCGCCGCCGCCTGTGCGATCGAGTTGACATTGAACGGCGCGCGCACGCGGTTGACCATGTCGCACACCTGCGGGTGCGCCAGCATGTAGCCCACGCGCAGGCCGGCCAGGCCGTAAATCTTGCAGAAGGTGCGGGTCAACACCAGGTTGGGAAACTGCGCCAGCCAGGCCACGGTGTCGGCGCGCAATTCCGGCGGCAGGAAATCGTTGTAGGCCTCGTCGAGCACCACGATCACATTGGTCGGCACGCGCTTGAGGAAGGCGTGGATCTCGGCGTAGGGCGTGAAGGTGCCGGTCGGGTTGTTGGGGTTGGCGATGAACAGCAGCCGGGTATCGGCGCGAATCGCGGCCAGCATGGCATCGAGGTCGTTGCCGTAGGCGCGCGCCGGCACCTTGATGCCCTGCGCACCACGCGCCAGCACGGTGATCGGATAGACCGCGAAACAATGCTGCGAATACACAGCAGATACGCCGGGCGCCAGGAACGCCATGGCGATGTAGTCGAGCAAGTCGTTGGATCCGTTGCCGACGACGATGCCTTCCATCGTCACACCCCATTGGCGCGACAGCGCGGCCTTGAGTTCGAAACAGGCGCCGTCGGGATACAGGTGCACTTCGTCAAGTGCGCGGCGCATCGCGGCCTTGGCCGCCTCGCCGCAGCCGAGCGGGTTCTCGTTCGAGGCCAGCTTGATGATGTCGCGCTCGGGGATACCCAGCTCGCGCGCCACCTCCGAGATCGGCTTGCCGGGCTGGTAGGGCGCGATGGAGCGCACATAGGATGGAGCTAAATCGGTGTAGTTCATGGTGAGCGCGTTTGAAAGGGCTTGGAAGGGCTTGGAAGAACGAAAAAAGGCGGGCAGTTGAAAATTGTGTCGGCGAAGCTGCGACTGGCACAGTCAACAGGATATTGACTGTCAGTAATCGCCGACCGGATAGGAGCCGAAGATCTTCAGATAGGGCGCGATCGACTTCAACTCCGTCAATGCGGCGGCCACACCGGGATTGTCGCGATGGCCTTCCACGTCGACATAGAACATGTATTCCCAGGAGCCCGGCATCGAGGCCAGGCGCGCCGGGCGCGACTCGATCTTGGTCATCGACACGCCGTGCGCGGCAAACGGCGCCAAAAGCTTGACCAGCCCGCCTGCCACGTTGGGCGCCGACATCACAAGCCAGGTACGGTCGCGGTTCGACACGCCGGACTCGGCATGGCCCACCACCATGAAACGGGTGCGATTGGTCGGGTCGTCCTCGATGTTGGCAGCCAGGATGGTGAGGCCGAAATTCTGCGCCGCGTTATGCCCGGCGATGGCCGCGGTGGCGGGATCGAGGCTTGCCAGGCGCGCCGCTTCGGCATTCGATTCGACCGTCACGCGGTCGACGCCGGGCAGGTTGCGGTTGAGCCAGTTCCGGGTTTGCGCCAGCGACTGCCCGTGCGAATACACCTTGGTGATGCCGTCGCGGCCGTCGCGCGCGCGCATCAGGTTCTGCTGCACCCGCAGCACCACCTCGGCACATACCTTGAGCGGGCTTGCAAGCAGCAAATCGAGCACCCGGGAGATCGTCCCTTCGGTCGAATTCTCCACCGGCACCACCGAAAAATCGGTCTCGCCGGTTTCGGTGCGGCGAAACGCCTCGTCGAAGTTGGCGCACGGCACGGCCAGCGCCGAGCGGCCGAACTGGCGCACCACCGCGGCTTCCGAAAAGGTGCCGGCCGGGCCCAGGTAGGCAACGCGAATCGGTCGCTGCAAGGCCGAGCTGGCGGACATCACTTCGTGAAAGATGCGGCTCACGGCCTCGGCCGGCAAGGGGCCCGGATTGGCAGCTTCAAGACGGCGCAACACGGCGGCTTCGCGCTCGGCGCGAAACACCGGCGCCTGCGGGTCTGCGGCACGCTTGGTGTCGCCAATCTTCTTCGACACCTGAGCGCGCGCGTTGAGCAATTTCAGCAGCTCGTCGTCGAGACGATCGATTTCGGACCGTAGCAGGGGCAATTCGCTCATCGTTTCGCCTTGTGATCTTCACCAGAGGCCTGCGCGCCGCGCCAATGGCAAATCCCTCTCATGAGTTGCGCAATTCTCGAAGCAATGATGAACGTTGAGGTGCGGGCGTGGCGGCGCTTACGAGCGCTTCTCGCCAGCGTCCGCCGCATCCGCTGGCGGCGCGGCCGGCGCATCGCCGTTCTCGCCATTGTCGGCGTCGCTCTCGACCACCCGCTGCAGCCCCGACAGCCGGGTGCCGTCGCCCACGCTGATCAGGGTCACGCCCTGGGTGGCGCGCCCCATTTCGCGAATTTCCGCCACCCGCGTGCGGATCATCACCCCGCCGGTGGTGATCAGCATGATTTCATCCTTGACGTCGACCAATGTCGCCGCCACCACCCGGCCGTTGCGATCCGAGGTCTGGATCGCGATCATGCCCTTGGTGCCGCGACCGTGACGTGTGTACTCCGCTACCGGCGTGCGCTTGCCGTAGCCGTTCTCGGTGGCTGTCAATACACTTTGCTGCTCGTTTTCGGCCACCAGCAGCGCGATCACCTGCTGGCCGGCCTCCAGCATCATGCCGCGCACGCCGCGTGCCAGGCGGCCCATGGCGCGGACGTCGTTTTCGTCGAAACGCACCGCCTTGCCGGCATCGGAAAACAGCATGATGTCGTGCTTGCCGTCGGTCAGGGCGGCGCCGATCAGGTAATCGCCATCATCCAGGTCAACGGCGATGATGCCGGCCGAACGGCGATTGCCGAAGTCGGTCAGCGAACATTTCTTGACCACGCCCAGGCTGGTGGCCATGAACACATAGCGATCCTCGACGAAAGCCTTGACCGGCAGCACCACGGTGACCTTTTCGCCCTCGATCAGGGGAAACATGTTGACGATCGGCCGGCCGCGCGATGTGCGCGTACCCTGCGGCACTTCATAGACCTTGAGCCAGTAGACCCGGCCACGATTGGAAAAGCACAGCAGCATGTGGTGCGTGTTGGCGATGAACAGTTGCTCGATGTAGTCGTCTTCCCTGGTCGCTGTGGCCTGCTTGCCGCGCCCGCCGCGCTTCTGCGCCCGGTATTCGGTCAGCGGCTGGCTCTTGATGTAGCCGGTGTGAGACATGGTGACCACCATGTCCTGCGGGGTGATCAGGTCTTCGGTGTCGAGATCGTAGGCATTCATCTCGATCACCGAGCGGCGCGCATCGCCGAACTCGTCCTTCACCCTGGCCAATTCGTCGGCGATGATCGCGGTGATGCGCTCGGGCTTGGCGAGGATGTCGACCAGGTCGAGGATCTGCGCCATCACTTCCCTGTATTCGCCGACGATCTTGTCCTGCTCCAGGCCGGTCAGGCGCTGCAGGCGCATCTGCAGGATCTCGGTGGCCTGCACATCCGACAGGCGATAGCCGTTGTCCTTGAGGCCATAGGCCTCGGCCAGGCCGTCCGGGCGCGCCGCCTCGGCCGCGGCGCGCACCAGCATCTGCTCGACCACGCCGGACTTCCACATGCGCTTCATCAGCTCTTCCTTGGCCACCGGCGGCGTCGGCGCCGCCTTGATCAAGGCGATCATCTCGTCCACATTGGCCAGCGCCACCGCCAGACCTTCGAGCACATGGCCGCGTTCGCGCGCACGGCGCAACTCGAACACCGTGCGGCGTGTCACCACTTCGCGGCGGTGCTGCAGGAACTGGTCGACCATCTGCCACAGGTTCAACAGGCGCGGCTGGCCGTCCACCAGGGCCACCATGTTCATGCCGAAGGTGTCCTGCAGCTGAGTCTGCTTGTAGAGGTTGTTGAGCACCACCTCCGGCACCTCACCGCGCTTCAGGTCGATCACCACGCGCATGCCCGACTTGTCGGACTCGTCCTGGATGTGGCTGATGCCCTCGATCTTCTTCTCGTTGACCAGTTCCGCGATTTTTTCCAGCAGGGTCTTCTTGTTGACCTGATAGGGCAGCTCGTCGACGATGATGGCCTGGCGCTCGCCCTTGCCGATGTCCTCGAAATGGGTCTTGGCGCGCATCACCACCCGGCCGCGCCCGGTGCGATAGCCTTCGCGCACGCCGGATACGCCGTAGATGGTGGCGGCGGTCGGGAAATCCGGCGCCTTGACGATCTCGATCAGTTCGTCGATGGAGGTTTCGGGGCGCTTCAACAACAACAGGCAGGCGTCGACGACGTCGGTCAGGTTGTGCGGCGGGATATTGGTGGCCATGCCCACGGCGATGCCCGAACTGCCGTTGATCAGCAGGTTGGGAATGCGCGCCGGCATGATCAGCGGCTCTTTTTCGCTGCCGTCGTAATTCGGGCCGAAATCGACGGTTTCGCGGTCAAGATCGGCCAGCAACTCGTGGCCGATCTTGGCCATGCGGATTTCGGTATAGCGCATGGCCGCAGCGTTGTCGCCGTCGACCGAACCGAAGTTGCCCTGGCCGTCGACCAGCATGTAGCGCAGCGAAAAATTCTGCGCCATGCGCACGATCGTGTCGTACACCGCGGTGTCGCCGTGCGGGTGGTACTTGCCGATCACGTCGCCCACGATACGCGCCGATTTCTTGTAGGCGCGGTTCCAGTCGTTGTTGAGTTCGTGCATGGCGAACAGGACACGCCGATGCACCGGTTTGAGGCCATCGCGCACATCCGGCAATGCGCGCCCGACGATCACGCTCATCGCGTAATCGAGATAGGAGCGGCGCATTTCCTCCTCGAGGCTGATCGGCAGGGTTTCTTTGGCGAAGGAATCGGTGGGCTGGGTCACGGTTTTCTTTGCGGTCGCCGGCAGCGTAGAGCGGCCTGCGATTCATGCGGTTGCGGCCTTGCCGCAGGCAGCGCCTGCGGGGTATTGACCGTCGAGTGAAGACTGGCGATTTTAACATGCGGGGCCGCCTGTTCTGCCCCTTCCGGCACCGGCGCAAACGCGTTTCGCCCGCACCGGCACGGCTACCGTCAAGCGGCCATGCCGCATGTCGCCAAGCCCGCCATTTGCTTTCACGCCGGCCTTCTGCGACGATGCGCGCCAACCATGGAAACCATCGATACCCTGATCGAAGCGCGCTGGGTGATTCCGGTCGAACCGGCGCGCGCAGCCCTCGAACATCACGCAGTGGCGATCAAGGCCGGCCGCATCGTCGCGCTGTTGCCGGCGGCGCAGGCGCGCCTGCGCTACAGCGCAAGCGAACACGTCACGCTGCCGCGCCATGCCTTGATTCCGGGTCTGGTGAACCTGCACACCCATGCCGCGATGACCCTGATGCGCGGCTACGCCGACGACCTGCCGCTGATGAACTGGCTCAACGAGCGCATCTGGCCGGCCGAGGCGAAGCATGTGTCGGCCGACTTCGTGCGCGCCGGCACACTGCTTGCGGCCGCCGAAATGCTCAAGGGCGGCGTGACCTGCGCCAATGACATGTATTTTTTTCCTGAAGCCGCGGCTGACGCCTTCACGAGCCTGGGCATGCGCGCAGCGCTGGGCCTGATCACCATCGAATTTCCAAGCGCCTACGCCAGCGACCCGGATGACTATCTGGCGCGCGGCCTGGCGCTGCGCGACGCGCGCCGGCATGCACCCCTGCTGTCGTTTTGCATGGCGCCGCACGCGCCCTACACGGTGGCCGACAAGACCTTCGAGAAGGTGGCGCGCTACGCCGAAGAGCTCGGGCTGCCGCTGCATATTCACCTGCACGAGACCGCTGAAGAAGTCGCCAACGGCATCCAGGCACACGGTGTGCGCCCGATCGAACGCCTGGCGCGGCTGGGCATCCTCGGGCCGCAGACCATCGCAGTGCATGGCGTGCATCTGGATACCGCCGATATCGCGCTGCTAGCGCGCCATGGCGCCTCGGTGGCCCATTGCCCGGCTTCCAACCTGAAGCTCGCCAGCGGTATTGCGCCTGTGGCCGCCATGCTCGATGCCGGCCTAAACCTGGGCATCGGCACCGACGGGGCGGCCTCCAACAACCGCCTTGACATGTTCGCCGAGATGCGCCTGGCCGCCCTGTTGGTCAAGGGCGCCTCGGGCCGTGCCGACCTGCTGCCGGCGCATGCCGCGCTGCGTGCCGCCACCCTCAACGGCGCCCGAGCGCTAGGCCTTGAGCGCAACATCGGCTCGATCGAGGCCGGCAAGGCTGCCGACCTGACAGCGGTGGATTTCGGGCGCCTCGAAATGCAGCCGGTGTACGACCCCGTATCGCACCTGGTCTACACCGCCGACCGCAGCGACGTGACTGACGTGTGGGTCGCCGGATTGCGTGTTGTAAAAGAGCAACATTTGCAACAGGGCGACAACTTTGAATTGGAATCCACTGCAGAGCTATGGCAAAATCTGCTCAGAGCAGGGGCTTGACAGGGGCTTTGCAGGGGGTTTAGAAAGTCCAAACGGTTGCTTATTGACGGGCCAGATTGGTGCGATCTGCGAGCCAGCCGTGACAATGACCTTGATTTCTGCGTGCATTCCGAGCGCTTTTGTTCGATAATCGGCAAAACGCGCATCGGCTCCACAAATCAATCCCACTTCGCACAGAGGAGAAAAATGAAAATTTCGTTCAAATTGGGCATGTTGCTGGCTGCAGTCGGCCTCACAGTGTCCGCAGCCGCTCAAGCCCAGAACAGCAAGGATGCGTACGTGCAGGATGCACGCGGCGTGATCGTGCGCAACTCGAATTTCGGCGATCCGAAAATCGGCAACCTGTGCTGGCGCACCAGTTACTGGACCCCGGCCACGGCAAATTGCGAGTGCGATGCACCGATCGTGGGCGCAGCGTGCAATCCGCCGGCGCCGCCGAAGCCCGCAGCAGTTGCCCCGCCGCCGCCACCACCGTCGCCGCCGCCTGCAGCAAAACCGCCCGCACCGGCTGCCAAGCCCGCACCGCCCGCAGTGGTTGCGCAAAAAGTCACCTTCGCAGCTGACGCTTTCTTCGACTTCAACAAATCTGTTCTGAAGCCCGAAGCCAAAGCCAAGCTGGACGACCTCACCGGCAAATTGAAGGGCATCAGCCTGGAAGTGATCATCGCCGTGGGTCATACCGACGCGATCGGCGGCGAGGCTTATAACCAGAAGCTTTCGGTCAGGCGTGCCGAGGCAGTCAAGGCGTACATGGTGTCGAAAGGCATCGAGCCCAACCGCGTCTATACCGAAGGCAAAGGCAAGAAGCAGCCGGTCGCCGACAACAAGACCGCCGAAGGCCGCGCCAAGAACCGCCGTGTGGAAATCGAAGTGGTGGGTACCCGCCCGAACTGATCGTTCAAGGTCAGGCATCAGGAAAAGCCCCGCTTAGGCGGGGCTTTTTGTTTTAGCGAGGGAAGAAACCATGAACCAGAGCCGTCCAAGCGGACGCCGGCCCGACCAACTGCGCCGTGTCATCATCACCCGCAACTACACCATGCATGCCGAAGGCTCGGTACTGATCGAGTTCGGCGACACCAAGGTGATTTGCACCGCCAGCGTCGAGGACAAGGTGCCCGGCTTTCTCAAGGGCCGTGGCCAGGGCTGGCTGACCGCCGAATACGGCATGCTGCCGCGCGCCACCAATACCCGCAACGAGCGCGAGGCGGCGCGCGGCAAGCAGTCCGGCCGCACCCAGGAAATCCAGCGCCTGATCGGTCGCAGCCTGCGCGCGGTGGTCGATCTGAGCCGCTTGGGCGAGCGCACCGTACAGATCGACTGCGACGTGATCCAGGCAGACGGCGGCACCCGTACCGCTGCCATCACCGGCGCCTGGATCGCCGTGCGCGATGCCATCGACGGCCTGCGCGCAAGCGGCGCACTGACCAGCGACCCGCACAGCGACCCGCTCACCGATCAGGTGGCGGCGATATCGGTCGGCATGTTTGAAGGCCAGGCGGTGCTCGATCTCGACTATGCGGAAGATTCCAACTGCGATACCGACATGAACATCGTGATGACCGGCGCCGGCCATTTCGTCGAGGTGCAGGGTACGGCCGAAGGGGCGGCCTTTACGCGTGCCCAGATGGATGCACTGCTGGCCCTGGCCAGCGACGGCATCGCCGATCTGGTGCGGCAACAGCGCGCGGCAATCGAATCCGCCAGCGGCAAGCCATGAAGCAAGTCGTGGTCGCCTCGAACAACGCCGGCAAGCTGCGCGAAATCACTGCGATCCTGGGTCCGCTTTGCATCGAGGCGATCCCGCAAGCACGCTTTTACGTGCCAGAAGCACCGGAGCCGCATCCCACCTTCGTGGAGAATGCGCTGGCCAAGGCGCGCAACGCGGCCCGCCACACCGGCCTGCCGGCGCTGGCAGACGATTCCGGCATTTGCGTCAAGGCACTCGGCGGCGCCCCCGGCGTGCAATCGGCGCACTTCGCGGGCCTGCCGAAATCGGATCAACGCAACAATGAAAAGCTGGTCGCCGACCTGGCCGGGCAGGCCGACCGATCAGCCTATTACTTCGCGGTGCTGGTGCTGGTGAATAGCGAAAATGATCCGCGCCCGCTGATTGCCGAAGGCCGCTGGGCCGGCATGGTGATCGATGCGCCGCGCGGCAGCAATGGCTTCGGCTATGACCCGTATTTTTACCTGCCCCTGCACGGCAAGACCGTCGCCGAACTCGACGTCGATCTGAAAAACCAGGTCAGCCATCGCGCCCTAGCACTGCGCCGCCTGGCCGCGCTGCTTGGGGAGCAGCAGGAGTGAAGGAAATCGGGATTCGGGTCGCAACCGAAGCCAGCGCCCGCCCGCCCACGACAACGCTACGATCCGCCCAGCCGGGCCGGCCCGTGTTTGCGGCCTTGCCGCCTCTCTCGCTCTACGTGCATTTTCCGTGGTGCGTGCGCAAATGCCCGTACTGCGATTTCAACTCGCATGCCCGGCGTTTGGACGAAGCGATTCCGGAGGCGCGCTATATCGACGCACTGGTGCGTGACCTCGAACTCTCGCTGCCGCTGGTATGGGGCCGTCGCGTGCACACCATCTTCATCGGCGGCGGCACGCCGAGCCTGATGTCGGCGGCGGGGTTTGACCGCCTGATGTCCGACATTCGCGCGCGCCTGCCACTCGAAGCCGACGCCGAGGTCACCCTGGAAGCCAATCCCGGCACCTTCGAGGCGGAGCGCTTCGCCGCCTATCGTGCCAGTGGCGCCAACCGCCTGTCGATCGGCATCCAGAGCTTCAATCCGCAGCACCTGCGCGCGCTCGGCCGGATTCATGATGGCGCCGAGGCGCGGCGCGCGGTGGCGATCGCGCGCACGGCATTCGACAACATCAACCTCGATCTGATGTATGCGCTGCCCGGCCAGACGCCTGACGAACTTGGCGCCGATCTCGATGCCGCGATTGCCTTCGCGCCGCAACACTTGTCGGTCTATCACCTGACACTCGAACCCAATACGGTATTCGCCAAGTACCCGCCACCGCTGCCGGACGACGATGCCGCGGCCGACATGCAGGCCATGGTCGAAGCGCGGCTCGCCAGCGCCGGCTACGTACACTATGAAACCTCGGCCTACGCCCAACCCGAGCGACGCTCGCGGCACAACCTCAATTACTGGCGCTTCGGCGACTACCTGGGCATCGGCGCGGGCGCGCACGGCAAGCTGTCTTTTCCCGATCGCGTCATGCGCACCGAGAAGCCGCGCAATCCCGAGAGTTACATGACAGCCTGCGAGAGCGGTGGCGCGATCGGCGAATCACGCGATCCGGCGATCGCCGAACTGCCGTTCGAATTCATGTTGAATGCCTTGCGTTTGACCGAGGGCTTCGAGACCCGGCTCTTCACCGAACGCACCGGCCTGCAAATCAGCGCGGTCACGCGCGAACTTGATCTGGCAGAGGAGCGTGGGCTGATCGAGCGCAGCCACATGCGCATCGCGCCGACTGCGCGCGGGAAGCTGTTTCTCAATGATCTACTCGAAACATTCCTGTAGCGTTGATGTGGGTTCGCCTCACGCGTCGATCGCAGGCAATGATTATTGAGCACTACACTATTGATGAAAAAAACATGCCTCTCACGAGCCTGTCATGTTTTTGGTAAAGATCGACAATCCGCCATGGGACTCAAAACGCCTGGCATCGGCGAAGTCGAATTCAAGATCAAGCGCTACCTCCAGGCATTTCGTAATCTGCCTGTCAAGCGGCGACACGCCGGCCGCTCTTGAAGTTGGCAAGGTATATGAACGCCTGCGCGACAGCGCAGCCGAAGCGAGCACGATGCTGCGCAGCGTCGACGAATCGGGCGCTGGACTATCTGCATCCGGCGTGCCTCATCGGGCGCATTTCCCGGCCGCTGAAAACCCGATTGGCACTTCAGCGGGCGTAGGCACATGGCCATTGCGCCCGACGCTACGCTCCGGGCGCAGCCGAAAATGCAACAGGCGCCCATCAGGCGCCTGTTGCATTTTCTTCCCGCGAAAGGCTACGTCGAAGGCACAGCCACCTTGGTACGCAGCTTGAGCTTTTCCTTGATGCGCGCCGACTTGCCCGAACGTTCGCGCAGGTAGTACAGCTTGGCGCGGCGCACATCGCCCTGGCGCTTGACCTCGATCGAGGCAATCAGTGGTGAATACAACTGAAAAGTGCGCTCCACACCCTCGCCCGACGATACCTTGCGCACGATGAATGAGGAGCCGATGCCGCGGTTGCGGCGCGCGATCACCACGCCTTCGAAGGCCTGCACACGCTTGCGCTCACCCTCGACGACGTTGACGTTCACCACCACCGTATCGCCCGGCGCAAAAACCGGAATGACCTTGCCAAGACGCGCAATCTCCGCGCTCTCGATTTCTGCGATGATCTTGTTCATGTTGCTTCCTTTCGTCCATGGCCTGCTTGAAGCAGGACTTGGCGCTAGAGCAGGAGCGAGCGCCCCTGATGCCGCCGTTTGTATGTACCGTGCGCCTGCGATGTGTAAGTCCGGCCGGGCGCAACGGTGGTGTTTCGCTGCAAGGCACTTTCGCACAAAGCGCCTTGCAGCGAAATTCGCTTCACTGACCAACTTGCTGCGACTTGCTGCGACTTGCTGTCTGGTATTGCTTCGTTCGGCTCTGGAAATATCGCGGCCGAATCGTCCTCTGGTCTCCTCAACTACCAGATTCGGCCATTACTTCGGCCAGAATCCGCTGTTCCTCCTGCGAAAGCTTGCGCCCACACCAGGCGGCAAACAAATCGGGCCGCCTGGCCCGGGTGCGCGCCAGCGACTGCTTGAGTCGCCAACGGGCAATCTTCCGATGGTCACCGGACAACAGCACCTCCGGCACCCGCGCCCCCAGATACTCCTCGGGGCGCGTGTAATGCGGGCAATCCAGCAAGCCCGCCGCATACGATTCTTCAACTGCCGATGCGTCATGCCCAAGCACACCGGGCAACTGCCGCACCAGCGCATCGATCAGCACCATGGCGGCCAGTTCGCCGCCAGACAACACATAGTCGCCGATCGATACTTCTTCATCGACATGGCGTTCCACCACCCTTTCGTCGATGCCTTCGTAACGCCCGCACAGCAGAACCACGCCCTGCCCGCCCTGCATCCGCTCGCGCAGGCGCATAACGCCCGCATGATCCAGCGACTTTCCCTGCGGCGACAGGTAGATCACGCGTGACGTCAGCCCCGCATCATCCTGTGCCGCCCGCGCCGCGCCGATCGCCGCTTGCAGCGGCGCCGGGATCATCAACATCCCGGGCCCACCGCCATACGGACGGTCGTCGATGGTGCGATACGGATTATCGGTGAAGTCGCGCGGGTTCCAGCAGTGCAGCGACCAGATTCCGGATTCACAAGCCCGACCACTCACCCCCAGCGCCGATACCGCCTCGAACATCGCGGGGAACAACGTCACTGCATCGAACCTGACCGCCCGCACAGCCATCGCTTCCCGCCTGCACCGGACTAGTAGTCCAGGCCCCAATCAACCACGATCTCGCCGCCCGCCGTATCCACTCGGTCAACATACTGCACAACGAAGGGAATCAGGGTTTCGCGCGCATCCTGCATCACGCGCAAGACCTGGTGCGGACCCAGATCCATCAGTTCAGTCACACATCCCAGCACCACGCCGTCACGATTGACAACCCGCAAACCCAGCAGATCGGACCAGTAATACTCGCCCTCAGCCACCGGGCTGAACGCCGATCGCGCCACCGCGATCTGCCAGCCCTTGCGCGCGAACGCCGCGTCGCGATCATCGATTCCTGGCAGCTTGGCGATTACGCCGCCACCACGTTCCACGAATTCCTCGGGCACCACTTGCGCCCAATCGGGCTTGCCCGCCGGCCCTGCCCACCACCACGACTTGAATTGCCCCAGGGCATCCAGATCGTCGGAATACACATGCAATTTGACGCGCCCGGTCAGCCCGAAAGGCTCTCTTACGTGCGCCATCAACACCAGATCTGCGGGTGCGCCGCTTTCCGGCGCGCGCTGCGCCCCTGCGGGCGCAGCAGTCGCGCCCTGCTCAGTGGCGGACGCGAGGTCCAGCATCTCAGGCCGCAGCGGTAGCCGCCGGCACCTTCTTGGCGAACTGCTTGAGCAAGCGCTCGACCGAAGGCGAAATCTGGGCGCCCACGCCCTTCCAGTAATTCACGCGTGCCACGTCAAAGCGCAGGGTTTCCTCCTGGCCCGAGGCGATCGGGTTGTAGAAACCTACGCGCTCGACAAAGCGGCCGTCACGGCGATTGCGCGAATCGGTTGCAACGATGTTGTAAAACGGGCGGCCTTTGGCACCGCCGCGGTTCATGCGAATGGTTAACATGGGTTGATCCTGTGGTCACTTGAGTTGTGCCGCGCGCAACCACTGCATGGTGTCAGTTGGCGCCCGGCCGGAAATCGGGAAAGCCTTGAATTATAAAACAAAATTGCCCGAATCCGCAAGCCGGCCGAGAGCTATGCGGAACTTCTCACAGAACCCCGGCCAGCGCCTCCCGCACCACGCCAAATACCTGATCCAATTGGGTTTTATCGATCATCAGCGGCGGGCAGAAGGCAATATTGTCGCCAATCGGGCGCACAAACACGCCGCGCTCCCATGCGCGGTTGTGCACTTCCAGCGCGCGCGCGCCGGGGGCCCCTGCGCGTGGCGCCAGTTCGATGGCACCGATCAAACCCAGATTGCGGGTGTCGATCACATGCGGCGCCGCCTCAAACGAGTGGATGCCCTCCTCGAACACGGCCGACAAACGCGCGGCATTGCCGAACAGGTCTTCCTCGGCATAGGTGGCCAATGTCGCCAGGGCTGCGGCGCTGGCCAGCGGGTGCCCGGAATAGGTGTAGCCATGGAACATTTCCACCACCGGGCCGGATCCCTGCATGAAGGTGTCGTACACATGGTCAGCCACCAATACCCCACCCATCGGCACGGTGGCGCTGGTAATCCCCTTGGCAAAGGTGATCAGGTCCGGTTTGACACCGAACAACTGACTGGCGAACGGCGCCCCGAGGCGGCCAAACCCGGTGATCACTTCGTCGAAAATCAGGAGGATGCCGTGGCGGGTGCAGATTTCGCGCAGGCGCTGCAAATAGCCGCGCGGCGGCACCAGCACGCCGCCCGCGCCCGATACCGGTTCGACGATCACCGCCGCGATGTTCGAGGCGTCATGCAGGGCGACGATGCGCTCGAGCTGGTCGGCCAGGTCGACGCCGTGTTCGGGCTCGCCGCGGCAGTGGCGATTGCGCGTGAGGTCCTGGGTGTGCGGCAGATGATCGACCGCGATCAGGTTGCCGAAGGCCTTGCGATTGGCCGCCACGCCGCCCACTGCAACCCCGGCCAGATTGACGCCGTGATAACCCTTCTCGCGGCCGACGAAACGCGTGCGCGATGCCTCCCCGCGCAGGCGGTGATAACCCAGCGCAATCTTCAGCGCCGTATCGACCGCCTCAGACCCTGAATTGGTGAAGAACACATGGCCCATGCCGGCCGGCGCGATGCGCGCCAGCGCGTCGGCGGCCTTGAACGCGAGCGGGTTGCCGAGCGAAAAGTTGGAGGCGAAATCGAGTTCGCCGGCCTGCGCGCGAATCGCTTCGACAATCTTCGGCCGGCAATGGCCGGCATTGACGCACCACAGGGTTGCCATGGCGTCGATCACGCGCGCGCCGGACAAGGTGGTGTAGTGGATGCCGAGGGCCTTGGTGATCATGCGCGCGGCCACATCATCGCGCGACTTGAAGGCGCGATTATTGGTATACGGCATCCAGAAGGCTTCCATGGGCGGCAACTCCGCGCCGCCCGGGTCACGCAACACCGCGCTCATGTCATGCTCCTCGTGCGCCAGCCGCGCCTAGAAGCCGACATTGTTGGGCCCCTTGAGCAGCAGAATCTCGCGCGCCTCGTCCGCAGTCGCCACTTCCATCGAAAGCGCCTCGATGATGCTGCGTATGCGCCTGACCTGCGCGGCGTTGGTGGCGGCCAGCGTGCCCGGCCCGTCCCACAGCGAATCCTCCAGGCCCACGCGCACATTGCCGCCCATCACCGCCGACATGGCGGCGATCGGCATCTGGTTGCGTCCGGCGCCCAGCACCGACCACACGTAATCGTTGCCGAACAGGCGGTCGGCGGTGCGCTTCATCTGCATCACGTCTTCCGGATGCGGGCCGATGCCGCCCAGAAGGCCGAACACCGACTGGATGAACAACGGCGGCTTGACCAGCCCGCGCTCCAGAAAGTGGTTGGCGGTGTACAAGTGGCCGATGTCATAGCACTCGATCTCGAAACGCGTGCGGTTCTCCGAACACGACTCCAGGATGTAGGCGATGTCCTTGAAGGTGTTCTTGAAAATGCGCTCGTCGGAGCCTGCCAGGTAGGGCTCTTCCCAGGAATGCTTCCAGTCCTTGTAGCGCGACAGCATCGGGTACATGCCGAAATTCATCGAGCCCATGTTGAGCGAAGCGACCTCGGGCTTCAACTGCAGCGCCGGCTGCAGGCGTTCCTCGATCGACATGGTGGGCGCACCGCCAGTGGTGAAGTTGATCACCACGTCGCAGCGGCTGCGAATGTCGGGCGCGAACTCGCGGAAATACTTGGGGTCCTGCGTCGGGCGCCCGTCGAGCGGATCGCGCGCATGCAGGTGCACGATCGCCGCGCCGGCTTCTGCGGCACCAACGGCCGCATCGGCAATTTCCCTGGGCGTGATCGGCAGGTGCGGCGACATGGTCGGCGTGTGGATCGCGCCGGTGACAGCGCAAGTGATGATGACCTTGTTCTTGGGGCGGACAGCCATGGTTTCTCCTGGGGTGATGGGGCGCGGCGACAGGTGCGAACTATACCTTCCGCGCTGCGCCGCGAGCAACGCGTGGATGGAGTATTGGCCTGCCCGAAACTTGTGCGGCGCGGCACAGTCTGTAAGTGGGTACGCTTGCGCCCGCCTTCTGTACGCTTGCGCCCGCCTTCTGTACGCTTGCGCCCGCCTTCTTCAAACAATCTCCGATTTCGCATCCCATGCAAAACCATCCCGCGCTGCGCCCCGACAGCTCGATACCTCTACCGGCGCTAATCATTGGCGCCGCAGGCCTGCTGCCATTTTTCGCCCTTGCTGCCGGCATCATGTTGTTCCCCGAACCCAATCTCTCCTACTACCTGGGCTGGCTCACACAATATGGCGCGCTGATCGCGAGCTTTGTCGGCGCCTTGCAGTGGGGGCTTGTGATGCGTTCACCGCAAGCCGACGTCGGCGAGCAATGGGCCGCCTTCGGCTGGAGCGTGTGCCCTGCGCTGATCGCCTGGGTGGCGCTGCAGTTGCCGCAATACGAAGGCGTTTACCTGCTGGCCGCGCTGTTCGTCCTGTGTCTGATGATGGACTGGCGCTTCGCCCGCCGCCATGCGCCCCCGCGCTGGTTCATGCGCCTGCGTTGCGCGCTGACCGCCGGCGCCGTGCTGTCGCTTGCGCTCGCCGGGTTTGTGCTGGCCGGGCATGGCGGGCATCACTGATGCCTGAAGGTCCGGAAATCCGTCTGGCGGCTGACAAGCTGCGGCGCGCACTCGCCGGGCACGCCGCCATCACAGTGCACTTTGCCGCCGACAAGTTCCCGCAGTTGCAGCGCATGGGTCGGGCCTTGAGCGGCCGCACCATCACCCAGGTGGAGCCGCGCGGCAAGGCCATGCTGACGCATTTCGAAGGGGGTCTCACGATCTATTCGCACAACCAGCTGTATGGCCAGTGGGTGGTGTATCGCGGTGCGGCGCCATCCACGCACCTGCAAACCCGGCTGGCGATCGCAACATCCACCCACAGCGCGATCCTCTACAGCGCCTCCGAGATTGCAGTGCTCAAGTCCGACGCGGTCGCCGGTCACCCCTACATCGCGCGCCTGGGCCTGGAACTGCTGGATCCGCGGGTTACGCCAAAGCAGGTGCTGGCACAGGTGGAAGCCGCGCGCTTCGCCCGCCGCAACCTGGCCGGGTTGCTGCTCGACCAGGGCTTTCTGGCCGGCATCGGCAACTACCTGCGCAGCGACATTCTGTTTGTGGCCAAGCTGCACCCGCACATGCGACCGCTGGATTTGACAGCGTCACAACGCCAGGCGCTGGCGCTGGCGGCACTCAGACTCACGCGCCAGTCGTACCGGCTGCGCGGCATCACCAACGATCCGGGTCGGGCTGCGCAACTCAAAGCCGCCGGCTGGACCTATGCGCGCTACCGCCACTGGGTTTTCGAGCGCGCGGGCGAACCTTGCCATCTCTGCGGCAGCGCCATCCGGCGCATCGACAGCGGCGGACGCGGACTGTTTTTGTGCGAACATTGCCAGCGCACAAGCCGACCGGAATAGCCATTCCGGCAATCCATCTTCCGGAGCCACAAATGCAAGGCATTCTTCTCACCAGACCCGAAGCCGGCTTCAACGCCGCGGTCACCGAGATCGACCCGGCACAGTTGCCCGAAGGCGATGTCACGGTAAGGGTCGACTATTCGACCCTCAACTACAAGGACGGCCTGGCGATCACCAACAAGAGCCCGGTAGTGCGCAAATGGCCGATGGTGCCCGGCATCGACCTGGCAGGTATTGTGGAAGCCTCCAGCCATGCCGATTTCAAGCCCGGCGACCGCGTGGTGTTGAACGGCTGGGGTGTGGGTGAAACACATTGGGGCGGGCTGGCGCAAAAGGCGCGCCTGAAAGGCGACTGGCTGATCGCGCTGCCGGCGAAATTCACCACGCGCCAGGCGATGGCGCTGGGTACCGCCGGCTATACCGCGATGTTGTCGGTGATGCGCATGGAGCAGTTTGGCGTGACCAAGACGCAAGGCGAGATCCTGGTCACCGGCGCCACCGGCGGTGTCGGCAGCGTGGCGGTGGCCATCCTCGCCGAATCGGGCTACACAGTGGTCGCCTCGACCGGCAAAACTGGCGAGGCGGATTACCTCAAGGCCCTGGGGGCCGCCGAAGTGATCGATCGTGCCGCCCTGGGCGCGCCCGGCAAACCGTTGCAGAAGGAGCGCTTCGCCGGCGTCATCGATTCGGTCGGCTCGCACACGCTTGTCAATGCCTGCGCGCAAACCCGCTACGGCGGCGTGGTCGCCGCCTGCGGCTTGGCGCAAGGGATGGATTTCCCGGCCTCGGTGGCGCCCTTCATCTTGCGCGGTGTGACGCTGGCCGGCATCGATTCGGTGATGGCCCCCAAGGCGCTACGGGTCAAGGCATGGAACAGGCTGGCCTGCAACATGGTGCCGGCCAAACTCGACGCGATGACCAAGGAAATCGGCCTGTCGGACGCGATTCGCGCTGCCGCTGACCTGATGCTCGGCGTGATCCGCGGCCGGGTGGTAGTCAACGTCAACGCCTGATAAACGCCACGCTGCCGCGGCATGCCCGCGGCAGCATTTCGTGCGGCGCACACGGCGCGTTCGCCGGGCGGCGGTGCCCAAGCATCGCAACCCGCGCTGCGCGCGCCTGCCGTGTACAACAACCCTCGCGTGGCACGCATCTGCAATGTTTCACACCGCGCTCGGCGCCACCCTTGGCGCCACCTTGGCGCCACCTTCGCGCCATCTTCGCGCCATCTTCGCGCCACCCGATGCTTCACTATAATCACGCGTTTTTCTTAAGACAGACCTTCCCCGTGCCACGGTGAACTCACCGACCTTGAGCCGGCACCGCGCTACCTCACGCGCCTCTACCTGATGGTGGCTTTGGGCGGCGCAGCCGTTGCGTTCATGCTCGGCATCGCCGCGCCCTTGCTGCTGCCGGTGTACTACGAACTCGAACTCGGCCTCACCCGGCGTCACACCGGCATGGCGCAGCGCTGCCAGGGCCGGGTTCGGCGTTTTCACGAAAGTGACAAGATTTGTCTTGGTGAAACCATTTGCCCGTGGCAGACTCGAATCACATTCCCGCAAGAATCCCTTCGCTTAGCATGAATCCCGCCCGCCGCCGCTTCCTCAGCCTCAGCGCCATCTCACTGACGGCCGGTTGCGCCACGTTGGAGAGCAAGCAGAGCGAGTGGATTTTTCGCCCGGTGCGCGACAACTGGCGCGGCTACCAAGGCCTGCCCGCCGGTGTCGCGGAACTCTGGCTGCCGCTTCCCGGCGAGGATGGCGAACGCCTGCACGCCTGGTGGGCGCCGCAGGAAGACCAGCAAGCTCCAGCGGTTCTCTACCTGCACGGCGCGCGCTGGAACCTTTCCGGCTCGTCATTTCGTATCCAGCGCCTGCGCGACCTGGGCTTTTCGGTGCTGGCGATCGACTATCGCGGCTTCGGCCAGTCCAGCGGCGAATTACCGAGCGAAACGAAAGCCTATGAAGACGCGCAGCTTGGCTGGGACTGGTTGCGTGTCAAGGTGCCGCAGCCCGGCCGCCGTTTTGTGTACGGCCATTCCCTGGGCGCTGCGGTGGCGATCGATCTGGCGGCCCGGCTGACGGTCGACGATGCCGCCGGGCTCATCACCGAAGCGGCACTCACCTCGGTGCCGGACGTGGTCTCGGCATCGCGCTTCGGCTGGCTACCGGTCGGTTTCCTGATCACCCAGCGCTTCGAGGCGCTGGCGCGCATTCCCAAGGTCACGATTCCCAAACTGTTCCTGCACGGCACCGCCGATACCGTGATCCCGCACAGCATGGGGGACGAGCTTTTCAAGGCTGCAGCCGAACCCAAGCGCCTGGTCAAGTTCGAGGGCGCCGGCCATAGCGGCATTGCCTGGTCGGCCTCGGAACAATACCGGCGGGCGATCGGCGATTTCGTGCAGGCCACGCTTGCCGTCGGCGGCAAGGCGCATGCGACGCGCTGAGCCACGCGCGCCGGCGTTTACCGCATGAGCGTTCCCGCGCGGCCGCCCGCAGGCCGCGCTCATCCTCCTTTGCGGAGGAAGGCGCGCACTGATGGGAGGGTCGTCCGATGAACGAGGCGCCCGACTATCTCGAACGCCTGGTGCGCTTTGTCGGCACCACACCATACGAGGCGATTCCGGCATCGGTGCTGGCACGCACCAAGGAGATTCTCGTCGACACGCTGCCGGTGATCGCCACCGGCATGCGCGCACCCGAACTGTTGGCGCTGTCGGAGCGCCATATCGCCAGCAGCGCATCGGGCCGTGCCTGGGTGATCGGTAGCGGCCGCACCTGCAATCCACTCGATGCGGCGCTGTTGAACGGCACCGCCGGCGCCTGGCTCGATTACGACGAGGGCAACACTCTGGCCAACGGCCACCCCGGCATCCAGGTGATCCCGGCTGCGCTTGCCGTCGCACAGGAACGCGGCCTCTGCGGCCGCGAACTGCTGGCCACCATCGCGCTGGCCTACGAGGTGGTGGCACGCATCGGCATGGCCACCACGGTCAAGTTGATCGTCAACCCGCACGGCACCTTTGGCGTGGTCGGCGCAGCGCTTGCCACTGCACGCCTGACCGGCATGCCGATCATGCAGTTGCGCAACCTGGCAAGCCTGGCGGCCTCGACCTGCATGGCCACCAATCGCCACACCATGAAAGATGGCGCGACGGTACGCAACTGGTATGCCGGGCACAGCGGCTTCATGGGGCAGATGGCGGTGCGCCTGGCCGAGTCCGGCTTCAGCGGGCCGGCCGATGGCGTCAACACCACCTTCAGCCTGGTATTGGGCGACGGTTTCGCGCCCGACGTGGCAATCGCCGGATTGGGCGAAACCTGGCTGCTGCCGGGCGGCTACATCAAGCTGTATCCGAGCGCGCGCTACGCCCATTCGGCCAACGATGCACTCGATGACGCGCTGGCGCGCGTGCCCGGCGGGCGCATCGACCCGGCTGCGATCGAGCGCATCGAGGTGCGTGCCTACAAGATGGCTGCTTTTCTTTCCAACCCGGCGCCGAAAAACTGGTTCGGCACGCGCTTTTCGGTGCCTTTCGCGCTGGCAACAGCGATCGTCGGCGGGCGTGAAGGCTTGCAGGCCTATGCCGACGAAGCCGTGGCCGACCCGCGCGTGATGGCCCTGGCCGCACGGGTTGTGCTGGTCGAGGACGAAGAGTTCACCCGCGCCTATCCGGCGGCACAGCGCGTACATCTGCTGATCCGCCTGCACGATGGCACAAGCATCGAGGGCCGCTGCGAGATCACCAGCGGCGAGCCGACCCGCCCGCATGGCCGCGCAGCGCTGGAACGCAAGTATCGGGAGCTTGCCGTCCCCTTGTGGGGAGCCGACGGCGCCGAAAAAATGCGCGCGGCACTGATGAACATCGAAGCCTGCGCGGATGTCAGCCGGCTGGTCGATTTCAATCCTTGAAGTCCGTTTGCGCCAAACTGGCGCGCATGTTGCATCTTGCAGTACCAGAAACCCCAACGGAGCCGCCCATGAAACACCCGCTTAGCGCCGCAATCCTCTGTGCCACCACCGTGCTCACCTGCGCCCTCGCCCAGGCACAGGCCTGGCCGACCCAGCCGATCAAGTTCATCGTTTCACAATCGGCCGGCGGCAGCATCGACATCGCCGCTCGGCTGATCGGCCAGAAGCTCACCGATGCGCTGGGCCGGCAGGTGGTGATCGACAACCGTGCCGGCGCCAATGGCATGATCGCCGGCGAAGCTGCGGCGCGCGCCCAGCCCGACGGCTACACCTTCCTGATGACCTCACCCAGCACCCTGACCATCAACCAGCACGTCTACAAGAAGGTGCCTTACGAGGCCCAGCGCGATTTCGTCCCGGTCACGCAAACCACCTCGATCGTGTTCGTCTTGACGGTCAACGCGCAATCGCCCTACAAGAGCGTTGCCGAACTGGTGAGCGCGGCCCGCGCCAAGCCCGAGGCGATCCGCTACGCCTCGGCCGGCATCGGCAACCAGTCGCACCTGGCGGGCGAGGTATTCGCCGCCGCCGTCGGCGCGCAAATGCTGCATGTGGCCTACAAGGGCGAAACCCCGGCCATCACCGATTTGCTGGGCGGCCAGGTCGACATGATCTTCGGCACCGCACCGGCATTGTTGGGCCATGTGAAAAGCGGCAAGTTGCGCGCTCTGGCAGTGGGCCAGCCGCGCCGCGCCAGCGCCGCACCTGACGTGCCCTCGATCGCCGAAGCCGGTTACCCGTCGGTGGCGGTGACCGGCTGGACCGGCATCGTCGCACCCGCCGGCACACCGGCTGCGATCATCCGGCGCCTGCATGACGAAACAGTGAAGATTCTGGCCATGCCGGACGTGCGCGACACCCTGGCCAAGGCCGGGGCGGAACCGGTGGGCAGTACGCCCGAGCAATTCGCCGAGTTCATTCGCAGCGAGACCCAGAAATGGGGGGCGGCGGTGAAGCGTGCGGGCATTGTGCCGGAGTGATGCCTGCGCTGCGCAGTTCACGTGCTGGAAGCGCGGCGCGATCAGCTCATTGCTGAACCTTTCGGACCAACGCGCTTCAGCGGCCGGCCGCCGAAAGCGTCAATCCGATGTGGTTCCGTCCGCGGTCTCTTCTTGAGGATTACGCGACCTTGAGGATTAGTCGCTTGCCACAGGCCTTGACGTAGCGCCGCAGGGTCGCCACTGAAGGAGAGTGTTTTCCAGTCGCCAGCGCCCGCTCAAGGCGTACCACGGAAGGCGCTTGCGTACCCATGCGCTGGGCCACTTGCGCCTGCGTAAGACCCGCATCCTGACGTGCCTTACACTTTCGCTTTATAGCAAATATGTTACGGACAATGAGGCCGTTACCCAATCGACAGGAACGCTTTGGAGCAGCGACGCAATGACTATTCGCTCAGCGCAGCCTCGATACGCCGATCCGGTACCAGCCACATGATCGCCACCGCCAGGTAAAGCGCCATCGCGATCGACTCGTGGACGAATGCCAGGCCAATCGCGGCAACGTAGGCTACCAACGAGACATTGCCCTTGGAGTCGCTGCCCATCGCCTTGGCAAGCGCCGACTCGTGCCCGTGATGACGGATCAGCACGCGCACCAGGATCGTGTAGGCAAGCCCGGCCATCAGCAACACCACGCCATACAGCGCCACCGGCAGCTTGTGAAAATCATTCTCGCCCATCCATCCGGTGACAAACGGGATCAGCGACAGCCAGAACAGCAGGTGCAGATTGGCCCACAGCGTAGCGCCTGTGACATGCCGCACCGCGTGCAGCAGGTGATGATGGTTGTTCCAGTAAATACCGACATAGACGAAACTGAGCAGGTAGCTTACGAACACCGGTATCAGCGGCTTCAAGGTCGCAAGCCCGTCACCGTGCGGCACCTTCATTTCCAGCACCATGATGGTGATGATGATGGCAATCACGCCATCGCTGAACGCCTCCATCCGGCCCTTGCCCATGCGTGCTCCCCTATTCCGGCTTGACGCCCGAAGCTTCCACCGCCCGCTTGAACTTGCGCAACTCGCCCTGGTGAAACTGCGCTACGTCGGCAGGTGCCGAGCCCACCACGCTCGCCCCCTGGGCTTCAAGTTGTTGCTTTACCGCCGGGTCTTCCAGCGCGCGCTTGAACTCGGCCGAGATGCGCGCGACGATCGCAGGCGGCGTACCGGCCGGCGCCATCAGGATGATCCAGGCCGAGGCATCGAAGCCGGGGATGAATTCGGCCATCGCCGGCACATTGGGCAGCAACGCGGCACGCTTAGGCGAGGTCACCGCCAGCGGCAGCACGGTGCCGGCCTTGATCAGGCCCAGCAGCGAAGGAATGCCCTCGACACCCACCTGCACCTCACCCGCAGCCACCGCCTGGGTGGCCGGCGCGCCACCTCGATAGGCGACATGCAGCATCTTCAAATTGGCGTCGGCCTTGATCAATTCCATCGCCAGGTGAGCCGTCGAGCCCTGCCCCGAGGATGCATGCGACAACGCGCCCGGCTTGGCGCGCGCCTCGGCGATCAGATCCGCGATCGACCTGATCGAGCCTTTGGGATTGGCGATCACGATCTGCGGAAACGCCACCATCTGGGTTATGGCAACGAAGTCCTTCTGCACGTCGTAGGGCAGCTTGACGAACAAAAAAGGGTTGATCGCCATGGTGCCGGGCGAACCCAGCAGCAGGGTGTAGCCGTCCGGCTTGGCGCGCGCCACCGCTTCGGTGCCGATGTTGCCCGAGGCGCCGGTGCGGTTCTCGACATTGATGCCCTGGGCCAGGTTCTGGCTCACTTTCTGCGCCACCACGCGCGCCACCACGTCGACCGCAGAGCCTGCAGAAAACGGATTCATCAACACCACCGGCCGCGTCGGCCACTCGGCGGGCTGCGCCTGCACGGCAAGAGCGCCGGCCAGGGTGATGCCAGCAAGCACTGCGTTAAGCGCGTGGCTGAAGGGCGCAACGGAACGGCTCTCTTTGCGGGGTTTCATGGCGGCGGTGACCTTGGGAAAAAGCATGCCTGCCATAATAGCGAATTATGTTTTTGACATCCCTGACAACGCAACGATGAGCTGCGCTTGCCCGCTTTTGTTCTCACCGGTCGCACTGGCCGGGCAGCACCCGCGCGAGCGCAGCGTGTCTGCCTCGACTTCGTTGCACTGTGCCGATTGCCCGGCTCTCTGACCATGGCCCGCGCAGCGGTCGACCTCGCGATTCTCGGCGCCGGCGCCGCCGGCATGCTCAGCGCGCTTTTGGCCGCGCAACGCGGAATGCGGGTGATTCTGATCGACCCGCATTTCAGCGAGCCCAACAACCTGTTCGCAAGCGGCGGCCTGTTCCCCGCCGCCGGCTCACGCCTGCAACGCGCGGCCGGCGTCGCAGACAGTCCGCACACATGGCTTGCCGACCTGCAAGCCTTCGCTGGCGATTCGCTCAACCAGCGCATTGCGCAGGCGGTGGCCGAAGCCCTGCCACCGTTGATCGATTTTCTGGTCGATACTCTCAAGGCGCCGATCCGCTTTCTGGCCGACGTGCCCGCACCTGGACACCGGGTGGCACGTTTTCATTCGCTCGAGCCGGCGTCGGGCCGTGCGCTGCACGCCTGGCTGCGCGGCGCCGTGGCAGGTGAGAACCGCATCGACTGCGTTGCCGATCAGGCAGTCATCGCGGTCGAGCGCAGTGCGCAGGGGTTTGAGTTGCAGGCGGGCCGCCAGCAGGTGGCGTCGCCGTGCCTGATGCTGGCCGGTGGCGGCTTCGGCGGCAATGCCGAGATGGTAGCCCGCTACATCCCGGAAATGTGCGGCGCACTCAACAGCGGCGCCGCCACCAATGACGGCAGCGTCATCGCCTTGGCCCTGGGCTGGGGCGCGGCGCTGGCCGGCATGGATGGCTATCAGGGCCAGGGTCATGCCAATCCCGCCAGCAAGACGCGCCTGGGCATGTCGCTGCCGACCCTGGGCGCGGTGCTGGTCAGTCGCGACGGCCATCGCTTCGTGCGCGAGGACATCGGCCCCTCCGCACTGGCTGCACGGGTGCTGGCGCAACCGGGCCAGGTGGCCCTGGAAGTGTTCGATGCGACTATCGAGGCGCAACTGGCCAACCATTCCGCCTATGTCGATGCGCGCGCGGCAGGGAAGATCGTCGGTGCCGATACGCTGGCTGCATTGGCCGCTGCCACCGGTGTACCGGCGGCGACGCTTGCGCAAACACTGGCCGATACCTCGCGCTATGCGCACGGTGCCACCGACCCGCTGGGCCGCACCGAGTTTGCGCGCGTACTTGCGCCACCTTATCGCGCCTCATGGGTCACCGGCTCGCTGGCACACACCCAGGGCGGTGTGGTCACCGACCGCGCCGCTCGTGTGCTCAATGCCGCAGGCGAGCCGCTGCACGGATTGTTCGCCGCCGGCGGCAGCGCCGCCGGCCTGTCAGGCCACGGCGGTGATGGTTATTTGCCGGGCAACGGCCTGGCGCAGTCGTTCGGACTGGCGTGGCTGGCGGTGGCGGCGATGACCGCCGGCGCTTGACGCGAAAAGCGCGTTACAGTCGCCCCGAGCGGACCAGCTTGCCGGGCCGCGCGCCGCTATCGACACCGTTCTCGAACACCGGCACGCCTGACACAATGGTCGCCTTGTAACCGTCGACCCGCTGCACCAGCCGTTTGCCGCCGGCCGGCAGGTCGTACAGCATTTCGGGAGGGTGCAGGCGCAGGCGATCGAAATCGATCACGTTGATGTCTGCCTTGAGGCCGACGGCCAAGCGACCACGATCGCTGAAACCGAAGTAGTCCGCGGTCTCGCTGGTTTGGCGCTTGACCACGAACTCGAGCGGCAGGCGCGGACCACGACTGCGATCGCGCACCCAGTGGGTGAGCATGAAACTGGGCACGCTCGAATCGCAGATCAGCCCGCAATGGGCACCACCGTCGCCGAGGCCCAGCACGGTGCTCGGATCGGTCAGCATTTCGTGCACCACGGCCAGGTCGCCATGCAGGTAGTTGACCACCGGAAAATAAATCGTGCGGGTGCCGCCCTCGGCTGTCAGATAGTCGTAGCAGAACGCCTCTGGCGACTGGCCGGCGCGCGCCGCCCGCGCGGCGATGCTGTCGGCCGCCTCCGGTTCGTAATTCGGCGGATCGCCCAGCAAAAACATGCGATCCCAGCGCGTCACGATGGCGCGGTGCAGCGGCGGCAGTATCGCCAGCAGTTCTTCCGCGGAGGGCTCGCCCAGGATTTGCCGGCGCAGCTGCGGATCAAGCAGCCTGGCCACGCGCGCCGCATGCGACAACGTTGCCAACGCGGCGTAACCGGGCTTTGCCACAAACGGGTTCAGTGAGGTCGCGAGGCCCAGGATCAGGCCGACCGGCCGGCCGGCGACCTGCGCGGCCAGCGCCGCGCCGGCCGCACGCGCCGTGTGGACGCCGGCAATCAGGCGGCGCCAGCGTTGCGGGTCGTAGGCGCGGTCGGTCAACAGGAACCACACCGGCCGGCCGGTCTCGCGCGAGAGCCGGGTCATCCATTCGAATTCGGCGGCCTCGTCCTCGAAGTCGCTCAGCATGCCGAAGGCGCCGCGGCCGACCGTGCCGAGGGCACCGCCGATGCCCAGCAACTCGTCTTGCGCCGCATGCCGACCTGGCACCTGTTCGCCGCGGGTGGTGCGATGCGCTTCGGTGCGCGAAGTGGTGAAGCCGAATGCGCCGGCGCGCAACGCTTCCTCGGTCAGGCTCTGCATGCGCAGAATGTCAGCGGCGGTCGCCGGTTCATGGCGCACTGCCCGAGCGCCCATTACATAGACGCGCAGGGGATGATGCGCGATCTGCGCGGCGATATCGATGGCGCGCGGCATGCGCTCGAGCGCATCGAGAAACTCGGGGAAGCTCTCCCAATCCCATTTCATTCCTTCAGTCAGGGTAATGCCGGGAATATCCTCGACGCCCTCCATCAGGTCAATCAGGGTTTCGCGATCCTGCGGTCGTACCGGCGCGAAGCCGACGCCGCAGTTGCCGAACAGAAGCGTGGTGACGCCATTCCAGGAGGAAGGCGCTAGCACCGGATCCCAGGTGGCCTGGCCGTCGTAGTGGGTATGCACATCGACCCAGCCGGGAGTGACCAGGTGCCCGTCGGCCTCGATCACGCGGCGCGCCGCGCCGGCCTTGCCACCGACCTGGGCGATGCGACCGTCTGCGACAGCGACATCCCCCACCTGGCGCGCGGCGCCGCTGCCATCGACGATGATGCCGTTGCGAATGACCAGATCAAACATGGTGTGTGTTCCTTGCGGGGAGGGGCGGGAAGGCGCTAGCAGCCTGTCGGACTTGGGGCGTCGAAAGCGAAAGCCGACGCTCCCCAAGTCCGACAGGCTGCTGGGCATCATAGCGCAGCGTTGCCGGGCCGAGGACCAGCGCCGGCTCATATCCGCCGCGCGATCAGCTCGCCCTCGTGGATGGCGTCGTTGATGCGGCGCGGCGCGACGCAGTCGCCGATCATGTGAACCTCGAGTTGCGGCAGCCGGCGCCGCAGTTCGTGATACAGCCCGTCTTCGGCCTTCGCGCCATTCACCAGCACCAATGCATCGACTGCGCGGCGCTGCGTCCTGACACCGGTGAACACGTCGCACAGGGTCACGCCGCGGCGGCCGATCGCGGCAATTTCATGGTCCGGCGTGAACCGGACACCCAGGCGCTTGAGCATGCCGTAGTACTTGCCCCAGTCGCGGCTGGCGGCCAGGTTGGGCGCGGCCTGGCCCAGCTGGGTGACGAACTCGACCACCCAGCCGGCGCGCGCCAGGTACTCCGCGGTGGCAACGCCCTGGCGCGCGCCGATGCCGTCAAACAATACGGCGCGCCGGCCGCAGCCCTCCTTGAGCGGCTCGCCAGGCCCCAGGGCTTCGCCGTAGGAATACACCCACGATTGCTGCGTACCGCCCAGCGCCGGGCCGTCCCAACGTTCGGGATGCAGAGCCGACCAGCCGTGCTTGAGCGGCGTCGCGCCGGTAGCCACGATCACGCTCTCATACTCACCTTCGGCCAGCAGGTCCACGCTGGCTTCACTGTTGAGATAGATCTCGGCGTCGGCGGCGCGCAACTGCGCGATCAGCCAGCGCGCGGTGTCGGCAAGTTCACCGGTGCCGGGCACACGCGCCATCCAGGCGACCTGACCGCCCAGCTCGGCGCTGCGCTCGATCAGCGTCACCCGGTGGCCGCGACTGGCCGCGGTGAGCGCGGCCAGTCGCGGCCACCGGGTGACGCTGATCGAGCGC
>ENA-ORBV01000616-ORBV01000616.1-microbial-mat-metagenome-genome-assembly--contig:-NODE-616-length-81347-cov-14.476855_pt1 | contig 81347 bp, 73 predicted proteins | sample MGYA00237777_ERZ505514 | MGnify/ENA primary metagenome ERZ505514 (study PRJEB26160, sample SAMN06269048) | microbial mat metagenome | isolation source: Oligotrophic lake microbial mat | place...
CCTAGCCCCTAGCCCCTAGCCCCGAAGCCCTAGAAAAAATGAAACTCGTCGACGAAGCAAACATCACCGTCAAAGCTGGCGATGGCGGCAATGGCTGCGTCAGCTTTCGCCGCGAGAAATTCATTCCGCTAGGCGGACCGGATGGTGGCGATGGTGGTGATGGAGGCAGCGTTTGGCTGCTCGCCGATGAGAATCTCAACACGCTGGTCGACTTCCGCCATCAGCGCAAGTTCCGTGCTGAACGTGGTGAAAACGGCATGGGCAAGCAGATGTACGGCAAAGGCGGCGAAGACATCGTTATTCGCGTCCCCATCGGCACGGTCATCACGATGCAGGATACCGATGAGCAGATCGGCGATCTGACCGAGCACGGGCAACGCCTGAAAGTCGTCCAAGGCGGCAAGGGCGGCTTAGGCAACATGCATTTCAAGAGCTCGACCAACCGCTCGCCACGGCGCGCGATTCCGGGTTCACCGGGCGAGGTCCGCGACATCAAGCTTGAGCTGAAGTTGCTCGCCGATGTTGGTTTGCTTGGCTTCCCCAATGCGGGCAAGAGCACCTTCATTCGCGCGGTCTCTGCGGCGACACCGCGGGTGGCGGACTATCCATTCACGACGCTGTATCCCAATCTAGGTGTGGTGCGAGTGGGGCAGGACCATAGCTTTGTGGTCGCCGACATTCCCGGTTTGATTGAGGGTGCGGCCGACGGAGCTGGGCTCGGTGTGATGTTCTTGAAGCACATTCAGCGCACCCGCTTGCTATTGCACATCGTCGACGCGGCGCCTTTTGTCGAAGATGAAGCGCCGGAGCAACATGTCGCCCGTCAGGTTCGGGCCATCGAAGCGGAACTGGCCAAGTTTGATCCGGAGTTGGTGAACAGGCCACGCTGGCTGTTGCTCAACAAGCTGGATTTGTTGGCCGAGGAAGAGCGCGCAGAGCGAGTCGCGCGCATCGTCCAAACGCTGGACTGGAAATCGCCTTGGTTTGCGGTGGCGGCGATTGGCAAGGAAGGCACTTGGGCGGTGGCTCAGCAGGTGATGAGCTATTTGGATGCGCTACGCGAAGCTGAGGCGGAAGCGAAATCAGCCGCTATGGCAGCGGTCCCGGTGGTGGCGGTCGATCATGTAACAGTTGAGGAACCAAACAACGTCGACGCGTCTATCACTTCCGAATCCGGCAACGTCTAAGCGAGTATGCGCGACGCCGTCGTTTTTCCATCCGAGTCGCGACCAACCCAGAAAACGAAAAAGCCGGCTTGCGCCGGCTTTTGTTTGCCTCGTTACCGCAAGCAGTTACGCGATGGCGCGGATGCGTGCAGTCAAGCGGCTCTTATGACGCGCGGCCTTGTTCTTGTGTATCAGGCCGCGTGCAGCGAAACGATCAAGGATCGGCTGCGCGGTGTTGAAGGCGGAATTGGCGGCAGTTGCATCGTTGGCCTCAATGGCCTTGAGCACTTTCTTCACGGCGGTGCGCAGCATCGAACGCTGGCTGACGTTGCGCTCGTTGCGCACGATCGCCTGACGGGCGCGCTTCTTCGCGGATTTGATGTTGGCCAAGGGAACAGCTCCTGCAGAATCGTTGACGGTGACGTTGGTGGGCTTGAAACGGCCAGACTCAAAAAAGTCGAGCTCTGCCGTGTAAGACCGCAAAGTATGCGTGATCGAGTGGAAGGCGTCAACGCAATCGGGCGGAAAGCAGAATCGCAGGCAGATTTTCGGCAGGATGCAGCATGCCAATGAGCGCTCCCAAGCTGCTTCGATCCAGCCTGACTTTTGGCGGCATGACTTTGTTGTCGCGGCTCGCGGGCTTTGCTCGCGATGTGCTGCAGGCTTCGTTGTTCGGTGCGGGCGCGGCGACCGATGCCTTCACGGTGGCCTATCGCGTGCCCAACTATCTACGCCGCATCTTTGCCGAAGGCTCGTTCGCGATGGCCTTTGTCCCCGTCTTCAGCGAGCTGCGCCAACGCGGCGACAGCGCGGCGCTGAAGGACTTTCTGGATCATGTGGCGGGTGCGTTGTGCGCGGTTGTATTGCTGGTGACCGCGATCGGCATGCTCGCCGCGCCCGTCATCGTCAGCCTGATCGCCCCGGGTGCGCTTGCTGATCCGGCGAAGTTTGCGTTGACCAGCGAAATGCTGCGCATCGTATTTCCCTATCTGTTCTTCATCTCGCTCACTGCCCTTGCGGGTGCCGTGCTGAACAGCTTGCAGCGGTTCGCGCTGCCGGCGGTCACGCCGGTGCTGCACAACCTGGCCGTGATTGCGGCGATGCTTCTCCTAAGTGGTCGCTTGGAAGTACCGGCCATGGCCTTGGCATGGGGCGTATTCGCCGCCGGCATCGCCCAGTTCGTCTTGCTTTGGCCGGCGTTGGCGCGGCACGGATTGTTGCCAAGGCTGCGATTCGACTTGCGCCATCCCGAGGTCAGGCGCGTTGGCAAGTTGATGCTGCCGACGTTGTTTTCGTCGTCCGTCGCGCAGATCAACCTGATCGTCGGAACAATATTTGCTTCGCTGCTGGTCACCGGCAGCCAAACCTGGCTTTGGTATTCAGATCGGTTGGTGGAGTTTCCGCTGGGCCTGTTTGGGGTGGCGATTGGCACAGTGATCCTGCCGCACCTCTCGCGCCGATTTGCCGACGCGGACGCAGTGGGCTTCTCGCGCGGCCTGGACTGGGGCTTGCGGCTGGTGCTGTTGGTCGGGTTGCCGGCTGCACTGGGCTTGCTGTTATTGGCCGAGCCCTTGGTGTTGACCGTGTTTCAGCGCGGTGAATTTACGCCTGGTGATGCCCACATGACCGCGTTGGCCTTGATGGCCATGAGTCTGGGCGTGCCGGGCTTCATGCTGAGCAAAGTTCTGGCTCCGGCGTTTTATGCCCGCCAAGACACGCGCACGCCGATGCGCGTCGCGATCATCACGGTCGCCGTCAATGTGGGGCTCACCGTGGCCTTGGTGACGCCGATGCTGTTGAACGATGTCGGCGGTGCGCATGCGGGCATCGCCCTGGCCACCGCCGTCGCCGGTCTGCTTAATCCTTGGCTGCTTTGGCGGGCGTTGCGGCAGCAAGGATTGTTCACCGCGGAAGCCGGTTGGCGTCGCTTCGGTTTGCAGTTGTTTTTGGCCTGTGGGCTGATGATTGCCAGCTTGCTGCTGTTGCGTTTTGCGCTGGGTGATTGGGCAGCAATGGGTGAGCTGGAGCGATGGCTGTCATCCACAGCGCTGATCGCAGCCGGAGCGCTCGCCTACGCCACCGGTCTCCTGCTGGCCGGTTTGCGTCCACGTGACCTGCGCGAGCGTTGAGTGTGGCGATCGCGTGTTCGAGAACAGACGCCCGAGTCGAGACGCCAAGCCATGCTGCACCGCAAGGTATAATTTTGTAATGACCCGATTGTTTCGAGATGTCGACGGCGGCAGCGTCAGTCGACGCGGCACTGTGCTGTGTATCGGCGCGTTTGATGGGCTGCATCTTGGCCATCAGGCGCTGCTGCAGCGCACGCTTGGGCGTGCCCGTGAACTCGAAGCTGACGCGGCAGTGCTGGCTTTCGAGCCGATCCCTCGCGAGTTTTTCCTGGGCACTCAAGCACCCGCTCGCGTGGCTTCATGGCGCGACCGTTTCGAGCGCCTGCGGACGGCCCGTGTTGACCATGTCGGCATGCTGCGATTCAATGCGGCGCTGGCATCGATGCAAGCGGAGGAGTTCATCGAGCGCGTGCTGGTGCAGCGCTTGTCGGCACGGGAAGTATGGACGGGCGCGGATTTTCGCTTCGGCCGTGGTCGCCGCGGTGATCTGTCGATGCTGCAAGCCCACGGTGCCACCCATGGCTTCACTGCGCAGACCATCGACACCCATCACCATCACGACACGCGCGTTTCCAGTTCGGCCATTCGCACGGCGCTGGCGGCGGGCGATTTGAAAACCGCTGAACATATGCTGGGTCGTCCCTACTCGATTGCCAATCGCGTGGTCCGTGGCAAACAGCTGGGCCGCACTCTCGGCTATCCGACTGCCAACCTGCGGCTTGCGGGGCAATCTCCAGCTTTGGGTGGCATTTTCGCGACCTGGGTGCACGGGGTTGGCACGAAGCCTTGGCCCAGCGTGTCGAGTTTGGGCACGCGACCGACGGTGAACGGCAAAGAGCCTTTGCTCGAAGCACACTTGTTTGACTTCGATGGCGATCTGTACGGCCAGCGCATTGAGGTCGAGTTCGTCGCCAAACTGCGCGACGAAGAAAAGTTCTCAGACCTGCCTGCCTTGGTGGTTCAGATGGATCGTGATGCCGCCCAAGCGCGCGCCATCTTGGCTTCATCCTCCGTCGTGGCCAGCACTTCAATCCGAACCCCAGCGTGAGCGCAATGCACGATTACAAAGCCAGCATCCACCTGCCGGACACGGCGTTTCCGATGCGTGGCGATCTACCCAAACGAGAGCCCGACACCTTGGCGCGCTGGGAGCGCGAAGGCTTGTACGCGCGCATCCGCGAGCATGCGCAGGGACGGCCACGCTTTGTCCTGCATGACGGGCCGCCCTACGCCAACGGCGCGATTCACCTGGGTCACGCGGTCAACAAGATCCTGAAAGACATCATCGTCAAATCCAAGCTGTTGGCGGGATTCGATGCGCCTTACGTTCCGGGTTGGGATTGCCATGGCCTGCCCATCGAACATGCGGTGGAAAAGAAGTACGGCAAGGTCGGCAGCAAGCTCGACGCGGCGGCTTTTCGGGTCAAGTGTCGCGAATATGCCGCCGAACAAATCGACGGCCAGCGGCGCGACTTCAAGCGCCTGGGTGTGCTTGGCGATTGGGAAAATCCCTATCGGACCATGGACTTCCGTTTCGAAGCCGACATCGTCCGCTCGCTGGCAAAGATCGTCGCCAACGGTCATTTGAGCCGTGGCGCAAAGCCAGTGCATTGGTGCTTTGATTGTGGCTCGGCGCTGGCCGAAGCCGAAATCGAATACGCCGACAAGACCTCACCACAGGTCGACGTTGCCTATGACGCGCTGGATCCGCTGGAGTTGGCCGGAAAGTTCGCGGTCAGCGTTACCACCGATGACATCGTTGCGGTGCCGATCTGGACCACGACGCCATGGACCTTGCCGGCAAGTCTGGCCGTCACCTTGGGCGCTGAACTTGAATACGCCTTGGTAGAAGGTCCGCGCCGCGAAGGCCGTCGCGTGCTGCTGGTGCTGGCGGTTGAGTTGGTTGATCGCGTGCTGGCACGCTATGGCATCGAGCATGCGGTTGAACTCGGGCGCGTGCGCGGCACGGCACTTGAGCATCTGCGTCTGCGCCATCCATTTTATGATCGTGAAATCCCCCTGATTCTGGGCGACCACGTGACTGCCGAAGAAGGCACCGGCGCGGTCCACACCGCACCCGGTCATGGTCAAGAAGACTTCATTGTCGGCCAACAATACGGCTTGCTGGATCGCTACACCGCGGCGCAGATGAATCCGCTCGGCGGTAATGGCGTCTATCTGCCGGGTACGCCCCTAGTCGAAGGCCAGTTCATCTGGAAAGCCAATGACAGCATCACCGCCTTGTTGCGCGAGCGCGGCGTGCTGTTGGCGAGTGGCACCTTGCTGCACAGCTATCCGCATTGCTGGCGACACAAGACGCCGGTGGCGTTTCGGGCGACGCCGCAGTGGTTTATCTCGATGGAACAAGCGGGCTTGCGTGAGCACGCGCTGGCCGCAATTGCTGACATCGGAAGAGCCGGCGGCTGGTTCCCTGAGTGGGGCGAGGCGCGCATCGCTTCGATGGTCAGCGGTCGCCCTGACTGGTGCATCAGTCGTCAGCGCACTTGGGGTGTGCCGATTGCGTTGTTTATCCACAAGCTGACTGGCGAGCCGCATCCGCGCTCGGTCGAATTGATGAATGCCGTGGCCGAACATGTAGAGCGCGGCGGAGTCGACGCGTGGTACACGCTGGACGCTACTGAACTGTTAGGCGCTGAGGCCGCAGAGTATGCGAAGAGCAGCGACATTCTGGATGTCTGGTTTGATTCTGGCGTCACCCACGAGGCTGTGCTCGCGGCGCGTGGCTTGGGTAAGCCGGCAGATCTGTATCTGGAAGGCTCGGATCAACATCGCGGCTGGTTTCAAAGCTCCTTGTTGACCGGCATCGCCATCGATGATGCCGCGCCGTATCGGCAGGTGCTGACGCACGGATTCACCGTCGATCAGCACGGCCGCAAGATGTCGAAGTCCATCGGCAATGTCATCCTCCCGCAGGAAGTGATGGACAAGATGGGTGCTGATGTCCTGCGCCTGTGGGTTGCCTCCACCGACTATCGCAACGAGATTGCGGTCAGCGACGAAATCTTGAAGCGCAGCGCGGATGCGTATCGGCGTATTCGCAATACAGCGCGCTTTTTGCTCGGCAATCTGGATGGATTTGACCCGGCGACGCACGCAGTCGCCGCCGCCGACATGTTGCTGCTAGATCGCTGGGTGCTGGCGCGCACGCATGCATTGCAAGCGGAGGTCGCGGCCAACTACGGGCGCTACGACTTCGCTGCCATCGTGCAAGCGCTTTCCAACTTCTGCACCGTCGATCTCGGCTCGCTGTACCTCGATGTCACCAAAGATCGGCTCTACACCATGCAGGAGGACAGTCGCGGTCGGCGCTCGGCGCAGACGGCGATGTGGCACATCGCGCATGCGTTTGCGCGTTGGATCGCGCCGATCCTGTCGTTTACTGCTGATGAAATGTGGCAATACCTGCCCGGCGAGCGCGCCGGTGATGTGTTGTTTACGACTTGGTACGACGGGCTCTCGGCGCTGCCGGGTGGCAGCGACTTGAGCACAGCCGACATTGAGCAGTTGATGGCGCTGCGAATCGCAGTCTCGCGCGTGCTTGAGCCGATGCGGGCGGCGGGCGCAATCGGTGCGTCCTTGCAAGCGGAAGTGACCCTGTATCTGGATGATGCCAGCGTGCAGCGATTGGCCAAGGTCGCCGACGAGTTGCGATTCTTTTTCATCACTTCGCGGCTGACGCTGGCGCGTGTTTCAGAGAAGCCCGACGTCGCGCTGCGAGCAGAAGGCGTCGACGCCTGGATCGTCGCCGGTGCCAGTTCGAATGCCAAGTGCATTCGCTGCTGGCATTACGTCGACGACATCGGCAGTCACAGCGAGCATCCGCTGATCTGTGGTCGCTGTGTCGACAATGTGCAGTCCGATGGCGAAGTGCGGCGCTGGTTTTGAGCACGATGACGTGATTGCGAGCCGCTTATGAATGCTTCACATAGACCGAATGCGCTGCCTTGGTTGCTGCTGTCGGCGCTGATCATCGCGCTGGATTTGTGGACCAAGCACCTCGCGCTGAGCCACTTGCAGCCAGGCGTATCGGTCGTTTTTGTTGACGGCTGGTGGGATTGGACGCTCACTTTCAACCCTGGCGCGGCTTTCAGCTTTCTTGGAGACGCCTCGGGCTGGCAGCGTTGGTTGTTCGCCGGTCTGGCCTTGGTCATCAGCGGCTTGCTCAGCTTTTGGCTTACCCGCACTCCGCGCAATGATTGGCAGCAAGCTTTGCCGTATGCCTTGATCGTCGGTGGAGCGCTGGGCAATTTCGTGGATCGCCTGCGCTGCGCGCATCCGCTGCATTGCGGCGAGGTGGTCGATTTCGTTGACTGGTATTGGCGCAGCCACCATTGGCCGGCGTTCAACATCGCCGATGCGTCCATCGTTGGCGGTGCGATTGGCATAGTGGTGTTTGGGTTGTTCGCGCCAAACAAGAAGGAACCCTAGGTATGACGCACAATGCCCTTCGCCTGGATTGACCAGGAGCCTTTCGCCCTGTGGTATCGGAGGGCGCAGCCTTGAGGTTTAACTTGCCGTGGTTCGATACCTCACCACGAACGGCCCCTACATCGGCATTTCTATGATTCAGATCCTGCTAGCCAACCCGCGCGGCTTTTGTGCCGGCGTCGACCGCGCGATCGAGATCGTGAAGCGCGCCTTGGAGACCTTGGGCGCGCCTATCTACGTTCGCCACGAGGTTGTCCACAATCGATTCGTGGTGGAAGACCTTCGCGCGCGTGGTGCGGTATTTGTCGAAGAACTCGATGAAGTGCCCGACGGTGCCACCGTGATCTTCAGCGCGCACGGAGTATCGCAAGCGGTGCGGCAAGAGGCGGACCGGCGCGAGCTGAAGGTGTTTGACGCGACCTGTCCGCTGGTCACCAAGGTCCACATTGAAGTCAGTCGACATTGTCGGGCGGGCCGCGATGTGGTCTTGATCGGTCACGCCGGCCATCCAGAGGTCGAGGGCACCATGGGCCAATGGAGCGCTGAACGCGGCAGTGGGGCCATCCATCTGGTCGAGAGCGTCGAGGATGTGGCCTTGCTTGACGTGCGCCAGCCCGAGCACTTCGCTTACACCACACAAACCACGCTATCGGTCGATGACACGCGGCAGGTGATTGCTGCCTTGCGCGAGCGCTTCCCGAAGATCGAAGGCCCGCGTCACGACGACATTTGCTACGCCACCCAAAATCGGCAAGATGCAGTGCGCGAACTTGCCCAGCGCTGTGATCTGGTGCTGGTCGTGGGTTCGGCCAACAGCTCGAATTCCAATCGCTTGCGCGAATTGGCCGAACGCGAAGGCTGCCAAGCGCAGCTGATCGATGGCGCCGAGGACATCGATCCAGCATGGCTGGAAGGCAAGCGCGCGATTGGCGTTACGGCGGGTGCTTCGGCACCAGAAGTGTTGGTAGAAGGGGTGTTGGCACGGCTAAACGCACTCGGTGCCGAGGCCGCCGTGGAGCTGGAAGGCAAGCAGGAGAACATCGTGTTTGCGTTGCCGAAGGGCCTGCGCGTGATAATGGTCGATTGACCGCCTGCAACCGCCGCGCCTAAACTGCGCCCCCACGCTGCGATGCGTCGGTCGTTATGGCATCAGTCGGATCGCACTCGCAATCCCGCCGATGGCCGAACATCGGGACGAGCCACCCCGACAATACAAACTGATACCCGTGCCGGAATAGCTCAGTTGGTAGAGCGCGTCATTCGTAATGATGAGGTCGTAGGTTCGATTCCTATTTCCGGCACCAATTCAGTGGTTGAAGCAGGCAGTTTGCGCCACTCTCGCCACATCCTTTGACGCTGATCGTTTTTTTCTAGGAGATCGTCTTAGGCAGCGGTCATGATGCCAAGGATCTTGGGGGCAAACCCCGTCGGCTATTGCGTGCTACCCGAATCCGCCATCCCACTGCACAGCAACACTGACCTGAGCATCTCGCGCTCTTCGTCCACCGCCACCACAAACGTCCGCACCGGACTCACCGCCGCTGAGATTTCGAAGCCGCCAAGTGAATTCAGTTGCGGGTCGATGTGAATGCCCAGCCACGCAAGTCCAGCCGCCACGCGCGCGCGGATAGCTGTCGCATGGCTGCCGATACCACCGGAAAACACCAGAGCGTCAATGCCTTGAGTGCTCGCTGCCATCGCGGCGATAGCTTCGACAACACCCGCTACAAAGACATCGATCGCGCGGCGGGCACCTTCGCTGTTCGAGTTCAGCAGGGTGCGCATATCTCCGGACTCGGCGGAAAGACCGAGCAAGCCGCTTTCACGCCAAAGCAGTTGATCGATCTCAGGTGGCGACAAGGCGAGTTCGCGTTGCAAATGCAGCAGCACGCCGGGATCCAGCGACCCCGAGCGAGTCGCCATGGGAAGGCCGCCGAGTGGCGTCATGCCCATCGTGGTGTTGATGCTGCGCCCTTGCAGAACCGCACAGAGACTGCTGCCGCCACCCAGGTGGGCGAGGACGACGCGATCGTTGGCGAGTGCAGGTTGCAACTGCGCCAACTTCTGCATGGCGGATTGGAAGGCGAGGCCATGGAATCCGTAGCGCTTTACGCCGCTGACGTACAGCGCATGCGGCAAAGCAAAGAGACGATGCTTTTCAGCCATCGTCTGATGCCAAGAGGTGTCGAATACGCCGATTTGTTTGGCCGCAGGCCAACGCTTGCGTGCGGCCGCCACCAAGGCGAGGGCGGGCGGTTGATGCAGCGGGGCCCACGTGGCCAGGTCTTCCAACTCGCGCACGATCAATGGTGTCAGCTGTAGTGGACGCGGGCGGTCGCCACCATGCACGATCCGGTGGAGGACCGCACTGGGGCAGTCGCCCAAGACCGGGAAATCCGCGACCAAATGACTCAACAATTCGTCGGCGATAGCCTCTGGAAAAGCCGCCGGGGCAGCCCCGACGTCAAGCGAAATCCGAGCGGTCGCCAGCGCGACGGGACCATCGTTTGCGGTGACGGCCGACAGTGAATAGCTGGCCGCCTTGAGACTGGCGGAACCTACGTTCAGCGCCAGCACGTTCACTGCCAGCGCGTCCAAAAGTGGCGCAGGACCCAGATTGCTGGTCATGCCGGTCTGCCGTGCCTCAGAAAAGCTAAGCGGCTCGCCAGTTTGCGCAACTCGGCAAACCAAAGCACTGCGCTCGCCATCGCAATGCACAGCATCCATTGATCCAGGTCCAAAGGCACGGTGCCGAATGCAAGGTTTAGGAAGCCGACGTGCACGACCGCTGCTTGCAGCGACATCGACAACGCGATGGCCCCCCACAGCCATGGATTGGTGAATAGATTGGCGAACGCTGTCGTGGTTTCCGAGCGCGCGTTGAAGGCATTGAACAGATGGGCCAGGACCAGCACGGTGAACCCGGCAGTGCGCGCGCTGGCGAGATCGTGCTCGCCTTCGATCAAGCCGCCAGGCAATTGGCTATCGATGGTAAGCAAGGTGATGACGGCTACCACAAGGCCAATCTGGCCGACTCCCCACCACATCTGCGCGTCGATGACGCTCTCTGTCAGCCGCCTTGGCTTGCGCGCCATGACGTCGTCTGTCGCGGGGTCTACCCCCATGGCCAAGGCCGGCCAAGAATCGGTGATCAGGTTGATCCAGAGGATCTGGGTGGCGAGCAAAGGCAGCACCACGGCACCGCCGCCGTCGGTCAGTCCAATCACTCCCGCACCAATCACGCCCAGAAACACGGTCAGTACCTCGCCCAGGTTGCCGGCCAACAGATAACGCAGAAACTTGCGGATGTTGTCGAAGATGGCGCGACCTTCGCGAACCGCCTGCACGATGGTCGCGAAGTTGTCGTCGACCAGGATCATCTTGGCCGCGCGGCGGGTAACCTCGGTGCCGGTCATGCCCATGGCGATTCCGATGTCGGCCGATTTTAAGGCGGGGGCGTCGTTGACGCCGTCGCCGGTCATTGCCACGACGTTGCCGTCGGCTTGCAGGGCGTCCACGATGCGCAATTTGTGGGCGGGCGCCACCCGCGCAAATACCGACGTCTTGCGCACGGCCTCGGCGAATGCAGCGGGCGCGAGCGCGTCGAGTTCAATTCCGGTCAATGCGCTGGCACCTGCGGCCACGATTCCCAGATCCACAGCAATGCGCGCAGCGGTTCGTGGGTGGTCGCCGGTGATCATGATGACGCGGATGCCGGCGCGTCTGGCCTCGCGTATGGCCACCGCCACCTCCGGCCGTGGCGGATCGATGATGCCGACGGTGCCGACAAACACCAGGTCCCGTTCCAGCGTGTCGGCCGCCTGCACGTCCTCTGCGGCTGCCAGTGGTCGGTAAGCCACGGCCAAGGTGCGCAAGGCTGCGTCCGACAGCGTGTCGACATCGGCCAGAATCTTGGCTCGTCGCGCCGCATCGAGGGCGACCACTTCCATCCCCACACGTAGCCGATTGCAGCGCTCCAGCAATACATCCGGCGCGCCTTTGCTAATCACTATGGATTGATCGTTGTGCTCGTGATCGACGTCGATGGTCGACATCATCTTGCGTTCCGACGTGAACGGAATCTCGCCGCTGCGGGTGAAGCGCTGTTCGCGGCGTGCACTGACACCCAGTTTTTGCTCGGCGACCAGGAACGCCGCTTCGGTCGGATCGCCATGGATTTCCCACTCACCGGCGGCGGTCTGGCGTAGCTCGGCATTGCCCGCCAAGCTGCCACCACTCAACATCACGATGTGCTCAGCCCACACTGGTCCATCTTCGAGCTTGCGGCCTGCGTGCTCCACTTGACCCACAGGTGCGTATCCCACGCCGGTGAGATGGGTGCCGCCGGAAGCAGTGATCACCTGCACGATGGTCATTTCCGCGCGGGTCAGGGTGCCGGTCTTGTCCGAGGCGATGACCGATGCAGAGCCTAGGGTTTCCGCCGACGACAGCTGCTTGACGATGGCGTGTTGCTTCGCCATGCGCTGCACACCCAAGGCAAGTACGACTGACAATATCGCCGGCAACCCTTCGGGTACGGCCGCTACCGCCAGTGAGACGCCCAGCAGCAGCACGTCGATGACGTCGGCCGCGTCACGAAGTTTGGATAGCAGCAGGACCGTGACCACCACCACGACGGCAATGACCACGACGGCCAAGCCCAGCATGCGGCCGACGGCGGCAATCTCTTTTTCCAGCGGTGTCGGTGCCTCCGCTGTCGCTTCCAGCAACTTGGCGATGGAGCCGACCTGCGTGTCCATGCCGGTGGCCGTGACCACCGCACGCCCGCTGCCTTCTGCGACATCGGTACCCTTGAAGACCATGTTCAGGCGATCACCAAGGGCGGTAGCTGTTGGCAGTATTGCGGCGTCTTTCAGCACTGCCTCACTTTCGCCAGTCAGCGAGGCTTCCTGCACCCGCAACGTTGCGGCTTGCAGCAGTCGTGCATCTGCGCCGATGGCGTCGCCTTCGGCAAGCACGAGCACGTCGCCTCGCACCAGTTCCGCGCTGGGCACTGCCAGCAGTTGCCCACCTCGCAGCACAGCGGAGGTGGCGGGAGTCATCTGCGCCAGTGCCGCCACCGCGTCCTCTGCCTTGGCCTCCTGGAAAAAGCCGAGGACCGCATTCAGAACGACAATAGTGGCGATGACCAAGGCATCCACTGGCCAGCCGACGCTGCCTTTGATCACCCACGCCAGCAGTGCGATGGCCACGGCAGCGAGCAATAGGTAAACGAGCGGATCATGAAAGTGGGCCAGGAAGCGTCGCCACGCCGGCTTCCTCGGCACCGCTCGGAGATCATTGCGGCCGTCCTCGGCGAGCCGGCGTGACGCCTCGCTCGCCGACAGCCCGCTTTCGGGATCTACCCCGAGAACACTGGCAATGTGCTCGGCGCTGCTGAGGGATGGATCGTGGAGTAGTTTTGTTTTTGCGATCATGGGTGAGCGCGAAGCGAGTCTGAGATGGGCATGCGATCAGCGTTCGAACTGTAAGGCTACTTCCAGTCGCGCACCTCAGGCATGTCATCACCTTGCTGCACACATCAGGCGCGCGCGGATGGAGGCCAATGGCGTGCCTGGGAAAGAAAGCACCCGCGCAGCGCAGCTCTTCCTGCCGTCTGCCGTTGATTCACGCGCCGTCGCCAACGGCGTCAACCTAGTCGCCGTGACTCAAATCATCGGTGCGGCAGCCCACACAGCGAGGCCGCAAAGGTCTGCTCTGACGAATCGGTCGGTCGACGCGCCGATGCCTCCGCCAGCGCCTTGTCGGCGATCTGCTGCGCATCCCTTGAGTCAGCCCAATAATGCGTATGAACAGAATGGCCAAGCGCCATGATCGACGCCAGTAAGTCGAGTAGATTGAGTCTTGGCTTTGACCACAATGCAGCTATGAACGAACAGCTCCCGTTTATCGATTCAGCTGATTGCGCCACGTTGTGCGCAGCGCCCAGCTTGTTTGATCAATTGAACCGGGACTGCATCTGTATTGGTGTCGATCCGACGGCACTGCATCGCGAGCTGGAAGCAGTGTTAGGGTCGTTCGGCCTACCGCAAGCATGGGCAGAATCGCACCCGCATCTGTTTGCTGCATTGCCGGTATTCGTCTCGCGTGGGCACATTGAAACCATGGCGAGTGTGGTGAAAGCGATTGAACACGTCATTGCCTTGGCTGCCTATCGTACGGCCGTATTGGCGTGGGCACCGCAGATCGCAAGCTTCGATCCAGGCTCGCCGGGCGGATTGTTGGGCTTGGATTTCCACCTCGGGCCCGACGGGCCACGGCTGATCGAGATCAATACCAATCCAGGCGGGGCGCTGCTGAATGCCTTGCTAGGCCGCGCCCAACGTGCCTGCATTCCTGGTTTGACGACTGCACCTACCGATGCGGGGCTGATGGATCAAGCGGTGCTGGCAAGCCTGCTGATGGAGTGGCAACTGCAGCGCGGATCGCTGCTGCCCCATTTGGTGGCGATCGTCGACGAAGCACCGACTCGGCAATATTTGTACCCGGAGTTTGTGATGTATCGCGAGTTGCTGCGTCGACACGGCTTTCGCGCTGAAATCTGTGCGCCAGAAGAATTGAATCTGCAAGCGGGTCGGCTTTCGCTGAATGGCGAAGCGGTCGATCTTGTTTACAACCGCCTGACCGACTTCGCCTTGCAGCAACCTTCCCAAGCGGCTTTGCGCGAGTCCTATTTGGGTGGTGGCGTGGCGTTGAGCCCACATCCGCGCGCGCATGCGATTTACGCGGATAAGCGCAATCTTAGCCTGCTTGGCAATCGCGAATTTTTAACAACCGCCGGGGCAGGTCGGGTCGCGCTGGAGGTGCTGCCGGCCGTGGTGCCGACAACCCAGTTGCTGACGCCAGAAAATCGCCCTGCGCTATGGGAGAACCGGCGCAAGCTGTTTTTCAAGCCAGCTGGCGGCTTTGGCAGCCGGGCCAGCTACCGCGGCGACAAGCTCACTCGACGCGTTTGGGACGAGATTGGCGAGGGCGTGTATGTCGCCCAGAACATCGTGCCACCCAGTGAACGGCAAGTGGCTTCCGGTGGTGACAGGCTCAAAGTGGATATCCGCTGTTATGCCTATCGCGGTCAGGCGCTGCTGTATGCAGCGCGCATGTACCAAGGGCAAACCACCAATTTCCGTACGCCCGGTGGTGGCTTCGCCCCGGTGCTGACTAGCAATGCAATGGCCGTCGTCACCGCAGGTCACCCCGGTGCAGCGGTGCCATGAGCGTTGGCTTTGTGCTGGTAAGGCTGCCAACGGGCAGCCGCGTGCGCGAACCCCGTCACACTATGCGGCCGAGTATCGTAAACTTCAGCAGTTGACAGCCGCCCGCGGCGTCGCGAAAAGCATGATTACGCCTCAGGCGCCGCCATCCTTGGGAAGATGAGCCAGCAAACCATCCAAGCAAAGTCGCTGACCGAACCGGTTTACCAGATTCCTGGTTACGAGTTGGGCGCCAAGATCGGCCAAGGCGGCATGGCGTCGGTGTTCGTCGCTGTGCAGCGTTCGCTTGATCGGAAAGTGGCCATCAAGGTCATGCGCCAGTTGGGTGACGGTAGCGAAGAGAAGCGATTTCTCAACGAAGGGCGGACGATGGCGCGGTTGCCGCACCCCAACATTGTGGGTGTGTTCGACATTTCTCAAGGCGATGGCATCAGCTACATCGCGATGGAGTTGCTCGACGGCGGCTCCCTGTCTGATCGAATGAAGGACGGCTTGGTCCTGTCGGAGGCGATTTCCGTCGTCGTCCAGATCGCCGATGCATTGCAGTTTGCGCATGACAATGGTGTGGTCCATCGCGATCTCAAGCCGGGAAACATCCTGTTTCGCGGCAAAAAAACACCCGTGTTGACCGATTTTGGCATCGCCAGGGTGGCCGATTCTGACGCCATGCGTCTCACCCAGACCGGAATGATGATCGGCACGCCGACGTACATGAGCCCGGAGCAGGCGCAAGCGGGGCCGGTTGACGGGCGCACCGACCAATACTCGCTCGGCGTGATGTTCTACGAATTACTGGCGCGCAAGGTTCTGTTTGATTTTGAAACGCCAATGCAAGTGGCCTATGCGCACGTCAATACGCCGCCGCCGCGATTGCCTGATCGGGTTGCGTTCGCGCAGCCGATCCTGGACCGCATGCTGGCGAAAAACGCTAAGGATCGGTATCCCGATCTGACCGCATTCGCGCGCGAGCTGCGCGGCATGTTGACGGCCAATGACTCGCTGCAACAACGGCTCAGTGTGGATCCTGGGCACAGCGTGTCAGAGCGGCTACGTGCGCTTGGGTTCTCCGATGCGCAGATGGAGACGGGGCCCACCGCAGTACCTGTGGTGCGGCCAGCGACTGCCGTGGCTCCGGTTGTTCTGGCCAATCAGCTGTTGGAAAACTCCAGCCTGCGATTGGAGCCCATCAAGGACGACTGGCGTCGGCGGACGGCGGCGAGCACGGTGGAGGTCGGTCCCAAGCCGGTGCCCATGTGGATACGTCAGGCCGGTGTCGGCTTTGTGCTGATCGTGCTTGCTGCAGTGCTATGGGAATTGCTGAAGACCCAGTAGTTGCGCTGGTGGTCGAATTACCCGCACAGGCGCCCACGATGGTGCCGTCAACCGTGAAAGCTCTCCACGTACCCATGCCGGCCAAGCAAGCTCGCCTCCACCTCGCCGTTGCGAGGTCTTTGTGTCTCTGTACAGCGGAGTTTGCTCAGCTGCTCTCGGTCTGCGTGTGCAACAACGGAAGGCTGCTCGAATACAGCTTGGCAGCGCCGATCAAGTTGCTTCAGGTATTGTGCGGCTCCGCCGCCGGCAAGTGGATTGACGAGAACGGGTCGTGAGCAAGAATCGTCCGCGTATCGCTTATGTGTGTAGCGCCTGCGGCGCCAGTTTCGGCAAATGGCAAGGGCAGTGCGGCGAATGCGGCGCGTGGAACACGCTGGCCGAGATGGTCGTCGAGCCGGCGAACGCTGCATCGGCCGGCCGTCGCGCTAGCTGGGTTGGCGAAGCCGCAGGTGCGCGCGTGGCTCCGCTCGCCGATGTGCCAGCCGAAGTGGATGCACGCCGTTCAACCGGGATTGCCGAGCTTGATCGGGTGCTGGGCGGCGGCTTGGTCGCCGGCTCCGTGGTGCTGATTGGTGGCGACCCTGGCATCGGCAAGTCCACTTTGTTGTTGCAAGCGATGGCGCTGCTCGGGCGCGACCCACCCGCACTGTATGTGACTGGCGAAGAATCCTTGGCCCAGGTCGCCGCGCGAGCGACTCGATTGGGTCTGCCCATCGACGGCCTGCTGGCCTTGGCAGAAACCAGCGTCGAGCGGGTGCTCGAACACGCGGCGAAGCTGCGACCCAAGGTGATGGTGGCTGATTCCATCCAGACTCTTTGGACGGAAGAGCTCAGCGCGGCACCGGGATCAGTCAGTCAGGTTCGCGAATCGGCGGCCCGATTGGTACGGTTTGCCAAAGAAACCGGAACCAGCGTGTTTCTGGTCGGCCATGTCACCAAGGATGGTGGTATCGCCGGGCCGCGTGTGCTCGAGCACATGGTCGACGCCGTGCTCTATTTCGAGGGCGACAGTGGCTCACGTTTTCGCGTGTTGCGCGCCTTCAAGAACCGCTTCGGTGCCGTCAACGAACTCGGTGTGTTCGCGATGTCCGACCGTGGTCTGCGCGAAGTGCCCAATCCTTCTGCGATTTTTCTGTCCGGGAGCGGCGCGCCGCAGCCAGGCAGTGCAGTCACCGTCACTCGCGAAGGTACGCGTCCCCTGTTGGTTGAAGTGCAAGCCTTGGTCGATTCATCACCGCTCTCCAATCCGCGGCGCGTCGCCATTGGACTGGATCAGAATCGACTGGCGATGCTGCTGGCGGTGCTGCATCGGCATGGCGGCATCGTGACTTCTGATCAAGACGTGTTCGTCAACGTGGTGGGTGGCATACGCTTGCAGGAAACCGCCGCTGACTTGCCACTGCTTTTGGCCGTGCTGTCATCGTTGCGGGATCGACCCATCGCCGCTGGCACCATTGCATTTGCCGAAGTCGGTTTGGCTGGCGAGCTGCGGCCGGTGCCAAATGGTGAAGAGCGCCTGAAGGAAGCCGCGACGCATGGCTTCACGCGCGCCATCGTGGCCCAAGCCAATGCACCGAAAACGCAAAAATTCAAGGGCTTGGAAGTGATCGGAGTAGCCCGATTGGCCGATGCAATGCAGGCGATCTGAGTTCGCTAATTGGCTCATTGATCGAGCATTGGCTCACTGGCCGAGCATCGCAAGCTCGCGATTGAGCGCACTCGTGCTACCCAGATTCAGCTCGATCATGCGTTTGAGCTCAGTGAAGCTGTCCAGATCGACCTTGTGACAGGCAAAAGCGAGATCGCGCTCACCGGCACGTACCAGCTTCACACCCATCGCAATGATCGGGCCATTCTCCAGTCGCAGATCCAGCCTGAACAGCTTGCCCGCTTCGCCAACGAATCCTTCGGGCCGGGTCACCATTGCACCGCGCAGTGACACGTCGATCAAGCCGGTGGTCCACATGGCGGTTCCCGAATAAACGCGCACGCTGGCCACCATCGAGAACCGGTGGTGACGGCGTCGCTCGCGCGAATCGGCGCTGTCGGGGCTGTCGGGGCTCATGGATTGCCGCGCATCAAGACCAGCTCTAGGACAAACTTGCTGCCGAAAAATGCAAGCAACAACAAGCCCATCGCCGCCAGGGTCATACGCACCGCGCGGCCACCGCGCCATCCGTAGCGGGCGCGCCCAACCAACAGTGCGCCGAACACCAGCCAAGACAGCACGCTTAGCACCGTCTTGTGCATCAAGTGTTGTGCGAGCAGGTTGTCGACAAACAAAGCGCCGGTCAGCAAAGCTGTACTCAGCAAGCCGAAGCCAACCGCAATCGTCCGGAACAGCAGTGTTTCGAGCTCGGTCAGCGGCGGCAACCAACGCAGCAACGGGGCGTCCAACTGGCGGCGGCGCAGCGCACTCTCCTGCAGCATCAACATTACCGCCAGCAAGGCTGCTACCGCCAACGTGGCAAACGCCAGCAACGCCAGCAATGCGTGCAATTGCAAGCGCCAGTCCAGTGCTTGCGCAGGGCCACTGCCTTGCAGCGCGTATACCCCGGCGCAGGCGGCGGCGAGTGGATAGACCACGCCGCCAAGCGCATCGAATCGTCGGTTCGATGCGACTGCGGTGCTGAGCAGTGCCATTCCCAACAGAACCAATGAAAGTGCAGCAAAAAAACGCAGGTCGACGCCACCGACCGACTGCCAAGCGTCTATGTGTATGCCGAGGTGGGTGAGTGCAGCAAGACCGCCCAGCAGCAACGCCAGTTGGTAGCGGGAAGTGCCCGGAGCACCACCACTTGCAATCGAGGCGCGGCTGAGCTGCCAAGAGGCAATCAGGTAAAGGCCGATAGCAATGCTGGCGAAGGCAATCATCGGCCGGAGTGTCGCATACCACGCGAGCGCGGCGAATAAGGGCAGCTGAGCCGCTGCGTTATACTCCGCGACCCTTTGCAGCCTAGATTTAGCCGCATGTTCGAGTCACTTAGCCAACGTCTTTCCACCACCGTCAATCGTCTGCGCGGAAGGGGGCGGCTGAGCGAGGAGAACATTCGCGAGGCATTGCGCGAAGTGCGCGTCGCCCTGTTGGAAGCCGATGTCGCCCTGCCCGTGGTGCAAGCGCTGATCGAACGCATCAAGATTCGCGCCGTCGGCCAGGAAGTGCTGAAGAGCCTGACGCCCGGGCAATCGCTCATCAAGGTAGTTCGCGACGAACTGACCACCCTGATGGGCTCGGCAGCCAATGACCTCAACCTCAATGTGCCCGCACCCGCGGTGATTCTGATGGCGGGTCTGCAAGGTGCAGGCAAGACCACCACGGTGGGCAAGCTGGCCAAGTTGCTGCGTGAGCGACGCAAGAAGAAGGTCATGGTGGTCAGCTGTGACGTCTATCGACCAGCGGCCATCGCGCAGTTGGAAACGGTCGCCAATCAGGTCGGCGCGCTGTTTCACCCCAGCAGTGCAGACCAGAATCCGGTTGACATCGCGCGTTCCGCAATCGATGCGGCGCGCAAGAATTTTGTGGACGTGCTGTTGGTCGATACCGCTGGCCGCTTGGCAATCGATGCCGCGATGATGGCCGAGATTCAAGCGCTGCACAGCGCGATCAATCCGGTGGAAACCCTGTTTGTCGTCGATGCGATGAGCGGTCAGGATGCCGCCATTACCGCACGTGCTTTCTCCGATGCTCTGCCACTTACCGGCGTCGTGTTGACCAAAACCGACGGTGACGCGCGAGGAGGCGCCGCGTTGTCGGTGCGCTATGTCACCGGACGACCGATCAAGTTCATCGGCACCTCGGAAAAGATGGACGGTCTCGATGTCTTCCATCCGGATCGAATTGCCAGCCGTATCCTTGACATGGGTGACGTGCTGTCGCTGGTAGAAGAAGTCGAGCGCAACGTCGATCAGGAAAAGGCAGCCAAGCTTGCTGAGAAGGTCATCAAGGGCAAAAAGTTTGACTTGAATGACATGAAAGATCAGCTCGAGCAGATGCAGAACATGGGTGGGCTTTCCAGCCTGCTCGACAAGCTGCCGGGCATGGGGCAGATACCTGAGAGCGTGAAAAACCGAGTCAATGATCGCGACGTGCTGCGTTTGGTTGCGATCATCAACTCGATGACCAAGAAGGAGCGCCGCTTTCCGGCGACCTTGAATGGCTCTCGGCGTGCGCGCATTGCGCGCGGCTCGGGCACCACGCCGGCCGACGTCAATCGTCTGATGAAGCAGTTTCAGCAGATGGAAAAGATGATGTCCAAGCTCTCCGGCGGCGGCATCAAGGGCATGATGCGCGGCATGCAAGGCATGCTCGGCGGCCGCCGTGGTCCGGGCGGATTTTCGCTTGGCGGTTGAGCCGCCGCTTGGCTAGCAGGGTTACTGACAGCATCGTGAGCTCGTCGAAGGTAAACTTTTTGAGCGTGAGCCGTGGCTGCGGTTCGAGGAGCTAGAATTGAACATTATTCCGGTCATTTTTGCCAAGCAGGGGTGCGTATGAAGATGAAGCGACTACCGTTAGTGGTGGCGATCGGCGCTGCTATTTTTGCGAGTAACGCGATCGCTGTTGATGTGGGTGGACAAGCGATCAAAGGCAGCTTGGAACTCGAGTTTCGTACTAACGACAACATCGGCGTCGCGCCCTCGTCGAGCGACAGCTTTGACTTTGCTGACTTTGCTGACTTTGCTGAAGCCGAACAAAAGCTGGGTGACGATGACGGTGAAGATGACGATGGCGACGAAGGGGATGACAGCGAAGACTTCGGAGACGACGATTTTGACGACATTGGCCTCGACGAAACCGACTTCAGCGAAGACGAGTTTGACCTCGCGACCGACGACGACGACGGCGACGGCGACGAAGACGACGAAGATGATGACGGCATTGAGGACGATGACGACGACGATGATGGTGACGGCAAGCGCGCCAACGTTGATGACGACAGTCTCGATGATCTGATCAGCTCAGCAGTCTCCGACAAAGCGACTCAGCGTCGGCAGTCGGTGAATCGCCTGTCTACAAAGATCGGTCTCAGTCACAAGTTCGCGTTCGATGGCGGCATCGTGACCTGGGGCTCGACTTTGCGCGGTGTTGGCGATTTTCATCATGGCAAGGACAATCTAGACAAGCAGAACTTCGCGGTTTCGACCGGCCCTGAGTTCAACTTGAAAGACATCGGGTTGAAGATCAAGCCAGCCGTGTCTTACGTGTTCATTCGTCAGAGTGGCAACAAGATCGTCGGCACCCTAGTCGGCACCTTGGCGGGTTCTTACGACGTCAACAAGCAGCTTACTGTTGATGCCGTTTACAACTACCAGGATCAGGACATCACCAATCCGGATTCGCCCGACGCGATCATCAATACGTTCACCATTGGTGCGCAGTTCACCGCCAGCAAGAAGGATATTTTCAAGGCTCGCTACTCACCGCGGGTGGAGGATTCTTCGCTGGTGACCAAGAACAAGGACACCGACGGCTGGCAGCTCACCTACTCGCGCAAATTGCCTTGGGACATGATTCTTGGTTTGGGTGTCAAGGATGACTTCGTCGACTTCATCAATCTGCCGAATCGGCGAGAAGACGATGTGCGCGCCTACTCGATCGACCTCGCCAAGCAGTTCAGCAAGACATTCGAGATGGGCCTTGCTTACGAAAATCGCCGCTTGGACTCCAGCCTTGATGCCAAAGATGCGGAGAACCGAAGCATGCTGATTTCAGGCACATGGAAGTTCTGATCCGCGCTTAGCAGCCCGAACGAAAACAGGCCCCGCTTATGCGGGGCTTGTTTTTTTGTGTGAGTGAGAAGGGAATCGCTGCGGCGATTGCAGCGAAATACTCGTTGTCCAAGCAGCCAAAGGGGCCCAATCGAAGACGTGGGATTCCCAATCGGCAATCAGGCCGCTATACTTCGCCGTTCACTTCGCCCGACGCGGGCAAGTGCCCTCTTCCAGAACTAACGAGCTATCGACCTATGGTCAAGATCCGTCTGACCCGCGGCGGCGCCAAAAAGCGTCCGTTCTACCACATCATCGTCACTGACCAGCGCAACAAACGCGACGGCCGTGCTATCGAGCGCCTTGGATTCTACAACCCGATTGCGGTTGCCTCAGAAGCCAAGCTGCAACTCGACACCGATCGCGTCAAGCATTGGATCGGAAACGGTGCGCAAATGACTGAGAAGGTCGCGTCGTTGTTCAAGCAGGCGTCGGTCGCTCCGGCCGCGTGAAGCATCAGCGGGCTGCTTGCGGCCCGCTATCTGCGCACAAAGAGGGTGGCAGGGATGCTCGCAGCATTCACGCCCGCTTGAGCTGAGCCACTTGCAATGAATCTTCCACCCGCAAGCGAAGCTCCGACCCACATTCTGATGGGCCGCATCACCGGTGCGCTTGGCGTGCACGGCTGGATGAAGCTGCATTCTTATGCGCGTCCGCTGGACGCAATTTTTGAATACCGGCCTTGGCAGATTCGCCACCGCAGCGTCGAATCGACGATGAAGGTTGTCGAATGGCGTGCGCAGGGACGGGGTTTGGTTTTCCGAACGCCTTCATCTGAAGATCGCAATACCGCCGAATCAATGGCGGGTGCCGAAGTCTGGATTGCTCGTAGCTCACTGCCTGCTGCAGCGCCGGGTGAGTACTACTGGGCCGATCTCGAAGGCCTGGCAGTTGCCACGGTCGAGGGCGTGGACCTCGGCGTGGTCGATCACTTGGTCGCGACGGGTGCCAATGACGTTCTGGTGGTGCAGGGCGAGCGCCAGCGCTTGATTCCGTTTGTCACCGGCCAGTTCGTCGTTTCAATTGATCTGGCGGCTCGCCGCATCGTCGTCGACTGGGACCCGGAATTTTAGCTCCGGCGCGGTGACCATGCGCATCGATGTGATCAGTCTGTTCCCCGAGTTTGTCCGCCAAGCCACCGAGTTTGGCGTGGTCGGGCGTGCACAGACGCGAAACCTGTTCGACTTGCACACCTGGAATCCGCGCGATTATGCGAGCGGCAACTATCGACGCGTGGATGACCGCCCATTTGGTGGCGGGCCGGGCATGCTCATGCTGATTGACCCCTTGCAGGCTGCTTTACAAGCGGCCCGCGCTGCTTCGCCGCTTTTAGCGCCGTTGATTTATTTGAGCCCGCAGGGTCGTCCGTTGAATCAGGCACGGGTACGGGAGCTGGCAGGGCTGCCGCGATTGATTCTGCTGAGCGGCCGTTACGAGGGTGTGGATGAGCGCTTCATCGCTAGCGAAGTCGATGAGGAAATCTCTATCGGAGACTACGTATTGAGTGGCGGTGAGCTGCCAGTCGCGGTGTTGATCGATGCAATCGGGCGGTTGCAGAGTGGGGCACTCAATCATCCCGAGTCGGCTGCCCAAGACAGCTTTGAGGCGGGTCTGTTGGACTGTCCTCATTACACACGGCCGCCGACACATGCGCTGGGCGAGGTGCCCGCGATACTGCTTTCCGGTGATCATGCGGCTATCGCTCGCTGGCGACGGCAGCAGGCGTTGGGGCGCACTTGGTTGCGTCGGCCTGACTTGTTTGCAAGTGTCGAGCTCAGCAAGCAGGATTCCGCGCTGCTTGCCGAGTTCAGGCGTGAGTACGACTCGCGTTGAATCGTTGCGCGAGTGCGGCGGCGCGGACTTGAATTGATAGTTCTCGGCAACGCTTGCATAGCGAAGCCGGAAAAACCCCGCTATACTGCCCAGCTGACCGATGCGCGGCTGAGCTTCAGCAACGCCTCCTGTGACCATAACTACATAACGTTGGTGCAACCATGAGCAATCTTCTTCAGCAATTTGAAGCCGAGCAGATGCAGCGCGAGCTGCCTGATTTTGGCCCGGGCGACACCGTTGTCGTCAACGTGAAAGTCAAGGAAGGCGCTCGCGAGCGCATTCAAGCTTACGAAGGGGTGGTCATCGGCATCAAGAATGCCGGCCTCAACTCGGCTTTCACAGTCCGCAAGATTTCTCATGGTACCGGCGTCGAGCGCGTGTTTCAGTCTCACTCGTTGATGATCGATTCGGTGCAGGTCAAGCGTCGCGGCAAAGTGCGCTCCGCCAAGCTTTACTACCTGCGCGGTTTGGAAGGCAAGGCCGCTCGCATCAAGGAAGATCTGGCCGCCCGCGGCAGCTGATCCATCCTGCAACGTGTCAGCAAAACGGCCGCTTTAGCGGCCGTTTTCTTTTCATAGAACGCTGTCCGAGACGGCAACAAACGCCCGCGCGGGAGCCGCCAGCGGGCGGTTGCAAAGTTCGATCCGATGCAGCGGTCGCAGCAGACTCGCGGTCTCGGCCACGTCGATCAGGGTTAGCCGGTTTGCGATCAACAAGTCACCGACAATCGCTTCCGGCAGTAATGCAATTGCGCCACCGCAGGCAACGATTCGAGCAATAGCTTCGTTGCTGCCAATTTCCACAATTCTTGGTTTGGCGATGCCCCAGCCATCGAGCAGGCGTTGCGCCACTTGGCGGGTACCCGAGCCTTGCTCGCGGATGAGCCAAGTCTGCTCCGCCAGTTGCGCCACCGCAGGTCGCCGTGTGCGTGCCAAGGGCGAGTTCGCTGCGGTCACCAACCGCAAAGGCTCCTGCCTCCAGACCGTGGTGGTCAAGCGCTGATCGCTGACCGCGCCCTCGACGAACGCAATGTCGATTCGACAATCAACAATTGCGGCGACCACTTGCTCGGTGTTACCTACCCACAGCGAAGTCTGGATGTCGGGAAAGCGTTGCATGAAGTGGCTGATGTAAGCAGGCAGCCAGTAGCCAGCGACAGTAGTGCTGGCTCCCACCTGCAAGCGTCCCTTGCGCAATTGCACGCGGTCGCGCACTTCCTCGGTAGCCATGCGCTCAAGCGCAAAAATACTGCGGCCATGTTGATACAGCGCCTGCCCGCTCTCGGTAAGCATGATCGTGCGAAGACCATTGCTGACGCGGACGTTGCGTTCGATCAGAACCAGATCGAGCTGGTTCTCCAATTCCCGCACACCCTTTGAGACTGCCGACTGACTGACGAACAGCGTTGTCGCCGCGCGCGAAAAGCTGTTGTGTTCGACCACGGCCACAAACATTCGCAACAGGTGCAGATTCACTGGCTCTCGTCACTCAGCATGAGTCTGGTTCATTGATTTATGAAGTATATGCGCTGGACGCATTCTGAATTGCGGCTCAATGTGCTGTTCTCAGTTTGTGAAGCCATGCCGTGACTCGTCCAAGCGCCAACGTCGATACGCAATCGGTATCCGTCATTCGGCAGGCTCCGATGTGGCCTGGCTTGCTGCTGGTTGCCGGGCTTGCGCTCACAGCGATTGCAGTGGCGGGTATTCCGCCGGTGCGCGCGTCGGGTTTGAGTGCGCTGACGTTGGCGATCCTGTTGGGAATCGTGGTGGGCAACAGCGTGTTCCCCGCCATTGCCGCGAAGACTGGCGCAGGCGTCGACTTTTCCAAAAGTATGCTGCTGCGCGCGGGCATCATTCTGTATGGCTTGCGTGTCACCTTTCAGGACATTGCCAGCGTTGGCTTAAGTGGCGTGGTGATTGCCGTTTTGATGGTTGCGTCGGTATTTCTGCTGGCGGTGTTTCTTGGTACCCGCGTGTTCAAACTGGATCGCGAGACCTCAATGCTGATTGGCGCTGGCAGTGCCATCTGCGGCGCTGCTGCCGTCATGGCCACCGAGCCGGTGGTGCGAGGCGAGCCGCACAAGGTCGCCGTGGCGGTGGCGACCGTCGTGGTATTCGGCACGTTGGGAATGTTTCTGTATCCGTGGCTGAACGTCTGGTTTGGCTTGCCGGAGCATGCCTACGGCATCTATGTCGGCTCGACGATTCATGAAGTGGCGCAAGTGGTGGTCGCCGGCAAATCGGTGGGCGATGCGGCCGCAGCCACTGCTGTTATCGAAAAGATGATGCGAGTCATGCTGCTTGCGCCATTCCTGCTCATCCTGGCGGCAGGCTTGCGGCGTGCGGGCACGCTACCGACCGATGGGTCGGATTCGCGCGCTGCCATTCCCATTCCATGGTTTGCACTGATGTTTATTGCCGTCAGCGGTCTCAATTCCACAGGATGGCTGCCGCCAAGTCTGGTTGAGGTGCTGATCCAATTGGACACGCTGCTGCTGGCGATGGCGATGGCCGCGCTGGGGCTACGCACGCAGTTCAGTGCCATTCGTCAGGCCGGCGCAAAGCCCTTGTTATTGGCTGCCAGCCTGTTTGTTTTTTTGACGGTGGGTGGCTTGGCAATCAATATCGGCGTGACCCGACTGCTGGGGTGAGCGGCCTGACGGCGAGATTGTCGATGTCACTGACGTTCGTGCTCGCTCAGACAAGCGCTCGGTTGTAAGCGTAGAACTCGCTTTCGCGCACCCATCCCAGCGACTCGTAAAGCGCCTGCGCAGGCAAATTGGTGATCGCGGTCGAGAGCTTCATTCTCGCAATTCCATGCTCGCGGGCGTGCGCTTCTGCGGCCAATAACAACTGTCGGCCGGCACCTGCTTTTCGAAGTGGCTGTGCGACGAACAAGTCGTACAGCACATAAATCGGTCGCGCCTCCACCGAGCAAAAGGTCGGATAGAGCTGACAAAAACCCAGCATGTTTCCCGCGTCGTCTGTGGCCACCAGAATGACTGATTCATTGTTTCGCAAGCGCTCGCTGATGAAGCTTGTCGCCAATGCCAAGTCTGCGGCCTCCCCGTAGAACTGCCGGTAAGCATCAAACAACCCGGCTACGGCGCTGGCGTCTTGCAGTTGGGCCACTCGAACGTTCATCGTCTTCAGCTTCCAGTTGCTGCCGTTGTCTCATCAAGAATGATCTCGGCGATCTTCCGATTTGATGGCAGAAACGTGTGCAGCACTGGCACCTCCGTCAAGCGTAATAACCAGTCGGCGCTAACCTCTGAAACGGCGACTACGCCATCGTTCGCATCCCGCGCAAAAGGCCCATGTGGCGACGCAATGCCGCGTACACCCGCAATCGCAGTCGTGGGTACGGCGACCGGTCCGATGGCGTGCATGCGTTCGGCGGACGCCAGCAGCTGCCCACAATCGCCGGTCAACAAGCGATACAGGACGTTGTGCTTGAGCCGAACGGCCAATCGCGCGGGTACGATGGGCGAACCCAGCAAATAAAGATGTTCGGGACGGCGAATGTTTGGATCCATGCGGTTTAATGCCGCGCGCAACATTACGCCGCCCAAGGAGTGGCCGACAACGATGTAGCGACCTTGACCGGCCAATGCTTCGATTCGCGTGATCAGCCGAGCGACGATGACATCGAATACTTCCAGCGCCGCCACATAGCCGAAGACCTCTGTGAGCAGGCCGGATCTGCGCAATCGGCGCAGCATCGGCCAGCTGGACATTGGCGTTCGCCCCATGCCGTGGACAAACAACACACGCAACTTCGACTCTCCCGGTTCGCTGAACACTTGGCGCTTTGATGGCTTGGCGCTGCCGAGATGATGCCAGAGCCCAATGCACTGAACCCAAGTCAGCGTGGTCGTGAGCACTATGGTTGTTACAGATCGGCGCGGTCAAAAGAGAAGGCGCCGCGTTAGCGGCGCCCTCACTTCGAAGCTGATTGTTGGCTGCCCAACCCGTGGAACAGAAACCATCAATACACTGGCTTGGCTTCGTCGTAGCGCAGTCCCTTGTCCTTGGCCTGCTCCTTGACCGTGCTGAATACCTGGTAGTCGAGCGAGTCGCGGCTGCTGGTCTCGGCGGCGAGTGTGGTTTCGATGTGCGCCTGCCGTTGCGAGCTCAGGCGACCAATTTCGGCCTTGATTTCACGGCGCCGTTCGCTGGTTTCTTCGATAGCCTTGGCGCGCTCGTCGGCGTTCATGGCGACCAACGGAGCCGGCAAATTCTCGGCAGGCACATCCGCCAGCTTGACCTTGCCGCTGCTGATGGCGTCGACCAGTTCGCTCTCACCCAACAGGTTGCTCGCCCCCGCAGCCGACGTATTGAACTGCGCACGCTTGGCTTGCGCGGCGGGTGAGGCAGCCAGGTGAACCTTTTCGGCAGCGGCTTGTTTGACGGCCATCGCTTCTCGCGTGCCGGCATCGCCGAAGAACATCCGGCTGTCATCAAGTTCGCGTGCCAATGCGGCAATGGATTCATCAAACGGCGTCACTACCGCCACCGCGCTGCCAGCTTGGCCGACTTCAAAATAGGCACCACCAGCGAGCGATGCGATCTGCTGCCAGCTGGCGCGCGTGTCGCCATCGCTGCCGGCTTGAATCGTGTTGACGACGATGCCACGCGCCGCCGCCGACTTCACGATCTGCGGAAAGCCTGCTTCATCCTGATATTGCTGCGGCGGTGCGTCGCCCACCAGGAAAACGGTGCGATACGCCTCACGATTGGAGCTCCAGCTGATCCGATTGACCGCCTCGGACAAAGCTTGATTGACCGCCTCGGGCGTGTCGCCACCGCCGCCGGCCTGGAAGTCCATGAGCTGGGCGTAAACCTGATCGAGGTCGGTCGACAGATCGATAACCTTGGTCACGTACTCATCGCCACGATCACGAAAGGCGACCAGACCGATGGCGAGTTCAGGGGTGGGCTTGGCTTGCGCCATTGAGCTTGCAATCGACCAGATGTTGTCTTTGGCTGCTTGGATCATGCCGCTCATGCTGCCGGTGGTGTCGAGCACGAACACCACTTCGATGCGTGGGTTTTGCTGCTGGGCGAGGCTGGTCGGAATGAGGGTCGTCGGTGGCTTATCCGTTGCTGGCGTGGCAGAGGGATACGCAAAGACGAGGCCGGCGGTGATGGTCAACAAGGCGGCGGCGAGGATCGGGGTTTTCATGAGGGGTCTCCAAAAAAGGTACGTGCGGGTGGGATCAACGGGTGGCGCTGGGGTCACACATGCGTTGCAGCGCGGCCTCGGCATTGCGCTGTGCAGTGGTGAAACGGTCGGTGGGTGCAACTGGGGTTCGCACGGTGGCCGATAGCGAAGCGGCCAACGCTTGCAGCAGCAGGAAGCTCCACAAGGCCAGACCCACGCTGCCGCTGTGGCGCAGGGTGACCATGCCCACGGCAGCGGCGATCAGCACCACCGCGGCGTCCAACAACGCCGGCAACGGCCGTGCGTGTGATCCAAGATTGCGTAGCAACCAAGGGAAGGCCGCGAGCAAGCCCAGCCATAGCCATAGCGGTGGATTGAAAACCAGCAAGCCTGCGCTGATCGCCAACCAGCTCGCGGCAACCAGCAGTCGGCCGGCGCGATCAGAACGCTGCAACAGCACGTCCAGCAAAGTCGCGCTGGCGACCATCAGCAGGACCAGACGGATCGCGATGGGATTGCCGGTGAACGGCACCAATAGCCAGAACGCTGCGGCACCGATGGCGCTCAGCACGAAGGCCAGAGCGACGCCGCGGCAAAACCCTGCGGCGTTCATGCGCGCCCCCGGCGAGCACGCAACAGCGCCAACTCGACGTCGGCATCGGAAACGCTGAACTGCTCGGCGCTCCACGGACCGGCGTTGCTGCTGGCGTCGGTCGCCGGAGATTGCAGTTGCGCTTGCGCTCGCAGTTGCTCGAATTGTGCCCGTTGTTGTTCAAGCGCCTGCTGCGCCTGGGCGATATCGACCTCCAGGCGAGAGGCTTGCCGTTGCACGTGTGCCAGCAAGCGCTCGCCTTCCAAGCGACGCCGCAGCAACACCCGCGCTAGGGCTTCGTTGTCGGCGCTCAGGCACAGCTCAAGCTCTTCGTCGACCTTGGCTAACGTGCTGCTGATTTCATGCTGCCGGCGCACCAAGGCGTCGCGCTGCTGGCGATCCCGTTCAAGCTTGCGACTGCCATCGGCGAGCGCTTCGCCCATCTCGCGCAGCGCTTGCCGCAGCATCAGGTCCGGCTCCTCGATGCCATCCAGCACGGCATGCATATCAGCGCGAAACAGTCGCGTTAAACGAGTGATCATGGGCATCGGAATCTCCTGTCGTTGGGGTGAGCACAGACTAGGAATCCGTCGCCGCCAACAACAGGCCAGCTGCTGTAAACAGTTGCGTGCCGGTGTTTACAAACTGTTTGCATGCGGCAACGGTTGGCGCGGTGCTAGGGTTCGCTTTGCAGCCGATGGGCCAACCGCAGGAACCTGATGCAACGCAAGCCACGCCTACTGATCATCGAAGACGAGCCGGCCATTCGCGCGGGCTTGATCGATGTCTTCGTCTATCACGGCTATGCGGTGGAATCCGCCGCCGATGGTGCCGACGGGCTCGCGCGGGCCAAACGCGGCAACTTCGATCTGATTCTGCTCGATGTGATGCTGCCATCCGTCGATGGCTTCACGATTTGTGGCGAGCTGCGTCGCTCTGATCCTGATCTGCCGATCATGATGTTGACCGCCAAGACCAACGATGACGACATCATTCATGGCTTGGCGCTGGGTGCTGACGATTATGTTGGCAAGCCGTTCTCGGTCGCGCAGTTGGTGCTGCGAGTGCAAGCCGTGTTGCGGCGCGCGCGACCGGCTTTGCTCAACGATGCGCAGCTGCGTTTGCTCGGCGGCATCAGCATCGACACCCGCAATTTGAATGCCTCCATTCATGGCATCGATACGCACTTCACCCGCCGCGAAATGGAGGTATTGCAATACCTGGGTGCCAATGCCGAGCGGCCGGTGTCGCGCGAAGAGTTGCTGCACAAGGTGTGGGGGTATGGGCGCGAGATGGAGATCGAAACCCGCACCGTCGACATCCACATCGCCAAGTTACGACGCAAGATCGAGACCGACCCCAAGCTGCCACAATGCCTGCTGACCGTGCGCGGCGGTGGCTATCGCTTGCTGTTAACGGACGCATGAAAAAGTTCGGTGCCAGCGGCAACTCTCTCGTGATTGCGGTGAAAGCCGGAATCCAAAGGGCGGACCGCAAGTTATCAAACGGGATCCCGGCCTTCGTCGGGATGACGAGCAATCCATGAGCCGCATGGGCCGAGGCATGACCCGCCGTCGCTTGCGTTGGACATTGGGCATCCTGTTTCTCGCCCTGGCCTTGCCCAGCGCGGTGCTGGTGGTACAAACCCAGCGCCAGTTGAAGTGGGAGGCGTTTCATCAGCATCGCCAATTGGCGGTGGAGTTGGCTGATCGCATCGATGGGCGTCTGCAGCAACTGGTGGCGATGGAGGAAGCGCGCGGCTATACCGATTACGTTTTTCTCAACGTTGCCAGCTTGAACGCGGTGAACGACCCGGCAGTTGCGGCATTGCTGCAGCGCTCGCCGTTGGCGCGGTATCCCGTGCAAAGCGATTTCCCGGGTTTGCTCGGCTGGTTTCAGATTGACGCCGGAGGTGACTTCTCCAGCCCATTGTTGCCCGAGCAAGACACACGCTTTGAGCAATTGGGACTCACCGCTGCGGAAGCGGCAGAACGCCGTGCGCTCGCTGACAGCTTGCAGGATGTGCTGGGGCGCAACCAACTGGTGGTCAAGCGGCGATCCACCCAGCCACTGGCGGCTGCGCTTGAGTCAAGCAAGGACGAGCGCCAGAGTGCGGGCGGCGCAAGCGCTGCAACGGATGACATCAGGCTTGCCGGTGAAGTCCCCAGCAGTACCCGCGATGCCGCGCCGTCGGCCGCGGCATCGGCGCCACCTCCCGCACAGGTCGCATTCGACCAGCTCAATCAGGCCAAGCTTGGGCCGCGCGAACAGGAGGCCAAGGCGCTAGGCAAGGTGACCGATCTCAAGCTCGCCAACGTCTATGCAGAAAGCGATGAGTATCGGCAAAACGAGTATAGGCAAAACGAGTATAGGCAAGACAAGCAAAAGCTTGCCCAACCCCAACCCCAGCGCGGACGCCGCATCGAACAAGCCGCCCTGCCGACATTTGCGGCCAAGGAGCAAGTCGCGCCCATCGTCAATGCAGACGTTGCCTCTGTGCGCGAAGAAGTGCTTGGCTCAGCGAACGCGGCGCTCACGGATTCTGTACTGGCCGCCGCACCCTTGCGCATCTTTGACAGCGAGCTTGACCCCTTCGAAATTGCCCAGCTTGGCAGTGGCCACTTCGTCTTGTTTCGCCGCGTATGGCGCAACGGCGAACGCAGCATTCAAGGCGCTTTGATCGAGCAGGACGCATTCTTGCGCGGCGCTATCGATGTGCCCTTTGCGAGCAGTTCGGTAACGGCGGTCAGCGATTTGCTGGTGGCATGGCAAGGCGATGTGTTGCAACGCTTTGATGGCCACCGCGGGCGCGAGTATTTTGAGCAGGAAGACGCGCTCAGCGGCAGCTTGCTGCATCGCGCAAGGCTGTCTGCGCCGTTGGCCGATATGGAGTTGATCTGGACCATCCGCCGCTTGCCAACCAGCCCCGGCGTATCGCTGGTGGCGTGGGCCGGACTGGTGCTGTTCGGGGTGCTGCTGGCTGGTTTTTTCTTGCTCTATCGACTGGGCCTCAAACAGCTGGCTTTGGTCGGCCAACAGCGGGATTTCATCGCCGCCGTCAGTCACGAACTGAAGACACCGCTCACTTCGATCCGCATGTACGGCGAGCTGTTGCGCGCTGGCTGGGCGTCGGAAGAAAAGAAGCGCGAGTACTACGACTACATTCACGACGAATCCGAGCGCTTGTCGCGCTTGATCAACAACGTGCTGCAATTGGCACGGCTGGAGCGCGACGAATTGCGGCTTGAACTAAGACCGCAATCGGTGGCGACGCTGTTTGATGTGATTCGATCCAAAGTGCACGGCCAGATCGAGCGCGCCGGCTTCGACGTGAGCTTTGACATGCAGCATCAGTGTGCCGACGTCGAGCTCAACGTGGACGCCGACGCCTTGGTGCAAGTGATGATCAATCTGGTCGATAACGCGCTGAAGTTTTCTGCCAAGGCCAGCGTCAAGCGAATCGAAATCAGTGCCAAATCCGTTGATAAGAACCGCATCGCGTTTGCCGTTCGCGATCATGGACCCGGCGTGCCGGAAGCCTTGCGCAAACGAATATTCGAACTGTTCTTCCGCGCTGGCAATGAGCTGACCCGTGAGACCCAGGGGACAGGCATCGGCCTTGCCCTGGTCCGCCAGCTCGCCCACGGCATGCATGGCGAAATCGAAGTCCAGGCGCGCGATCCGGGGGTGGAGTTTCGCTTGTTGCTAGGCTAGGTGCTGGCGTTGGCACATATAACGAATCACGTGGAAAACGAGCATATCGACGGTTGGCAAGGTCACAACGGTATACGCATCCAAAATCGGGGTACGCATTTCGCCCACGAGAGACGCAACTTTTGGGGTGGCGAGACAACCTGATCGGCATTAGCAATCTCGCGGGAAAAGACGGCAGGCCCGGGATTTGCGACCAACCCTGTTGCCGGCACCCGCTGATTTGCCCAGCGATGCTGTGACCCGCAATCGCGACTCATCCTGCAGCGAGCGACCCGCCTTCAAGGCGAAAGCACTGGTAGCCCAAGAAATCACAGGCGTAAGCTGCGCGTTTTGCGAGGCGAGGTGACACATGATCGGATACGTGACCTTGGGAACCAATGATCTGCCGCGAGCGACCGCATTCTATGACGCGCTGCTGGGAGCCATTGGCGGCAAGCGCATGATGGAGTCGGAGCGCTTTGTGTTCTGGAGTGCGTCCTCGGCACAGGCCGCCTTGGGCGTAATCTTGCCCTTCGACGGCCAGCCTGCCACCCGCGGCAACGGCGCCATGGTGGCCTTGGTGGTGAAAACCCCGGCGCAAGTCGACGCGCTTTACAAGAAAGCGCTGGAGCTGGGCGCCACCGATGAAGGCGCGCCGGGCCTGCGCGGAGCCGGTTTCTACCTCGCCTACTTCCGCGATCTCGACGGCAACAAGCTCAATTTTTTCTGCATCAATTCGTGAGTGATACCCGTTGTTTGGCTGCGGGCAATGGCTTCAAGTTCTGCCGGGAGTGAAGCACAGTCGGCAGCGAAGACCCCGCCGAAAAGCATCCGGATCTGCAGTCTCCGCTTAAGCGAGTCGGATGGAGTGCAACGCTTCCCGGCAACGCCATGGGCGTTTAGCGGCTAATCAAAGTCGGCAAGCAGAGCGGCGCGACTTTGACGTTTCAGAGTGTGCGCCACGCGCATGCGGTCGTCATCGATGCCAAAGCCAAACTCGGCGCCAGCGCGCACGGCCATGATTTGCTCTTCGTTGAACTGAAAGCGCAGAAATTGCACGTTGTGAGCTTCGCCAGTGTGGTCTTGTAAAGCAACTTGTTCGGCAATCGCGAAGCTTCGGCCGAGGCCTTCGACCTCGCCATAGATTCGGGCCTCGATGCCCTTCAGATTGGCCAGCGCCAATGTGTGCTGCGCACTTTCGGTGTAAGTGAACCGCCAGGTTGCTTTGAGATCGCTGCCATCGGGAATCAGTGCCTTGCACTGAGCTATCTGGGTTCGCAGCACTGCGGCCTCGCTTGATTGCAAAACCCACAGCCACTCCTGCAGGCGGTGCTGTACGGTCAGATGATCCTCGAATTGCAGGATGACGTGCTCGCCGAGGCCAATCTTGCGTGACCGTTGGTGCGCAGCTGAGCGAGTACGAAATACTTCGCGCTCACTGGGCGAGGCATCCGCTGAAAGCAGGTCGAAACGTTTCAATTTGGCCAACTCAAAGCTCGCAAACAGATCGATTGTGGGAGCGGCGGCAGCCGCGACAATTCATCGCCTAGGCGTGCCAATCGTGGCTTCCGCCGCTCGCACAAGGGCTTCAGCGCGGTCGGCGATCAGGCAGGTTGAAGCTTGCAGGCACTCCTTGATCACCTCAGTCGTCAGCAACTTCCACCGCACCAGTCGGCGCGTGCTTCGGTAGTCGAATACATAGGCGCAGGCCCTTTCCTGGATTGCTGGCCGCTTCGATCTCACCGCCCAACTTTTGCACAACAAGGTTGTAGACGATGTTGAGGCCGAGACCGGTTCCGCCCTGGTTGCGCTTGGTGGTAAAAAACGGGTCGAAGATGCGCGCCAAGGTGACTTGGGTCATGCCCTTGCCATTGTCTTCGAAGACGATCTCGACCGTGCTCGCGTCCATGTTTTTGGCGGTGATGCGCATTTCTCCCGGTTCTTCAGGGTCAAACGCGTGCAGCAGCGCGTTCTGGATCAGATTGGTGAGCACCTGTCCCAGCGCGCCGGGGAACGAGTCCAGCTCGATGCCGCTGGGACATTCCACGCTCAAGGTCACTGGCCGGCGCTTCCAACTCACTCGTAAGCTGTCGATCAATTCGCTGATCTGGGTCGCCAACTCAAACCGGCGACGGCCATCCGAGGTGCGGTCGACGGACACTTGTTTGAAGCTGCGGATGAGGTGCGCGGCGCGTTCCAGATTGCGCTCGATCATCGCACCGGCATCGCGGGTTTCGTCGAGGTAGGCTTCGAGATCGCTGCGACTCAGCGCATCTTTGGCCAATTGGTTCTGCAAGATGCGACTGCGTTCGGCGAGGTGCGAGCTGGCGGTCACCGCCACGCCGAGCGGTGTGTTGACTTCATGCGACACGCCGGCGACCAACTGGCCCAACGATGCCATTTTGTCGGCCTCCAACAACTGCCGCCGGGTGGCTTTCAGTTCGGCCAAGGCGCGCTCCGCCGATTCTTTGGCTTCCAACAATTGTGAGGTGCGCTGGTTAACTTTGTGCTCCAGCTGATCTGCATAATCGAGCTGCGCAGCGCGCTGCAATTCCACCATCCGCCGGACCCGCACCATCACCGCGATCGCAAATGCCATGGTGGTGCCGGCGGAGCCAATCTGCAGCAGCAGCGCCAGCGATTGCAGATCGGGCAGCACGCCCATTCGCTTAAGCAAATGAGCGACCCCCATCACGAAGAACACCAGCACCGCGCCCAAGAACGACCACACCGGGCGGCTTATCATCGACCCCCGTAAGGCCGCAATCGACGCTGCCACGGTGCCGGAGATGACGCCGACTGCGGCCACCGTATTGCCCAGCCAAGGCGCCAACGGATACAGCACAAACACACTCAACATAATCAGCAATACCGGCTGCATCAGCCAGCGGTCCATGCGCGGGGTCAACTTCGGCAAGTCCATGTAATCGCGAATGAACTGCACGATCATCAGCGAGAACAAGGCCCCGCCTAAAGTGCCTGCGGCATTGCCCCATGGCCGTAAGTGTTCGGGCCAGACCAAGTAGGCATAACCCTCGGTATGCACTTGGTAAATGATGTTGCCAACGGCGAACATGCCAAATAGAAAATACAGGCGTTCGCGGATGGCATAAAACAAAGCCAGTACATAGATGCCAATGGCGCTGACAATGCCGGCCAATAGCCCGAAGAACCAGTAATCGACGCGGTCGATGCTGGCAAGCTGAATGTCAGTGAGCAGGCGATAGTCAAGCGACAGAGCCGTGTAGGTTTCGATGCGCACGGCAATGCGCGTGGTGGACCTTGCCGGCAACGTGAGGCGGATGATCGAATGCCTCGCGAGCACATCTTGCGCGGTGCTGTGTTGCGCAGGAGACGCCGCTTGATCGTCAATCCGAGTCGATATCAGCGCTTGTTGACGGTGCGTGCTACCGCGCCACAGCACCAGCAAACGCTCGATGCTGGCAGTGCTGTCGTTGCGCAGTTCCAGCACTGCCCAGTAGGGGTGTTTTGGATAGCCCATATTGGGCGGCGAGCGCGTGCTGGTGACGCGTGCATTGTCGTGGCGGCCGGCCAGCACGTCCTCTGATTCGAAGGTGCCTTCACGATCTGCAAGCACCTTGATCTGATTGCCAAGCAGCAAGTTTTCGTTGGACGAGTCGACGATGATGGGCGCTGCTGACACGCCCGCACTCGCCCACAACAAACACAGCATCAGCCACTGCGCGCCGCACCGGGAAGCGATCAGTGCGCGCATGGCTAATCAGCCTGCGGTGGCACGCCGCTTGCGCGGTGGATTGGATGACTGGCCGACGTTACTGGGTGGCAATAGTGGCCGTGAAACCTCGCCGATCAGCGCTGCCAACTGGGTGAGAAAACCGCCCATGGCCGAACTGCGACGCCAGACCATGGCGATGCGCCGGCTCGGTGCCCGCCCAGCAAACTGGATGAGGTGTATTGCGTCTTGGATCGGCACCGGCGACTGTACGGACAGCGCCGGCAATAGCGTCATGCCGACATTTGCGGCGACCATTTGCCGCAGGGTTTCTAGGCTGGTCGCACGAAAGCCAGACTTCTCCACCGCACCGGACAAGTGACAGACATCGAGCGCTTGATCGCGCATGCAGTGGCCATCTTCCAACAGCAGCAGACTTTCAGAGGCGATCTCGTCGAGCTTCAGTTGCTTGCGGCGTGCCAACGGATGCGAATGCGGCACCGCCAGCAGGAAGGGCTCCTCGAACAGCGGCTCGACATGCAGTTGGTTGTCGTGCAGGGGTAGCGCCAAGATTGCCGCGTCCAGCCGGCCTTCGCGCAACAACTTCAGCAGCACATCGGTCTTTTCCTCCACCAGCAGCAATTCGAGGTCAGGGAAGCGCTTGCGAATCGGCGGCACCACGTGCGGTAGCAGGTAGGGAGCAAGCGTCGGAAAAAGCCCCAGTCGCACGCTGCCAGCTTCCGGGTCCAGCGTGCGCCGTGCGGTCTCTTTGAGCTGCTCAACCTCGGCAACGATACGCCGTGCACGATCAGCAATCTCATTGCCTACCGCCGTCAACATTACTCGCCGTGGCGCGCGCTCGATCAAGGTGACACCCAACTCGTCTTCGAGCTTCTTGATCTGCGTGGACAGCGTCGGCTGACTGACAAAACTGGCCGCGGCGGCGCGACCGAAATGCCTGTGGTTGGCCAAAGCGACGAGGTAGGTGAGGTCGCGCAGGTTCATACGCAGTGATTGGCAGCGGAGGCGCGCCGAGCACCCGCAAGCAGCGCAGCGGAATCCGGGCCGCACTCGCATAGAGGTTGGATCCCCTCGGCGACGAGCCGACGGCCACAGACTGGCAGCGCACAAAAATCGCGCGGACTCAACGCGATGTCCCGCTGAGAAGATCCATTGCGCCTGCCTTGTCGCGAGGAGAGCGGCCGAATCCACCGACGGTAGCAACATAGGCAAGGTCAATCAATCGATTCATTGCAATCGAGTGCTGCAATGCAACATAAGACCGCAACTTAGTCCGCAGGGCCTGGACGAGAAAACGGGTGCGCAAGCAAGTACGGCACTTCAACGCTTGCGGCGGCTGTCAGCGGCAACGTGTGACATACATGGGTGAGCGCCCGAATCACGCCGGCGTGGGTTATCCAGATCGCGCTTGTTTTTTGTTCGCGCTGCACTGCTTTGACTCGCGATATCAGATCGGCGAATGACTCGCCGTTCGGCGCCGCAAATTCCACCGGATTGGCCGCCCACGTATCCAGATCGCGGCGTTCAATCTGCGCCCACGGCAGCCCTTCCCAATCGCCGAAGTTCATCTCGATCAGACGCTTCTCAATCCGCAGCGGTTGCTGTGTCAAATCTGCCAGTGCTTGCGCTAGTTGTCGGCAACGCAACAAGGGGCTGCTGATAATCGGCAACGCTGGCAGTTGCTGCGCGAGCTGGGCTGCTTGATGCTGCGTGGCATCGGCATCCACTTGCCAATCGGTGTGGCCGTAACAAAGCCCGTGGGCGACCTCGATGCGAGCGTGGCGCACGGCCCAGATGTGGTTCACAAGCCCGGCCGACTTGAGCCCGACAGCCTGCCAGGGTGCGCTCACAGCAGTGGCAGCGCGAGCAGCACGCCAAGCAGAAAGGCGATCTCGCCGAGTTGTTCGGCGCAGCCCAAGGTGTCACCGGTATAGCCGCCGATGCGTTGCCGAAACCAGCGCCCGCAAAACAGGTGAGCCAGGCCAACGCCAATCAGTCCGGCGGTCATCGCAGGTGCGAGCGCAGGCCAGCAGACGGCGATGAACAGGGCTGGCAGCAAGGCCAGCAGCATCGCGACGAATAGGTCGAATCTATCCAGATCCTGCGCTACCGGCTTCGCCTTGCTGGCGCCAGAACGCACGTAGCGCAGCCGCGCCATCAATGCGACGGCGCCGCCACGCGCGGCAGGATGCAAGGCCAGCAAGCTGAGGCAAGCAAGCGAGAGCGGCAGCGAGGCCAGCAATACCCAGCGCATGCCGATCCCGAACACCATTGCCGCCGCACCGTAACTGCCGATGCGGGAGTCGTGCATGATCTCCAGCGCGCGCTCCGGTGGTACGCTGCCGCCCAAGGCATCCAAGGTATCGGCGAGGCCATCTTCGTGAAACGCCCCGGTCACCATGATGCCGATCGCTAGGGTCAAACCGCTCGCCACAGGCATTGGCAGGCATTGGCCAAGCAGCCACAAGGCAGCCGCGCAGATCGCACCCACCAATAGCCCGACCAGTGGAAAATAGCGAGCCGATTGGCTGAGCCAGCGCGGATCGAACTCGGTGAATTCCGGCACCGGCAAGCGGGTGAAATACTGCACCGCCACTGCAATAAGACGCAGCTGGTGACGCACAGCTTTCACCCGCGGTCGCTCACACCAGCACTGTCGAAAGTGGCCATTTGCGCGAGCAACGCACAGGCCGCACGCAGCAAGGGCAGGGCGAGAATGGCACCACTGCCTTCACCCAGGCGCAAACCCAAATCAAGCAAGGCGTTTACGCCTAGCGCATCCAGCCAGGCGCGATGCGGAGACTCGGCTGAAACGTGCGCAAACACGGCATAGTCAAGCACCGCCGGTTGCAGCCGGGCAGCCAACGCAGCGGCGGCGGTGGCGATGAATCCATCGACGATGAACACTCTTCGTCGCTCCGCAGCGGCCAGCATCGCGCCGGTCATCTGGCCAATCTCAAATCCACCCAACCTCGCCAACAAAGCCAATGCATCGGTAGTCGCCGAATACTGTTTGAGCGCATCTGCGACCACGCTGGCCTTGCGCGCGAGCCCAGCATCGTCGATGCCGGTGCCGCGACCCACGCAATCCACCGCATTGATGCCGGTCAGTGCGTGCATCAAAGCTGCCGCTGAAGTGCTGTTGCCAATGCCCATCTCGCCGAACACGAAAACGTCAGCATCCGCAAAACCCGCCACGGCTTTCGCGCCCAAGATCAAGCAGCGTTCGGCTTCATCGGCAGACATCGCTGGCCCAAGACGCAGATTGGCGGTGCCGCGAGCCACCGTTTGGTCGATCAGGTTTGGATGCACGGGCAGTGCACCGGCAACGCCCGCATTGACCACCGCGAGGCTGGCCCCAAACTCGCGCGCAAGCACCGAGATCGCAGCGCCGCCACTGAGGAAATTGGCGACCATCTGCGCCGTCACCGCTTGCGGATAGGGCGACACGCCCTCGGCGACCACCCCGTGGTCACCGGCAAAGACGATGACTTGGGCTGATCGAACCTGCGGGCGTGAGGTTTGCTGGATCAAGGCCAACTGCAAGGCCAGTGATTCCAGACGGCCAAGTGAACCGGGAGGCTTGGTCTTGCTGTCCCACTCAGTTCTCACCTTCAGTGCCAACTCACCGCTTCGATCAAGCGGCGTGATCGCGAACCTCAGCATGCGACGGTACGGCCCAATCCGGTGCGTTCGATCTCGCTGGCGATGCGCTGCAAAAGCGCTGGGTCGGTTTCATCATTGCAGCCGATCCGAAAGTGGACTTCGCCAGTGGGCGTGCGTGATGAGTGAATCGAGCGCAGATTGATTTGATGCGCCTCCATCAGCGCCAGCAAAGCGCGCAATGCGCCCGGCTGATCGTCCAGCAGGTGGATGTCCAGCACGCGGCGGTCGCTGAGATCGGCCAACAAATAGCCAAGTCGTTCAAAGCCTTGGTTGCCATCGCGCAATGCTTGCGGCCCGAAAAATGCGCGCCCGCTGGCAAAAAAAGCCGCGCGAAAGCGCTCGCGACCGGCCTCATCGCCGGCGCGCACGCAATCGCGCAGCGTTGTCAGTGCGAACAGCAGCTTTTCCAGCATCGGCAACACCGCTGGATTGCCGAATTGGATGTCCTCGTAGATCGCCGAATTGCCCGCCAGCATGCGCGCGGCAATGGTCATATCAAGCTCAAATGACACACTGCGAAACGGCATCACGTCGGCAGGCTGGTTGATATCCGGCGCGCAATCACGCAGCACCGCTGCCTGCGCTAAATGCACCGCGTGCACCATCGCTTGCACCAGTGCCATCCGCTGGTCGTGTGCCTCCGAGCCGGCGTATACGCACTCGGCCTCCAAACCCCGCAATAACCTCTCGACGAAGCCACCCCAGCGACTCAAGCGCGCCTCGCAAACCACCATTACCCGACCACGCAAGGTGGGTGCCAACGGTGGCGCGCACATCGGATGCAAGCCAACCACGTCGGCCATGGAAGCCAACATGGCCGCCACCGGCTCGCGCTTGATCGAGGTCACATCCAGCCACAGCTGGTCACGCTCGCTGCCCGCTGCGAGCCCCACATATTGCGAAATCAACGCCGCCGTATGCCGAATCGGTGCCGCAAAAACCAGCACATCACAGGCTGCAATCAAGGCGCATTCCGACAGCTCCACATCGCCCACCGGATCGCGCCCCACCACCCGCAACCCCATCCGCTCACGAAAGAACCGCGCCAACCAACGCCCATAGGCGCCTTGACTACCAACGATGCCGATGACGGGAGATTCGATCATCGGAGAAGTCTAACGCGGGCACCAAAAGACCAGTGTCGTGAAAGCCCTTCTGCCCTCGGGAGAGGGGAGAGGGGAGAGGGGAGAGGGAGCACAGCGTCGTCAAGCTCACTCCACCAACTCAACCCCCAAGCCCGCCGCCATCCGCGCAATCCAGCGCATCTGCGCGCCATCGCGAGTATCAAACTCGGGGCCGGTATAGCCCCACCAATCCCAACAGCCTTTGGGATTGAGTGGGCTCAAACTGCTCTGCGTTTGCGGATACAACACCACCACCTTTGCGGCGTCAGCCCAGCGATTGAAGCCGCCGCGGTTGGCAAACATGTCGCCGATGACTTCAGACGATTGCTCGCAGCCATGCAGGGCGATGTGCAGGCCACAGGATTCTTTCTTCGCGCACGCCGCGGGCACATACACGTAGCCGCTGTCGGCACCTGGTGGCGAGCTTGGGTCGGTGGCGTAGGGGCGTTGATCAAACAGGCTCAGCTCACCACTGGTCTGGTCAGCCGGTTGAGCGGTGTCGTACAAGGCCTTGAACACTTCGCCTGCGGCATCGAATCCGCAACGCGCGATGTAAGGCGCTTCGGTCTTGCTGCAATCGTCGCCGGGCGCTGCGGTTGGCAACAGATGCGCATAGGGCAAGTCGAACTTGCGGGTGAGACTGACGCCTGCGTTCAACTGCTCGTACATCTCCGCGGCCGCCGCGCTGACCTGTTGCGCAACGATGTCGTCGACGTTACCGCGATACACCCAAACACGATCGCCGCGCAGTCCCTCCAGTGGCGCCAAGCGACCATCGCCAGCGCGCGCTTGCACGTCTGCGACCAGCGGTACCAGGTCAGGAATCAACACGTCAGCCGGTGCCGTGCATTGCGCCAACGCCGTACGCAAATCGCCCTGCGCACATCCATAGGGACCGCCCGCCAACAGGGCGGCCCCAGCAATGCGATCCGAATACGCCAAGTGCAGTTGCTGCGCCATGTAGGCACCGGAACTTAAGCCCGACACGGTGACCCGCGCCGGATCCAACTGAAGTTTTGGCAACGCTGGCGGTGGCGGTGCGTCCGGCGCGCAGGCGGTTGCCAAGGCCAGCACAATCGCCGCTGCCAACCCCTGCTTTGACAATCCCCGCTGAGACACTCCGCGCCGAAAAGAAAAGCCCGACGCAAAGCGTCGGGCAAAGGTGAAGCGCGGGAGAGAGTCCGCTGTCGCGTTGCTTTTAGAAATCATAGGTCGCTGAGAGTGAGTAGGTGCGCGGCGCGCCATAGAAGCCGGTCAACACACCCAAGGCGGCGATGTTGTAGCCGGTGGTGCGATAGCTGCGGTTGCTCAGATTGGAGCCATCCAACGAGAAACGCCATGCCCCATCGGTTTGCCAGATCAGGCTCGCCGAGAACAGGTTGTACTCGCCCTGACGGATGGCGGGTGACAAGTCGGTGGTGGGGTCGACCGGGCTCTGGTAACTCCAGCTGGTGCGCGTCGTGAATGTGCCACCCGATGCCAGCGGCAGTACGTACAGACCTGTCGCCGATGCGGTCAGCTTGGGTGCATTGGTAAAGCGTTGGCTGTCAGCGATATCCACCCCACGTGACACAAACTCGTCGTACTCGGTATCCAGCCACGCCGCGCTGCCTTGAAGGCTCGCGCGGTCGGTGAACTGGATGGCGTACTCGGCCTCAAAGCCTTTTGCAGTTCCCTTGCCCGCATTCGAGAAGTCACCGAAGAAGATTGGCGGATTGCTGCCCGGCACGATGGTGAAAATGCTGAGCTGGATGTCTTCGTAGTTGTTGTAGAAGTAGGCCAGGTTCAGAAATACGGTGTCTTCAAGAAACGCATTCTTCAAGCCCACTTCATAGCTGGTGACCTTCTCATCATCAAACGGCAGCCGCGAACTCGGCACCGCCGTGGCTTGCGCACGAATGTTGAATCCGCCCGATTTGAAGCCGCGGCTCACCAGACCATAAACCAGGGTGTTGTCGTCCCAGTTGTAGTCCACCGACACTTTCGGCGACACGTTCTGGAAAGTGATCGAATCCTCAAAATCGGCCGCCACTGCGCCACTCGGGATGGTGAAGGTGGCGTTGGTGTAGCCAATGTTGAGCACGTCGACCGCCTTCTTCTCATCGGTGTAGCGCAGGCCACCGGTCAGCGACCACGCGTCATTGATGTCCCAGGTGCCTTCGCCATAAATCGCGATGCTGTCGGTATCGACCACGCCCTGCGTATCGCCGAACACGGCACCGAAAAAGTTGTTCAACACCTGCCCACCAGCCTCGCCTTGGAACGCGTACAGCCCCATCACGCTGCGAAACGCGCCACCAGCGTCATAGTTGAGTTGGAACTCTTGCGACAGTTGCTCATCTGCATAGAAAGCTTTGACATCGGCAATCGGCAGCGGCGTGGTATCGAAATCGATGTTGGTTTCGGTATCGGATTCACGGTACGCAGTGACCGACTTCAGCGCCCACGCATCGCCGATGTTCCAGTTGAGGGTGGCCGAGCCGCCTTTCATCTGCGTATCGTTAATATTGGGCATGCCATTGCGCACGTCATAGCGACCCGCCAAGGGCGCAAACGTCGGCGTAAAGCGGTTTTGGCCCAACAGTTGCGCGCCGCGCACGCCGGAGCTGTCGTCCAGCCAATCGATGCTGAGCTTGGCCGAAAAATCCTCTCCGCCGACGTAGCCAAGCGTGGCCCGTGCGGTCGCGATTTTTTTGTCCGATACGTCTTCGCCGGTGATCAGATTCTCGCCAAAGCCGTCGCGATTGAGCGAGGCCGCGGCAACGCGCATCACCCAGCCGCCACCGCCCAAAGGCGCGTTCAGGCTGAACTTGCCGTCCAGCTGACCGTAGTTGCCCGCCGTCGCCGATACGCGGCCGTAAAAATCTTCATCCAACGGCGACGATACATATTTGATCGCGCCACCGATCGTATTTTTGCCGTACAGCGTGCCCTGCGGACCGCGCAGCACCTCGATGCGTTCGACATCGAAAACGTCCAGCAAGGCACCCTGCGGACGCGCGATATACACGTCGTCCAGGTAAATGCCGACACCCGGATCAACGCCCCACAACGGATCACTCTGGCCGATGCCACGGATGTAAGCCGTCACCGTGCTGCTCGAGCCACGCGCGGCATAGATGGTCAGATTGGGTACAAAGCGGCCGAGGTCGCTGAGGTCTTTCACGTTCAAGCGATCCAGCGATTCCGCAGTGAATGCAGTCACTGCGATGGGCACTTCCTGCAAGGTTTCCTCACGTTTGCGCGCGGTTACCGTGACTTGGCCCATCTCTGCCGCCGCCGACTTCGGCGCGGCTTCATCGGCCGCCGCTTCGTCCTGCGCGTAAGCCAGCGGCGTGGCGAGAGCAGCGAGTACGGCTGCGCTCAAGAGATGTCGTGCCAAACGCGGCAGGGTGGTGGGCGAGCGAGGTGTCGAACGGTTCATCGGGGTCTCCCTGGTGCTTATGGGTGCAGTGCGAATGGGTGCAAGTGGTTTGCTTAAAACGCAAGCAACCCAGCGGGCGGGTTCTGCGGAGGAACGGTCCGCGCTGGATTGGGGTTGACGCATCTTCACGCGCTCTTAAGCAACTGACACTCGTACCTTCGTACAGTTACCGCGCTCGCCCGAATCTCATGACCCTGCCGCGCGCCGACGTCCAAAGCCGTCATTCCGGCCTACCGGGCCGTATGTCAGCGGGTGGGCGTTCACGCGCTGGCAGGCGCGCCGCTCGAAAGTTCCGCTCACTTACGGAACAGGCCAATTCGTGCGAGCGGTTATGGCGACCAACAGAGTTATCGGCGTGGCTGCTTCGGGGCCGCCACCCTTGCATGAAAACGAGCAACGCAGGGAAGGGTGGAACGCGAAGCGGCTCTGTGCGCTCGGGGAAGCGGGCGAGGGCAGCCATCAACTGGTATCGTTTCCCTCATGTCCGAACCCAAGATCAATGCGACTGCCACGGCGCACCTTGTCGTCAAGGAAAATGACTTGGCAAGCGCGCTGCAGATCAGCGACGACCCGTTTCCTCCGGTGTTCGTTACCGCCAGGATGGTAGCGCTGACGGAGGTTGCCGCAGCGCGTGTGCTGCAGCCTCAATTGTGGCCCGGCGAGCTCTCGGTCGGGGTGACTGTGGATGTGGATGTGGTGCATCGCGCACCCACTCCCTTAGGCGCAACCGTGATTGCTACCGCCACCTTGACCGGCCAAGAGGGTAAGTTGTTCGTGTTCGAAGTGATGGCATCCGACGACGCAGGCGAAGTGGGGCGAGGCGCCCACAAACGCGCGGTTGTCACGACGGAGCGCATTGTCGTGGGGGCCGCGCGCCGGGCTCGATCCGCTTGATCACGGTGCCGAATGTGCACGCTTATCGCCCATGAAATTGGATGGCTCAACCAGGCCATTCTCGTGTCCTGGGCCGGCTTGGTGCAGATGATTGCTTTCGGTCAGAGAACCCTGTGAACCTCAACCAAGTGACTCTCCCAACGATTGATTTGGATCGCTCGGTTGCGTTTTACAGTGGCATGGGCTTTACGCTCATCGTTCATTCTCCACCGCGCTATGCCCGCTTTGAGTGCCCTCAAGGTGAGGCCACGTTTTCGTTGCATTCTGTGAATGAGCTGGCCGGTCACACTGGGGTCGTGGTGTACTTCGAGTGCTCAGATTTGGATGCTCGGGTAGCGCAACTTGCTGCCGCAGGATTCGAGTTTATCCAGCATCCTACGGACGAGTCTTGGCTGTGGCGGGAAGCACGATTGGCGGACCCTTCTGGCAATATGCTTTGCCTGTTTTGGGCTGGCGACAAACGCAAGAACCCACCTTGGCGAATTTCGGCATAACCGATCATTTAAACCCAGTAGTTTTCGTGGCTATTCATTACGCAGGCTGTCCCACAACGAGTCTCCCTCTTTGAGCACGCCGTCATGCCCATGAAAGCGCAGGAATGGGACAATCTGCTGGGTCTGTTGAAAGGCCGGTTCGAGAAAAACTGGAATCGACATGAAGGGCACGCGCGGGAAACGCTGCTGGCAAGGCTCGAAAAGCGTCCGCCCGCGCTCACGTCGCTCGCTTCGATGGAAGCGTCTGCCGGTGAGCCGGAAGTGTTCGGCTTCGACCAGACCTGCGGACAGTGCCTCTTCTGTGGTTGCTCGGCGAAGAGCCCGGCGGGTCGCAGGAGCTAGTGCTCTGACCGCGAAACATTGGACTCGCGCAAGGAGAACAAGCCGGCAGGCGGTGTTGTCGAGGCTGCCATTGCGATGGGAATCGATCTGCTCGATGAAGCGCAGTACCGGGAGCTGCAGAGACCTCGCGAGGTTGATACCAAGACCTCCCGTTGGGTGGCAACACCCGACGACGTGCGCTTGCTGGGCGGAGCACTCGTCTGCGATCGCCGCTATGGCAAGGTGTTCGTCCACCACTACGGGCCGTCGTCCTATTACGCCGCCTGCGGCTTTTCGCGGGCTGCTTCGCGTATGAGCCCAAAGTGGCTTCAGCGCGCCTTTGCTATCGACGATTCGGTGGCGGCATCGGCAAACAATTGCCAAAGTCGGTGCCTTTGGCGTCGCGCGGTTAGCGCAGAGGAGTTCGGATGGCCAGAGGCGAATGCAATTGTGGCGGCGTTCAATTTCAGATCGACGCGGAACTGTCGGCCGTCATCATCTGCCATTGCTCGATATGTCGCCGATCCACGGGGAGCAACGGCATCGCCGTCCTTGTCGTTGCGAACGAGCAATTCCGCTGGCTGGGTGGCCAAGAGCAGATCGGCCAAGAGCAGATCGGCCAAGAGCAGATCGGCCAAGAGCAGATCGCCATGTGGAAGAAGCCAGGCACGGAATGGGAAACCTGGTTCTGCCGGGTTTGCGGCTCTCGGGTGCCCGGTGTGAACGATCCCGCGAGGATGTTTGTGCCAGCAGGCTGCATTACCCAAGGCGACGACGCGCTCCGCGTTACCCATCACATTTGGGTGGGGTCCAAAGCCGTTTGGGACGAGATTGGGGACGCCGGCAAGCAACACCCCGAGAAGTTCGGTGGGTAGCGTGGCGGTCACCGCGAATTCTGCGTACATTTCAAGCAAGACCCTGGCTAACACTACGGATGCCTGCTGGTGACTTCGGTCGTTCGCCCCTGTGAAGTACCAAGGGACACCTCCCTTCGCAGATACAAGGACGCTGCAGGCTACGCAGACTGCTACGTCATTGAGATACCCGGTGTGATCACACAGCAGGCTTTCATCACTGCGTTCTATTCCTCCCCATTGTTCAAGGTCGAGAGGACCATCCTGAGGTTCCTCGCTTCCAAACCAGCCACAGATGCTGACGTCGAAAGGCTCGCGGTTGGCAGGGCCGCTACGTTTTCTGCGTGGCGCGTCGAGGCGCAATCCTCCTCCGAACTCCTGCTTGCGGACTTTACTGGGCGCACCAGGTCCTGGCTGATGGCGTTGCCAGCGGTGGACGCAGCAAGTAAGCCAAGCACGCTGTTGTATTTCGGTTCGGCGGTGGTTTCGCAACCACGCGGTGGCTCAGGTGCGCCAACGATGGGTAATTTGTTTAGCGCGTTACTCGGGTTCCATCGACTCTATTCGCGGCTGCTGCTCGCGGCGGCCGGTAGACGCGTGCGTCCGCTCTAACGCGTCAGCAGTCGCAGTGGGCCGAGATTGAATCGCCATTCGCCGAGCCACGTGAGAGATGGTGCAATGCTTTGTGATGGAATGAGCCTGTGCGGCAAGTTTCGAGAGCATTAGTCAGCCGCAGCAATGCGCCGCTAAACACGACGTCAGCCAAACCAGGAGACATATCGATGCCCAAGTTATTGCGAAATGTGCTCGCGGTCATCGCGGGAGTAGTGGTGGGTAGCTGTGCCAACATGGCGCTCGTTGTTCTCGGCCCGTCGCTCATCCCGCCCCCTGCAGGTGTGGATGTAACCAGTGCAGAGGGCTTGAGCAAGGCGATGCACCTGTTTGAGCCACGTCACTTCGTCATGCCGTTTCTGGCGCACGCCTTCGGCACATTCGCGGGTGCGCTGGCGGCTTACCTGATAGCCGCAAGCCGGAAAGTGGTCTTTGCCTATGTGATCGGCGCATTTTTTCTTTGCGGTGGGGTGGCGGCCAGTTTCATGATCCCCGCTCCCGTTTGGTTTATCGCGCTCGACTTGTTGCTCGCGTATTTGCCGATGGCGTGGTTGGGGGCGTGGGTGGGCGCCCGCCTAGGGAAAGAGAAGGCGATTACGCCGAGCGTATGAGATTGAGCGCAGGCAACCGCAAGAGGGGACGGGTTGCATCTTGCGGAGCGGTGGGGCGGTGCTCATGCGCCGGCGCTCAGATTTGTCGCCGAAGCGGCATTTCGATGTCACGTTTGCCGCCAAGCCAAGACTTACGTGGCGTGCTGTTCGGATTGGAGAAATCGATGAAGGTGCTGTTGCTGATTGTGGCGTGGTGCTTGCTCTTTGCAGTGGCTTGGCCACTGGCCTTGCTGGCGTTGCTGGTTTGGCCGCTGATTTGGCTGTTGTCGCTGCCTTTCAGGGCGGTCGGTATCGCGCTTGATGGGGTCTTTGCGCTGCTTAGGGCCGTGCTGTTCTTGCCGGCGCGCGTGCTCGGATACCGCGACTTGCAGGCGAGGTGAACGCTTGGGCGGCCGTTACGCTGGGCGTCACCCAATCCTAGCTCAGTTGCTTCCGTTCTAGGCGGCGCTCGGGTTCGTCGCCCATGGCCGCTCGATGGTGGCCTTCACCGCAGTGACGCCGGCCAAAGCGCGCAATTCGCCCAGCAGGATGGGCTCGACGCGGACGCCAAAGCGGCCGTTGATGTCGATTCGGCCCATTCCGCAAGCCGTGACCACGTTGAGTCTTAACGCGGTGTTGCCTGGACGGTGCTGTCCGAGCAGGGCTTCCAGCGCCTTGAGTGAGCCGGGGATTCGTGTATCAATTTCCAGGCTCACGCTGCGTGCCTGCTCGGCGCAGACGGTGTTGAAATCCCAGCAGCGTTTGGCGCGCAAGCTGTAGCCACCAGAAAAGTCGTCTTCGCGCAGCGCGCCGTCGATCAGCAGGATGCGGTCGCGGGTTAACAGCGCGGCGAACTCGCCGAAGCTTTCGTTGAAGAACGCCACTTCGACGCGGCCGCGGCCATCTTCGAGTTGTACGAATGCCTGCGTCTCGCCGCGACGGCGGACGGCCATCACCAATCCGGCGACCACCATCTGTGCTTCGCCGCGGCGGTCGCGGCGCTGATCGAACAGCGTGTCCAATCCAGACAGGTCGGAGCCGATCAATCCCTGTAGTTCTTCCCGCCAAGGATCGACAGGATGACCGGAGAGGTAATGGCCGAGAATTTCGCGCTCACCGTTCAAGAGCCGCGCCAGCGGCCACTCGGGGCAGCTCGGCAGGTTGACCTCGGCGGCCTGCTTCGCCGTGGCCGCTGATGACAGGCCAAACAAGCTGTTCTGGCCGGCCTCGCGTTCGCGTTTGAGTTGCTCGGTGGCGCGCATCGCTTCGGGCAGTTGCAGCATGAGGCTGGCGCGATTGGGGCCGAGCGCATCGAGCGCGCCGGCGCGGATCATCGCCTCGATCACGCGTTTGTTGAGCTTGCCGTCATCCACGCGATTGCACAGATCCAGCAGATCAACGAACACGCCATTGCGTTGGCGCTCGTTGACGATAGCCTCGACCGCGCCGTGTCCCACGCCTTTGGCCGCGCCTAGGCCGTAGCGGATCGTGCGTGCGTCGGTGGCCGCAAACATGAAACCGGACGAGTTGATGGCCGGCAGCAAGACGTTGATCGCACGCGAGCGGGTGTCGTCCAGAAAGCCGACCACTTTGTCGGTGTTGTCCATATCCGAGGACAGCACGGCGGCCATGAACTGCGCGGGATAGTGCGTCTTCAGCCACGCGGTTTGATAGGAAACCAGGGCGTAGGCGGCGGCGTGGGACTTGTTGAAACCGTAGCCAGCAAATTTTTCCATCAGATCGAAAATCGCGTCGGCCTTGACCTTGGCGATGCCATTGGTCGCGGCACCATCGCTGAACTTCGCCCGATGCTTGGCCATCTCTTCGAAGTTTTTCTTGCCCATCGCGCGGCGCAAGAGGTCGGCGCCACCCAGCGAATAGCCACCGAGAATCTGCCCGATCTGCATCACCTGTTCCTGATAGACCATGATGCCGTAGGTCTGCCGCAGGATCGGCTCGACGCGCGGGTCTGGATACTCGATCGCTTCTTGCCCGTGCTTGCGCGCGCAAAAACTGGGGATCAGGTCCATCGGGCCGGGCCGATACAGCGACACCAGCGCGATCAGGTCTTCAAAGCGGTCAGGTCGCGCTTTCTTCAGCAGTTCGCGCATGCCGCGCGACTCGAACTGGAACACGGCGACCGTGTCGCCGCGCGCAAACAGCTGGTAGGTGAGCTTGTCAGCCAGCGGCAGCGCGGTGATGTCGATGGGCGACTCGCCAATCTCTGCGCGCGTCACATTGATGGCCTTCACTGCCCAGTCGATGATGGTCAGCGTGCGCAGGCCGAGAAAGTCGAATTTGACCAAGCCCACGGCTTCGACATCATCCTTGTCGAACTGGGTCACCACGCTGCGCGATTGCTCGCCTTTGGCGGCGTGATCGGCGTACAGCGGGCTGAAGTCGGTCAGCGGACTGGGCGCGATCACCACGCCACCGGCGTGTTTGCCGGCATTGCGGGTGAGGTCTTCGAGCTTGCGCGCGAGGTCGATCAGCTCGCGCACATCGTCTTCGTCGCGATAACGGGCGATCAGTTCGGCGGAGGCGACGTTGCTGTCTTTTTTGGCCGCATCGCTCAAGCCCAGCGCGTCATCCAAGCTGACGCCCAAGGTCAGCGGGATGAGTTTGGCAATGCCGTCGACAAAGCCATAGGTATTGCCGAGTACGCGGCCGACATCGCGCACCACGGCCTTGGCGGCCATGGTGCCGTAGGTGATGATCTGGCTGACCCGATCACGCCCGTAGGCATCGGCTACGTATTGGATTACGCGGTCGCGGCCGTCCATGCAGAAGTCGATATCGAAGTCGGGCAGGGAGACGCGTTCGGGATTCAAGAAGCGCTCGAACAGCAGGTCGTAAGGCAACGGGTCGATGTCGGTAATGCCGAGTGCCCACGCCACCAGCGAGCCAGCACCGGAGCCACGGCCGGGGCCTACCGGAATGCCATGCTGCTTGGCCCAATTGATGAAGTCGGCCACGATCAGAAAGTAGCCGGGAAAGCCCATGCGGACGATGACGTCGAGTTCGACATCGAGCCGGGCGTTGTAACTGGCACGGTCGTGACCGGCGGCCAGAGGTTGTTTTTCCAGCCGCTGGTCGAGGCCGGTGTGCGCTTCTCGCCGAATCCAGCTTTCTAGCGTGTGTTCGGCAGGCACCGGGAATGCAGGCAGGAACGACTTGCCCAAAGTCAGCTCAACATTGCAGCGCTTGGCGAGTTCGACCGTGTTGATCAATGCGCCGGGCAGGTCGGCAAAACGCTCGGCCATTTCCTCAGGTGAGGTGAGGTATTGCTGATCGCTGTAGAAACGCGGTCGCTTGGGATCGCCTAGTACGCGTCCGCTCGAGATGCAGACGCGTGCTTCGTGAGCGCCAAAGTCATCGGCCTCGATGAAACGCACGTCATTGCTGGCCAAGGCCGGTAATCCGTGGCGATTGCCGAGCATCAACGCGCGTTGATTCCAGCTGGTTTCGCCATCGCGACCAGTGCGCACCAACTCCAAGTAAAGCCGATCATCAAAATGTCGACGCAGGTGATCCATGGCGGCCTCAGCGTGGCTGTCGCGGCCATCCGCGATGGCTTTGGCCACCGCACTTTCTCGACCGGCCAACACCACCAGGCCACTGTTGCACTCCGCCAGCCAGCCCTCCCGCAACACCACGTGATCACCACGATGGCCTTCCAGATAACCGCGGCTTAGCAGCTTCGAAAGACTGCGGTAGCCGCCGTGATCGAGGCACAACAGGGTAAGGCGACTGCTGGATTGATCGTCGTGCTCGATGTGCACATCCGCGCCGATCAGCGGCTTGACGCCCGCCTTGATCGCCTCGCGGTAGAACTTCACCAAAGCAAACAGATTGCTCTGGTCGGTCAAGGCAACCGCCGGCATGCCGAGCTGTTTGCAGCGGCTGAGCAACTCGGGAATGCGGATGGTTGAATCGGCCAGCGAATACTCGCTGTGCAGGTGCAGATGGATGAAGCTCGGTGTCATTTTGGTGGCTCAGGCGAGGCCGCAGGGTAGCCCTGACTACGCGGGTCGACAAGGCTTGACAGCAGGAGCGAGGCTGGAGACTGGGTGCTGGGGGCTGGGGTGGCGATATCGGATTTGCTTCGCCATGGCTGGACAAACGAGCGCCCCAGCCCCCAGTCCCCAACCCCGCTTCTCAGCCTGCCCGCCACACCCAGATCCTCTTCAAACGATCCCTTCGCCGCACTTCTCACTCAAACCCATTCGCAAAAATCGTTCCCGCCGTCATCACCTGTTGACTGAAGCTGCGCGTGCTCTGGTTCACGCCGCCATTGGCGGTACCACCGTTGTCGCTGACGGTGACGGTAATCATGGCTGTGCCCGACTGCCCCGCGACCGGCGTGTAGCTGAGCGAGCCGGTGGCATTGGGGCTGGTGTAGGTCACTGCTGGGTTAGGGATAAGGCCAGGGTTGCTGGAGACCGCACTCAGACTGAGTATTTGCACGGGGTCGCCGATGCCGGGGCCGATGCCAGCCAGATTGACTATGCGCTGGCCGGAGTTGACTGGAATGGCGGCGGGGTTGCTGATCACATTCAGGGTCGGCGCATCATTGACGGCCATGCCATTGAGCAACTTGCTGCCGGTGATCGGGGCGGCGATGCCGTCACTGACGCTGGTCGCAATATTCAGCATGGAATTGAAATTGGCGGCTGGATTGAACACCACGCCAGCCAGCAACGTGTTGACCGATGCCAAGGCACCACTGGCAGTCCACACGCCAGTGCCGGCGACGTAAGTCGAGGTAACCGCACCGGAGGTTGCGGTGCTCAAGGATCCGGCAGCGGTGTTGGACAAAGTCAGCAACGCAGTTACGTTGGCGCTGTCGACGTCACTGATGACGATGTTGGTGAGATTAAGCGGCGTGTCTTCGACATAACCTTCGGCCATCGACAGGTTGCTGGCGGTCGGCGCGTCGTTGACCGCTATGCCGCTTACCGCTTTGCTGCCCGTCAGCGCGGTGTTAACCCCATCGGTGACCCGCGTAGCGATGGTGAATCCGGCGTTGAAGTCGGCAGCAGGATTGAAAATAACGCCGGCCAGCAGGCTGTTCACATCGGCGAGCGCGCCGCTCACGTTCCAAATGCCGGTGCCAGCCACATAGCTTGACGTCACTGCACCGGAAGTCGCTGTGCTTAAACTGCCAGCAGCGACATTGGACAGGGTCAGGGTCGCCGTGACCGTTGGGCTGTCGCCATCAGTTACCACGATATTGACGAGGTTCAGCGGGGTGTCTTCGGTGTAGTTTTCAGCGGTCGACATATTACTGGCGGCGGGGGCGCTGTTAATGGCGCTGACGTTGACGGTAAACGTGCGCTCGAACAGAGCGATGCCCCCATTGACGAAGCTGACTCCGCCGTCATCGGTCACCCGCACGGTAATCGCCGCGCTGCCGGTTTGATTGGCCACCGGCGTGTAGCTCAGACTGCCGGTGGCGTTTGCGCTGGTGTAAGTGACGCTGGGATTCGGAATCAGTCCAGTGTTGGCCGAGCTCGCCGTCACGCTGAGCGTCTGCGCCACCGTGGCATCACCATCGCCGATGCCAGCCAGGTTCACTATTTGTGCGCCGCTGTTCTGGGCGATGGGCGCAGGATTGCTGATGGCGTTGAGCGTGGGTGCCGAGTTGATCACCGTCGGGCAGCGGCTGTTCAGCCAACCAATATCGGCAAACAAGCAGTCGGTCAGGTCGGTCTGGGTAAACACGTCAGCATCGGCAATGGGCTCCATCAACACATTGGGCACCGCGTCTTCGTGGAAATGCGAAACGCTGGATCCACCCTGAAACGGATTGGGCGCGAACATGCGCATGCGGCCTTCATTCAGCGCATTGCCGCTTTGTCCGAAGGTGCTCAAGCGAGCGGTGACCGACATGCCATCCCACACCAGCAAGGGATCGTGCGTGAACGAAACGATTCGCTGCGCATTGCTCATGTCGACCCAGCGCCGATTGGTGCCGGCGCCATCGACGTTGTTGTCGCGCAGAAAATCTGCCCAGCTGTCCGGAATGCCGCTGAAGAATCCGCCAAAGGGCGTATCACCACAGCCGCCGCCTGACGTGCATAGGAGCGCCGCAAACCCCAGCCCGTGGCCAATCTCATGCAACACGGTGGGGAACAGGGCGATGGTGTTGGCGGGCGCGGGACCGGTCAGGCCGTAATACCAGCGCGTGTTGCCAAGACAGCTCGAATCGTTCAGGTCAATGGTGGCATTGAACGAGGCGTTGATTTCTGCGTTCGTCGTGTTCAAGTTCGTTGCGGCCAGCGCTTCGGCCAAGGCGACTGGAAAGAAACGGCTGTTGGGGCCGTCGCTCAAGACAAAAAAATTGGTGGCACCGGCCGAGCCCAGCGTGCCTGAGGTGGGTCCGCAGGTGAGCGCCCCAAATGTGGCTTGGACCTTGATCACCTGCGAGCTGGTCAGTGCATTGCCCCACGCCGCTGCCGCCGCGTTGAACAGAATGGTGCGTTGTTGGCCCAGCGTCGTACCCGCGTTGCCACCCTCCGGCGCAACCACGGTGGGGTCGGCGAAGCCGACGCCAGGTATCAAAGTGACCGTTGCCGCTTGCGCTCCCAGTGCCGCCAGGAACAGGCCAAAGCTGCTGGCGGCATTCAAGGCCAGCGTCCGCACACGTTTTGCATTCACTGCGGCGGCTCCGGTTGAGCGGAGTGCTTGACTGTCGCCTCGGCGGCGTCATTGCTGGCTGAATCGGACCAAGGCGTCTGCACGCTGCATTTGGTGCTCAGCGAATTCGGCGCATCGATGACGATCGTCTCGATGTGTCGATACGCGCTGGTATCGATGTAGAAGTAACCTTCCGGGCTGCGCTGCAAGACGAAGTCGGGCGCGGCCGTGGTCGCGGCGCTTGGCGACTCGGCAATGGCCGACGCCGGCTTTGAAATGAGTTCATTGGTCAGCGGATCGATGTACGCGCGTTGTCCAAGCGGAGCGCTATCGACGGAACCTGCTTGCTCAACGGATGTCGCCGCCAATCCATTGCCAGTGCGTTCCTGTTGACGCTGGATATCCTCCGCCGTGGCGGGCCGCCACTGTTTGCGAGCCTCCGCAGCCACGCTGGGTTGGATGCCAGTCGCGTAGACCGCCAACACCAATAAAATCGCGCGCCAACGCACCATGGCATCTCCCCCCGTCCGAAGTGTGTCGCTGGCGGAAAGTCTAGCGCCTGCGGACCTGCAACGTCATCTCGCGTTGGCCGGGGGACGAACAGAGAGCCCGTGCGCCCAGCCGCCGCTGATCGCGGCTTGGCGACGGCCAGATTTAATTCAGTTCAAATCAATGCGCGGCAGCGGGTTCAACATCTGGAAGCGTGAGCGTTGATCACCGCTCGCATAGCGGTGGCCAACAAAGCTGCCCGAGCGCTGGCGGTTGGCTAGCTTAGCGGCCACTTCGCGCCACTCGCTGGCACTTATCGGGCCCAGCTGGCGATGCTCACCGCAAAACGCGCGATATTCCTTCCACGCGAACCAGGACTCACGATGTTCCTGCAGCGCCAACTCGATCACGATCGCGTCATCCAGCATGCCAAAGCGAGGATCATTGTCCGGAATCAGATCGTCGGCGTTGTCGAAGTACAACAAGGCACCAGCCAAGCCTTGGCGGGTGTTGCGGTCGATCAACCAGTTGTCATCGCTGAGCAAATGCGCGATGGCGCTGACCTGACCAATGCGGGTTTGCAATGAATCCGGCACCTGTCGCAGATCGACCTGCTTGCAACGCTCAATGACGTCTTGAGTGAGCGCAGCAGCGTCGTTGCTGGCGGCTTCCCAAGCGCTGCGGAATGGCTGCAGGTTGCGCGGGGTGAGGGTCAGTGGAATGGTCAAGCTCATGGTCTTTCCTTACGCGGTGGACAATCAGTGCAGGTGTGATGCGCACTGTGAGCGTGAGGTGACAGGAATACATTGAGCCAAAAGTCACTGCATGACTTTCGGCTTTGAAAATCTTCAGCCAGGATTGGGTTTGGCGAGGGCTGGGATCAAGAAAAAAGCAGGCCAGGCGAGGCCGCTTGGCGCACCGGGGCATAGCTGAAACGATGCGCCGGACATGGTCCGAACTCGCGCAAACGCTGTAGATGCAAGGCGGTTGGATAGCCTTTGTGGAGGTCGAAACCGTAGGCGGGAAATTCGCGATGCAAGACCAGCATGGCGCGATCACGACTGACTTTGGCGAGTATGGATGCCGCGCCGATGGCAGGTTCAAGCGCGTCGCCGCGAACGATTGCGCGCGCTGCGCACGGCAGGTCGACGGGCAGGCGATTGCCGTCGATCAAGGCCAACTTCGGTGTCGCGCTCAATTGGCGCAGGCAATGACGCATGCCGTTGAGAGTCGCCTGCAGGATATTGATGCGATCAATCTCGACGGGCTCGATGCGCTCGATATGCCACCCCAGCGCGGACTCGATGATGCGATCAAACAAACCTTCCCGACGCGCCTCGCTGAGGCGCTTGGAATCATCGATACCTGCCACAGGCCGCGCGGGATCGAGCACCACCGCAGCCACCATCAGTGGGCCAGCCAGAGGCCCGCGACCCGCCTCGTCCACGCCCGCAATGTCGGGGTCTGGGGTGAGCGGACGATACGCCGTGGTCATTGATCGATCAGCTCGGCAACCGCTTCGGCCGCCCGCGAAGAGGCATCGCGACGCAAAGACTGGTGGATAGCCAGAAAGCGGGGCTGCAACGCGGCGACGGCGGCCGGATTATCCAGCCAATGCCGCACCTCGGACGCCAAGCGCTGCGCTGTGCAATCGTCTTGCAATACTTCTGGCACCAGCATCTCGCCGGCCAGCGCGTTGGGTAGGCTGAGCAGCTTGGTTTTAAGCAATCCAAACGTGCGCACCAGCCAATGGGTAAGCGCCGACACCTTGTATGCCACCACCAGCGGACGCTTGGCGAACAGGCCTTCCAGCGCAGCCGTGCCGGATGCCAACAGGACGACGTCGGCGGCGATCATGCATTCGCGCGCTTGGCCATCGATGAGCTGGCAGTGCGTGCTGCCTCCGAGTTGGATAAAGGCGTCACGGCAAGCCGCGGTTGCCATCGGCGCAATGAAGTGAAGTCCAGATGGGTCTTGCTTCAGCAGTGCAATGGCCTCGACAAATGCAGGTCCGATACGTCGGATCTCGCCCAGACGCGAGCCCGGCAGCACGGCCACCACGCGTGCTTCTTTGGCGATATCGAGCAACGCTCTCGCAGTTGTCTGGTCGGGCTGCAAGGGGAACTGATCGGCTAGCGGATGGCCAACAAAGCGTGCATCAACACCGTGTTTGGCGTAGATCGCAGGCTCCATCGGAAACAGGCATAACACCCGATCAGCGCTGGCGCCGATGCGTGCCGCGCGGCCTTGTCGCCAGGCCCACACCGACGGACTGACGTAGTGCACGGTCTTGATGCCGGCCCGTTTCAAGTAGCGCTCAAGGCCGAGGTTGAAGTCTGGCGCATCGATGCCGATCAACACGTCCGGTCGCCATGCCAGAAGGCGCGTTCGCAGTGCGGCGCGCAGGCGCAACAGCCGCGGCAAGTGGCGCAGGACTTCAGCGAGCCCCATCACTGCCAGTTCGGCGCAGTCGTACCAGGCCTCCACGCCCGCTTCCCGCATGGCTGGCCCGCACACGCCAGCCATTTCGGCGTCAGGGTAGCGATCACGCAAACGGCGAGCGAGGTCGGCGGCCAGCAAATCGCCAGAAGTCTCACCCGCGACCAGCGCGATGCGAATGGGTGGGCGCGACGAGTCGCTCATGCGCGGGCCAGCATCATGCCGTGGTGCTTCGAGAATTGGCGCTGGCTCAGCGAATCAAGGATCGCTGACTGCGGTCGATGAAGTCGATCATTTGCTGGATGTCGGGTGTCTCGGTGGCTGCTTGAGCGAGTTGCGCGCGTGCTTCGGCCAGCGACAGTCCCGACTTGTAAAGTGTCCTGTAAGCGCGCTTGATCGCCATGATGCGTTTGCTGTCATAGCCGCGCCGTTTCAGCCCTTCGGAATTGATCCCATGCGGCTCGGCATAGGTGCCAGCGACGGTGACAAAGGGCGGTACATCACGATTGATGACGCTGCCCATCGCGGTGAAGGCATGCGTGCCAATCTGGCAAAACTGGTGGATCAGCGAGAAGCCACCGAGGATGGCGTAATCCTCGACGCGACAGTGACCCGCCAGCGACGCCGCGTTGGCAAAAATCGTGTGGTTGCCGACGATGCAATCGTGGGCGATGTGCACGTACGCCATGATCCAGTTGTCATCGCCCAACTGGGTAATGCTGTTGTCTTCCACGGTGCCGCGATTGATGCTCACGAACTCGCGAATCGTGTTGCCATCGCCGATCACCAGGCGGGTGGGTTGGTCGGCGTACTTTTTGTCTTGCGGCTCACCGCCAAGTGCGGCAAATGCGTGCACCCGATTATTGCGTCCCAGCGTGGTGGGGCCTTCGATGACGACATGTGGGCCTATGGCGCAACCATCGCCAATCTCGACCTCAGCGCCAATCACTGCGAACGGTCCGACGCTCACACCCACGCCGATCCGTGCCGACGGATCAACCGCGGCGCTGGGGTGGATTCCCGCGCCGGCGCCGATCACGCGCCGCTCCGATCAGTTGACCCGCTGCGCTCGCTAGACTCGCTACGCGGGGTCGACCCGCTGCGTTCGCTTGACTCGCTACGCGGGGTCGACCCGCTGCGTTCGCTTGACTCGCTACGCGGGGTCGACCCGCTGCGCTTTGCACACAAAATTTCTGCGCTGGCGACTTCAACGCCTTCGACTTTGGCGGCACATGCGTATTGGCCCATGTTGCGGCGCGTGCGGATCAAACTCACTTCCAGGCTGAGCTGATCGCCCGGCACCACAGTGCGCGAAAAGCGCGCGTTGTCGACCTTGACCAGATAGAACATCGGGCGTTCGCCGTCGGTCTTTTCGCCCTCGGACAGCTGGGTCAGCAGACCCGCAGCCTGCGCCATCGCCTCGATCACCAGCACGCCCGGCATGACTGGATGACCCGGAAAGTGGCCTTGAAAAAAAGGCTCGTTGAAGGTCACGTTCTTGATCGCGCGAATGCGCGTGTGCGGCACCAGTTCGACCACCCGATCAACCAATAAAAACGGAAAGCGGTGCGGCAGCATGGCCTGGATGCGGATCACGTCGACCGGTAGCCGGAGGGGTTGCTCAGGATTTGCGTGCTCGGTGCTCATGGGGTGTCGTTTTCCTGATGATGTTGACTGGTTCGGCGGGCGCTGGCATCGAGCCGTCTAAGCCGCGCCACGGTGCGCCGCCAGAGGCGGCTTTCCTGCACCGGAATGCCCGAAGCGTACTCCGCCGGGCCGCGCAATGAATGACTCACCAAGCTCATCGCCTGCACGGTCACGCGGTCGTCGATACTGAGGTGGCCGGCTATTCCGACGCCACCAGCAATCAAGCAGTGGCTGCCAATACGCGCTGAGCCCGCCACCGCGCAGCAGCCGGCCATCGCGGTATGCGCGCCGATGCGCACGTTGTGACCGATCTGAATCTGGTTGTCCAGACGTACGTCTGCTTCCAACACGGTGTCATCCAGCGCGCCCCGATCAATGGTCGTATTGGCACCGATCTCGCAATCGTCGCCGACGACCACGCCACCGAGCTGTGGCACTTTCAGCCAGTTTCCTTGATCGAAGGCCAAGCCAAATCCATCGGCGCCGAGCACTGCACCCGGATGAATAAGCACGCGTTTGCCGAGGATGACCCGAGTCACCAGGGTCACTCGTGCTACCAGCCGACAATCGGCACCAATGCAGCAGTCTTCGCCGATGACGCAACCAGGCCCGAGTTCGACGCCGGCACCGATCCTGCTGCGTGCGCCGATGACGCACAGTGGGCCGATGCTGGCGCTGGCCTCGATTTCGGCTTGCGGATCGATCACTGCAGTCGGATGCACGCCCGGGTTCAGCACGCGACGAGTTTCAAACAGCGCCGCAATGCGCGAGTACATCGCGTAGGGATTCTTGGCGATCAACGCAGCGGTTGGGCAATGTTCAAGATCAGACGCCGCCAGCACCACAACAGCCAGTTGGGTGTTGGCGAGTGCACTGCGGTAGTGCGGATTGGCCAGAAATCCGAGCTGGCTGGGGCCACCTGACGCGAGCGTCCCCAACCCGTCAATCCGAAGCGCTGGGTCGCCTCGCAACTCAAGTCCAAAGCGCTGCGCCAGTTCGCCCACACTCGACGTCGACCCCGTCACGGCGGTGCACTCTGTGTGCTTTGACGCAGGCGGTCGAGCACGCGGTCGGTGATGTCAATCCGGCCGGATGCGTACAGGACTGGGCCCGGCAATACGAGATCAAATCCTTGTTCGCGCGCGTAGTCGGCCACCGCTTCTTCGATGAGCGGCCAGGCGTTGTCGGTTTCCTGTTGCACGCGCGTGGCGAGCTCGTCGTTCAAGCGAGCACGACTGCGTTCGATGGATCGGCGCAATGCTTGGGCTTCGACCTTCGCTTCTTCGGACACAGCTCCATCCTCGCCGCGTTCCAGCCGATCCAGGCGCTGTTGATCCTGCTTCAGCTTGGTGTCGGCGGCGGCGAATTCCTGGGCCAAGCGGGCGCGGCCCTGCACCACTTGCGGTGCGCTATCGATGAGGCGCTGCATATCGACATAGACAATCGCCGCAGTGGCCGGCTGCTGGGCGTAGGCAGCCGTCGGCGCGAGTGTCACTGACAGGACGAACACAAGCGCCCGCAGCCGGCAGGCCTGCGGCCAGCCTTCGACTCGCAGGTAGCGGCGGCGTTTCATGCCGGTAGCCGCGGCTTGCGGTCGGCCGCAACGCGCCGCTTAGAACTGCGTACCGAAGGTGAACTGCAGGCGCTCAACCTCGTCGCCATCCTTTTGCTTCACTGGCGTGGAGAGGTTGAGAATAATCGGCCCGATCGGGGCTTGCCACTGCAAGGCAATACCCACCGAGGCGCGAAACTCACTGGCCGAAAAATCACTGGTGGAGGCGAATACGTTGCCGAAGTCCATGAACGTCGACACCCGCGCCGTCGAGGTATCCAACAGATTCGGGAAGATCAGCTCCAGCGTGCCGGTAGTCTTGAGCGCGCCGCCCAAGGGCTGCCGGAAGTTCGGGTTGAATTCCGAAAAGAACACTGGTCCCAATGTGTTGTCTTCAAAACCGCGAATGGAACGCACGCCACCGGCATAGAAGTTCTCAAAGAACGGCAGGCCGTCGGCCACCACCCGCCGGAACAACGGGGTTCCGTTCGCGTCGAGCTCCGGGATCAGCGGGCCACTCGGATCAGCCGGGTTGTTGATCAGTAGCGGAATATCACGGGTCGATGCATCGCCGTAGGAGTCGCCATAGCCGACTTCAGCGGCGCTCAACAGCACCACGTTGGGATGCAAGGACCAGTAGCGAGCGAACTGATAGTTGAGCTTGTAGTACTCGACGGTCGAGCCGGGCAGGGTGATCTCGGCCGAGACGCGTTGGAAAGTGCCGCTGGTGGGATTGAAGAACGCATTGCGAGTGTCACGTGCCCAGGATATTTCCGCGCGCCAGGCGTTGAAGGTGCGCCGGCCGAGCGCATCGATGTAATCGATGAACGGATCCGGCGTGAGTCCGGCGAACGTATCAATCTGATTGCGATCAAGCCCGAGGACCAAGCCGACGGTGTCGGATTCAGTCAATGGCACGCCAAACACGGCTTGCACCGCACCGTTGTTGGTGGTGAAGCTGGCGATGTTGGCCTGGCCTTGATCCAGTTCGCGGTAGATAAAGTTGTAGCCAAGCGAGATGCCGTCGTCGGTGAAATACGGATCGAGGTAGGAAAAATCGATGCGCTTGACGAAGTCGTTGTTCTGCACGGTAAAGCCGACGCGATTGCCGGTGCCAAAGAAGTTGTTCTGGGTGACGGAGACCGATGTGATCAAGCCCGATAGCTGCGAATATCCCAAGCCAAAGGTAAAGCTGCCTGACGAGCGCTCCTTCATGTTGATGACCACGTCAACCTGGTCTTCGGTGCCAGCGACTTCGGGCGTCTCGATCTCGATTTCTTCGAAGAAGCCCAGCCGTTGCAAGCGCACCTTCGAGCGATCAATTGCTGCCTGCGAGTACCAGCTACCCTCAAACTGGCGCATTTCGCGACGAATCACTTCATCGGAAGTGCGGGCGTTGCCTTTGTAGACGATTCGACGCACGTAAACGCGTTTGCCAGGCTCGACGAAAAAGTTGACGTCGACCTTCTTGTTTTCGCGATCAATGGTGGGGATCGGGGTGACGTTGGCAAAGGCATAGCCGACGTTGCTCAGCACTGCGATCACCGATTCGGACGTCAACTCCAGCAGGCGGCGCGAGAAAGTCTGCTCTTTGCGTACCAGCACCAACGCCTCGATTTGTTCGACGGGCACGATGGTGTCGCCAGTGACCTTCACGTCATTGATGCTGTAAACCGGCCCTTCGGTGACGTTGGCGGTGAGAAACATGTCGCGACGGTCAGGCGTAATCGACACCTGCGTGCTTTCGATATTGAAGTCGACGTAGCCACGGTCAAGGTAGAACGCACCCAGTTTTTCAAGGTCGCCGGACAGCTTTTCGCGCGAATACTGGTCATCGCGGCGATACCAGGACAGCCAGTTGCTCTCGGAAGATTCCCAGCCTTCCAGGACTTCTTCGTCCTCGAACTGCTGGTTGCCGACCAGATTGATGTGCTTGATCTTGGCTGCTTTGCCTTCGGCGACGGTGATTGTCAGGTCGACGCGATTACGGTCGAGCTCGGTCACCTGCGGGGTGATCTTGACGTTGTACTTGCCGCGGTTGTTGTATTGCCGTGTCAGCTCCTGGGTGACCCGCTGCAGATTGAGGCGATCAAACGTCTCGCCTTCGGCCAAGCCAATGTCGGCCAAGCCTTTGGTCAGGTCTTCGGTCTTCAGATCTTTGTTGCCGGCCAAGGTCAGCGAATTGATGGCCGGCCGTTCAACGACCGTAATCACCAGGATGTCGCCTTGCCGCGACAGTGCCACATCGCTAAAGAAGCCCGTCTTGAACAACGCGCGAATGGCCTGTTGGGCACGGCTGCGGTCAAGCTGGTCGCCGCGCTCCACGGGTAAATACGTGAACACCGTACCGGAAGAGATGCGCTGCAGGCCATCGACACGAATGTCGGCGACAGTAAAGGTGTCAAAGCTGATGGCTTGCGCTGCAACCAAAGGAGAAGCGGTTAGCAGTCCAAGCAAAACCAAGGCGGCGATACGGTTCATCGTCACGTCCGAAAGCAGAAAGAGAAGCGCGAGACACGCGTTGCCGGAGGGCGGATGCGTGCGGGAAGGCATGGTCGGGTTAGTTCACCAAGCGCAGTATGTCGTTGTAAAAAGCCAGACTCATCAAGCAACCGAGCATCGCCAGCCCGACAAACTGCCCGGCGGCCAGCGCTCGCTCGCTTACCGGACTGCCCTTGATAACTTCGATAAGGTAATACAGCAGGTGTCCGCCGTCCAAGATCGGGATAGGCAGCAGGTTCATGATGCAGAGGCTCAAGCTCAGCACCGCGAGAAAAAACAGGAACCAAGCGGGCCCCATTTGCGCGGAAGCATTGGCGTACTGGGCAATCGTGATGGGCCCGGAAATGTTCTGCAGCGAAGCCGCGCCCTTCACCATGCGCCACAACATGCCAAAGGTGGCTTCGGTCAGCCGCCAAGTCTCGCGTACTGATGCGCCGACGGCGTCCAGCGGACCGAACTTCAACAGAGCGTCGTGCGCGACTTCGGTACGCGTGGCTTCGATGCCCAATCGCCAGCGGGTGACGCCGTCAATGGTTTGCGACTGCGGGCTGATAGCAAAGCTGAGTCTGTCGGCACCGCGGGCTACCTTCACTTGCACCGGCGAGTCTGGTTCCTTTCGGGCTTGCAAGATGCGTGGCACCGCGTCCCAAAAATCGACCGTCTCACCGTCCAGACTCAAGATCCGGTCGCCAACCAACAGTCCGGCGGCGGCGGCCGCGCCTTCCGCGCTCACTCCGCCGATTACTGGGTCAAGCAAGACCTGACGTGGCAACAGGCCAATGTCGCGGAGTGCGGTCTCCTCACTGAACGAGTCTCCAAGCCCGGCCAGATCCAGGCGCAGCTCGCGCACCGCATGCGACGGATCGCTGACCGTGAGGGCGACAGCCCGCCGATCCAATGCGGCAGCGGAAAGACTGATGCCCGCGTGCGTCCATGTATCCATTGAAACGCCATCAATGCTCAGCAAGCGGTCGTCTGTGCGCAAGCCAGCTTCGGCTGCGACGCCGGTCGCGCGTCCAACGATCGGTGCGAAATCGCCTTTGCCAATGATGAACATTCCCCACAACAACAACAGGGCGAGCATGAGGTTAAACAATGGGCCGGCCGCAACAATGGCGATGCGTTGCGACACCGGTTTGGTATTGAAAGCTTGGTGCTTGTCCTCTGGCAACACATCCACTTCGCGTTCGTCCAGCATCTTGACGTAGCCGCCCAGCGGTATTGCCGCGATCACGTACTCGGTGCCGTCTTTGCCGATGCGCTTCCAAAGTGGCTTGCCGAAGCCAACCGAAAATCTCAGCACACGTACGCCGCAGCGGCGCGCCACCCAGAAGTGGCCGAATTCATGAAAGGTGACCAGCACGCCGAGGCTGACGATAAGCCACCAGATGGAACCAACAACGTCAGCCATAACGGACTGTCCTTGAATCGAGTAGCGATGGATGCTGGCGACGGGTCACACGCGTGCCTTTGGCGCTGCGGGCGAACCACGATGAGCGATGCGGCGCTGCGCTTGCAAACGCGCTTGCGTGTCGAGTTCCAACCGATCAGCGAGGCTGTTTGAGGCGACGCTTGAGCCCATGTCAAAACAATCCATGTCCAAACACTCTTCGACCACGCGCGGGATGTCGAGGAAAGCGATTTTGCCCTGAAGGAAGGCTGAAACGGCGACTTCGTTGGCGGCGTTCAACACTGTGCAGGCGGCGACGCCAGCGCGCAATGCGCGGTAGGCGAGGTCGAGGCAGGGGAAGGCGATTCGATCTGGCGCTTCGAAATCCAAGCGACCAAGTTCAATCAAGGACAACGAGGCGACACCTGCATCGATACGCTCAGGCCACGCCAAGCCGCAGGCGAGCGCAGTGCGCATATCTGGCAGACCCAGCTGGGCAAGCGATGAGCCGTCGGCGTAGTCGACCAGCGAGTGGACGATGCTCTGCGGATGCACCACCACTTCGATGGCATGGGCCGGCGCGGCAAACAACCAATATGCCTCGATAACTTCCAGCCCCTTGTTCATCAAGGTGGCCGAGTCAACCGAAATCTTCTGTCCCATCGACCAGCGCGGGTGCTTGCAGGCCTGCGCCGGGGTGGCATGGGCCAAGGCTTCGCGCGTCCAGCCGCGAAAGGGCCCGCCTGAGGCGGTGAGTTGAATCCGCCGAACGCCAGCACGCCCCGCAGCATGCAGTGCCGGGACCGGCAGACATTGGTAGATCGCGTTGTGCTCGCTATCGATTGGCAACAATTCGCAGCCATTGGCCAACACCGCCTGCATCAGCAGGTCTCCTGCAACGACCACTGCCTCCTTGTTGGCAAGCAGCAGCCGCTTGCCGGCATTTGCAGCCGCAAGCACTGCCGGCACGCCGGCGGCACCGACAATGGCGGCGATGACCGTATCGAACTGGCTGGCAGCCGCGATTTCGACCAAAGCGTCCGCCCCGGCATGCGCGCGCGTTGCCAGCCCGGCCTCGCGCAGGCCTTCAGCCAAGGCCCGAAAGCCGGCAGGATCGGCGATCACCGCGTCATCCGGTCGATGCTGCCGACACAATCCGAGCAACTGTTCCACCTGTGAATGGGCGCTGAGCGCGCCGACCCGGAAGCGATCGGGATGACGCTCGATCACATCCAACGCGCTGGCCCCGATCGAGCCTGTCGCACCGAGCACGGCAACGGTTCTCATGACAGGCGCATCAGCCATCACAAACCCAACAGCATCTTGCCAACCACGAATACGGGCAAAGCGGCGACCACACTGTCGATTCGATCAAGCACGCCACCATGCCCTGGAATCAGCGTGCCAGAATCCTTGGCGCCGGCTTGGCGCTTGATCAGACTCTCGAACAAGTCGCCAACTACCGAGGCCAGCGCCACTACCAGGGCCAAACCCATCAATACTGGCACGCGAGACCACGCAAGACCGAGCAGCGGTGCCGCTGGAATACAGATCAAGCAAGCGCCGACCAGACCGCCCCAAAAGCCTGCCCAGGTCTTTCCGGGGCTGATGCGCGGTGCCAGCTTGCGCCCGCCTATGCGACTGCCCGCGAAGTAGGCAAACGTGTCGGCGGCCCACACCAGCATCAAACCGAATAGCGCCCAGCGAGGCCCCAATGGGCTGTCGGCGTGCAGCAGGGCGATCGCGCACCATGCGGGAACCACCATCATGCTGCCGGCGAACAGTTTGAGCGGCTTTCCTGACGGACCGCTCGCGAAACCGGGTCGCCACAACCACAGACAGACCAGCAACCAGCTGGCGGCTCCGGCGGCGGTGACGACCATGAACGCCTGCGGCCAGCCGTGCAAAGCCAGCACTGCCATCAAGCCAACGTTGAGCAACAGCACCGCCGCTCGCGCCGGGCGAGCGCGGATATCGATGAGACGTGTCCATTCCCATAGAGCCAATAACAGGGCGATGGCGAGCACCGCCATGAACCAGACTGTGGGCGCCAACAGGATCAAGGCGATCGCGAGAGGTGCCAGCACGCTGGCCGTGATTACCCGTTGCTTCACTGGCCTGGCCTCGTGCGCAGTTGCTCGCTGGTCATGCCAAATCGGCGCTCGCGACGAGTGAACTCGGCAACCGCCGCATTCAAGGTGGTTTCATCGACGTCGGGCCACAGCGTGTCGCTGAAATACAGTTCACAGTAGGCGAGTTGCCAAAGCAGGAAGTTGCTGATGCGTTGCTCGCCGCCGGTGCGAATGAACAAGTCGGCCGCAGGCAGATCGGCCAGAGCCAAATAGGGTGCCAAGCGGGTCTCGTCGATGCTGTCGATGGCCACTTCAGCATTGGCGACCGCCTGCGCGACCCGTCGACAGGCTTGGGCAATATCCCAGCGACCGCCATAGTTGGCAGCAATGGTCAGATTGAGACGAAGTCCCGCTTGGGTTACCCGCTCGCCGCGGATCATCCGCTGCTGCAGGTCGGCGCTGAACGCAGAGCGATCACCAATAAATCGCAAGCGAACACCGCGTCGTGCCAGCTCATCGACTTCACGGTCCAGCGCCCGCATGAACAACTGCATCAGTGCGCTGACTTCATCAGCCGGGCGCCGCCAGTTCTCGCTGGAGAACGCGAACAGGGTCAGGGCTTCGACGCCTTGGAGCAGACACCAGTCAATACAGCGATTGACGGCGCGCGCACCGGCGCGATGGCCGATGGTGCGCGGGCGCATACGGGCTTTTGCCCAGCGTCCGTTGCCATCCATGACGATGGCAATGTGGCGGGGGCCGCTGCGTACTTCGCTCAGTGCAACAGGAATGGCTGCGCTCACGCGGGTGTCAAATCGCGTGCTCAGACCGACATCAACTCATCTTCTTTGTGTTTGACGACGCCATCGACTTCTTTCACATGCCGATCAGTCAGCTTCTGCACGTCAAGTTCGGCGCGACTCTCTTCGTCTTCGGTGATCTGCTTGGTCTTCAATAGTTCCTTGACCTGCTGCATCGCATCGCGACGAATATTGCGAATCGCCACCTTGGCGCTCTCACCTTCGTGGGAAACGTGTTTGGACAGCTCGCGGCGGCGATCTTCGGTCAACGCAGGCAGATTGATCCGGATCAACTGGCCGGAGGTGTTGGGCGTGAGCCCAAGATCTGAAGCGAGAATGGCTTTCTCAACCGCGCTGACCATATTCTTTTCCCACGGCGCGATGTTGAGGGTGCGGGCATCGGCAATGGTGACGCTGGCGACTTGCGACAATGGCACATCGGAACCGTAATAGTTGACCTTGAGATGATCGACCAAAGCCGTGCTCGCGCGACCGGTGCGCAGTTTGGTCAGATCATGGCGCAGCGCTTCAACGCTCTTCTGCATGCGTGTTTGCGCGTCGGACTTGACGGTATCGAGCCTGATGGGTTCGGCCATGGTGTGCTCCAGCAACGGCAAAGAAGTCGAGAATCTCAAGACGAGAATCTCAAGACGAGAATTATAAGCGTGCGCTGGTGCTTGGCACGAACGCACGAGGACAGCAGTGGTGCGCGTCCGGCCTCAGCTGACCAAGGTGCCGATGGACTCGCCACAGACGATCCGCATCAGGCTGCCCGGTCGGCTCATGTCGTAAATGCGCAGCGGAATACTGTAGTCACGACACAGCGCGAAGGCAGCGGTATCCATGACCTTCAAATCGCGGGCGATTACGTCGTTGTAGGTCAGCGATTCGAAGCGCGTTGCATCCGGGTGATGCTTGGGGTCGCGGTCGTAAATGCCGTCAACTTTGGTCGCCTTCAGCAACAAGCCGGCTCCGATTTCAATCGCGCGCAGGGCAGCGGCAGAGTCGGTAGTGAAAAATGGGTTGCCCGTGCCAGCGGCGAAAATGGCAATGCGGTTCTTCTCCAAGTGACGGATGGCGCGCCGACGGATGAAGTCTTCGCAGACTTCATTGATTTTCAGCGCGCTCATCGTCCGTGCGACGCCGCCGAGTTGCTCGATGGCATCCTGCAGCGCCAGTGCGTTCATGACCGTCGCCAACATGCCCATGTGATCGCCGGTGACACGATCCATGCCTGCCGCAGCCAAACCCGCGCCGCGAAAGATATTGCCGCCACCGATCACCACGCCGACCTGCACGCCGATGCGGCTGACGTCCAGCACTTCACGACCCAATCGGAACAGCACTTCCGGATCGATGCCGTAATCCTCGCGGCCCATCAGCGCTTCGCCACTCAGTTTGAGCAGGATGCGCTTGTACTTGGGTGCGCTGGTCGGGGTGATCGCTGCGGTGGTGCTAAGCGGGTCGGCACTCATTGGATCGATGCTCAAGGTTGGATCGAAGCTCAGTGGGTCGTTGATGATCACGGTCGGCGCATCCAGCGAGCCAAGGATCATGCGAACCGGCGGCAGTTTAGCGAAAGGGATGTGAGCCGCCCAAATCGCCAGATCCGCTGTTCAGACTCGGAATAGGTCAAACAGCCGGTCGCAGATACGCCGAGGCCGCGGTTTTCCGCGGCCTCGGCGGCGCTCACATGTGCATCAGACTCAGGCCAGGCCAGCCTGCTTCATGACTTCCGCCGCGTAGTCTTCGACCACTTTTTCGATGCCTTCACCGACTGCCAGGCGCTGGAATCCGATTACGTCGGCACCTGCGGCCTTCAGCGCGGCTTCGACGCTCTGGTCGGTGTTCAGCACGTAAGGCTGACCGTAAAGGGTGACTTCGTTGATGATCTTGTTCATCTTGCCGCTGATGATCTTCTCAAGGATTTCGGCCGGCTTCGAGCGGTCCTTGTCGGACATCTTGGCGAGCTCGATTTCTTTTTCCTTGGCAATAAAGTCGGCCGGAACATCGGCGGCCTTGTTGTAAGGCGGGTTCATCGCAGCCACGTGCATGGCAATGCCGCGCGCAAGTTCGGCGTCGCCGCCATTCAACTCGACGAGCACGCCGATGCGACCGCCATGGACATACGCAGCCACCGTGTTGCTGCCGGCGACGCGGCACAAGCGGCGTACTTGCACGTTCTCGCCGACCTTGGCGACCAAGGCAAGACGTGCGGCTTCGATAGTCTCGCCGGAAGCCAATGCCACCGTCTTCAGTGCCTCCGCGTCGCTTGCGCCAGAGGACAGCGCGGCCGGGCCAACGGCGGCGGCAAAGCCCATAAAGTTTTCGTCTTTGGCGACGAAGTCGGTTTCGGAATTGATCTCGATCAAGACTGCGTTACCGCCGTCCTGAGCGCTGATGATGCGACCTTCGGCGGCCACTCGGCTGGACTTCTTGTCCGCTTTGGCGAGACCTGATTTGCGCAGGAACTCCATCGCAGCTTCGATGTTGCCACTTTTTTCAGTGAGCGCTTTCTTGCACTCCATCATGCCGGCGCCAGAGCGCTCGCGCAGTTCCTTGACTAGGCTTGCAGTGATTTCCATGAGAGTCCTTGAGACGGTATTTGATTCGACTGACGTGACCGGATACGTGGAAGCCAGTTCGAGCCGGTTGCTTGAGGCAGCCGCCTCCAAGCGTTTAGTTCGCGGCGGCGCGTTGCGCGGTTTGCCTGATCAACGGATCTGTGATCAACAGATTCGTGATCAACGGATCAGAGCAACCCCACCTACGTACGCTGTAGTCTCAGCGCCGCGCATGACGAGCGTCTTGCGCGGCGTTGACGTTTGCTGATCAACCGTCAGCAGGACGCGGCGCAGCGGCCCGGCGCGGGCCAGCCCCGGGGCCTGGGCGCTTGTTGCCCGGCGCGCGGTCGGGACGATCACGGTCGCGACGCGGCGCCGGTTTGGCGCGCTCGTTGTCGCGCATCGCCACCGGGTTGCCGTCGGCATCGAGTTCAACGAACTCATCGTCGGCGCCACCAATGATCGGTGCAGCCGCCTTTCCTTCCAACACCGCATCGGACGCCGCACGAGCATACAGCTGCACGGCGCGAATGGCGTCGTCGTTGCCCGGGATGGCGTAGTCGACCAAGGCGGGGTTGTAGTTGGTATCGACCACGGCAATGACGGGAATGCCGAGTTTCTTGGCTTCCTGAACAGCGATATTCTCGTGGCCGATGTCGATCACGAACAGCGCGTCGGGCAGGCGATTCATGTTCTTGATACCGCCCAAGGTCGCTTCCAACTTCTCGCGCTCACGCTGCAAGCCCAGCACTTCGTGCTTGACCAGCTTGCCGTAGTTGCCATCAACGGCCATCGCGTCGAGCTCTTTCAAGCGCGCAATCGATTGCTTGACGGTGCGGAAATTGGTCAGCATGCCGCCCAACCAACGCTGGACGACGTACGGCATGTTGCAGCGCACGGCCTCTTCTTTCATCGAGTCGCGCGCCGAACGCTTGGTGCCGACAAACAGGATGCTGCCGCGCTTCTGGGCGACGCCTGAGACAAAGTTCATCGCGTCGTTGAACAGCGGCAGGGTCTTTTCGAGGTTGATGATGTGAATCTTGCCGCGTGCACCGAAGATGAATTGACCCATCTTCGGGTTCCAATAACGGGTCTGGTGGCCGAAATGGACACCGGCTTCGAGCATCTGACGCATGGTGACTTGGGGCATGGTACTTCCTTGGATGACAATAGGAGCCAAGCCGCCGATTGGGGCGGTGAGTAGCTCCGGGTTTGACCTCCCCGCGGCTCCATGACGAATCCGACAAACCCCAAAAGGTTGCTCGGACACCCCGCCATGGCAGTTCTACGCGGGTGCGAATTCACCGGTGACGCCCGGCGTAGGCGGGATGCAGAATACGTAGACGACGAGCGCTGCGCGTTCTGCAAAGCCGGCGAAGGATAGCTGCTGGTCTGGCTAGCCGCAACTATGGGACTATCGCGGACATGTCAATCACCATCAAAACTGCGGCAGATGTCGAGGGCATGCGCGTGGCCGGCAAGCTGGCGGCGCAAGTGCTTGAGATGATCACGCCCTTCGTGCTTCCAGGCACTACTACCGCTGAGCTTGACGAGCGCTGCCACACCTACATTGTCAATCAACAAAAGGCAGTCCCCGCCAATGTGGGCTACGGCGGCGCACCGGGGCGGATTCCGTTTCCGGCCACCATTTGCGCATCAGTAAACAATGTCATCTGCCACGGTGTTCCCAGCCCGGCCAAGGTTCTGAAGGACGGCGATATCGTCAACATCGACGTCACCGTCATCAAGGACGGGTGGCATGGTGACACCAGCCGCATGTTCATCGTCGGCGAGGGGTCGGTGTTGGCCAAGCGTTTGGTTGAGACCACGCGCGAAGCGATGTATCGGGGCATTCGCGCGGTCAAACCCGGAGCCACCTTGGGGGATGTCGGCCACGCCATCCAGAGCTACGCCGAGAGCCAGCGCTTTTCGGTGGTTCGCGAATACTGCGGGCATGGCATTGGCCGCGTTTATCACGAAGATCCGCAAGTTCTTCATTATGGCCAGCCTGGTACCGGCATGCGATTGCAACCGGGCATGACCTTTACCGTCGAACCGATGATCAATGCTGGCGCTCGCCACACGCGTCTGTTGCCCGATGGCTGGACCGTAGTCACCCGTGATCGTTCGTTGTCGGCACAGTGGGAACACACGATCGCGGTCACCGAGACCGGCTACGAAGTGCTGACTCCGCGCAGCGATGACGCTGGCTGGTTGTGAGCTTGACTCCGCCCAACGTGTCCTTGCTTGAACGCCTCACGGCAGTTGGCAAGGACGCTTGGCGTGATGCCGCCCGCGAAGCGCTGGCCTCGACCCGGGCCAGGCTCGACGCCGAGTTCGACGCCAACGTCGAAATAGGCGAATTGCTGCGAGGTCGCTGCGCCGCCGTTGACGCGGTGTGCATAAGCGCTTGGCGAACCATCGCTTGCGAGCCCGCTGGCCTCAGTCTGCTAGCTACCGGCGGCTACGGTCGCGGCGAGTTGTTTCCGCATTCGGATGTTGACCTGCTGGTGCTGGGTGAACTGGATGCACAGGAGGGTGCCCAGCTCGCCTTGCAGCGATTCTTTGCTGCGCTGTGGGATGTAGGCTTGGAGCCTGGACATGCCGTGCGCAGTGTCACCCAGTGCGTCGAAGCTGCCTGCGCTGACATCACGGTGGCTACCGCTTTGCTGGATCTGCGAGCGTTGTCTGCCGAAGACAGTGTGCTGCGCGCATTGGAAGTCGCTTCCAACGCGCCGGGTGTATGGCCACCGGCGGAGTTCTTTGCCGGTAAGCGTGCCGAACTGCGGGCGCGGCATGCGCGCTACAACGACACCGCTTACAACCTCGAGCCCAATCTCAAGGAGGGTCCAGGCGGACTACGCGATCTGCACACCTTGGCGTGGATGGCGCAACGCCTGTTTGGGGTCAGTGATCTTGCCGGTCTGCGTCCTCTGGATGTACTCGGCGAGGGTGAGGAAGATGCCCTGCATCGGGAATATGCGGCGCTGTCGAGGCTGCGTTTTGGTCTGCATTCAGTCGCCGGTCGACGCGAAGAGCGACTGGTGTTTGAACATCAGACCGCTTTGGCCAGGCGCTTTCAGCTGCGCGACGAGCACCTCGAAAATCTTGCTGTCGAGCAATTGATGCAGGGCTATTTTCGCAGTGCCGCGATCGTCTTGCGCTTGTCGGAGCGTTTGATGCAACGCTTCGAAGAAAGCTTGGGCGGCGCGCAGGCACGGGTGGTGTTGGATGAGCAATTCGCGCTGGATGGCGGCTATCTGCGCCTGCGCGACGACCGCCTGTTGAGCGAGCGACCGCTGGCGATCATTGATCTATTTGATGTTTGGCAAAACACGCCCGAAGTGCGCGGTTTACATTCCACTGCGGCACGCGCGCTGGGCGAAGCACTGCCGCGCGTCGATGCCCAGTTGCGCGCCGATCCGGAGGCCCGACAACGATTCATGCGGCTCTTGCGACACCCGGCGGCGGCCAGCACCTTGGGCCGGATGGCGAAGCTGGGAGTGCTGGGCCGCTATGTGCCGCCATTCGGGAAAGTGGCCGGGCGCATGCAGTACGACCTGTTCCATGTCTACACGGTCGACGAACACACGCTCACGGTGTTGCGCAACATTGCCAGTTTTCGTGATGAAGCCTCGCGCAAGCGTTTCAGCCTGGCGTATGAAGTGTGGCCGCGCCTGCGCAAGCCGGAATTATTGCTGCTCGCGGGTCTGTTTCATGACATCGGCAAAGGCCGCGGTGGCGATCATTCGGCGCTGGGTGCACAAGACGCACTGAGCTTCTGTTGCGATCACGGCTTGTCGGACGCCGACGCCGATCTGGTCGGCTGGTTGGTGCGTCAACACCTGACCATGAGCATCACCGCGCAACGCCAAGACATTGCCGATCCTGATGTCATACGCCGTTTCGCCGGCATCGTCAGCGAGCGCGAGCGGCTCGATTACTTGTACTTGTTGACCGTTGCGGACATTGCCGGTACCAGCCCCAAGCTTTGGAACGCGTGGAAGGACCGCTTGCTCGCTGACTTGTACGGGGCGACCCGTTTCGCGCTACGGCGCGGTCTGGAGCATCGCACACACGCAATCGAGCGGATCGGCGAAACCCGCAACGAAGCGGAAGCGATGATCTATGCCCACGGCATGGGCGGCGAGGAGATCGCGCGCATCTGGGAAGAATTTCCCGACGAGAGTTTCCTCCGCTATCGACCGCAGCAGATCGCTTGGCAGACCTTGGGCATCGCCGACGCGCATCCGGGCGAGCCGCGCGTGCTGGCGCGCGCGCATGAGCGCCCCGGTGCCCTCGAAGTGTTTGTCTACTCGCCCGACCGCGACGGCCTGTTTGCCGCCGTCGCCGCCACCTTGGATCGGCTCGGCCTGAATGTGGTCGAGGCGCGCATCGTGACCTCCACCCGCGGCAACAGTCTGGATACTTTTCAGGTGTTGGACGCCGGCAGCGAGTTCGTCTCGCCTGAGCGCCGCGCCCGTACCGTGGCAGAAGCGATCTACGAAACCTTGAGCCGTTCGCCGCTGCGCACTCCCACTGCGCGGCGCGCCATGTCGCGGCAACTGAAGCACTTCCGGGTCGCAACACGGGTCGAGTTTTCGCTCACCAGCAACAGCCGCACCGAGATGAGCCTGGTGTGTACCGACCGACCCGGTTTGCTGGCGATCGTGTCCGCCGTGCTGCGCAGTCAAGGCTTACGTGTGCACGACGCACGCATCGCGACCTTTGGCGAGCGCGTCGAGGATTTTTTCCTGATCAGCGACGAGCACGACGCGCCACTCACCGATGACGCCGCCACCGCGCTGAAAGAAGCCATGCTTGAAAGTCTCGATCTCTCAATTGCTGCGGAGCCTCATGTTGTCGCCATCTGAATCCCTGCGTTCGCTTATCGAGGACGCCTTCGAGCGTCGAAGCAGCCTGCAACCCGACGAGATCGAAGGGCAGGTTCGTCCCGCTGTCGAGCGGGTTTTGGATGATTTGGAAGCAGGGCAGTTGCGCGTCGCTGAACCTGCCGATGGCGGCGCTTGGCAAATCAACGACTGGCTGAAAAAAGCGGTGCTGCTGTATTTCCGCGTCAATCAAATGCAGCGTATGCAAGGTGCGCCGGCACCCTATTGGGACAAAGTGCCACTGCGCTTTGAGAACGCCGATGCCGCCAGGTTTGTGGAGGTGGGTGCGCGCATCGTGCCCGGCGCGGTGGTCAGACGGGGTGCGCATCTGGGGCGCGACTGCGTGTTGATGCCAAGCTTCGTCAACATCGGAGCCTTTGTTGGTGCGCGAACGATGGTAGATACCTGGGCGACCGTCGGTTCCTGCGCGCAGATCGGGGCCGATTGTCATTTGTCCGGCGGCGTCGGCATTGGTGGTGTGCTTGAGCCGCTGCAGGCCTCGCCGACCATCATTGAAGACAACTGCTTCGTCGGCGCGCGCTCGGAAGTTGTCGAAGGTGTAGTGGTCGAGCGTGGCAGTGTCATTGGCATGGGCGTGTTTCTCGGCCAGTCCACCCGCATTTTCAATCGCGCGACCGGCGAAGTCAGCTATGGCCGCGTGCCTGCGGGAAGTGTCGTTGTTGCGGGCAGTCTGCCTGCCGCCGACGGCAGCCACTCGCTGTACGCCGCCGTGATCGTCAAACAAGTCGATGAGCGCACAAGGAGTAAAACGTCGATCAACGAGTTGTTGCGTGCGTGAGGCGACGCCCTTAAAAAGCACAGCGGAGCAAGCTCCGCTCTACAGGCGCTCGCCCACCCCGCTAAACCGCTCTTGCCGTCATACAGCCGAGCCTGCTCGGCTGCTTTAAGCCCCCAACCCCCAGCCCCCAGCCCTAATGACCACCCTCTACGGCCTAACCAAATGCAACACCTGCGACAAAGCCAAGAACTGGCTGCTGCGCCATCGGATTGAATGCACCTTCATCGACTATCGCGAGCACCCCGTCGACCCGGCCACGCTCAAGCAGTGGTCATCGGCACTGGGTGGCTGGGAAAAGCTGGTCAATCGCTCATCGATGACCTGGCGCAATTTGCCATTGGCGCGAAAAGAACCTGCCAGCGATCCCGAGTGGACCTTGCTGATCAAAGAGTATCCGGCACTGATAAGGCGACCGGTGACCGTCTTGGCCGATGGCAGCGTCAGCGTGGGCTTCACTGACAGGCAGTACTTGCTGCGTTTCGCGTCGAAGTAACTGCTGCATCGACCTTGCCGTGAGCATCGCCGACATGGCCAATAATTCCGAAGTGCTTGCGCTCACCCGCGAACTGATCTCGCGGGCATCGCTGACTCCCGACGACGCCGGCTGCCAAGCACTGATCAGCGAGCGACTGCGCAGCGCCGGATTCTGCATCCAACAGCTCGATTTTGGAGCAGTGAAAAACCTGTGGGCGACACACGGCAGCGGCGCCCCGGTGATCTGTCTGTTGGGTCACACCGATGTTGTTCCGGCAGGTCCCAGCGCGGCTTGGACAAGCGATCCGTTCCAGCCGACGATTCGCGACGGCCATCTCTACGGCCGTGGCGCGGCCGACATGAAGGGTAGCGTGGCCGCTTTCGTGTGCACGCTGGAACAACTGGTGGCCGCCCATCCGGAACATGTGGGCACGCTGGCACTGCTGCTCACCTCAGATGAAGAGGGCGATGCGATTGATGGTGTGCGTCGCGTGGTACAGGCGTTCCGCGAGCGTGGCCAAGCGATTGATTACTGCCTCGTTGGCGAGCCTTCATCGCAGCAGCAGTTAGGCGATGTGGTACGCGTCGGTCGGCGCGGTTCTTTGACCGCCACGGTCAACGTGCGTGGCGTGCAGGGCCACGTCGCCTATCCTGACGCCGCCATCAATCCCATCCACCGCGTGCTGCCGGCGCTGCTGGCGCTCAGCATGCGTCACTGGGATAGCGAGCCGTATCCCGATTTCCCTGCCACCAGTCTGCAGATAGCCAACTTCAATGCGGGTACTGGCGCCAGCAATGTCATCCCCGGCACCGCGAGGGTGCAATTCAATGTGCGCTACTCCCCGCACTGGACCGCCGACGCCCTGGTCACCGAAATTGAAGCCTGTTTCGCCGAACACACGGTTGACGTGCAGATCGATTGGCACCGATCCGGCGATCCGTTTTACACCGCCGTCGGAAAATTGCGTGATGCCGTCCGCCAAGCCATTGCCGACGTGCTCGGTCTGATCCCTGCCGAGAACACCGGTGGTGGCACCTCCGACGGCCGCTTCATCGCGCTTTTGGGGGCAGAAGTCGTCGAGCTAGGCCCGATCAATGCCAGCATCCACAAGGTGGATGAGCGAGTGTGCATTGAAGACTTGCAGAAGTTGCCGGCGCTGTATCAGCGTGTCATTGAGCGGCTTCTGATGTGATTGCTCGCGTCGGCTGCAGAGGAACGTTGGCGCATTAGGAATTTGAGTTCCCCGTTCTCCCAAGTTTTGCCAAGACCTGATGGCAAAGTCGGCCGGGCTAGCTGCGAGTAGTGGAGCCGAATCGGGCGTTATAGGTGTCACCCGCTGATCAGCCGCCGTTGGCTTGTTTCGGTTCGTTGCCCGCTGTCAGCTCCAGCACGGGCGAGTCCCGCCCGAGCTTGTCGCGGGCCCGCAGTTTGAGCGGCGTGTGTAGCAATTTGGCGACTTCGACAGTGTCCGCAGTCCATGCCTGCCACTTCCCTTCAGCCGTTTGTACTTGGATGCTTTCAACGCCACTTTGCTCATCGTGGGAAATGAGTTTCAGGATGGCCTCGGGGCCAAGGCGAATCGCGCCGTCCTGGCCTTCGACGAAGCCGCTCAGCGGTTGCAAAGCCAGCATTGGCGGGTCGAGGTCGGGACGGGCGTCGGTGACTTCGATATAGGCGACGACGCTGGGATAGCCGTCCAGTTCGTTGCCGCTGACGGCGTGTACGCGCCAGTGGCTGGTGCCCAGAGGCAGTGGGTCTACCTGCAGAAACGTCGCCACTGTCCCCGTGCTTGTTGTTTCTGGCGCAGGCGCTTCGACTCGCTGCCGCTGCCGAATCTGCGTGCACAGTTCGTCCGCACATACCAGAACGACATACCCGGCCGCGGCAGGAACGGCGCTCCAGCGGAGCAAGCCGTTGCTGTAGTTCCAGGTCTGTTGGCGAACTTCAATGAGCGGCGCTGCGAGCAGTTTTTCTGGCGGCATCGGTGGGCCTGCATCGGGCACGCGGGTGCCCATGCCTTGCTTGACGGCGACCGCCGCGCCACCGGCCGAAACATTGGATTGGCCAGCAAACACCATCACCCGCGCGCCGCCGTCTTTGGTCGCGCCAGTGCGCAGTTCGGTAGGCTTACCTGCGGTGATGGTTGGGGTCGTGGTGGAGGGGCCGGCGACGATTTCGATGCGGGTTTTGGGTTTGGCGATCGGTGCAAACAGCAGATCAACTTCACCACGTTCAACCTCGATGCTGCCGCGATCCACGCCACGCAGGGTGGTTTCCTTCTTCGCTAAAAACACCTGCGAGAACTCACCGAGGCGCAGGCTGGATTCAGCGTTGAAGCGCAGCTCAGCGGTGGATTTCTCGCGCGTGCGTAGGCCTTGGCCCGAGGCCAAGCTGTCGCCGGGTGCAGCAGGCTGCCAACGCGGTTGAGCGATCATTTTTTCGGTGCGGTTGACCGCCTCGACCACTTGCGCGGCCTCTGCGATGACCTTGCGCGAAGTGAGGATGCGCAGGCGTTGACCGATGCGCAGCAGATCGGGATCGCGTACTTGCGGATTGAGCTTCCAGTTGTCTTCCCAGAAGGTCTCTTCGCCAAGCAGACGCTTGGTAATGCCGCTGATCGTGTCGCCGGCGACGACGGTGTAATCCTCCACTCGATCGGCATACACCGGCGCGGCCAACGCCGGCATACAGGCACTGACCAGCAAGGCGGCGAAAAAACTGCGCGCGCTCATGGCAGTACCTCCATGCCCTGTAGTTGAACGGTTCCGTTGCCCAGCCGGTCGACCGCGCGAAATTCAAGGCTGTAGCTGCCGGGTTTCATGCCGGTCAGCTCGAAGGGCAGGGAACGACAACTGTGGATACCGTTCGAGACTTCGACGCAAGCGCGGGCGACGCCCGAGAGTGCATCTTCAGCGGTGAGCCGCAGTGTGTCGCTGTGCCTGATGAAGGTTGTTTTCAGGTCAACAGGCTCGCCATTTCGGGTGGCAATCATTTGTGGGCCGTCGCTATCGGCGCGCAGCGCAATGCGCCCTCTGCCTACATTGCCGACGCGATCTGTGAGCTGGTATTCGAGCGAATCAGCGCTGACCTTGATTTCGAGCGCGCCTTCTGCAAGGTCGTCCTGATCATATGGCTGCGTGCCAATCTGCAACGATTGCACGCCCGCTCCCGCATCGCGTGCACTGATCGAAAGGCGTGCGCGCTTGCCATCAAATACATCGACCGGAACCTCGTCACCTGCATCAAGTCGCTGCCACGTGAGCGTCGCTGGCGTGCTGTCGAATTGCACAGTGGTTTGTGCGCGTTCGCCTGCATTGCCGAGCGCATCGCGCGTGCGCACCGTTAGCTGATACCGACCATCCAAGCGATCGGTTTGGAAGCGCTTGCCCGCAGGTAGTGGCTTGCCGTCCACCAGCAATTCGCTGGTGACACCGCCGCTGGGATCAGTGGCCTCAATCGATATGCTCGCCTGCGGACCGAGGACGCTGCTAACCGCGTCGCTGTTGCTTTCGCCTGCTCGGGTCGCGGCGACCGATGCGCCTGCCAACGTCAGGGTCGCCGTGGGTGGTTCGGCGTCAATCAGCAGATGGACAGCTCGACCCGCCGCAGAATTGCCATCCGTCGCATCGGTGGCCACTTCAAAGCGCGTCCACGCCAGCACGCGCTGGTCGTTGCCATAGGTCACCAGCCAATGCTTGCCAGCTGCATTCGGCGCGGTTGGGATGTCGCCGTACGCTCCCGCCGGCCCGCCGATGATGCTGTAACGGTGCTGACTCGACGGGTTGCTTATCAATCCATCAAGACGTGCGCCTGGAGAGAATGATTCGGCGGTCAATGCTGGAGCACTGAACACGGCGAGCATGAGCATGCTGCAAATTCGGTGATTCATGACGGTTGCTTTGGCAGCGGTAGCGGCTTGGTGGGGTCATGGGCAATGCTGCGCCGAGTGACTTGCTTGTCAGGTTCACTGGAGCCTTCGTCGGCGGTGCTTACCCTGTCTCTTATACACATCTCCGAGCCCACGAGACTAAGGCG
>ENA-ORBV01000619-ORBV01000619.1-microbial-mat-metagenome-genome-assembly--contig:-NODE-619-length-81099-cov-10.845758_pt1 | contig 81099 bp, 72 predicted proteins | sample MGYA00237777_ERZ505514 | MGnify/ENA primary metagenome ERZ505514 (study PRJEB26160, sample SAMN06269048) | microbial mat metagenome | isolation source: Oligotrophic lake microbial mat | place...
AAACACGGCATCAAACCATGCCCTGGCTAACACGCCGTGCAGCCGACGGCGGCGCGTGCGATGATGAGCGCCGCGGCGGCTGACGCCTGCCGTTAGCCCGATTAACGAAGGCCGAGAAACTGATGACAGTTCGAGATCAGGAGCAGAGCAGTGCTACTTCGCAATCGCGTTGGGCAGAGGGGCCTGTCGACCCGGCTGGAGAACACATCGAAATCCGATATGGCAGTGCAGAGCTGGACAGCTACGACCAGTGGACGCCAGTAGCAATCATCGGTCGGCCGGTTCGTGGGACGTTCCCGGTGCGTTGGCTGCTCGAGCCTACCCAAGACTTGGCTATCGCTTCCGAGGCGCGCCGTGAGCTCGACTTCTACCTGGTCGATCACCCTCGCGATTTCCCGTCGACAGGCGAGCCGTGGCAGTACGCGATTTACCACTGCTGCACTTCCGCGAACGTGTACTCCTGCATCCACTGGTCCTACTTCCCATCTGGTAACGCGTTGAGACGTGAACCTGCGGGTGAACCCATATTCGAAAGCCAGATATGGACTTTTCCTGAGTCCGAACGCGAGCGATGGTACGGCGGTAGCTCCAGCCTTCTCGAGCAATCAACTGCGTCGGCCTTCATCAGAAGGGTTCTTGCCCAGAAACACACTGTTCGGCCAAGGCGCTTCTTCGGCGAGGCATTTGTTGCGAGTAGACTTGAGCACAAGGAGGGCTACTACTGTCCTTTCAAGTGGCTGACCTCCAGCCGGTGGTCACGCGACCGCGAACTGGCCGACCGTGACGCCAGAGAGTTCAGGGAAGCCTTGGCCCGCCACTTTCCAGGTCTCGGCGACTTCCAACAGACGGCTACGGCGGCCGCGCAGCTCCTTGGATGCCCCAAGCCGGTCGGGCCAGATCTGTGGCTCGTAACAGAGAGTCACCACCTCTTCATAGAGGTGAAGCTTCCCAAGGACAGCGCCGCGCCGCACCAGATCGCGGGCCTCGCCCTCCTAGCGACCAGACTACCCAGTTCAATGCCGATCAAGGTTCTGGTTATCAGCCTCGACAACACGAAAGCCCTATTCGACGAATACGTCAAACAGATCACGGGCTAACACGGCGTGCAGCCGACCGCATCGCGTGTGTATGATGGCGCCGCGGCGGCTGACGCCTGCCGTTAGGCCGCAAAGATCGGGCGGATGTTCTTGACCGACAGTATCCAATCGGATACAGTACGAGCGTGTATCAGCTGCAGTCGACGGAAATCTTCGACCAGTGGCTGCGTCGCTTGCAGGATCGCAGGGGCCGGGCGCGCATCTTGGCGCGTCTCGAGTCTGCACAGCTCGGGAATCTCGGAGACGCCAAAGCGGTCGGCGACGGTGTTCGGGAAATGCGGGTACACATCGGGCCCGGCTACCGCGTCTACTTCGCGCAGAGGGGCCGCGTGCTGTTGCTCCTGCTGTGCGGTGGCAGCAAGTCGACCCAAGTGCGTGACATCACCAAGGCGCGGAACATTCTGCGCGATCTCGGTAAGGAGTAATGCAATGCCCAAGCTGAAGCTTTTCGATACCAGCGCTTTCCTCGATGATGACGAAGTGGTTGCGGAGTACCTGACCGCGGCGCTCGAAGACTCGAATCCCAACGTGTTCCTGGCTGCGGTCGGCCAAGTGGCCAAGGCTCGCGGTATGAGCGCCGTCGCCGAAAGCACCGGGCTCGGTCGGGAGAGTCTGTACAAAGCCCTCACGCCAGGCGCCAAGCCTCGGTACGACACGGTGCTTAAAGTCCTGCAAGGTCTTGGTGTGAAGCTCACGGTCACAGCGGCCTAACACGGCATGCACCAGACAGCGCGCCGGATCACTGCGCGCCGCTGGTGATGCCTGCCGTTGCTAACTGACAGGGCCGAACGGGGCCGGGGTTGACCTCCTTGCGTTCCGTTCAACGACGATGGCATCGTCGTCGGCAGGACATGCCACAAGACCAACCTCGCTCGTTTCAGATTGCATTCATCACGGACGAGGCGCCTTCGCCGATCGAATCCGTTTCGGCAGTTCTCGCGCAGGCGCGGTCGAGCCCCAGGTGCGACGGTGGTTCAATAACGCCGGTGGATGGCCAGTTTCCTTGCCTGTGGGTTGAGTGGCACAGTTGCCTCGGCTTCGTCATTCAGTGCTACGAGGACGAGAGTTCACCCGGTGACTTCCTGGTTTCTGGTTCGTGCTGCGGAATTCCGAAGGTCGAAATCGAGCTCGGGGGGCAGGCCTTGGAGTTATGGCCGTCGGAGCTGTTTGTTTCGGACGAGCTGGCAGAACAGGCGTTGAAGTGTTTCATTGCAACGGGTCGACAGAACCCTGACTTGAACTGGGTGCGAATCGACGCATTCCCTCGGACAATTCTTTGGGAGGGACGCGTGGGCCGTGAGGCCTGGGAGCGCGACGGCGCGGATGGCTGGGAAGAGCGTGGTTGGGCTGAGTCCGACAGCGCGCGTGCTGCGGGAACTGCGATCACCCAGTCGGCGCTCCTGGCGATCGCGGCGCCAGCTGACCGCCAGGGTTGACACACCTTGCGTTCCCTTCGACGACGATGCCATCGTCGTCGGGAGGGACCATGTCGACGGATCCGCCGAAGTTACTCGACCAGGTTCGGGGAGCTATCCGCGCGAGGCATTACAGCCGGCGGACTGAAGAGGCGTACGTCCACTGGATTCGCCGGTACATCCTGTTTCACAAGAAGCGTCATCCGAAGGAACTGGACGCATCGCATATCACGGCGTTCCTGACGTCGATGGCGGTGCGCGACCGGGTGTCGGCCTCGACGCAGAATCAGGCACTGAGTGCCCTGCTGTTTCTGTACAAGGCGGTGCTGCGTCAGGAATTGGGCGACATCGAGCACGCGCCGCGCGCAAAAACGCCGCACCACATCCCAGTGGTGTTAGGTGTTGACGACGTACGTCGGGTGCTACAGGCGCTGGCGGGCGTGCCACGACTGGTCGCATCACTGCTCTATGGCGGCGGCTTGCGGCTACAGGAGTGCCTGGAACTGCGGGTGAAGGACATTGACTTCGACCGGCGAGAGATTACGGTGCGACGGGGCAAGGGCGGGAAGGACAGGCGCGTCATGTTGCCGGAGTCGGTCAGGGAACCGCTACGCGTCCATCTCCAGTTGGTGAAGCAGCAACACGAGTCCGACCTGGCCCAGGGCGTGGGCCGTGTTGTGCTTCCGGATGCGTTGGAGCGGAAGTTCCCGTCAGCGCCGACCGAGTGGCGGTGGCAGTTCGTGTTTCCAGCCAGTCGTATCTGCCGCGACCCCCAATTCGGCCCTCCCTCACGTTTTCATCTCCATGAATCGGTGGTCCAGAAGAGCGTGACGACCGCGGCCCGGCAGGCTGGTCTGACGGCCAGGGTGACGTGTCATACCTTCAGACACTCCTTTGCCACCCATCTGCTCGAAGCCGGGTACGACATCCGGACCGTGCAGGAGTTGCTCGGTCATGCCGACGTGACAACGACGATGATTTACACGCACGTGCTGAATCGGGGCGGTCTTGGTGTGCGGAGCCCGATAGATCGCCTCTGACTTCTGGCGTTACGCGCGAGGCTTCGCGGCTAACGGCCGACTGGCGATGGAGCCTGTTGCTGCAAGTGATGGCCTGGCTGGCAGTTGCCGTTGTCGCCGATGGTGCTCTGGCTGTGGTTGGCCGCGGAGCCTGGCGGCCAACGTCGGCCACGCGGCTAACCGCTTCTGGCGGATTCGACTGAGCGGCATGCTAAGATTCGCGCGTTCAATGAGTAACGGGGTACGGAGGCCTCGGCACGAGGTGTCGTTAGCCGCGGACCTGAATACGCGGTCTACTCCATAACTTGTTAGGCAGACAAGAATGGGGCCGGAGTAATGTTTCGAGCGAGCCAGTACATCGACTTCAATTCCGGAACTGTGAAAATCCAGCCGATGGATCTGTCAAGGGACCGTCCTTCGCCTCGGTCGCCGGACGACATGCTCGACCTCTTTGAATGCCGGGTTGACGTGTGGCAGTTGGGGCCGGCCGTCGAGATTCTGAAGGCGATAGAGGCCCACGCGGCTTTCGGCGCTTCCGTGTGGTCGCACACGGCCTACGCCCTCATGGCTGTCTTGTTCACGTACTTTGAAATGATCGGCAAAACTCTCAATCCCAATTCTCGGCCGAGAGGGACTGCCTCACCGGATTTCAACTACGGATTCTGCGATGTCTACCCCGCCTTCGACATCGCCAGCGGAGACCGGTCAGACAATTCTCTGCCAGACGTTTGCGGGTTCCGTGATCGGGTTCGGAACGGCTTGTACCATCTCGGATACACGAAGGGGAATCTCTTCATCCACAACGAGCCGAGAACGCGCATCCCCGACGACTTCTTCGTCGATCGGAGCGGGCAGCAGCCTCTTTACCTCGTGAATCCGCACCAGATGACGAGAACAATTGTTGCGCATTTTCCAAGCTTCATGAACCGACTGCGAGATCGCGGCGGACAGTTCGAAGATCTTCAGGCTCGATTCAAGCGATTCTTCGAGGAGTTCCACGGTCTTCGGAGTTGAACTGCCTAACCCCGCGATGGAGCCGACGGCGCGCGTATCATCGTGCGAAGATTCAAGGAACGAGCGCGCCGCGGCTCATCGCGAACGTTGGGCCGACAAGACGGAATCCGTGTGACGGGCGTAGAACCAGCATCATGAGCATCGACGAACTTGAAGCGGAGGTCTTGAAGTTGAGGCCTGAGGGCCTGAGGCGCGTGCGCGTGTGGTTGAACGACTCCTCGACAGTCTTGAGGATTTGCCGGACGAGGTAAACGTCCGCGTGTGGGCCGAGGAAGCCGAACGGCGGTCGGCCTCGTGGGATGTAAACCCTGACAACGGTCGCCCAGCGGAGGCTGTCTTCCGAGACGCCAAGTCGCGGCCTGTTTGAATGGAGCTCTCGTTTCACGAGCTGGCCATGCGCAAACACCAGTGCAGGCGTCCTTCGTGGTCGAGAGCTACTATCGCGTTCGCTGGGGCGATGAGGACGAGTTCATCGCGCTGTTTCACAAGAACCACGTGCCATTCCTCAGGCTCCAGCTCGAGAAAGGGGTTCTGCTCGAAGTCCGCCTTGACACGCCACGGGAGCACATGCCGGAGGACGCCCGTTGGGACCTGCGGATGACGCTTGTCTATCGCGACGCCGCAGTGGCGTATCAGGACGACAAGATCACTGAGGCCGATTACTCAGCGATCATCAAGGATGATGCGGCCGAGGAAGTGTTCAACCGAGAAGAGCGGCGTCGCTTCTCGCTGCTTCTGGCCCATTGGGACGTGAACGTAAAGCGCGGGGCGGCGATCACGGTCAGATAGAGGATCGGTCATTTGCCCGTCGTCATCGGCCAGTTCGCGTTGCCGATACGTGTGGCAGCTGACGACACCTCACTATTGCGCTCGTGAGGTCATACGGGCATTTGCGCTCGGTCTCATCGATCGTGTCGCGATCGCCGCTCCGTTTGGGCGTGCTTGAGGGATTGACCACGACGCACTCCTCGCCCTGCGCCGCCAGATACCGATGGATCCCGAACCCGCACGGGCCCGCCTCGTACACGAACCGTCGCCGGCGCGCGGGCGCGCGCAACGCCTTCACCACCTTCGCCAGGGCCTCCAGATCCCCGCGATGCTCCCGTAATGCCGCACCTCGCCGTCTCGCCCTTCCTCGGCGAGGGAAATGTCGATCGATTCCTTGTGGACATCCATCCCGACGAACATGCTACGTTTCCCCATGACCTGCCTCCATTGGTGTGTGGCGCTGCGCGCCGCCCGACGTGGGCGGCGCATCATCCACGGTAACAATGTGAGGCGGGTCACTGTCTTAGAGAGCCATACTGTCTGGGCTTCGAACAACCACTCGATCATGCGAGCGGCCTCGACAACCTGAACAGCGACCATGCCAATGATTCTCATTACTGGCGCCCTTGGCAATGTCGGGAGCGAAGTTGCCACCGCGTGCACTGAACGCGGCCTGAGCGCGCGCGTCGCCGACCGATCGGTGTCGCGCCTCAAGGAACGCTTTCCGCTGCTTGAGTCGGTGCGTTTCGACTTCGAGGACCGGGCGACCTGGCCGGCCGCACTCGCCGGGTGCGACGCGGTATTTCTCCTCCGCCCGCCGCCCATCAGCGATATGGACGCGACACTCAATCCATTCGTCGATGCCGCGTACGCGGCGGGCGTTGCCCACATCGTGTTCTTGTCGGTCCTTGGTGCGGACACCAAGCAATGGGTGCCGCACCGGAAAGTCGAATTGCATCTCAGCAAATCTGGCACCGCATGGACGGTATTGCGCCCGGGCTTTTTCGCGCAAAACCTGCAGGACGCCTATCTTCGCGATATCCGGGAGGACCGGCGGCTCTACGTGCCGGCTGGTCAGGGGCGCGTGGCATTTCTCGACGTACGCGACGCCGCACAAATTGCGGCGCGAATCTTTGAACGCCCTGAACAATTTCGCGGCCATGCGCTGACGCTCACGGGGCCGGAGGCATTGTCATTCAGTGACGTGGCCACAGTGCTTACGTCGGCACTCGGCATGCCCGTTCGCTACACTGCGGCCACCATCATGGGCTATTTCTGGCATCTCGTCTTGCGGCGTCGCATGTCATGGATGCAAGCGCTTGTGCAAACGGTTCTGCACGTCGGGCTGCGGAAAGGCGACGCGGAGCGCGTCGATGCCACAGTACAAGCAATGCTCGGCCGCCCATCGGGAACGTTGGCGTCCTATGTTGCGCGCACCGTCGCAACCTGGCGCACGTAGCCGACTTGCAGACCAGACACCGTGACGCGGGCCCCGCGGCCGACCGCCCTACGCCGTCTTGGACGTCGTGTTCGATAGGAGCCGGGTGGGAGTCTGGCAAGCGCACCCGCCCAGGTACGGCAAGACATGCCTGAGTCGAGGTGGACCCTCTTGCAATCCGGCCGTCCGCCCGCCAGGATCGAACCACTCGTAGACCGCCACGGAGGGAGCAGACGCTTGACGAAGGAGTTCACAGCCACTGAACGGATGGCCTTTGGGATTGTCGCGGCGATCGGAGCTCTCGGATTGAACGGAGTGTTCCTCTATGCACTGCTCGTGAATCCGAGCCTCATCGGCGCGGCGTTTACCAACCCAGTGTCGATCGCATTCGTGTTGGGAGCGTTCGTGATGCTTGGCCTGCTCGCCTATGTTCTCGACAGGTGGGAAGTCTCGCGTCTGACGTGGCTCGGCTTCGTGATTCTCGCGCTGCTCGGCGGCCTCGCGTTCGCGTTCCCAGTCGCGCTGCTTTGGAGGCGCGAGGCGCCGCTAGTTGCTAGTGTGCTGCGGATGACGCTTTAGGACGTCTTCCTGGCCGGGCATCCCGGGGGCCGGCGTTACTCCTCCCTCAAATACACTCGGTATTGTCGGTCGTCGCGCCTGGGCCGCCGGGCGCCGCGCACCGGAAGACGTGTACTAAAGCGTCATCCGCAGCACACTAGTGCCTGGCCGCAGTCGTTGATGATGAATGGGAGGGGTGAGACCCAGGCCGCGCTAGACTAGGTGTTGGCCAATGCTTCGCGCAGCAGGTCCCACGCCCGGCGGATGTGTCGTTCCTCCGTCCGCAAGTTTCCGACGGCCAGCCGAATCACAATCTGCCCATTGAGTGCCGTGTGCGAGAGGAATACCTCGCCGGTCTTGTTCACGCGCTCGATCAGTGAATGATTGAGAGCGTCGAGGTCGCCGTCGGCCAGACCGACCGCGGCGCGAGGTCGCGCGCGGAAGCACACCACCGAGAATGGCACGGGCGCCACGCGTTCGAAGTCCGGATCGGCGTCCACCCATGAGGCGAACACCTGCGCCAGTCGGCAGTGTTCGCGCAGGCGCGCGCGCACACCCTCCGCGCCAAAATATCTGAGGATGGCCCACAACTTGAGCGCCCGGAACCTGCGTCCCAGCTGGATGCCGGTATCCATGAGGTTCTTCACGGCGCCGGCCTCCGGAGTCTTGAGGTACTCGGGCGTCAGTGAAAACGCCTGACGAATCACATCCATTCGTGGCGTGAAGAGTACGCTCAGATCAAATGGCGTGAACAGCCACTTATGGGGGTTCACGACGATGGAGTCGGCCTGGTCGAGCCCGGCGCGCATCCAGGCAAACTCGGGCACCATCGCCATCACGCCGGCATAGGCCGCATCCACGTGCAGCCACACGCCTTCGCGTTTGGCAATTGTCGCGGCGGCCACCACATCATCAACTGACGTGCTCGACGTGGTGCCGATGGTGGCGACGATGGCGATTGGCGTGATGCCGGCGGCGCGGTCTTCGGCCAGAGCCGATTCCAGCGCGTCGATGCGCATGCTGAAGTGGCCGTCCGCAGGGATGCGCCGCAGCGACTCGTGACCGAGGCCGAGTGCGATGACGGCCTTGTCCACCGACGAATGCGCGTGTTCGGACGCGTACACGCGCATGCGAGGCAGATCGCGGCCGGCCAGTCCCTTCGTGCGCACGTCCGGCACGGCCACCTCGCGCGCCGCCGCGAGCGCGTGCAAAGTGGAAATGGATGCCGTGTCGTAGATGACGCCTTCAACCTGGTCGGGCAAGTGCATCAAGCGCGCCAGCCACCGGAGCGTGACTTCTTCGAGTTCCGTGGCCGCGGGTGATGTGCGCCACAGCATCGCCTGCTGGTTGAGCGCCGACGACACCAGGTCCATCAGGACGCCTGGTGCGCTGCCCGTGATCGCGAAGTAGGCGAAGAACCCGGGGTGGTTCCAGTGTGTGGCGGCCGGCAGGATGAGGCGATCGAGGTCGGCGATGACCTGTTCGAATGGTTCGGGCTGTTCCGGCGCGTTGTCGGGCAGCGCCTTCCGGAGGTCGCCGGGCGACACTTGCGACAGGACGGCGTGTGTTTCGATCTGTTCGAAGTAGCCGGCCGCCCATTCCACCAGCGTGTGGGCGTGGCGCCGGAAGTCGTCCGGCGGCATGTCGCCGAACGGCGGAGGTGCCGGCGTCATCCCTTGTGCGTGGCGACGTAGTCGAGGGCGAATGTCTGCAGCGCCTCGCTTGAGAGGCCGATCGCCTTGGCCTCGGTCACGGCCTGCTCTTCGGTCCACTTGTCCACCAGCATGCGTTTGATCAGCCACATGGCGCCCACGCGATTGGCGCTGCCGCAATGGATGAACAGCGGCTGGTTGTCGGTGTTGGCAACGACTCTCAGAAACTCGTCCGCGACCTTCGGATCGGGCGCCGAACCCTTGAATGGCACGTGGATGTACTTCAGGCCGGCGGCTTCGGCTGCCGCACGCGATTCATCGATCATCGCCTCCGCTTCCGACGCCTCGCGGAGGTTGAGCACAGCCTTGTATCCCAGCTTGGCGATGTTCGCCAGCGCCTTCGAATCCGTCGCGCCCGCGCACCCAACGGTGGCATCGACTTTCGTGTAGTTCCGTACGCCCTCGATGGTGTCCTTCGGGACCGCCTGCGATGGCGTCACGGTGGGCGTCTGAGCCTGGCCGGCGACACCGACGGAAAGGAGTGCGGCAACAAGAAGGGCTCGGGGCATTCCCGGATTATAGGCGAGAGGCCGCTCTCATCTCCGAATCGTCACCGTCACCTCTTCGGCCAGCCGAACCGTGAGCGGTGCGCCGGCGGCGATCGACGCCTCGCCGGCTTCTGAGTTCATCACCGTGGCGGCGCCGCCGGCGGCACCGGCCGCGGTCCCGATGGCCGCGCCCTTTTTGCCGCCGAGCAGTCCGCCCAGGATGGCGCCCGCCACCGCGCCCGCGCCGACTTTGGCCGTTGCATCGCCCGACGGAGAGTCGCCCTCGCGGTAGATCGTATCGGTCTTGATCGGCACGCGCATGCCGTCGGCCAGAATCATCCGGTCGAATCGCAGTCCGAGTCGCGGCCGGTTCCTGAACTTTCCGCCGCGTTCCACCAGCGATACGGTGCCTTCCAGCCGCGCGCCGGCTGGAATGGCCGTGCGGCCATCCACCGTCACATCGCGGCTCACGATGGCGGTGACGCGGTCTTCGACGCGAGCGGTTCGGGTGGACACCGACGCGTCCAGGCGGATGCCGATGACGGAGTGTTTCTCGACCGTCAGTTCTTCGAGCTGAATCCTCTGTGGCTCGGGAAGAGATGCGGCGACCCGCACCGGCGCGTCGGGCACGTACCGAGGTGACTCGACTGCGACAGGGGCCGGGGGCGGCGTCGCCGGAGGCTCCACGGGCGGCGCCTGGACGGGCGCTTCGACCGGGACAAACGGAGTGGGCACGCTGCGCGCCGGCTCGTCCAGGATACTGGCGGCGGGCAGGGTTGCGGGCCTGGGAGTCGGCGCCTGCCTCGACGACGATGGCGCCGGGGTTGGTGCGAGAGCCGGTGTGAGGGCGGCCACGGGGGGAGAGGCCGCAGTCGTTGCAGTCGCCACCGGCTCGGCCTGAGCCAGTTGCGGCGCCGCCGGGCGCAGCGTCAGGTAGCTTCCGGCCGCCGCCGCCAGGCACCCTGCGCTCACGAGTCCAAGAAGTTTGGGCGACACGATGCTCTCCACTCCAGCAAGGCCCGTACCGTCTCTTCCTGCCACGCCGTATGGGCCTTTGTCATCATCGTGTCCGGTCGTCCCGGCGGTTGGCAACCTGGGAGGACAGGTCCTGTCCCCGCGGCGAGACAGGGGCGTGGCCAATAATGAGCCCCATGGCTCACGTACGTGTCGCAATCATCGGCTCTGGAATCATCGGCGCGGCCATTGCTGATGCGTTGGCCGCGCGGGGCGCACGTGTGTCCATGTACGACATGCGATCCCCGGGCGCAGGTGCGTCACAGGCGTCGGCGGGCGTGCTCTGTCCGTATACCGAGGCTACGCCCGGCAGCCCGTTGCTCACCCTCGGCGTGCGCAGCCTCGCCATGTGGGAGGGCTGGGTGGAGCGACTTCGCGAGAACTCCGCTGCGCCGTTTTCATACCACCGGTCGGGTACGCTCGAGGTGGCGCTCTGCGCCGATGACGCGGCTCATTTGCAACGGGCGCGAGGCTGGCTGGCCGCCGAAGGGATCGCGCATGAGTGGCTCGAGGGCGCCGCGCTGCGGTCGTTCGAACCCACGGTCAGCGCGTCGGCGACAGCCGGGCTTCTGATCCGCGACCACGGGTATGTGCAGGTGCCGGCGCTCGTCACGGCGCTGATGGCGTCGGCCCGGCAGCGCGGGGCCACGTGTGAGTCACCGGCTGAGATCATTCACGTCGCCCAGAAGCGAGACGTGGTCCAGGTCCGCGTTGCCGATCGGACTGAAGAAGTTGACCACGCGGTGATCGCCGCAGGCAGCTGGTCACGGCGGGTGCGTGTGGCCGACATGCCCGTCTTCCCCGTGCGGCCCATCCGCGGACAACTGCTGCACTTGAAGTGGCCCGACGCCGGCCTGCCGGCGCGATCCGTGTGGGGACCTCGCTGCTACACCGTGCCGTGGCCCGATGGCTCGCTGCTTGTGGGCGCCACGGTCGAAGACGTGGGCTTCGATGAGCGATCAACCGCAGCGGGTGTGCGTGACCTGCTGGATGCTGTCGGCGAGCTGCTGCCTGGCGCGTGGCAGGCGTCGCTCGCGCAAGTCCGCGTCGGCTTACGTCCGGCCACAGCGGACCATCTGCCGCTGCTCGGTCCGCTTGCCAGCCATCCCCGCATCACGCTCGCGACGGGGCACTATCGCAATGGCGTTCTGCTGGCGCCGTACACGGCTGATGTCGTGACGCGGCAGATCGTGGACAACGATCACGACCCGATGTTGGAACTGACGCGGCCCGAAAGAACGTTCGGAGGTCCCGGACTTCAGCCCGGGACACCTGCTACTCCGCCACATACCGCCACGGCGCCGTCGGGCTCGCGCGCCGCCAGATCGTGACGAACGGGACGGGCCGCTGCGCCGGCGCGGTGCCCGCCTGGGCGTTCGGCCTGATGTAGCCGAAGGTGATTCCGAGGTCGCCGCTCGACGCAACGATCGCTGAAGCGGCCGACCAGTTGACTGGGCTGCTGGTCGCAGGCGATGACCACGTCCCCTGGCAGGGGCGCCAGCTCCCTGAGGAAGCCGTCAGGCTCACCGGCGAGTGCGAGCCTGTGGCCCGGCTTGAGGCCTATCTTCTGGACGAGGGCCTTGCTGCTGTATCCCGCCATGCCAACGGCAGTGAGGCCACGGAAAAAGACGTCGGGTGTCTTTTCGGAGAAAAGACACCCGACGTCTTTTTCGGCACCCGGCTGGGGACAGGCCCTGCGGTAATATTTCCCCATGAGCCAGACACGATTTTTCGGAACCCTTGCCCTCGGCCTGTGCGCGGCGGTTGGCGTCATTGCGTACGCACAGCAAGCCGGTGTGGACACCCGCCCGGCCAACGCTCCCGACCAGAAGCCGGCCTTCGCCGGGCAGACGGATGCACCCGAGCGCCTGACCAACGTCGCCTTCGACGTGGTGACCGTCGCGCAAGGTCTTGAGACGCCGTGGGGCCTCGCGTTCCTTCCGGGCGGCAAGATGCTGGTGACTGAGAAACCGGGGCGCCTTCGGGTGGTTGCAGCCGATGGCACGTTGTCGGCGCCAGTCGCGGGCCTGCCACCGATCGCAACGCGGGGACAGGGCGGCCTGCTCGACGTGGCGCTCGACCCGGCGTTTGCCACCAACCAGCTGATTTACTGGAGCTTCGCCGAGGCGCGGGAAGACACCACGAACCACACAGCCGTCGCGCGTGGGACGTTCGTCGATGGTGCGGAGCCGAGGGTGGAACACGCGCAGGTCATCTACAGACAGGCGCCGTCCATGCGGTCGAACGGCCACTTCGGCAGCCGCCTCGCGTTCGGCCGCGACGGCACGTTGTTCGTGACGCAGGGCGACCGCCAGATTGAAGCGGGTCGCCTGCTCGTGCAGCAGATGGACACGCTGCAGGGCAAAATCGTGCGCATCAATTCCGACGGCTCGATTCCCAAAGACAATCCGTTTGTCGGCAAGGAAGGCGTCCGGCCGGAAATCTGGTCCCTTGGCCATCGCAACGTGCAGGCCGCCGCCATCAATCCGACGACCGGCGAACTCTGGGAAGTGGAGCACGGGACGCGCGGCGGGGATGAACTCAACATTGCGCGCAAGGGCAAGAACTACGGCTGGCCTGTGGTGGCCTACGGCATCGAGTACCAAGGCAAGCCGATTACCGGCGGCATCACGGCTCAGGACGGCATGGAGCAGCCGGCGTACTACTGGGATCCCGTCATCGCGCCCAGCGGCATGATGTTCTACACCGGCAACCTCTTCCCGGCATGGAAAGGCAGCTTGTTCATCGGAGGCCTCCTGACGACCAATCTCGTGCGCCTCGATCTCAAGGGCGACCGCGTCGTGAGCGAAGAGCGCCTGCTCAAGGACCTCCAGCCCAAGGCCGAACGGATCCGTGACGTGCGGCAGGGCCCCGAAGGCGCCATCTACGTGCTGACGGACAATGCGCAGGGCCGAATCCTCAAGCTGGTTCCGAAGAAGTAGCGCGCCATGCAGAGCCTGAACTCGACTGAACTTCGTGCGGCGCTGGCGGGGCTCCCGGGTTGGGTGGCTGACGCGCCAGCGATCTGCCGCACCTTCACTTGCCCGTCATTCCGCGACGCCATGGCGTTTGCTGAACGCGTGGCGACCTACGCCGAATCGGTAGACCACCATCCCGATTTGCTCATCAGTTATCGGAAGGTCACCGTGACCTGGTCCACGCACACCGCCGGCGGCGTGACCGACAAGGACCTCGTCGCGGCCCGGGCCACGGACGCAGCGTTTCCTGCCCCGTAACAGGCGGTGCGTGGCCCAAGCATGAAGCTGAAGTCCTCCTACTCCGCACGCGAGGTTGCCGCCCAGACGGGGCTGACCGGCAGGCAGTTGCAGTGGTGGGACGAAGCCCGCGTGTTTCAGCCATCCATCGCACCCCGCAAGACCGACCAGGGCGGTTTCACCGAACGCCGGTACTCACCCGTCGATGTCCTCGAACTGTTCGCCCTGGCCGAATTGCGTCGGCGGGGGTTTGACAATGCCATGCTCAAACAGATGATGGAAGCGCTCCGCGACTACTTCCGCCGCCGCCTCTCCGAGACGCTGGACGATGCGGGGGATTTGCGGTTGCTGACGAACGGGTCAGGTTTGTTCCTTGAGACGAGACAGGGGCACGTGTTCGACCTGCTCGTGGACCCGACTCAGGCGCTGCTCGGGGCCGAAGTCTTGAAGCTGAAGCCAGTGAAGGGGAAGGCCATCAGGAAGATGCCGCCTCGTCACTGAGGAAGTGAGGAAGTGGGGAGCTTTCCGGAACTTCCCACCTTCCCCAGTTACTATCTCCTATGCCTCGTACAGTCCGCCTGCTCGTTGTCTCCCTCCTCTTCGCATCCGCATCACTGTCCGCCCAATCGGGAATTCCCACCCCCGAGTCGGTGATCGGATTCAAGCCGGGGGCTGATTTCAAGCTGGCCACCTACGACGACACCATCAGGTACTTCAAGGCGCTGGATGCCGCGAGTGCGAAGATGACGCTCGTGCCGATGGGGACATCCACGCAGGGCCGGACGTATTACGTGGCCCTGATTTCGACCGAACGCAACCTGGCGCGTGTGGATCGGTACCGCGAGATCGCGCGGCGCCTGGCGTCGCCTGAAGGCCTCACCGAAGGCCAGGCTCGGGCCCTGGCGCGCGAAGGCAAAGCCATCGTCCACATCGACGGTGGGTTGCACTCGACCGAAGTGGCCGGACCGCAGCACACCCTGCAACTGGCGTACGACCTGCTGACCGCGCACCCGAATGAGCCGGGCCGGGACGAGCAGGTCCGGCGCATCCTCGACAACGTTGTGTTGATGCTGTGGCCCACCATCAATCCGGATGGCCATCAGATGGTGGCCGAGCACTACATGAACAACGTCAGCACACCTGGCGCGAACACGACGCTGCCTGGGCTGTACCAGGAGTACGTGGGCCACGACAACAATCGGGACGCGTACATGCTCAACATGATCGAGTCGCGCGTCATGGAGCAGGCGTGGCGGCAGTGGGAGCCACAGATTGTCTACGTGCATCATCAGACGGCGCCATTTCCCACGCGCATCTGGTTGCCGCCGTTCGCCGAGCCGATTGCGCTGCACGCGCCGTTCCTGATGTCGCGTACGGTGAACACGATTGGCATGGCGATCGCGCAGGGGCTCGAAGAGCGTGGCCAGGTGGGCGCCACGCACATGGGCACCGGCTTCGACGCGTGGTATGCGGGATATATCGATTACGCCCCGATGTTCAAGAACATCGCGGCGTTCTGGACGGAAACCGCACTGGCGAACATGGCCGCGCCGCGCGACTACACGATCAAGGACATTCCGCAGGCGTACCAGGATCTGCGGCCGCAGAGTCTGTATCCGAGCCCGTGGGCGGGTGGGCACTTCGGGCTGGGCGACTCGGTAGCGTACATGCACACGGCGTCGATGTCGGTGCTCGACTACGCGGCGAAATACAAAGACAACGTCCTGATGAACCGGTGGCGATCGGGGATGGCGCAGATTACCCAGCATCGCGCAAGCGGCCCGTCCGCGTATGTGGTGCCGAAGTCGCAACGCGATCCGGTGGCTGCAGTAGAGATGCTGAAGCGCCTGGCGTTTGGTGGCGTGCGGGTGTCGGAGTTGACCGCAGACTTCACGGTGAACGGTACAACCTACGCGGCTGGTAGCTGGGTGGTGCCAACGGACCAGGAGTTCATTGCGCTCGCCCGCGAAGTGCTCGACGTGCAGAAGTACCCGGATCTGCGTGAATCGCCCGGCGGTGCGCCCGAACAGCCGTACGACGCCGCTGGGTGGACGCTGCCGCTCTCGATGGGCGTCGAGATGCAGACGGTCGGGAAACTGGAAGACGCGCAGCGAGCGGAGTTGAAGAAGGCGCTGAGGCCTCTGGGCCAGGTGGCAGCGCCCACGGCGCGAACATCGCGGTACGACTCCATAGGCGGGGCCGACCCTGCGCCGTATGACAGCGCGCCCGGTCTTGGGTTTGAAACCTATCCGCTGGCCGCGGCCATCGTGCCGCCTGCCGGCCTCATCTCGGGCACCGGGTCGTCGCTCGCGATCGATCCTGCGCAGAACAACGCGTTTCGTGCGGCGAACCAGGCGTGGAAGAGCGGGGCCACAGTCGGCTGGGCGCCGGGCGCAACAGGCGCGTCAGGCCGCTATGTCATCTCGGGTCTCAGCGCTGACGCGCAGGACGCGATGGTCCGTTCGCTGGCGTTGCGTGCGGAACGTGTCGCTGCGCCAGCCACGACCCTCCGCCAGCCGCGCATCGCGATGTTCAACCCCGGCGCAAGCATGGACGAGGGATGGACGCGCTGGGTGCTCGAGCGCTTCGAGTTTCCGTTCACGAAACTCTCTGCCGACGACATCGCCGCTGGGAATCTCGTCTCGCGCTTCGATGCGATTGTCGTGACCGACGAGCCGCGCGGTGTGCTGGTCGGCGGAGGCCGCGGGGGGAGGGGCCCTGGCGGAGCTGCCGGAACTGCCGGAACTGGACGGGCAGCCGGCGCCGGAGCGACGGGCGCACCCGCGTTGCCGGAGGGCGATGCGAATCGTGTCAAGGCGATCGATGCGTTCGTGCGCGCGGGCGGCACGCTCGTGTGCCTGAACCGAAGCTCGGCGTTTGCCATCGACCAGCTGAATCTTCCGGTACGCAACACGCTTGCCGGGCTTGGCCGGCAGGAGTTCTTCGTGGGCGGCTCGCTGCTCAACCTTGAAGTCGATCCGTCACAACCGGTCATGGCCGGCCTTCAGAAGACCACGGCCGTGTTCTTCAACTCGAGCCCGGCGTTTGAAACGCTCGTCGGTTTCAAGGGCACGGTCCTCGCACGCTACGCCGACACCGGATCGCCGCTTGCGTCCGGATACCTCCTGGGCGAACAGCACCTGCAGGGCAAAGCTGCCGCGCTTGAAGTGCAACACGGCGAGGGGCGCGTCATCCTGTTCGGATTCCGGCCGCAGTGGCGCGGTCAGACCTTTGGCACGTTCAAGGTCATCTTCAACTCGCTCATGGGCGCGAAATAACCGGCGCGCGGCCTTGCGCGCCAGATCAATCGATTGGGAAAATGCTGCCGACGTCGTCGGCCGGACGCGGGATGACGTGCACACCGACGAGGTCCCCGACCTTGCGGGCCGCCGCGGCGCCGGCGTCGGTCGCGGCTTTCACCGAAGCCACATCCCCACGCACAATGGCAGTCACCAGGCCGGCGTCCACCTTCTGCCAGCCGACGAACGTGACGTTCGCGGTTTTCAGCATGGCGTCGGTGGCCTCCACCATCCCGACATAGCCGCGCGTTTCGACCATTCCCAGAGCGTCGCCGGATGGGGCCGATTTGGCAGTCATCAGGTCAGGACTTTACCACGGGTTACTCACTGGAGAGCGGCCAGGTCGTCCAGTGAAAGCCGGCCCGTGTAGATGGCCATGCCAAGAGCGGCATGGATCTGCATGGCCCGCAGCGCCTGCACATCAGCCAGCGTCGATATCCCGCCGGCGGCCGTGATCTCATGGCTGGTGGCCCCGCGCAACCGGCGAAACCACTCGAGGTCGGTGCCCTGCAACATGCCTTCCTTGTCCACATAGGTGCACAGGAAGCCCGAACAATACGGCTCCAACTGCGCCACCACCGCCTCGGCCGTCAGGGTCGTGGTTTCTGTCCACCCCTTCACCACGATGTGGCCGTTGCGGGAATCGAGCGCGATCACCACTCGACCAGGAGTGACTGCGGCCGCGATGTTGTCGAGGAGCGCGGTGTTGATCCCGTCGTGGGTGAACGCCGAGGTGCCGACAATGACGCGATGTGCGCCCTGATCGATGAGCCTGCTCGCGCGTGTGGCGGTCCGTACGCCGCCGCCTATGCGGCAGACGGCCTTCTCGGCAATCGACTCGACGAGCTGGGCGTTTTCGCCAACGCCCATGGCGGCATCCAGGTCGATCACCTGGATCTGCGGAAACGCGACGAAGCGGCGCAGCATCTCCTCAGGCGAGTCTGCCTCCAGCGCCTTCGTTCGGCCCTGGACGAGCTGGACGACCTTGCCGCCCATGAGGTCGATGCAGGGAAAGATCATGCGGGGCGCACCTCGATGCCGCTCTTGCGAAGGAAAGCCTTCAGGTGTGCCACGGTATGCGTGCCATCGTGAAAGATCGACGCGGCCAGAGCTGCCGCCGCGCCGGTGTCCTCAAACACGCGGGCGAAATCCTCCGGGCGTCCGGCACCGCCAGATGCGATGACGGGAATAGACGTCGCGTCGACCACGGCGCGCGTCAGCTCCAGGTCAAACCCCGTCTGAACGCCGTCGGTGTCCATCGACGTCAGTAGAATCTCACCCGCCCCGTGGGCCTCACCCTGCCGGGCCCAGGCGATCACATCGAGTCCCGCATCACGACGACCGCCGTGCGTGAACACGTTCCAGCCGGCGTCTGGCCTGCGCCGGGCGTCGATCGCAAGTACCACCGCCTGCGAGCCAAATGCCGAGGACAACTCGCGAATCAGCTCAGGCCTCGCGATTGCCGCGGTGTTGACGCTGACCTTGTCGGCTCCCGCATGCAACAGCCCCCGTGCGTCGTCCACACGTCGAACGCCGCCGCCCACGGTCAATGGAATCGACACGTCGCGCGCGGTGCGAGCCACCACGTCGACGAGTGTCTGCCGGTCGTCGCTTGAGGCGGTGATATCGAGGAACACGAGTTCATCGATGCCCTGATCGCTGTAGCGCGCGGCCAGCTCCACAGGGTCGCCCGCATCCCGCAGGTTCACGAAGTTGACGCCCTTGACCACCCGGCCGCGGGTCACGTCCAGGCACGCGATGATGCGTTTGGTCAGCATGGCTCAAGCTCCACGAAGTTCTGAAGCACCCGGAGGCCCGCCGCGCCGCTTTTCTCGGGATGAAACTGAACGCCGAAGGCATTCCGGTGCTCGACTACGGCCGAGAACGGCACCCCATAGGTACAGGTGCCCACCGTATCCGGCCCCACCGGCGCGTAGTAGCTATTGGCAAAGTAGAAGTACGGGGAGGCTTCGACGCCCTCGAACAGTCGAGAATGCTGTGTGATCTCGACGCTGTTCCAGCCCATATGGGGCACACGCAGGCCGGCGTCGAAGCGGCTGATCCGGCCGGCCAGCAGACTGAGACCGCTTTCGTCGGGCGCTTCGTCGCTGCCCTCATACAGCGCCTGCATGCCCAGGCAGATTCCAAGGAAGGGCACTCCAGCGGCGATGCGATCCAGAAGCGCGTCTCGCAGGCGGAGTTCATCCAGGGCCTTGGCGATCTGTCCGAAGTGTCCAACGCCTGGCAGGATCAGCTTCACTGCAGACCGCACAGTCTCGGCATCACGAACCACCCGAACAGGTGCGTTGATTCGGGCAAGGGCATTCTCGACCGATCGCAGATTTCCCGCTCCGTAGTCGATCACCGTGATCACAACAGCCCCTTGGTGGAGGGCAGTTCGTTCTTCAGGCGCGCGTCCCTAGCGCACGCGGCGCGCATCGCACGCGCAAAGCACTTGAACACCGCTTCAACCTTGTGGTGGTTCGACCGGCCGTACAGCACCTTCGTGTGGAGGTTCGCGCCTGCGTGATGCACAAAGCCGTCGAAGAAGTCCTGCAGCAGTTCCGACTGCAGGTCGCCGACAAGACGCACGCGGACCAGGTCCCGGTACACCAGAGCCGGCCTTCCACTCAGGTCCACCGCCACCACTGCCAGTGTCTCGTCCATTGGCATGACGAAGTAGCCCGCGCGGTTGATGCCGCGCTTGTCGCCCAGCGCCTTCGCAAAGAGCTGTCCCAGGACGATGCCAACATCCTCCACGGTGTGGTGCTGATCGACGTCGAGGTCTCCTTCCGCCCGGAGAGTCAGATCAAACCCGCCGTGTTTGGCGAACAACTCCAGCATGTGGTCGAAGAACCGGATGCCGGTGGAGACGTCGTACTTCCCACGGCCTTCGATCCGCAGCGACCCTCGAATCCGCGTTTCCTTCGTGACGCGCTCAATGTCCGCACTTCGCTTTGGGCTGACTCGTCTCATAACGCACTCTCGATTTCGTTGATGTTCTCGATGATGGCCATCGCGTTGGCAGCCGTGAACAGGGCCATCAACTCATCACGACGCGAATCGCCTGCGGCTGCGATCCCGATGAACGGCACGCCGGCACCCGCTGCGCTTCGCGCGTCGTCAACCGTGTCGCCCACGTAGACGATGCGACGGCCGGGGAGGCGTGTGGCAATGGTCTGAAGGCCCTGAGGCGAAGGCTTGGGCTGCGTCACGTGATCGGCGCAGATCATGGGATCGAAGACCAGGGACGGAGCGAAGCGGCGCAGCGAGATGTCCGCCTCGTATTGGAGGCGGCCTGTAAAGATTCCCAATTGGTAGCGCCGTCCGAGTCGCTCGATCAAGCCCGGCTGTGGAAACCACTGCTCTCGCAGGATGAGGCCGTTGCCGTTGGCGCCGCCGTCGGTGCCAAAGAAGAACTCGTTGAATGTCGTGACAATCACATCGTGCGGCACGTCCACGCCGAGATCAGAGGCAATCTTTTGTGACAGATCCCAATCGTTGTTCCAGCCGCCCTGGTTCTTGTATTCCTGGATCCGGTCGCGTGAGACGCGTTGTCCTGTGAAATGCAGGACGCATTGCACCACGGATTCCCTGTAGCTCTCGGACACTTCCACGAGCACACCGTCCATGTCGAAGATCAGCAGGTCTTTCACCACAGCTCCTTCATGTCGTTGAGAAATCGCGCGGCCTGCTCGGGAGTGCCGCAGGTCACGCGAAGGCAGCCGGGCAGCTCGTAGCTGCGGTCGCGCACCAGGACGCCGCGGCGCCGCAGTTCATCGCGAATCGCAATCGCCCGATCGCCGGCCTGGAAGAGGACGAAATTGGCCTGACTCGGGAAGACGGAGATGCCCAGTTGGGTCAGTCCCGCAGCGATCTGCGTCCTCGCGGTGATGACATGGTTGACATAGCTGGTCACGTACTCCTGATCCTGGACCGCTGCACGGGCGGCCAGCGCTGCAAGCGCATTGACCGAGTAGGGCGACCGCGCTTTGCGGAGATGGGCCATGTTGTTGTCCCTTGAGAAGAGGCAACCGGCGCGCATCGCCGCCATCCCGTAGGCCTTTGAGAACGTTCGGCAGACGAACAAGTTCGGATACTCGTGCAGAAGCGGCAATGACGTGATATCGCAGAACTCGAAGTACGCCTCGTCGATGAGAACCGCTGCCTGTGGCGCGCGGTCGAGTAGTGCGCGAATGACGTCGAGCGAGGTCGCCCCTCCTGTTGGGTTATTTGGATTCGCCAGCAAGATAGCTTTGGTGGCGGGTGTGACTGCCGCGAGGAGCTCTTCGACCGGGAACTCAAGGCCGGGGCGGCGGTAGTCGATCTCTCGAATCGTCGCACCGGCGAGTTCGCCGTAGAAGCGATACATGGCGTAGCAAGGCTTCAGCAATAACACTTCATCGCCGGCATCCACGAACGTGTTGATCAGCACCTGAATGGCTTCGTCAGTGCCATTGGTGAGCAGCATCTCCGCCTCAGCTACGCCGAAGAACGCGGCCAGGTCGCGCCGGGCCGATTCGTACTCCGGGTAGACCGTCAGGGCTTCAGCGCTGGCGTAGTCGCGGAGCGCCGCGATGACGGCCGGCGAGCACCCGACGGTGTTCTCGTTGAAGTCCAGGCGCAGCTTGTGTTCGCGCCCGCCGGTCGGCGGGTGATAGGGCGCCATGCGGAGCACGGCCTGCCGCGGCGACAGATCAGGCATGGCCGGCCTCTCCCCGCATTTCGACCGAGCGCGCATGCGCTTCCAATCCTTCTGCCCTCGCGAGCGTCGTGATCGCAGGAGTCAGTTGCGTCAACGCCGCCGGTGTCAGTTCCTGCACTGAGATCACCTTCACGAAATCCGCGGCCGACAATCCGCCACGCAGGCGAGCGGCTCCTGAGGTGGGTAACACGTGATTCGGGCCCGACGCGTAGTCGCCGGCCGCCTCGGGGCTGTTGGGGCCGAGGAAGACACTGCCCGCATTCTCGATGCGATCAAGCAGGCCCGGTTCATGCAGGGCCAGGTGTTCAGGGGCCAGGCGGTTGCTGAACTCCAGCGCCTGTTCAATGTCGTCGCAGAGTACGACAGCGCTGAAGCGATCAATGGCCTCCCGCGCCACGGCGCCCGTTGGCAGTGTCGCGATCTGCCTCTCGATTTCTCCAGCCACGGCGGTCGCCAGTGGGTGTGAGGTCGTGAGCAGAATCGCGGACGCGTCCGTATCGTGCTCGGCCTGCGCCAGCATGTCGGCGGCGATCCAGCGGGGGTTGCCATCGCGCGCGATGATGACAATTTCGGTGGGCCCCGCCACGAAGTCGATGCCTACATCGCCCGCCACCAGCTTCTTCGCGGCCGCCACGTAGATGTTGCCAGGGCCGACGATTCTCGCGACCCCTGGGATGGACTCCGTGCCGTAGGCAAACGCCGCGATTGCCTGCGCGCCGCCGATCCGGAACACATCCGTCACCCCAAAACGGTGGGCGATTCCGAGCGTCTCAACACTCGGACGAGGCGAGGCAATGCCGATTCGACGCACCCCCGCCACCTGCGCCGGCACCATCGTCATCAGCAACGTCGAGGGCAGGGGGTAACGGCCGGCGGGGATGTAGGCCCCCATTGATTCAATGGGCCTCACGATCTGTCCGAGGCGTCGCCCATCTGGATACTCGACCATGCTGTTGTGTGGCAACTGCGTCCGCGCGTACTCGGCGATGTTGGCGGTGGCGGTGTCGACAGCCGCCCAGAACGATGCAGGGAGCTGTGCGGCAGCCGCCGCGCACTCGGCCGGGCTGACCACGAAGCTGTCCCCGGTGAAGCTGTCGAACTTGCGGGCATAGTCGAACAGGGCAGCGTCGCCTCTGGTTCGAACGTCCCGCAGGATCGGTGCAACGACCTGCTCGGCTTCCGCCAGCTGAGCGCTTCTGCGGGCCAGCAGCGGCTGGGCCTCCTGGAAAGAGAGGATGCGAATCACGGCTACATCACAATCTTGTTGAGCGGGTACTCGACGATGCCCTGCGCCCCGGCCTTTTTGAGCGCGGGAATGATCGTGCGTACGGTTGACTCATCGAGGATCGTGTTTACGGCCAGCCACCCGTCTTCCGACAGTTGCGACACGGTCGGCCGCTTGAGGGCGGGCAGCACCTGCAGCACTGATTTCAGGTTCGAGGCCTCCACGTTGAGCATCAAGCCGACTTTGCCCAATGCGTTGATGGCGCCTTCAAGCAGCATCTGCAGATCCTCAAGTTTCCGGCGCTTCGCCTCGTCCTTCCACGCGGCATGGTTCGCGATGAGTTGGGTATTGGACTCGAGGAGCGTTTCAACGATGCGTAAGTTATTGGCGCGCAGTGACGAGCCCGTCTCCGTGACTTCGACGATGGCGTCGGCCAGCACCGGCGGTTTGACCTCGGTGGCGCCCCACGAAAACTCGACTTTGGCGCGAACGTCGTGCGTCTCAAGGAGTCGGCGGGTGAAGCCGACCAGTTCCGTGGCAATGACCTTGCCCTCGAGGTCCGCGATCGACCGAATCGGTGAAGACTCCGGCACCGCAAGTACCCAGCGGACTTTGCCGAAGCTCTGCTTGGAATAGACCAGATCCGCGACCGTGTGTACGTCCGCGCCGGTCTCCATGACCCAGTCGAGCCCGGTGAGGCCCGCATCCAGCACGCCGTCCTCGACATAACGCGCCATCTCCTGAGCGCGGATGAGCATGCACTCAATCTCCGGGTCGTCGATTGTCGGAAAGTACGAGCGGCTGCTCACCGTGATGTTGAAGCCCGCACGACGGAACAGATCCACCGTGGCGTTCTCGAGGCTGCCCTTCGGAATGCCCAGTTTGAGTGTCACCATCTCACAGGCCCCCGTAGACGACCGAGGGGTCATAGGTGCGCGACTCGGTCTCACGCCATTCCCCTTCAGCGAGTTGGCGGAAGAAGCAGCTCGCGTAGCCTTCATGGCACACGCCAGGGCCCATGGCTTCAACCTGGAGCAGTACCGTGTCGTGGTCGCAGTCAGTGGCGATGGTCTTGATCGCCAGGCGATGTCCGGACGTTTCGCCCTTCGTCCAGATCGTGTTCCTGGACCGTGAGTAGAATGTGGCAAAGCCCGTTGCGACCGAGGTGAGGAAAGCCTCTTCGTTCATGAAGGCCACCATGAGGACACGGCCGGTTGCGTGATCCTGAACCACTGCGGGGAGCAGGCCGTCGAGTTTTGTGAAGTCGAGAGTCATACGGTTACCAGTCCTGGAAAATGAGCACCACAAAACAAAAAAGCCCGCCTGGCGAGGTGCCGGGCGGGCAGAACATGAGTGGTCTGGTGCTTCTATCTGAAGAAAGCGGCCCGGCGCGGCACAGGATGGCCGTGATGGTGATGGCGATGGTGCTGGGACCGCGAGAACATGGGAGTCATCCTACCAGTTGCGTCCGCGCGCTGCAACAGTGAGTGGTACAAGGGCGCCCGCATCGTTGGACATCCATAGCCGATCGGTCAGGTTCGTGACGGTGCACGCGTGGTTGGGAAGGACGCGTACGCGGTCGCCCGGCCGGAGCGGCGACGATGGGGGGACGCGGCAAATCGCGTGTTCTTCAGACACGCGCTCGATGACAATCGACGAGTCGGGTTGGTTCTCGTTCGAAGACAGAAACACCGCGCCGTAGCCAGGAAGGTCGGCGAATCCGCGTGCCCCGTCTGACGTCAGGGTCTTGCTGCCGCAGTCGAGGATGGCGCGGTCTGGCGCCGGCCGGCTCACGACGGTGGCCACGACAAAAAGCGCGCAGTTCTCGTACGTGGCCGAGCCCAGGCCGACCTGCGTCCGATCCAGGAACACGTAGTTGCCGGGCCGCATCTCGGTAATGCCACGCTGGGTGGGCACAAGGGAGGCCGACGGCGTGGCGCCCACGCTGATCTCGTCAACGGCCACACCGCTGTCACGAAGGCCCTTTGCGAGGCCCGTCATGATCTTGGTTTCCTGGGCGACGATGGCCGCGAGGGCGAACGGCGAATCGGCCGAATAGGTATGTCCCGCGTGGCTCAGCAGGCCGCGGAAGGACAAGCCAGGCAGCCGCGCGATGCGGGTCATCGTGTTCACCAGGTCGGGTGCCTCGGGATTCACTCCACACCGGTGGGTGCCCACGTCCACCTTCACCAGGATGTCCAGCACCTTCCCGGCGCGCGTCATCGCGCCGGACCAGTCGGCGGCCACGTCCGGGTCATCGACGATGATCGAGAGTCGTACCCGTTCCATCAGCGCCAGCACGCGATCGGCATTTGACGGACTGACCGGGTACGGAATCCGGATATCCGGGATGCCTGCATCTGCGAAAACGGCGGCTTCCGAGAGCTTCGCGCAACAGATGCCCACGGCGCCGGCGTCGAGTTGCATGCGGGCGATCACCGGACTCTTGTGGGTCTTGGCATGCGGCCGCAGCCGGACCTTGGCGTGGTTGGCCAGTGTTTGCATCCGGGCGATGTTCGCGGCCAGGCGACTCGACGAGAGGACTGGATAGGGCGTTCGTGGGGATAGGGGCATCAGACAGTATCGTAGGTTGGAAACGACCTCATGGGTCGTTTTCAATCTAGAATCTGGAACGGGGGATTTACGTCAAATGACTGAGTTCGCACGACGAGTAATTGCTGGTGGAGCCGCGGTCGCGATGGTGGCGGGCGCCGTGTTGGCCGCACAGGTGGCGACGACACAAAAGCCGTTCGAGCCAAAGGTCGGCCAGGCCGGCAAGGACGTGGTCTGGGTCCCGACGCCGCAGGCCACCGTGGACGCGATGCTCGACATGGCGACGCTGACCAAGAATGACTTTCTCGTTGACCTTGGCTCCGGCGACGGCATCACCGTCATTACGGCAGCCCGGCGCGGTGCCAGGGCGATGGGCGTCGAATTCAATCCCGATATGGTGGCGCTCGCCCAGAAGCGCGCAGCGGAGGCGGGAATGTCCGCCCGCGCGACATTCGTCCAGGGCGATTTCTTCAAGACCGATTTCTCGCAGGCCAATGTGCTGACGATGTTTCTGCTGCCCAGCCTCAACGAACAGCTGCGGCCGACCATCCTGAACATGAAACCCGGCACGCGCGTCGTCACCAATACCTTTCGCATGGGCTCGGGCGAGGATGAGTGGCTGCCGGAGGACGAGAAGCGCGTGGACCCGTGCGAAACCAGCTGGTGCACCGCGATCCTTTACGTCGTTCCCGCCAAAGTGAACGGCGCCTGGAAGATGGGCGCGTCCACTCTGACCCTCACCCAGAAGTTCCAGATGCTGAGTGGAACCATGGGCACGGCCGCGATCACCGAAGGCAAAATGCTGGGCTACGACATTACGTTCACTGTCGCCGACACGAAGTACTCCGGCCGCGTGAGCGAAGACGGCCGGACGATTCAGGGGACGAACTGGAGTGCTTCGCGCTGAGAGCTCACGCCGCTACCTGATCAATCCCAGCGTCCTGGTCGCCGAGTAGCCCGGGAAGACCGAGCTGATATCCCGGGCTCCCAGATGCGACGTGAGCACTTCGGCGAAGACGTCGCGGAAGTCGGTGGTGATGGCCAAATCGCGTCCCTCGTAGCGCTGTTCGCGTTCAAGGCCTGGCCACTTGCCGTAGACCTTTCCGCCCTTCACGTCGCCGCCCAGCAGCAGCATCGCATTGCCGTGACCGTGGTCGGTGCCGCGCGCGCCGTTCTCCGAGACCGTCCGCCCGAACTCCGACATCGTCAACACCATCACGTCGGCCATGCCATCGCCAAGGTCCTGCGCAAAGGCGGCGATGCCGCTGGCGAAGTCGTCGAGGCGGTTGGCGATCTGCGGCCCCTCGTTCGCGTGGTGGTCCCAGTTGCCTGACTCGGCGAACGCCACTTCAAGGCCCATGTTGGCCTTGATGAGCTGCGCGATTTGCTTGAGCGCCTGGCCGTAGCCACTGTTTGGATACACGGCGCCGTTCTGAGGTGTGTACTTCGCCAGGTCCACGGCTTCCAACTGTCTGATCGCGTCGAAGGCCTCTTTGCTGGTCGGCTTGAGGAGCGAATCAGCCGCGGCTGCGTACTGGGCTTCGAACGACGACTGCATCATGTCGCCACGGTCTCCTGCGCGCAGACCGAACCGGCCGAGTTGGTCGATGGCCAGCGCCGGTGCGGTGCCTTGCAGCGCGCGCGGCAACTGCTGGGTCAGCGACACCGCGCGGAACGCGCTCGCCTCTTCGTGCTCTCGCGCGTGCAGGTACCGGTTGAGCCAGCCATCGCGCGTGCTCTTGCGTCCCGGCGTGCCGCTTTCCATGTAGTCCTGCGCGTCAAAGTGCGACCGCGTCGGATCGTTCGAGCCAGTGGCGTTGACGATCGCCAGTTCGCCGCGTTTGAAGTACGGCTGGAGCGCCGCCATGCGCGGATGCAGTCCGAAGAACCCGTCCAGGTCCACCGCGCCCCCGGGAGTGCCAGGCTTCGCAATCGCGATCGACGGCCGTGCCTGGTAATAGGCCTTCTCCCCGAAGGGGACGACCATGTTGAGCCCGTCCACCGCGCCTCGCTGGAAGACCGTGACCAGCACTTTGCGCTTCGTCTGTGCGGCCTGCGCGGCTCTGGTGAAAAACGCCGGCGCAAATCCAAGGCTGACCAGAGCGAGACTGCCGTTCTTGAGGAAGATTCTTCGGTTCATCATGGGGTTACCTCTTTTGAAACTCGGGTGATCCCAGGGTCAACGCGATCAGTTGTTGGGGTGACTCGGCTTTGGCCAGCGTGTCGCGCGTGATCTGTGACGCGTGGCCCAGAAGCAGTGACTGGACGAGCGCATTCCGGCTGGTCTCAGATGTATTGGGCGCCAGTTCGCGCACGTTGACGCGCACGCCGCGAAGCTGACCATTCGACAACTGCACCGCGAAGTTCAGGCGATTGAGCAGCGCGCCGGTGTTGACCCAGTCCTCGGCCGTGTCGCCCCAACCGGTGGGCGGCTGCGCGCCATACAGCGGCATCCCCAGGGAACGCAGGGCGCCGACCAGGGGCTGCGGGTTGTTCAGGTCCGCGCCAGACGCACGCACGGCCGACGCGACGAACTCCAACGGCGTCTTCACCTTGGCCAGACGGGCTTCAGCCGAAAAGAACTCGGACGACGTGATGATGGCGCGGGTCACTTCCCGTAGGTCACCCTTGGTATCCAGGAAGACCTTAGCCGCGCGGTCGACAAGCGACGCCGGCGGCTCGTCGGCCACGAACCGGCGCGCCAGCTTGGTCACGATGAACTTCGCCGTGGCGGGATGAGTCGCCAGCAGGTCCAACACGCGCTCGCCGTCATTCTTGCCGCCGGCGTCAATCGTCTTGCCCAACACTACTTTGGGGTCGTTGTCGTGCATGGTGGCGTTGAACTGGAAGCTGCCGCCATCTCTGGGTCGGTCGATCGTCCAGCCCGTGAACGCCCGCGCCACCGCAATGACGTCGGCCTGCGTATAACCAGCATCAACACCCAGCGTGTGAAGCTCCATCAGTTCACGCGCGTAGTTCTCGTTCAGGCCACGACTGCGAAGCTGCTGGATGCGCTCGGCCGGCGTCTGATTTCCCTGGGGTGTTGGCTGAGCCATCTGCACTCGACCACGCCCACGGCGCAGCGCCGCCTGCTGCTGGCGTGCCGCCAGCTCATCGGCCTGCTTCTGCGCAGCCTTCGGATCGACGCTCTGGAAGTTGTCCAGGTAGAACAACATCGCCGGGCTCTCTGCGACGGCGCCCAGCATGTCGCGGAAGTTGCCGAGCACATAGGGTCGAATCGCCTCGCGCTCGTACTCCGTCAGATACACCCGCACCTGGCCCTTGCCCGAGAAGACGTTGAAGTGGTTGAACCAGAAGTCCACCAGCACTTCCTCGAGCTGGCGCTCGGACGCAATCGCCCGCACGAGCCGCGCCTGCATCAGGTCCTGGAGAATCTGCTGTTCCTTCTGGCGCGCGGCGCGCAACTCCGGCGATTGGTTCCGGTCTTCGGGGCGCTGCGGCGCACCCGCCATCGCAGGATCCCCCGCCATCATCTGGCCCGTGGCCTGGCCGGCCATTGTCTGGGCGGCCGTGCCGGCCGCCCGTCGCGTCGGCTGATTGGCCTGAGCGCGCCGCTCCATTCGCCGGATCTCCTCGGCCGGACCGTAATAATCACGCGCAAGCTCGGCCGTCGAGAGTGCAATCGTCGGATACGCAGCCAGGCGCGCCTTGAGGGCGGCATCCACGATCCGCTCAGGGTGGAGCTGCTCCTCGATGTACGCGGCCACCGTCATCTGCTGTACGCGCGCGATATCACCAGGAGAGGGACCGTAACCGAGCCGGTTCAGCACATGGGCGACCGTCGCATCGTCGGCCGTGCGGGGCACCGCGCTCGTGGCTTTCTGCGCATCGAGCGGAACAGCTATTGGGGTGAGAAGGACCATGGCCAATGCCACCACAGCGCCTGCCGTGCGTCCGAGGACTCCTGGGTAATTTGTCATACACCCTCTTGGACCTACAGAATCAGGGGATGGTAAAAGACATCTCGGATCCCTTCCTATTGGACCAGATCCTGGACGCCACGTATCCCGTGTGGGGTGATGGCCTTTCCAGACAGTCCTATGGGTCGTGGAACCGGGCTCAACGGCTGACCACCTGGGGGCGCGATCATCTGGCCAGAGTCGGCCTGGTTGAGGGCGATGAGGTGCTGGTTTCCGCCAAGCGCTACGTGTTCGACGCCCAGGCCGACGGCCGGCCCATCAAGGTTCTCGGCATTGGCGCCGTCTTCACCCCGGAGCATCGTCGGGGCCAGTACCTTGCGTCGACGCTGGTCCGCGCCATGATCGACGACGGCCGTGCTGATGGGTGTGATGCGGCGCTCCTGTTCTCAGAGATCGGGCCGGATCTCTACACGCGGCTGGGCTTCACTGTCGTCGAACGCTCCTGTCTCACCATCGAGGTGCCCCGCAACCGCCGGGGAGCGCCAGCGGTGTTGGTGCGCGCGGCTGAGCCGACCGACTTGCCGTTGCTCGCTGAGATTTCGATGCTCCACGCGAACGGCGCGGGCTTCGCGCTCAATCGATCGGCCTCGCTCATCGAGTTTGGCGTCCTGCGGCGACGGTTGTGTGCAGGGCTGGGGCCTTCAGGGCTGCGTTCACTCGAGTTCTTCGTGGCTGAAGAGGGCCACCGGGCGGTGGCCTACGTGGTGATCTCGCGAGGCCCAGACGGCGTCGTCCTTGAGGAGTGTGGTGATCGCGACCCAACCGGCGCCCGAGTGGGCGCCATGCTCGAAACTCTGGCTGAGCGAGACCCCTCTCAGCAGGATCGGACGATGCGGACGGTTCTGCCGGGCGGGTTTCGACCGCCGCAACTGCAGGTGATCGGGAGCGAGGCGTCGCGCGAAATCATGATGGTCCGCGCGCTCAGCAGCGTCGCGCCTGACTACTCGAGACCGGTGTATTGGCAGACGGACGTGTTCTAGCGCTGTTTCAGTGCCCGCACGATCGCTCGCGCGGCGTTCAAGCCAGACTGCCCGGTGAGGCCGCCGCCGGGATGGGTTCCTGCGCTGGCGAAATACAAACGTTGAATGGGTGTTTGGTATTGCGCCGCGCCCTGGACGGGACGACTGACCCACCACTGATCCAGTGTCTGCTCGCCGTGGAAGATGTGCCCGCCCGCAAAGCCCCAGTGCGTTTCGAGATCCTCCGGGGTAATGACTTCGCGTTCGATGATCAGGGCCTCGATCCCGGGAGCATGTGGCGCAAGCGTGTTGATAACCGAGCGGTACAACGCTTCCCGCTTCCCTGGCCATGTCCCCTCGCGCAACGTCCGGGGCGCGTAGTGCATGTACACCGACAGCACGTGCTGCCCATCCGGTGCCAGCGTCGGGTCATTCATCGTCGGCACCGCCACTTCGAGCCAGGGGTGGGGTGAGAGCTGGCCATATTTTGCTGCGTCAAAGGCCCGCTCGACGTAATCGATATCAGGCGCAATCAGCAGGCGTCCCTTCAACGGCAGATCGTCTTTATGCAGGGCGATGAATGTCGGCGAGGCGGAGAGCGAGAGGTTGACTTTCGCCGTGACGCCCCGCCCCCGCACCTGACGCATGCGCTGCAGGAACGTTGGAGGTAGGTCAGCGGGGTCGAGGAGGTCGAGGCATAGATGCCGCGGGTCCACCGCGCCGACCACGGCATGGGCGCCGATTTCCTCCCCGGTCTCAAGGACGACACCGGTCGCCACTCCCTCGTGTGTCAGCACACGCGCCACGCGCGCCTGCGTCCGAATAAGTGCGCCCGACGCTTCTGCGAGTTCAGCCAACGCCTGGGCCAGTGCGCCGGGCCCGCCAACCATCGTGACGCCGCCGCCCACGGGCATCGGATCTTCCGCCATGCGGTTCAGGAGCATTGCGCCGGTTCCGGCCGACCATGGACCGAGCAGATGCCCGAAGACCCCGCGCACCCCCACAGCCGCCTGGACCAAATCGTGTTCGAACCACTCGGCCACCAGGTCCGCCACGGCCATCGGTGCGTAGCGTGCCAGCCGGCCCAGGTCGCGACGGCCCAATGCCCGAGCCCTCCGGCCGGTGCCAAACAGCTCGAGCAGTTCCCTGTAGGACGGCGCATCGATTGACGGTGGGGCGTGCCGGTTGATGTTCGCCAGCACTCCGGAGAGCCGCTGCATCGTCACAACGAAGGACTGCCATGTGCCGGCATCGTGCGCCGACACCCGGTTAATCGACGCGGCGGTCAGGATGTCGTCACGATGGAACGTGACGAACTCGCCGTTGTGGCCGAACGTCGTGAGCACCGGGTCGGGCAGGAGGAACTTGAGTCTGGCCCGCGCGAGGGCTGAATTCCCGCTGTGGAGGGCGCGCACGACCTCGGGCGCGAGGGGGCCAATCGAGTGACTCAGCCGCGGCGACTTGAAGCCCTTGGTTGAGGTGCTGGTGATCGCCGCGCCACCAACGCGATCATGCTGATCGAGCACCAGCACCGCGAGCTTCTGCCGTGCCAGCGTGGCGGCGGCCACCAGGCCATTGATCCCGCCACCGATGATGATGACGTCGGTCATCGGCGCATCGCCTTCATCGCGGCGTTGCGTCCGGGCGCACCCATGATGCCGCCGCCGGGATGGGTGGCCGAACCGCACATGTAGAGGCCTTTGATCGGCGTGCGATAGTCGGCCCAGCCCGGCGCGGGCCGCAGGACAAACAACTGTTCGAGTGTGAGTTCGCCCTGAAAGATATTGCCTTCCGACAACCCGAACGTCCGCTCGATATCGAGGGGTGTCAGGACCTGTCGGTGCAGAATCAGATTTTTCAGGTTTGGCGCATGCTCGGCGATCGTGTCGATCACGGCGTCACCGAACGCTTCGCGATGCTGGTCCCACAGGGGCGCATCGCTTGTGGAGGGTTCACGCAAGTCGTACGGCGCGTACTGCACAAAACACGACATCACGTGTTTGCCCGGAGGCGCGAGCGATGAATCCGTGAGGCTCGGAATGACGATGTCGATGTACGGGCGCCGTGAGTACTGTCCGTACTTCGCTTGATCGTAGGCCCGCTCCATGTAGTCCACGCTCGGCGAGATCGAGATCGCGCCGCGCAGGTGGGCGCCGGCGCCCTTGAGTGCGGTGAAGTCGGGCAGACCGTCGAGCGCCAGATTGACCTTGCCCGACGAGCCCCGGAACTTGTAGTGGCGAATGTCTTCCACGAAGTCATCCGGCAGGTGCGATTCGCCCACCATTTTCATGAACGTCAGCCGCGGGTCCACGCTCGAGAGCACGGTGTCTGCCAGCACGTAATCGCCGTTCTCGAGCACCACACCGGTGGCCCTGCCGTTGCTCACCAGAACTTTACTGACGGGCGCTTCGAGCCGGATCTCCGCACCTGCGGCCCGGGCCGCTGCGGCGATCGATTCCGACACCATGCCGGTGCCGCCGCGAGAGAGGCCCCACGACCGGAACGCGCCATCGATTTCGCCCATGTAGTGATGCAGCAGCACATAGGCCGTGCCCGGAGATCGCACGCCGAGAAACGTCCCGATAATGCCCGACGCCGACATCGTGGCTTTGAGCACGTCCGTCTCGAACCACTGATCGAGGAAGTCCGCCGCGCTCATGGTGAGCAACTGCGTCTGGTTGTACCGGCTGGCGTCCGGCATCGCGCGGAAACGCGTCAGGATCTCGAGGAGTGGCTTGAGGTCGCGAATCTTCCGCGAGAAGGGATCGGACGGCGTCATGCTCAGGATCGGTTTCGCGAACCGGCTCATGTCCACCATCGCGCGGCCGTACTCGTCGTACGCTTCCGCGTCCACGCGGGAGTGGCGCGAAATGTCGCGAAAGGTCTGCGCGTGATCGTTCGTTCGCCAGAGGTAGTCGCCACTGGGCATCGGCGTAAACGTGCCATCGAGCGGCAGAAGCTCCAGCCCGTGTTTCGCCAGTTCCAGCTCGCGAATGATTTCGGGTCGCAGCAGCGACACGACGTACGAGCAGACCGAGTACTTGAATCCCGGGTAGATCTCTTCAGTGACTGCCGCACCACCCACCACGTGGCGCCGTTCGAGCACCAGCACCTTGCGCCCAGCCCGGGCGAGATAGGCGGCGGCTGTCAGGCCATTGTGGCCGGCGCCAATGACGATGGCGTCGTAGTGCGAAGGCATCGCGGCATATTGTATGGGGTCTCTGGGGTCCAGAGTCCAGGGGCCAGGGTGCGAGGGGTGCCCGACGGGTTAGCGCCCGACCAGGGCGCCTACGATGGCGACAAATGTCGCGATCTGGATTCCGACGAGCCAGACGAAGCCGTGATCGACCTTTCGCTCCAGCGAGTCGAATCTCACATCGACCGCCTCGAACCGGCGGTCCATCCGATCCTCCAACCGATCGATGCGGCTCTCAAGGCGGGCACACGTGATTCGCACGGTCTCAATCATCGTGGAGTGTTCTGCCATCTGCCCCCCCATGAACGCCACTCGCTCATCCAGTCGCTGAATCACGTCTGCCTCCTCACCATACCGTCGTCGAGACGACGACGCAAGCAGGGAGGTCCAGGGTGCAAGCGTCATGCCGTCCAAACACCGGGAAAAGCGGCGGAGGACGTCTGCCCCCTGGCAGATTCTGCGACTTGGTAGCGCCAGAACGTCGTGGATATTGCCACGCTGGGCGCCGGCGGCGCCGGTCGCGGAACGCGCCGAAGCTACTTCACGCCATCGATGGCATACAGAGCAGAGCGCGTGCGGCTGTAGGTATAGAAGATCGCCCCATCCGGCGTGACGAAGAGTGCGACGAGCCCGCTGACCGCGGCCGTCAATGGCTGCAACTCGGCAAACGGCTCGAGCCGGCCGCTCGCCAGGTCGAAGCGCTCGATACGAACGGGCACGGGATAGCGGCGATACACATAAATGCCCCGGCCGTCGCGCGTCATGCCGGCCAGCCGCTCGGCAGGTCGGGTGTCGGCGCGCACGTAGCGGCGCCGCCAGGATGTGCATCCCCTCTGGGAGAAACGCGGACACTGGGCCGCCACTGGCTGGTCGAACGAAGACTCTCGTCGGTGAATTGACCTCTCGCTTCAGTTCGACGAGCAGTCGGCCATCCTTCAACCAGCCGCCCTGCATCACCGATTCGAACTCGCCCACATCAATCGGCTGTGCCACACCCACCGTCGGCACCACTGACAGACGAAATGGCTTGCCTATTGAACGCACCAGCGCCTTGCTTCCGTCGTCGGACAGGGCCACGGCCTGGCCGGCGGAGAGACGGATGGGTTCCGGGTCCGCCAGTCGCCGCACGTACACAGAGCCGGTTGGCCCGCCACTGTCGCCTCGTTGGTGAAAGAGGATGTCTCCGGCCGTTGACACATCTTTGAGCGCGCCACCCTCCCGCCACGACATGTCGCGCGACGCCGCACTCGGGCCCGCCCGCATTTCCAACCGACCGGTCACGGTGTGTACGCCGCAAGCAGGCGTCCCTCTGAAGACACATCGTGAATGGTGAATGCGCCTGGTGCGTGAAACACCAACCGCTCCTCACCCGCCAGGTTCAACGCATACACCGTGCACTGCCTGCCGTTGGTCTGCGAAACAGCAAACCAGACCTCATCGCCACTGGACGACCACGCCAGTCCCCACCAGTCGGCATAACGCCGGCTCTCCGCAAGGGTCTTGCCGGACCGGTCGGCAATCCGCACCGTGCACCCGTCGTCCTGACATGCGAAGTAGGCGAGCCGGTCGCCTGCCGGTGACACGCGGGGATTCGGCAATGGCTGCATCGCATCCGAGCCGCGATCGTAGGTGACGAGGCTGGTGACAAACAGGTCGCGCGGCTGATTCTCCCAGTCGGCGCTGTAAGCGACGGTGCGGCCATCGCGGGCAAAGCGCGCCGCAAACACGAAGCCCTCATCGAACGTCAGCGGGTGATAGGTCACGCCAGATAACGCGGCGCCCGTCGCGGTGTTCCGGCCGAAGTGAACGAGCCCGGTCAGCCATGCGCCAATGCCGGCCAGTGCGACCACGCCAGCCGCCAGGGCGAGCGGAGCCTTCCTTGACGTCACTCGCGCGGGAGCCTGCGCGTCAACCGTAGCCGCCACACTCGTCGTGCCCGACGAACCTGAGAGCGCTTCCAGAGCGAATGCCACGTCGCGCGCGCTCTGAAATCTCTCTGTCGGACTCTTCTCCAGGCAATGCTTGATGATGCGATCGAGGGCCGGCGCCTGCGCGGTGAGCGATGTCGGAAGGTCGGGCGGATCTTCTCGAAGTATCGCTGTCAGTGTTTCGGCGGCGGTCTCACGTTTGAACGCCCGCTCGCCGGTGAGCATTTCGTAGAACACCGCACCAAACGCGAACAGGTCCGTTCGTGCGTCAACGGCCTGGCCGCGCACCTGCTCGGGTGACATGTAGCCGACGGTGCCGAGCACGGTGCCGGGGTCGGTCATCGCCGGCAGATGTGTTGACGTCGCCGCTCCATCGCCTGGCGCATCGGCTACTTTCGCGAGGCCGACGTCCAGAATCTTGACGTGGCCGTCAGCCACAACGAAGACGTTCTCCGGCTTGAGATCGCGATGGACCAGTCCCTTCGCGTGTGCCGCCGTCAGGCCACGCGCGATCTGCACAGCCATGTCAACGGCGCGCCTGTTCGACAACGGACCGCCGGCCAGCCGCTCGCGAAGGGTTTCCCCCTCGAGCAATTCCATGACAACAAACGTCGTCTCCTGCTCCGTGCCGGCGTCGTATACCGCGAGAACATTGGGATGCGACAGTGCGGCGACGATCTTTGCTTCGCGCTCGAACCGCGCGAGTCGATCCGGATCGGCAGCGACAGCGGCCGGGAGGATCTTGATCGCCACGTCGCGGTCGAGCCGCTCATCGCGGGCCCGATAGACCTCGCCCATGCCGCCGGCCCCAAGCGGACCTCGGATTTCGTAGCGCCCGAGACGCGTTCCGGTAGCGAGGGCCATCTGTGCGGACAGGCTCTAGCCGACGCGACGAACCGAGACGGCCTTCCATTCTCCGCCCGGACGCTCATCTACGGGAGCACCTCAGCGCCCAGGACCCCAGGACCCCAGGACCCCAGGACCCCAGGACCCCGAGTAATATCCCTCTATGCCTGTCGGCACTCCGTTTCACGACCGCACCCTTCCCCTGTGCCGGAGCCTCAACTACCGTGATTGGGCCGGATATTACACCCCAAGCGCGTACGAGACCCATCACGACCACGAATACAACGCCATCAGGAACGGGTCGGCGCTCATCGATATCTCGCCGCTGTTCAAGTACCTGGTGACGGGACCCGGCGCGGTCCATCTGGTTGATCGCGTCATCACCCGCGATGCGCATCGCCTCAGGCCTGGGCAGGTCATCTATACACCGTGGTGCAACGAACAGGGCCGCGTGCTTGACGACGGCACGGTGACGCGATTGGGTGAGCAGGCGTTCCGCTGGACCGCCGCGGAACCGAACCTGCGCTGGCTCCGCCAGCAATCGGCTGGCCTTGATGTCCAGGTCGAGGACGTCTCCGAACAGGTCGCGGCACTCGCCCTGCAGGGGCCGACCTCCGCAGCGCTCCTGCGAAGCATCACCGATGGTGACGTCGACGGGCTGAAGTACTTCGGGATGACCAGCGCAACCATTGCCGGTGCGCAGGTGGATATTTCCCGCACGGGTTACACCGGCGATCTCGGCTACGAACTGTGGATGGACCGCGCCGACGCGCTCGCGGTCTGGGACGCCATCGTCGCGGCAGGATCCGCGTACGCGCTCAGGCCTGCCGGCATGCTGGCTCTGGATGTCTCGCGAGTCGAGGCTGGCCTGCTCTTGATCGACGTGGATTTTTTCAGTGTGCGCAAGGCGGTCACCGCCGCCCAGATTTATTCGCCCTTCGAGCTGGGCCTGGGCCGGCTGGTGGACTTCAACAAGGAACGTTTTGTCGGCCGCGCCGCACTGGCGGCTGAACATGCCGTCGCGCCAAGACGACGCATCGTCGGCCTCACGCTCGATTGGCCGTCGGTCGAGCGACTGTACGACGCAGTCGGTCTGCCGCCGATGGCACTGGCCACGGCCTCCCGCACCGCCGTGCCGGTGTATGCGGGGAGCACCCAGATCGGCCGTATGACGTCGTCCACCTGGTCGCCGGTGCTGAAACAGATGATCGGCCTGGCCACGGTCAACGCGTCGCAGATGACCGTGGGCACGAAGGTCGAGGTGGAGCATACCGTGGAGGCCGTACGCCACCGTGCGCCCGCAGTCGTGACGATGACGCCATTCTTTAATCCGACGAGAAAGACGGCAGCGGTCGAGAAGTTGGGACGCTGAGCCGTCGTCTTGCGATGGAGCTCGTCTCGGCTGCGCTCATCGCGAGTGCGCTGTGTGCGGTGCTGGCCACGCGCGTCTTTGTGGCGTTCGACGGCCTGCGGGTCAAAATCGTCAGAGCCCCCATTTCGGCGGTGGCAGGGCGTGTGCGTGTGGAGACCTCACACGACCTGCGAGCGGCGACGCTCTCTGCGCCGGTGGCGGTCATTGCGTACATCAGGAATGACGGAGCAGCGCCTGAAGAGGTCTCGGTCGTGGCCGACGGGCATCCGGTGTGCCAGGTGCGCATCGATGCCCGAGCCACCGAGCGAGTGGACTGCGTGGCCATGCAGGGGTGGGTGCCACAAAGCAACCACGTCATTGAGGTGGCCGGCGAATCCAGTAACTGGGCCCTCGAATCCCTGGAAATTGCGACGCACCACGGATCGGGCGCGAGCCCTCTGGCGTTTGTGATCCTGCCCGATGCCTCGGCCCGATACGAGCGGCCAGGCGTGGCGGTGTTGCTGGTCGCGTGGCTGCTGATTGGCGCCACGCTTCTCGCTCCCGCAGCGGCCGGGTGGCGCGCGGCCGCGATAAAGACACACCGTGTTCTGTCGGTTGCAGTCATCGTGCTTCTGGTCGCGTACGTGGTGTCGCCCTGGGTGTCGCCGTTTTTCCTGGTGATGCCGCTCAGCGCATTCGTCAAGGCCGCGCTGGTGTTGCTGGCTAGGCGAATCTGGCACCTGGGCTTGCTCGTGGGCCCCGCCGTCGACAGGGCCTTCCAGCACCGTCCCGGTTGGCGGCCCGTGGCGGCAGCACTGGCGGTTTCGGCGGCGGTCGCGTTGATTGTCGGACTGTTTGTGCGACATGCCGTCACCGAGTTCGACGGGAACTTCAGCGGCCTGCTTCGGATATCGGGAAGTGGCTTCGACCGTTCCCCGTTGTTTGCCGGGCGAGACGACGTCAGGGCCAGTCTGGTTCTGCAGCCCGACGACGGCTACGACGCACAGTTCATGTACTTCGCGGCGTTCGATCCCCTTCTGCGACGTTTCCGGTCTACCCCGGAAAAATATCGAGACGTCGCAGATGTGGCACCGTATCGATTCGGGCGAATTGGCTATCCATGGCTGGTGCGCGCCGTCGCGAGGGGCCAGTGGCAGATGTACCCGGCCGCGATGGTGGGTCTCGTGCTGGCCGGTGTCGTGCTGTCGGCGTTCGTGCTCGCGAGGATCGCACAAGGGAGTGGGGCCAGCGCATGGTGGGGGCTGGTGGTATTGGCGATTCCTGGGTTCTGGGCGTCGATGACCATGGTGCTGCCCGAGCCGCTGGCCGCTGCATTCCTGCTTGTCGGCTACTGGTGCGTGACCATGCGGCGTGTCGCGCTTGCGGTGGCCGCGTTTGCGCTTTCCCTGCTCGTCCGCGAGACGGGCGTCGTCTTTCTTGTGGCGCTGGCGTCGTTTGTCCCGGTACCAGGCTTCCGCCGCCGCGATCGCGCCTGGCTGCTCGGTGCCGTGCTGCCAGTGGTGGCCTGGCGAGTGTATGTTGCCGCAGAGTTCTGGCCCGTCTGGGGATGGGACGGTCTGTTCTACCCGGCCCCGAACCTGACAATACCGTTCATGGGCCTGATGGGATTGTGGCCTGTGCTTTTTCGGGGCGACTACCACTCCCACGTGCCGGAACTGGCGCGCGCCGCCAGCTGGCTCCCGGTGCTGCTCATTGCCATTGCAGCACTCTCTGTGGCTGCATTTCGAGTGGCCGGACGTTTCATCGGCGCTGCGTTCCTGGCGTACGCGCTCATGACGCTGTCATTCACGTACCCACTCGTTTGGGGCCACCCGGCCAACGCACAGCGCGCGTCGTACGAAGTCTTCGTGATGCTCGCGCTGGCCTCACTGGGCGTGAGGCGATATCCGCGGTACCTGCAGGTCGGCGTCGCCGCCTGCTGGGCTGGAGCGGTGATGTTCATTCTGTACGGCGCTCACGACGCGTTCCTTATCCGGGATGCGTTGTTTCCGTAGGACCGAACCCATCGCGTGATACAACTGCGCATCACCATGAGCCAGCCCACGGGCCGACTGCGGCGAGAACTTGGAAAATGGGACCTGACCGCCATCGGTGTGAACCAGGTCATCGGCGGCGCCGTGTTCCTGATGGCGGCGCCTCTGGCGACGCAGATCGGCGCGTGGAGTGCCATCGCGGTTGCGCTGGTGGGCATCCTCTCACTGATGATCGCGCTGAACTTCGCCGAAGCCGGCAGTCGGTTTGACGGCACAGGCGGCGCCTATCTCTACACGCGCGCAGCCTTCGGACGGTTCTTCAGCTTCGAAGTCGGCTGGATGATGTGGGTGACCCGCGTCACCAGCTGGGCCTCGGTGGTCAACGGACTCACCACGGCGCTGGCCTACTACTGGCCGGCGCTCGGTCAGGATCAGCCGGGCCTGGCCCGCGAGGCCGTCATCACGAGTGTGGTGCTCACGATCATGATGATCAACGTGCTCGGCATCCGGCAGAGCGCGTGGGTCGTGAACACGCTGACCGTAGGCAAGCTCACCCCTCTCGTGATTTTCATTGTTCTGGGCCTGCCGTACGTCGCGTTTGACGCCCTGCGTCCGGAGGTCGCACTGACCTGGACGCAGATTTCGACGTCGGCCCTCCTCCTGATCTTTGCCTACGGCGGGTACGAAGTGGTGGGTGTTCCTGCCGGCGAAACCCGGGATCCGAGACGCGCCGTGCCGTTCGCCATGATCATGACCATTGTCATCGTCGCCATCGTGATGACGCTGGCGCAGGTGGTGGCGATGGGGACGCTGCCCAATATTGCCGGGTCGCAGCGGCCGCTTGCGGACGCATCCCTGCTGTTCATCGGCGCGTGGGGCGCCCTGCTCATGACCACCGGTGCCGCCGTCTCCATGAGCGGCAACAACATGGGGCAGGCGCTGTCGGGATCGCGCAACCTGTACGCGTTGGCGGAGCAGGGCGATCTGCCGACCGCGTTCGGCCGGGTGCATCCCCGGTTTCACACACCCGCCGTGGCGATCGTCGTGACCTCGCTTGTGGCGCTGGGGCTTGCGCTGTCGGGGAACTTTGTCACGTTGGCGGCCAGCAGCGCGGTCAGCAGGCTGATGGTGTACGCCGGCACGTGCGCGTCGGTGCTCGTGCTTCGCCGACAGGGACCTGCGGCGTTCACGATTCCCGGTGGGCCCGTCATTCCTGTCGTCGCGCTGGTGATTTCTTTGGCGATTCTCGGCGGTGCCACAACGCTGCAGTTGCAGGTGGGTCTGATCGCGCTCGTCGTGGGCGCTGCCATGTACCTGGTCGCTCGTTGGAGATCTCGATGAAACAGATGTTCATGCCAGTGGCGGTGATGGTGGCGATGGCGATTCCCTCGGGGGCGAAGGCGCAGATGGTCATTGTGGTACGACACGCGGAGCGCGCCGATGATGGCGCCTCGGCGGGCACGTCGATGACCGGGAGCCCTGACCCGGAATTGTCCGAGGCTGGAAAGGCCAGAGCGCTGAAGCTGGCGGCAATGCTGGGTGACGCGGGCATTGTGGCCATTTACACCACCGAATACCGCCGGACCAAGGACACGGCGGCGCCGCTCGCGACCAAGGTCGGGGCGCCGGCCGAAGTGGTGCTCGCGCGCGATGCCGCTGCGCTCGTCGCGAAGATCAAGTCTCACAAGACAGGAGCGGTGCTCGTGGTCGGGCATTCCAACACCGTGCCCGCAGTGGTAAAAGCTCTTGGCGGCTCGGCCGTGACGATGGCCGATGACGAGTACGACAGCATGTACTTTGTGGCGGCCAACGGGACCACGACGCGAATCCGGTTCAAACCGTGACCCATCGCCGGTGGTGGCGACCCCTGTGCGCCACACTGCTCGTGGGGTGCGCGGGCGTTGCCACGATCGGCGCCGGTCCCGAGGCGCAGCGCACAGGCGCGCCGTCGCCCCCCGTGCTCGCCCGGATGTGGGACGCCGAACATGTGTCGTCGCCAGTGTCGCCCCTTGTTGATCATGCCGAGGTGAAATCGCGCATCCAGGCGATCGCTGGTTCCGGCCCTGGTGTGGTGCGGGTTCGCGAGGTGGGCCGGTCCGTGGAAGGCCGCGAGGTGTGGGACGTCGCGTTCGGCACCGGGCCTGCGGTGGTCCTGATGTGGTCACAGATGCACGGCGATGAACCGACGGCAACGTCTGCGCTCTTTGACGTCTACGAGTACGTCCGCCTGCACGAGAAGGAACCGGCCGTGCAGCAGTTACTGTCGGCGCTGACCGTGCACACCGTGCCGATGCTGAATCCCGACGGCGCGGAACGATTTCAGCGACGCAACGTGCAGGGCGTCGACATCAATCGCGATGCGTTGTTGCTGCAAACTCCGGAGGGACGCCTGCTCAAGTCACTGAGGGATGCGCTGAACCCGGTGGTGGGATTCAACCTTCACAATCAGGGATGGCGCACCACGGTGGGGAAGCCGCCGAAAGGCGCCGCCATATCGCTTCTGTCCGTGGCTCACGACGAGGCGCGATCGGTGAGCCCGGGGCGACTGTTGACCAAGCGCCTCGGCGCGATCGTGCGCGATGCGCTTGAGCCATTTGCGCTGGGCCGCATCGGTAAATATGACGACGGCTTCGAAGTGCGCGCCTTCGGCGACAACCTGACGCTCTGGGGTACGCCCGTATTGCTCGTGGAGACCGGGCCCTGGCCCGAGGCGAATCCCGATCCCATGCTGGTGCGCTTGAACTACACCGCGTTGATCCACGCGCTTCACGCGTTGGCGGATGGGTCGGTCCACAGCGCCGATCCGGACCGATACGATTCGCTACCCGAGAACCAGACGGGCGGGTTCTACACGCTGATCCGCAATGTGTCGATTGTACCGGGGACCGGCATTCCGGCGTTCACCGGCGATGTCGGCCTGGTGGCGAACCGACGGGTGCGAATCGAGGACGGCAAACGCGTGCTCACCACCCAGCACTCGATTGATGACATCGGGGATCTGCGAACAGCGGGCGCCCTGTTTGAGGTTGATGGCGCGGGCAAGGTGTTGGCGCCGTTGCTGCCTGGGCTGGAGGTCGGTGCCGTGGTGACGCTTCCGGAGGGTCGATGGGATGCGACGGTTGCCGTCGGCGCGCCGGCGAACCTGATGTTGCTGTCGCCGCTGTCGGATGGACGGTACCGGGTCGAGCGGGTATTTAAGACCTCTGAGATCGTTTCCTGACAGTCAGGGAAACGACCTCAGAGGTCCTTGCACGTGGAGCAGAGATGAAAATCGCGATTATCGGGGCTGGGGCGGTGGGTGGGTACTACGGAGCCCTGCTGTCACGGGCGGGCGCGGATGTCAGTTTCGTGGCCCGGGGCGCCCATCGCGACGCGATTCGCGCGAATGGCCTGCGCGTCGTCGGTGTTCAGGGCGATTTCACGGTCAAGGTTGCCGCCGAAGACGACCCTGCGCGCATCGGCGCCGTTGACGTCGTCATCATCGCCGTCAAGACGTACGACAACGACACGGCCTTCCCGCTGGCCAAGGCGCTGATGCGGGAAGGGACGACCGTCCTGACGTTGCAGAATGGCGTGGACAGTGCCGAGGACCTGGCGCGGGTCGTGGGCACGGCCGCGGTTATTGCCGGGCCGACGTATATCGCCACCGCGATTGACGCGCCTGGCGTCATTCGGCAGACCGGTTCACACCGACGCATCGTGTTCGGCGAGGTCTTCGATCCTCCGTCCGAGGTGACGCCGCGTGTTCGCGTTCTGGCAGATCTCATGCTCGCGGCGGACATCCACGCCGAGCCCGTGGCTGATGCGCGCGTGCCGCTCTGGGAGAAGTTCATCTACCTTGCGCCCTTTGCCGCGTTCACCGGCGCGGCGCGACTGCCCATCGGCCCGCTGTGGGCTGACGAGCAATCCCGAGCGGCGTTCATGGACGCGGTTCGCGAGGTCGAGCGGGTTGCGCGTGCGTCGGGTATCAATGTCGCGACTGACACCATCGAGAAGGTGGCCGCCTACACCGCCGGCATTCCCGCGACCACGCGGTCCTCTCTGCTTATCGACCTGTCAATCGGCAAGCGCATTGAAGTTGAGTCGCTTCCGGGCTCGGTGGTCCGCCGCGGGTGGGCTGTCGGCGTAGACACGCCGATGATGCGCGCGCTCTATGCGGTGCTGAGGCCGCATTTGGAATTGGCCAATGAGGCAATGAGGCAATGAGGCAATGGCTCACTTACAATGAGTGCCGCACATGATCGTCTTGTTCACCTTCCTCGCCGGAATAGGCGCCGGCAGCCTGGGAGCGCTGCTGGGACTGGGCGGGGGGATCTTTCTGGTGCCCATCCTCAACATCGCGCTGGACGTGCCGCTGCCGCAGGCCATGGCAGTCAGCCTGATCACCGTCATTGCGACCTCGAACTTCGTCTCGCTCGCATCCGCCGGACAGAAGTCCGCGAACGTTCGCCTTGCCATCCTGCTGCAACTGGTCTCGGCAATCGGCGCGATTGGCGGCACCTACATGCTTGACTACATGTCGCTGCGGACGCGCGAACGGGTCTTCGGCGCCACTGCGTTGGTGGTCGCTGTCGTGATCCTCTCGAGGCTCAACCAGCGCAACGTCCTGCAGGGGCACGTCGACGATGTGGGGTTTCTGGGCGGCTGGTTTCAGGATCATGACACCGGAGAACTGGTCGCGTACCGGCTGAAGCGCGTTCCCGTTGCGGTTGGTGTTGCCGCGGGTGCCGGAGTGATTTCGACACTTGCCGGCGTCGGCGGTGGCGTGCTGGTGGTCCCCGCGTTGAATTCGTGGTGCGGCGTGCCGATGCGCGTGGCCGCCGCGACGAGCGCGGTCATCATTGGCGTGACTGCGATTCCTGGCGTGGTTGACAATTTCGCACGCGGTCACCTGACAAGCCCCATGTTGGCCGCCGGTGGCGTGCTGGGTGTGCTCGTCGGTTCCCGCGCCGGTTTCTGGATCGGAGCAAAGGTCAAAGTACGTTCGCTGAAGATACTGTTGGCCGTGGTCCTTGCGGTGGTCGCGTCCCAATACCTGTGGTTCAAATGACCAACCGGCCGGAGTCCACCGGGTTGAAACGCGTGTTGCAGGTGGCGTTGATGGCCACGTCGGCTACGCTCGCGATGGGGCTGGCCCTCTCGCTGTTTGTGTCCGGGCCCGCCGCTCCAGTCGCTGAAGCGCTCCTGTGGCTGGGGCTTGGCATGCTGGTCACCATCCCGGTTCTCAATGTCATCGACGTGGTGATTATCGAGTGCCGGCTGAAGGAGTGGCCCTTTGCCGCGGCCGGGGTAGCCGTCCTGGTCTTGCTCGCGTATACAGTCGCGATCAAAGTGTGGCGTTGACTGCTCGTGTTACTCCTCGCGTAGCAGCTTCGACAGTTCCGCCCGTCCGGCACGTACGGCCGGGCGAAGACTGACCGCGAGGGCGAGCGTCAGAATCAGGGCGGAGGCACTCGCGAGTGTGATCGCGTCGAGCGGCTCCACCTGAAACAGGAACGCGCGTATCGTGCCCGCGCCGAGCCACGCCAGCCCCAGGCCGGCCAGAAGCCCGACACCGACAAGCGTTGCGGTTTCCCTCAAGACCAGATCCCCGAGCTGCCGCCGCGTGGCGCCCAGCGCCGCCCGGATGCCCATCTCGCGTTGCCGCGCCGCGGCCATCGTCTCGGCCAGCACGTAAGTGCCGAGCACGGTTAAGAGCACCGCGATGACACTGAGTGCGCCAAGGACCGTGACGCCGAGCGTCTGAGGGCCCATCTGGAGCTCGATGCGGTGGAGCATTGTATCCATGGGCGCTGGGGTGACGAGGGGATCGATCGCGCGAATTGCTGCCATGGCCTCTCGCGTCGCAAAGGCCGGGTCGCCTGCTGCACGCAACACGATTCCCCTGCCCAGGGCCGCATCCCGTTGGGCGAGTGAGTAGTAAATCACCAGCGGTTCGAGGACGGCGACGCTGGTCACGACATCAGGCACCACTCCAACAATTCGCACCACCGCGGCTGGCTGACCGATGCGGCGGAATGATTCTGCGACTACGTGCCCAAGCGGGTCGGCGCCGTTCGCCAGCATTCGGCCGAACGACTCGCTGACGATAATGACCGGCGGTGCCGACGGGCCATCGTCTGTGGTGAAGTCCCGCCCTCTGACGATGCGCAGGCCCATCGTCTCGAAGTAGTGTTCGTCGATGTGCATGTAGGAGACCAGCGACGGAAATGAGCGCCGCTCGCCATCAATCGTCAGGAGTCCACGCGACGACATTCCTCCTGCCCACACCGTCATCGATGCGGACTCGATCGCGGGGTGTGCCCGCAGTCGTGACTGAAGGCCGGTGAAGAATTCGTCGGCCTGGGTGGGGGTGTACCCATATGGCCGGAGGTCAATGTTTCCCATGACAACCTGTCTCGGGTCGAATCCAGGATTCAAGCGAAGCGCGGCCGAGAGGCTCCGCGCAAAGAGCCCGGCTCCGGCCAGCAGCACCAGCGTGACCGCGACCTGGGCCGTCACAAGAAACAGGCGCATCCGCCGGCGCGCCAGGCGAGGCGTGGCTCCTGCTCGCGAACGAAGGACGTCGGCAATGTTCGCCGAGACACCGTACGCGCCAGCGACAATGCCTATGAGCAGGCTGCTGCCGAGTGCCGCCAGGCCGGCGGCCAACAGCGTCGCCGTGCTGGTGGAAAGGTTCAGCAGATCCAGGGCGACGCCTCCCGGCAACTGAAACGCTGAGGCGCCGGCAAAGAGCGACGACGACAGCGGGATCGACAGCAGCACGCCTGCCGCCGCAAGGAGCACTCCTTCTACGGCCACACCAGCAGCAAGCCCTCGTCGGGATGCGCCCAGGGCCAGACACATCGCGAATTCATCCCGTCGAGCTTCCGTCCGAATCAGCAACAGCATGCCAACCGTCAGGCTGCCGATCAAGAGGAGCAGGCCGACCGTGGTCGCGAGCAGCGTACCGAACCGTCGCATGCCCTCACGGCCGGCTTCGGGCAGCGACGCCGTGTTGATGTCCGTCAGCACCACCGGACCACCGAATGGGACGTTCGACATGGCCGCAGTGAGTTGCGACGCTGCTTGCTCAGCGCTGTCGCCTGGTTTCAGTCGTCCGACGATGGTCAGCCACGAACTGGGTGATGAACGACTGGTGCCGTCCATGAAGTAGTTCATGTTCGGATCGACCAGCGCCACCAGTGTATGCAGCGGCATGTAGAGATCCGGCGCCTCGGTCAGCGACAGCCCCCGAAACGTCTTTGGCGCGACGCCGACGATGGTGGCCGGTACGCCGGCCACCGTGATCGTGCGACCGACGACCTCAGGGTCGGCGCCCAAGTGCAGGCGCCAGTAACGGTCGGACAGTACGGCCACTGGCGCAGCGCCCCGCACGTCGTTCTCTTGCCTGAACCCGCTGCCGAATGCGAGCGAGACGCCTAGCGTGTCGAAGAAATCGTGACTCGCGAAGTAGACTGATCGAGACTGAGGGCGTTCACCTTCACCCACAAGCAGCGGCATGCGTCCGCCCGCTGCCGTCTGGGCGAACGCACCGCTGTCGCGGACCGTTGCCAGAAGCGGATACACATGCGAATAGCCGGCCGGACGCAGCGAACCGTCCCGGCTCCTCGACTCCACTCCGACGACGTGGAGTTCCTCGGGAGCCTTCACGGGAAGCGGAGACAACAACACCGCTGACAGCACGGAGTACGTGGCCGCGGCCGCCGCCAGCCCGCACGCCAGCGTGATCACCGATGCGATGGATGCCCCAGGCTGTTTCAGCAGCCGGCGCAGTGCGAGTCGAGCTTCATCGAATCCGAGGCGTTCCATGAGATTCCTCCGGGACGGACGTGCGGGTGATGGGAACCGGTACGCCGAAGAGAGCGACAGACTCTCGCGCAGGAGCCAGACCTCGGCCCGTGCCCGGCCCTGTCGATGGTGTTGTTTGAGAAAGTCCTCTTCAAGGTCGCCTAGAACCGCCAGGTGAGAGCCCGACGGCAGGTGGCGGCGGATGTGCCTCTCGACGAAGGGCCAGACCAGCGCGCGCATCAACCCTTCCCGACGATGGGCTCCAGGCCCTTGTACATGCGAGCCATGACGTTGACTGAGTGCTGAACAGCCTTGAGACCCGTCGCGGTCGCGCGAAACACACGTTTGGGGCGTCCGCCTCGCTCGGCGGTGGCTCCGCCCATCCGAGAAGACAACAGGCCCTTTTCCTCGAGGCGATCGAGGGTGATGTAGACCGCACCTCTTGAGACGGGGCGGCCCGTGCGTTCTTCAATGTCGTCACGGATAGCTGAGCCATAGGCGCCTTCGGCGCCATGCAGGACGGCCATGAGGACCACGACTTCAAACTCACCGAGTGGGGCCGACGTTATCATTAGGCTTACAATGTAGACGTCTCGGTAGCCCGCGTCAAGCCTGTGGGCTGACACCTGAACTAAGCTAGGCCTACTGTGAAGGTCCAGCAGACGCACTGGTCACCAGCCGGGGGGTGGCATCCGTCCCCGCCGCACAGCTCTTTGCGCGAGGCGCAACTGGTACTCGTCTTCGGCAGTCGGCAACTGCTTGACACCAGCAGCGTGCTGTCGGAGATCGTGAAGGCCTATCCGGCGGCGATCGTCACCGGGTGTTCGACCGCCGGTGAAATCTGTGGCGATCATGTGTGTGATGACACGGTCGTGGTCACGGCGCTCGAGTTCGCGCACAGCACCTGTACGGCCGCGTCCGTTGATCTTCTCCATGACTCGGCGGGAGCCGAGGCTGGCGCCCTGCTGGCCAGCCGCCTCCCGCATCACGATCGGCTCCGGCACGTCTTCGTCCTGTCGGACGGGCTGCACGTCAATGGCAGTGCGCTGGTTCAGGGTCTGACGGCTGGTCTGCCGTCGAGTCTGGCGGTGACCGGCGGTTTGTCCGCAGACGGCTACCACTTCCAGGATACGGCCGTGATCGTCGATGGAGCGCCCAGACGGCGCGTGGTGACAGCCGTCGGTCTGTACGGGGACCGCCTGCGAATCGGCTATGGATCCCTCGGCGGATGGGATCCTTTTGGTCCCGTGCGACTGATTACGCGATCGCGTGGGAACGTGCTGTTCGAACTGGACGGCCAGTCGGCGCTGGCGTTGTACAAACGGTATCTCGGCGATCAGGCGCGTGACCTGCCCGGCTCAGCTTTGCTGTTCCCGCTCAGCGTCCGGGACCCGGAGGCCGACAGGGGTGTGGTGCGAACGGTCCTGGGTGTCAGCGAGGCCGACGACAGCATGACCTTTGCCGGCGATGTGCCCGTAGGGGCGTTTGCACAATTGATGCGCGCGAACTTCGATCGTCTCATCGATGGTGCGGTAGGCGCCGCACGAGTGAGCACCCTCGCGCTCGGCGGCGATGCCACGGCGTGTGCATTGCTCATCAGCTGCGTGGGCCGCAAGATGGTGTTGCAGCAGCGCGTGGAGGAAGAAATCGAGGGCGTCAGGGACGTCGTCGGCGCAAACACCGTCCTGGCGGGCTTCTACTCCTACGGCGAGATCTCGCCTTTCACTCCGACCGGCCGCTGCGAACTGCACAATCAGACGATGACCGTGACCACGTTATCGGAGCGATGACGTGGGCGAACCCCTGCACAGCCTCCTGCGACGGCAACTGAAGCGTCACCTGGGCCACGCGGACGATGTGCCGGACGACTGGCATGATTTCATTGCCGCCGTCAATCAGGCGTACCACCAATCGGACAGCGACCGACACATGATCGAGCGGTCGATGGAGCTCAGTTCCGAAGAACTGGGTGACGCCAACTCGCAGATGCGGACAGCCGTGAAGGCCCTGCAGCAGGCGCATCTGGAGCTTGAGTCGCGCGTGGCCACGCGCACGAGGGAGTTGACCGAAGCGAACGAGTCGCTGCGCCTTGCAAGCGTCCGGCAGCAATCGCTCGAAGATGAGCTTCGGCAGGCGCACAAGATGGAGGCGATCGGACAACTGGCGGGAGGCATTGCGCACGATTTCAATAATTTGCTCGTCGTGATCTTCGGCCAGATCGACGTCCTGCTGGCCGAGGACCTGCCGGAGTCAGCGAGAGCCGCGATCCAGGAAATCCTCCAGGCGAGCGAATCGGCCACGGCGCTCACCCGCCAGTTGCTGGCGTTCAGCCGCCGGCAGCTGCTGTCGCCGGTCGTGCTCGACTTGAACGAACTCGTCGGGACCACCAGCGTACTGCTGCGGCGGCTGATCGGCGAGGATATCGAGTTGACCACCAGTCTCGATGCGCAGGCCGGGTCGGTGAGTGCCGATGCCGGCCAACTGCAGCAAGTGCTGCTGAACCTCGCCGCCAACTCGCGCGACGCCATGCCTGACGGCGGCCGGCTGCTCGTCTCCACTGCCAGGACGATTGTCGCGGCCGGTGAGACCGATCCGGCGCTCGCGCCCGCCACGTATGCGGTTGTGACGGTGACCGACACGGGGGCCGGGATGGATGCCGCCGTCAGGGCCCGGGTCTTCGAGCCCTTCTTCACGACCAAGGGGCAGCAGCATGGAACCGGCCTCGGCCTCTCCACGGCCTACGGCATCGTGAAACAGAGCAACGGACATCTGGATGTGGTGAGCGAACCGGGTCACGGTGCCACGTTCCGCGTCTGGCTTCCCAGCGTGCCGAACGCTCCGCCAGACAGAGTCGTAGCAACGCCCGCGCCGACGGCTGGCAGAGGCATCGTGCTGGTCGTGGAAGATCAGCAGCCAGTCAGACAAGCCGTCTGCCGCTGGCTCGGGCGTGCTGGCTACGAGGTTCATGAGGCTGACAACGGCGTCAGCGCGTCGGCGATGACGGACACGCTGCCGGTGATTGACTTGCTGCTGACAGATTTGATCATGCCGCACATGGGTGGCCGAATGCTGGCAGAGGCCCTGACCGCCCGTCGTCCCGGGTTGAAGGTGCTCTACATGACCGGCTACGTCAACGATGCGGAGGTGGCGCGCGAGGTCCGCGAGGGCAGGCGGATGTTGTTGCAGAAGCCGTTCAAGTCAGAGGCGCTGATGAAAGCCGTCAGCGATGCGCTCGAAGGGTAGGAGGCGCTCTCGCGCGGCCGCTTGAAAATAGATCGTGGGTTCTGGCCCCGCCCGGGCGTCAATCGAAGTGTGCTGGCCGAAGACGAGGTGATCCGGGTCTACCTGGAGACGATCCGGCCGTTGTATGCCTATTCGAAATGCTTGAGTTGCAGCTGGCCGAAGTGCAAGTCACCGGTGAGGACTATCGAAACGAACTGTCCGCGCCCCTCGTCTCCGGGCGGGACTTCGTCGCCCAGCGGCTGGTCGCGGCCATGTCGGTCTCCGAGCAGGCACTGGTGCATGCAAAGCAGTTCGCACAGCACGTGCAGCGAACCGTCGAGATCGGCACCTCGGCGCCGATTGAGCTTGAGGTGTCGCGGACGCGAATCGCCGAACTGACGATGGCGATTGACACCCTTCAGCGCAAGCTGGACATCCGCCGGCAGTTCCTCGCCGGCAAGATGGACAAGATTGAGACGGAACTGCGCGTCCTCGAGGCGGAGGCCGACCAGCAGGTCAACACGATCCAGCCGAAGCTGAACCTGGCCCAGCAGCAAACGTCGCAGCTGGCCGCGCGGATGGCTGTGGGCGCCGCACCCGAAGTTGAAGTAGTGCAGGCCCGGCTCCACCTGCTGGAACTGGAGTTGGCGCTGGGCAAGGCCAGGCTCGACCTGGCGGTGGTGCGCAAGCGCCTCCAGGAGCACCGGGGTGGTCGGCTATGACGTCCAACCCTGCCCGAGCGGCTGCCGCCGGTCCGCGTCGATCGCGTCATAGTGGTCGAAGTAGGTGGCAATCGCATGGGGCCAGGCCAGATGCTGCGCGGTCGCGATGCCCACTACACAGCGCTGTCTGGCGAGGACGGGTCGCGCGATGCACTCACGCACCATGTCCGCCAGGCCTTCCGCCGAAGCCGATCCCAGCCACGCATTTGCATCGTTGGCGTACGTCAGCACACCCCCCGCGCGCGGCAGGACGACCGGTAGCCCGGAGGCCATGGCCTCGAGCGGGCCGATACCGAAGGGTTCCTTCGGATTCGGATGCACGAACACGTCGGCGCTGGCCAGCACTTCGGCCAGTGTGGCGCGGGCCATGTGGCCCAGCACACGCACGCGGCCCGGTGCTTCAACCTGGGCGGCGCGTTCCAGGGTCTCGCGCAGCGGTCCGTCGCCACAAATCACAAGACGCGCGTTGATCCCCCGTGCCACCAGGTGCCGGACCATCGCGGGCAGCCCCAGGACATGTTTCTCTGGAGACAGCCGCCCCGCATACACGAGCATTGTCGTATCGTGATCACCGCCGATGTCGGCCAGCAACCGCGTGCGCAGCGCGTCGGATCGACGGGTGGGGCTGAATCCATCGACGTCCACTCCCATCGGGCCCACGAGCACGCGACCGCGGAGTCGCCTCAGCCGCCAGTCCGTATCGCCGTGGTCGCTGACCACCGCGCGCAGCTCGTCAGCCGTGTACTCGGAGTTGGCAATGTGCCCGTCGAAGAGCGGCAGGTAGGCGCGCCTGAGGTAGGTGCGCGCGGCGGCATCCGCCATGCGGCCGCCGCCAATCCAGACGCGAATGTTGTCATCGAGACGCTCACAACTGAGCCCGACCAGCGTGGGTCGAGGGCCATCCCCCGCCCGTCGCTTGACCAATCCGTTGAGGAACGGCAGCAGGTACTTGTCGCAGGTTTCCACGACGTCTGGCCGTTCGCGCGCCAGGATGCGCCACACCGCTGACCGTCGGGCGCTCAGATACCGGTGCGGCAGCAGCAGTCGGTACCGCCGGTCAAACGCCGGGCTGCGCGGTGCGCGCACCGTGTAGACGCGCGCGAACTCTCCGCGGCGGTCACACGCCGTTCGCTCTCCCGGCACGACGAGTGCCACGTGCCGCCGATGACGCTCGGCCCCGGCCAGGAGCGCCTCGTAGAAGGTCCTGATGCCGCCCGATGTGCCGTGCCAGGCGTTGGTGAAGTGGACGCTGCGTTTCATCGCGTCCCCTGGGCCGACAGAAAGGCCGCGACCATCGCGGGCATCGCCCGAAGGTCCTGCCACCAGGACGCGCTCCCGTGGCCGACAGTCAACACGCCTCGTCTCATCGCAAACAGGTTGAACCGCGTGGTGAGGACGCTGAACGCGATCGAGCCGACGATGCTCCAGCCCAGCACAGCCGTGTCGGCCCACGCGTGGATCCCGAACTCCACCAGATGCGCCACGGCCGGCACGACGAGCGTGGCCGCCCGACGCGCCTGGCGTTCTGAACGCATGCGCGCGAACCGCTCGGTCAGTGATCCGTAGAACCCGGCGGCCACCGCACGATAGGCGAACTCCACCTGCATCGCGGCCACGGCCGCTTCAAGGCCCGCAGAGAGGTTGATCGCAAAAAATATGCACGCGCGACAAAGCGCGCTGACCACGGCAGACTTCCAGTTCCATGCACGCGACCAGGTCACGCCGTACCTGTCCGGTGCGAGATTCCGGTCGTAGCATGGCCATCCGTTGCCGCGCGCCACGCGCGGTAGAGCGGCTCGAGCGCCGCCGGCCAGTTGCGCGCGACTGCATAGGTCACGGCGGCCTCACCCATGATGCGGCGCTCGCCAGGCGTCAGCAGCCAGCCCGCCAGTCGATCGGCGAAGGCGTGCGCACTGCCGGCCTGGCACACCCAGCCGGTGGTGCCGTGCACCATGTGCTCCTGCGGTCCGCCCTGGTTGGTCACCAGCACCGGCAGCCCGCAGGCCTGCGCTTCCAGCACGACGTTGCCCAGCGAATCGGTGGCGCTCGGGAAAAGGAACGCGTCAGCCGATGCCATCGCCTCGGCCACGCGCGCATGCGGGATGCTGCCAAGGAACATCGCTTCCGGGCACATGGCCGCCAGTTCGGCACGCATCGGTCCATCGCCGGCAAAGATGAAGCGATGGCTGAGTCGCAAGGCGTTGAGCCGCCGCTGTATCGGCCCCAGCAGCGACAGCCCCTTCTCGATCGACAGACGTCCCGCATAGAGGATGGCGGGCCGGCGGTCATCCACATGCCAGGCCTCGCGGAGCGCGCTCGACCGCGCCGACGGACGAAAGCACGTGGTATCCACCCCGCGGGACCAGACCTGGAGCTGCGCGGCGGGGTACCCATGAGCCTGCAGCTTTGAGTGGGTAGCCGCCGACGGGACGAGCACGGTCTGGCAGGGCGCGTACAACCAGCGCATGTACGCCTCAAGACCGCGGCCGAGTGCGCCCGATCCGCTGTAGGTGGTGACGTAGTCCCCCAGGTGCGTGTGATAGCTGCCGACCATCGGCAGGTTGGCGCGACGCCACATCCACCGCGCCGCCAGGCCCATGGGCCCGGGCGTGGTCAGGTGCAGCGCCTGCGCACCGTCAGCGGCCAGCCGACGCCGCAACTGCTGGACGTGCGGCCAGTAGATGCGCATGTCCGGATACCACGGCAGGCCGACACCCCACGAGGCCATCGCGCAGTAGTCCGGTTCGTCCACAGACAGATCCGCCGACGTGTACACGCGAACTCGCAGATCAGCCGGCGCGTGCCGCAGCACGGCCTTGAGCGTGGTGGTGACACCGTTCACCTTGTTGAAGTCGTTGTCGGTGATGATCGCAATGGTGGCCAGGACGTCCTCCTCGGCGATGGAGGTCGCGGCGGCTGCCCGGAAGCCGGCGGAGTGCCGGGACAACAAGACATCCGCTCGTTGTCCCGTACCGGCCGGACAGTCCAGCCGCGAACACCCAGAGCATCGCGCACGCGCATGACGGGCGAGTATCGGATCGGCCACGTGCCGGTAAATTGCCGCACGTCACACGCGCGTGTCCGCGCTGTCGAGTGGCCGTCGCGTCGTCGTACTACTGTGAGCCATCACGAGGTATCCATGACCCCAGTTTCGAGACGCGGAGCCCCGACCGAACTTCGTACATGGACCAGGGCCGACGACCTGAGCCGGCAGTTCCTGTCCGGCGTGTCACTGCACGCACACACACACCACTCGCGCGAGAGCCTGGAGCACCTGCCGCTCTACGTAAAGCGCATTCCAGTGCTGGGCAGCCTCTTCAATCAGCACGTGCGGCAGCACCAGGCGCAGTTGGGCGCGCAGGTCGATTTCGCGAAAGGCTGGTGGCATCCACCGGTGGGCCCACGCGGTGTCTTCGATTCGGAAGCGAACCAGATCGCGCGACTGGGGCTGTCACCGATCGTGTCGGTGACCGACCACGACAGCATCGAGGCTGGACTGGAACTGCAACGCACCTTCAGCCCGCGCTGTTCGCCGATCTCATTCGAATGGACGATGCCGTACGGCGACGGTTTCCTGCACGTGGGTGTGCACAACCTGCCGCACCCATCGGCGCGCGAGTGGTTCGACCGGCTCGAGGCCTTTACCGCGCAGCCGGAGGTGGAACCGCTGACTGGTCTGCTGACCGACCTCACCGCATCGGGCGACATCCTGGTGGTGCTCAATCACCCGATGTGGGACCTGGCGGCGCTCGGGCCCGATGCGCACAAGCGGCTGCTGACGAGGTTCCTCGCTGAACAGGGCCACCTGATGCACGCGCTGGAACTGAATGGCTATCGATCCTGGGGCGAGAACCTCGAGACCGTGGCGCTCTCGCGCACCACTGGACATCCGCTCATCTCAGGCGGTGACCGCCACGCCTGTGCGCCCAACGCGCTCCTCAACGTCAGTCACGCCAGTTCGTTCACCGGATTTGTCCATGAAATCAAAGCCGGCATCAGCACCGTCGTGACCATGCCGGAGTATCGCGAACACATTGTCGGTCGCACGATCGCGTCGGTGGCCGACGTGCTCTCGGCGTACCGGCACTATCCGGAAGGGTGGCAGCACTGGACCGACCGGGTGTCGTGCCAGACGGCGACCGGGCTGACACCGCTGTCGCGCCACTGGCCGGGCGGTGGTCCGCTGTGGCTGCGGTCCGTCATGTCGACCGTGCGCCTGCTGGCGTGGCAGCCGCTGCGTGCGCCGCTGGGGCACGTGCTGGAGTGGAAGGACAAGGTCAGCGGCGCGCCGACATCAGTCGCGTGGCCGCCGCCGGAGGCCGCGCCGCGTCAGGCGTAACGCTTCTGACCGACGAACCGATAGTACGGTACGCGCCCCACCGGCAGGTATGGCAGCGGCGTACGCGCCTCGACCAGCGCCCGCGTCGTGAAACGCCGCTGCAGATACGCCAGGTGGTCGGGGTGGAGCTGCACATGACTGTGGCTGAACCACCATGGCCAGAAGTGCCGGGTGATCGCGGCATGCTGCACGAGTGGTGCGGCCACCGGACGCGAGACGTAGAAATCGACGACGCCGATGACGCCGCCTGGGCTGAGCAGGCGATGGGCCTCGTCAATTGCCGCAAACCAATCGGGGATCATCGTCAGGGCATAGGAGCAGGTGACGATGTCGGCGCAGCCGTCGGGCAGATCGACGGCCGTGGCATCGGCGTGCGTCACTTCAACATTGTCCCAGCCGGCGGCCTCCGCACGACGGCGTGCGATCCCCAGCAGCGACGGCGACAGGTCGATGACGTGGACCTGCGCGAGGTGGGCGAGGGCGGGTCCCGCATAGAGCAGATTGCGCGCCGTTCCGCCACCCAGATCAATCCAGACGGCCCCAGGACGCAGCGGCAGGGCCTGAATCAGTTCGCGTCGTCCCGGGAGCAGGCGTTCACGAAAGGCGTCATAGCCGTCCGCCTGACCGCGATAGAACTGTTCCAACCGATCGGCGTGTTGCGGAGCCCGGCTGCCGCCGCGCGCCAGATGCGAGAGGATCTTGAGATCCTGCCAGGCGGTCAGCATGTGAGTTCGGCGGCGTGGAAGCTGCCGTAGGTATGCACGCGGTCGAGTTCGTGCAGCCGCGACGTGAGTTCCTGCGCGTAAACCAGCAGGTCTCCCACGCGTCGCCGGCGGCCGCGGATGCGCACGGTCACGGCATCCACAAACGCGGTCTGCCGCCCGCCGCTGCGCCACAGCACGCGCGCACCGGGTGCGGAGTGGTCCACGATGGCCTGCCACTCGTTGTGCAGAGCCGTCTGATCGGATCCGCATAACCAGTCCATGTGGTCGAGCAGCACGAACGCCGAGACCTGCGACGTATGCCCCTTCAGGAACTGCTCTACCGATGCCGTGTGCGTGGTGATCCGATCGACGAGTCCAGCCTTGAGCCGCGCGAACGACGCGGGCCGGAGGTATTCCGGGCAGCACTCAGGTTCGTAGTGCCCTTGCAGATACACGCGCCAGAAGTAGTTGTCTGCCAGGGGCAGCCGTGTGAACACGCGCTCCACTCGCTCCGCGATGAAGTCCGCGATTCCGTGTGGATAGTCGCGTTCCAGGTGTTCGCGTTGCGGGCGGGGCACGGCCAGCAACGCCAGGGTGGCGTCGCGGCCCAGCAGCCATTTCACCAGGGGCTGGAACAGCTGGCGCCGCAACCGGCGGTCATAAATATCGCGCTGCGCGTCCACCGACGACGCCCGCAGCAACTCCTGCACATCGTCGCGCACCTTGATGACGCGGTCGAGGTAGGCCTTGATGGCCCAGGCGACCAGGCCCGTGGTGCCGTGGAAGTAGAACGTGCCGCGTCCGGCCGCACCGCTGAAGAACGCGCCGTGTTTGTCCCAATAGCGCGCGGCCCAGGGCGATAGTTGTTCACGCAGGCGCGGCCGGTACAGGTCCTGCCAGCCCGGGTGGTGTCCCTGGCCGAAGAGCCGGAAGAAGTCCGCGTGGTCCAGGGCGCGGATGCCGGCCTGTTTGAGTTCCAGCAGGGCGTTCTGCCGCGGGTTGATGTCCACGGCGAAGAGGCGCGCGGGCGCGTCGAGGGCGTAGTCGAGCACATTGCACCCGGCCGAGGTGATGACGGCGACTTCGTCATCGGGCCCCAGAAGGAGGGCCTCGCGATCCAGCCGCGGGTCTTCCCAGCAGGTGTTGTAGACGAGGCGGTGGCGATGGACGAGGTTGAAAGACGTACGCGAAAGCGATGTCAGGTATGCCATCGGCGGCAAGGATGGCGCATCGCTGCGACGGATCCGGCACGACGGCGCAACAAGGGCGTGTCAATCAGATATCGCCGTGCGCCTCTGTCACGGTGTCATCTTGTGGACAGCGCCGGCCGCCGTGACGTGGGATTCTTCTTTGGACGCCCTTGCTTCACTACAACTCAGAGGTACAGATGAACTCCAGGACCGACGACAAGCAGAACGAGATTGTCGACAATCAGCATCAGAAGACCGTGTCGGGAAAGAACCAGAACGGTCCCGCCGGCACCCTTGGGAAGAGCGCGGGCGGAAATGCCGGGAGCAAAGGCCAGAATTCGCGCGCCGATACTCCGAAGGGTTCAGTCGGTTCGCACAAGCCCGGTGGCGACGGCCCAGGGACCAAAAAATTCAAGCACGATCGCGACGACGGCACTCGCGGCAGGTAGAGCCAACCGGGCGTCTCTATCGCTCCCGAAATACTTCTGCCGGGTCGATCTGACCCAGGACGACTACGGACCGACACATAGATTCGACACGGTCAGGCGCTCGAAGAGGTGCGGAGACGCCACAGCCGAAGACGGGTAGTGCTCCAAGGCGCTCTTGAAGTCGGGATGGCTGAAGGCGGCTCGAAAATGGGCCACAGATTCCCAGATTGCGTAGTTCAAGAAGACCGTGCTGCCTGCGATACCGCGATGCAGTTGGGTTGAGATATAGCCTGGTTGCTTCTTCATCCAGCTTGCGTCCGCTTCCCAGGCCGTGAGCAAAGCTGGGATGTCGCCTTCCGTGATGGTGAAGATGTTTACCAAGATGACGGGCGACTGCTCCGTTTGGATCTGTTGGAAGATCGGAACGGCCGGGTCAAGCGGCTTGAGTTGAAGCACTGTGTAGACTCCGTCGGTGAACTTGCGAATTTTAGCACGCCAACCAGACAGATGCGCCAGAAGCCGTCAGCCTCGGGACCAGCCGGCGACATGGCCAATGGCCGCGACCTGTGCCTCGTCGGGGCTGTGTTACCCTCCCTCGATTCTGGAGGTGTCACATGGTGCGCACTCGATTGGTTCTGTTTATTTCGATCGCCGTCGGTCTGACGCTGGCTGCCACGCCTTCGGCATCTCCGCAGGCCACTGGCGCGCCAACGATCGAAGAGTTTCTGGGCGCTGCGTCACCACTGGAGGTGGTCGCCGCCGCGAAGACCGATCGTGTGGCGTGGGTGGCCTACGAACGGGGACGCCGGAACGTCTACACCGCCGCCGCGCCGGCCTTCGCGCCCGTCAAGCTCACCAGCTACCCGGAAGACGACGGCGTTGACCTTACCGATGTCACGATTTCTGCGGACGGATCGACCGTCGCGTTTGTCCGGGGCAGCGCCGCGAACCGCGATGGCTGGCACGCGAATCCATCGGGGAATCCCGACGGTGGTGACGAAGCCGTCTGGGCCGCTCATACGGCAACGCCGGGCGTGTCCTGGCGAGTGGCGGAAGGCGCGAGTCCCGTCCTGTCTCCAGATGGGCGGTATCTGTTGCAGACGCGCCACGGGACCATCTACCGGGTGCGTGTGTCACGAGCGGCGGCCACAAACGCGATGGACCGTGGCGAGGCGCCCTTCATCAGCGCCTTCGGCACGAACAGCGCTCCCGTCTTCTCGCCCGATGGTTCACGAGTCGCCTTCGTGAGCACGCGCACCGATCACGGCTTCATCGGCGGCCGTTGACGAGTGGGATCGGTTCTACAGCCTGCACTACACGGACCCCGCGGCCACGCCCGTTCAGATCATCTCGACCGACGGGATGATCGAAGACGCCACATCCTGGATCATCTCGCACGATGGGACCACGTTCTACTACTGCACGAATGCCACCGACATCGAGCGGCGTCACATCTGGGCCGTTCCAGTCGCGTGTGGCGCAGCACGCCAGGTCACGACCGGTTCCGGCATAGAGACCTATCCGGCGCCGCTCGCCTCTGGCAAGGCACTGGCGACGCTCAGCGCGAGCTGGAACATGCCGCAGTCGCTGGGGATCTGGTCGTCACCCACGACGCAGAAGATCGTGTTCCCCGCCTCGCGGCCCGGCTTTCCCACGGCGGCGCACGTCGAGCCTGAACTGGTCATTACGCACCCGGCCGATAACGCCTTCGAGATCCACAAGCAGGTGTTCGTGCCGAAGGACATTCGCCCTGGCGAGAAGCGACCCGCAATCGTGTTCGTGCATGGCGGCCCGGTGCAACATGCCTGCAATCGCGACCCGACGTGGATCCGGCGCGGATCGGCATTTACGGCCTGTCGTACGGCGGTCTGCTCACCGCGCAGGCCCTCGCGCGCCATTCCGACATCTTCGCGGCCGGGGTGGACTACGCCGGCGTGCACCTGTACGGCAGTTCCCTCGATCCCGACACGCCGACCTATCAAGCGTCAGCCATCTCGCAGATCGACACCTGGAAGTCTCCGGTCCTGATCATCCAGGGAGACGACGATCGGAACGTGACGTTCGCGCAGACGGTGGGACTGGTCCAGTTGCTGCGGCAGCGCGATATCTACTACGAACTGATCGTCCAGCCCGATGATGTGCATGATTCACTGCGGCACGATCGCTGGCTGCAGTGGCTCAGCCGCATGGACACGTTCCTGGAAAAGTTTCTCGGAGGCGTGCGCCACAAATGATTCGACTCACACGCCGACAGGCGTCAAAGGGCCGCTTCAACACGATGAACCTGGCCGAGGGACCCTGCCGCGCGACGATCCCGCCGTGTCAACGATCCCAGCGCGGATTGACGACGTTGTTGAAGATGGAGCCGAACTGATAACTGAACCCGACGCTGAACTCGTACCGGTACGACGTGGCCAGGCGCTGCCGGCGCAGCAGAATCTCGTCGTCGCTCGCGGTGCCCGCCCGAAGATACAGCTGATCGTGTACGAGAGACAACTTGCCTTTGGTGTTGACGCTCAGACCTCGGAACAGACGCAGATCGAGCTGGCCGTCAAGCTCCACCCGGTGCTTGGACAGGTCGTGCAGGAACGTGATGTATTCGGCGGAGAACGACGAAAACCCCCAAGGCTGCCGGAACGCCAGCACCCCCTGTAACGAGGTATCGAGGCGGGTTTCATGCAGCTTGTCGTAGATCGTGGTCTCGATGTAGTCGTAGCGGTTGACGCCGAGCGAATACTGGAACAGCAGCGCGCGCTTCGTGGACTCCGAATAGGGAAAGATGTTGTATTCAATACCGGTCGCCAGCCTGGAATTGTGCGCATAGTTCTGCTGCGTCGAATCGCCCGTGGAGAGGCGGCCCACGGCGGCCCAGTGGTCGGCGTCCAGGCTTTTGACCGCCACGGCGCGGATGTTGTAGTTGTGCGACGTTGACTCCAGCGTGCTGCCGTCGCTCAGGGTGAAGGTGTTCCCGTCGAACTGGCCTTCACTGGTGAAACTGACTTTCAATTGTTCGGTGGTACGGCTCGCCGAAAAATTGCCCTTGAACTGCCGGCTCTTGTCCGAGCGTTCGCCGCGCAGCGAGGTGCTGGCGCCCAGCCGGAAAATCCACAGATTCCACCGGTCTGTCCGGGCCATGGTGGCGGTCGGCGGTTCGAGTGGTGCCGTGAATTGCAGGCGCAACCGGTCTGCAGTGTGCGTGTCCATCAGGTACGGCGTCAGGCCCAGCGTGAAGATGCGTGCGAAGCCGCGGCGGCGCTCGTCGCCCGTGTCGGTGCCGCTCGAAATGAAGAGCAAGTGGTGGACGTGGTCCGCGAAGCGGCCCTGCCCGATGTACTGCAGCGAGTACTCGCGCCCGCCCGTCCCGGTGTTCCTCGTGGTCACAAGCACGTGGATGTCGGCGTCCTTCCGGTCGCGCACGTAATCGAGGTAGCTGATTTCCTGGCGAAGGAAGTCAAAATCACAACTGTCGCCGCAGTCCAGGAATACCTTCAGGTTGTCCGGCCGAGCCGACCCAGCAGTCTGGGCCGCGGCCGAAACGGCGGTTGCACCGAGCGCGCACATCGCCAGTATCAGAATGGAGAATCCGCGTTTCACGCGTTAGAGTCTATCTCTTGTGGCTGGATCATCGGGGCCCGGCCCACCCACGCCCGTGATCTCGAAAAGGATGAGACCCCTTTCGTATGCCCTGACGACACGGAGAGACACGGCCGGTGCTCGGGATTGAGCCTACTGGCGGAAGCAGTACACCGCGCCGCGTGTGCGCACGTAGAGGCGACCACCGGCGAGCGCAGGCGTTGCACCAATGTCCTCACCGAGATCGTTCACCGCCAGCACCTCCCACGCGGCGCCGGCCTTGATCACCGTGATCTTGCCTTCCTGACTGGCCACGTAGACCTTGCCATCGGCCGCTACCGGCGAGGCGTAGTACTCACCGAGCGCGCCCGTGGCCCGGCCCTCCTTGAGCAATGTCCCGGTCGACGCATCGAGCGTCGTCACAATCCCGCCGGTCTTCACCATGTAGAACACCCCCTGGTAGAGGAGCGGTGTCGGGATGTACGAAATGTTCTTCTGGAATCGCCACCGCACCGCAGCCTCGGGAAGTTGCCCGCGCGCCTCGCCGGGGGTGATCGCCACGGCGCCCCAGGCGCCAAGGCCGAGCATGCGCGCAACGTTCCACTCCGCTTCGACAATGAACTTGTCGTCACTCGTGTCGATCCAGCCGAAGTGCTCGCCAAGCTCCTTGTCCTGCATCAGTTCCGCCGGGGAGATGCGGCCATCCTTGTCCTTGTCACGCTCTGCGACCGTCGACGCCCACTGCGGAAGGCCGGGTTCGTTGGCACCGAGCGTGGACACCAACAGCGTGTCGCCCTGCGCGAGCGCGACGCCCATCGATCCGCCCGAGCCAAGGGCCATCCACCAGCGCGGCGCGCCCGTGGCGAGGTCGTAGCTGTCAAGGCGGGTCGATCCGATGACGACGACGTCGGTGCGATCGGCCGACGGGCGGAAGATCATCGGCGTCGCATAACCGATCGTCGCGCCGGGCCGATCGGTCTTCCAGCGGACCTTGCCCGTGGCGCGGTCAAGCGCGACGAGATACGAGCCTTTCAACTGATCGATCAGCTGAATCACCAGTTCGCCCGCGATGATGGGCGACGCGGACATGCCATAAAAGTTCTGGAACGGGCTCATCGGGTGCGTCCAGCGCACCTGCCCGTCGGTGCCGTACGCGACCAATCCGAAGTCGGCGAAAAATGACACGACGCCCATGGCGTCAGCCGCGGGCGAGGGCGAGGCGGGGTCGTTCGCCTTGTACATCTCCGGCGCGCGCTCTCGGCGAATGGTCCCGCGCCACAGATCCTTGCCGCTCTCTGCATCGAGCGCGATCGTGAGCAACTGCCCGCCTTCCCGCGCCGTCACATACAGCCGGCCACCGACAATGACGGGCGAGGACTGGCCGTAGGGCACCATCGCCTTCCATGCGACGTTCGTCGTGGGTGAGAACTCGACTGGATAACCCGCGCCCTCGCCGATGCCTGACCCATTCGGCCCGCGAAACTGCGGCCACTGACCAGCCGGCGTCGCGGTGGCAAGGACGAAGAGGAAAACGGAGGTTAGGAGAAACATGCGGCACATGGGCCACATTATGTCGCGCCCCGGGTCAACAGGCCACCATCAGAACATCGGTCGCAGCACCGCGACGTGTCGAACCTGACTGCGCCAGACAACGCTGGCCGTCTCGTCGCGGGGTAGTATGATGGCCCCGCATGATTGGACATCGCGCGACTTGGGCTTCAAGCACGCCCACATCGACCGCCTTGCGCGTGTCGTGAAGGAGACACGTGTGGACTGACGTGCGTCAGGCGTGGCGCGGGTTGCGCCTGGCGCCCGGGTTCACCGTCGTGGCGCTGATCGTGTTGACGCTGGGCATTGGCGCCACCACGGCAATGTACTCCGTGGTGGATGCGGTCGTGCTCAAGGCGCTGCCGTTCGAGGACGAGTCACGGCTGGTCAGCGTGCTTGAAGTGACCCGCGACACAGGCCGACCCGGCGCGGTGGCACCCCAGAATTTCTTCGACTGGAAGGCGCGCACGGCATCGACCTTCGAAGCGCTCGGGGCGTTCGGTCGCAGTGCCTTTGCTGCGGCTGACCCTGAACTGAAGCCGATCGAAGTGCGCGGCGTCTCCGCCAGCCTGCTGAGGGTCCTGCGCGTGCGGCCCGCTCTAGGAGCCCTGTTTACCGACGAGCACGAGCGAAGCGGCGCCCATCGTGTGGTGATGATCAGCGATGCCCTGTGGCGACGCCGATTCGGCGCCGCCACTGATGTCGTCGGCAGGACGATCACCGGCGTCGATGGGCCGTGGCACGTCGTCGGGGTGTTCGCGCCAGGCTTCGGGTTTCCAGAACCTCAGCCCGGTGTGGAGTTTGTCTGGCACCCGTATGTGCCGGTGGCTGACGACCAGAATCGGAACGCGCCTGGCAAGGCCTATTTTCTGACGGTGGTCGGCCGCCTCGCTCGTGGCGTCAGCCTCACACAGGCGCAGGAGAGGATGGCGGGGGTGACAACGGATTTGGCCCGAGCCTATCCGGCGTGGTTTGAGAACCGTACAAGCGCCGTACTTCCGTTGCGCACCTGGCTGGTGGGAGATGCGGGACCGGCGATGTTCATGCTGCTCGCCGCTGTCGGCGTCGTCCTGCTCATCGCATGCGCCAACGTGGCGAACCTCGTACTGGCTCGCTCCACGACACGCGCCCGCGAGATCGCGATCCGCTCGGCTCTCGGGGCGTCGCGATGGACCCTCACCCGTGGGCTGCTGATCGAGGGACTGGTGTTATCCCTGCTGGGTGCGGCCTTTGGGGTGCTGCTGGCCTGGTGGAGTGTGGAGGCGGTGAGCGCGCTGCTGCCCCCAACGTTGTTTCGACTGTCGTCGATCGCCATCAACGTCCGCGTATTGGCTGTGACGGTGTTGGCCAGCGTCACCGCCGGTGTGGCGTTCGGTCTGCTGCCGGCGTGGCAGCACACGAGGGCGAATGTCTCCTCCACGCTTGTGCAAACCAGCGGCGGCGGTACCAGTGGCGCCACCCGCCGAGGCCTCCGCACCGGCATCATGGTGGCCGAAGTGGCGCTTGCGGTGGTGTTGCTGGTGGGGGCCTCCCTCTTTCTGGCCAGTTTCGCTCGCGTGATGCGGCTGGACCTGGGCTTCGACTACAAGGCCGTCACGCTGATGCGAGTCAATGCGGTCCTGCGGACCGTGCCACCAGAGGAGCGGGCCGCCGAGCGGGTGCGCGCGACCGCAGTCATGGAGGATGCGCGGATGGCGGTAGCGCGGGTGCCCGGCGTGGAGTCGGTGGCATTCATGGGCACCGGCGGGGCGCCGCTGTCGGGCGGCTCAGCCAGCACATCCCTCCGCGTCGTCGGCCGTCCGGCCCTCAACAACGCCGACAGCAGTGTCGACCTGAAGGCGGTCTCTTCCAACTACTTCGAGGCCATGCGAATGACGATGGTGCGGGGGAATGGGTGGGACCGTGGCGATGCGTCGCCGGCGGGGCAAAGCGCCATCGTCCTCAGCGAGTTGGCCGTGCAGCGGTTCTTTCGCACCGATAACCCGATTGGTCAAACCGTGCAAACCGGTGACGGTGTGCCACGTACGGTGACTGGAGTGGTCCGCAGCTCACTCGTGAAGGGGCCTGAAGTTGACGTGGTGCCGGAAGTGTTCATCCCGGTTGGTCCGGCCACAGGGCTTTCCGGTACGTTGGTTGTACGCGTTCGGCCTGGTGCGACGGTGTCTCACGCCGAGCTGAAAGCGGCGGCCGGGACCGGCGGCAGCGTTCGCGTGGGAACGGTGCAGCCGCTCAGCGCCCTGTATGACAACCTGCTGAAGCCGCGCCGACTGAACACGGTCCTTGTCTCTGTCTTTGGCGTGCTGGCGCTCGCCATCGCCGCTGTCGGCATCTACGGCGTGATGTCCTACATCGTCGCGCAGCGCGCGCGGGAGATTGGTGTGCGCATGGCGTTGGGTGCGCAACCGTCGGATGTCAGAGGCGACGTGGTCAAGGAAGCGGGCGGCATTCTTGCCCTGGGAGTGGTCACAGGCACGGCCGGTGCGGCGCTGCTCGCCAGGCTCGTGACGTCATTCCTGTTTCAGGTGGACGCACAGGACCCATGGCTCTACGCCGCCGCTGTGCTCGTGCTCGTCGTGGCCGGCCTGGCCGCAGCACTTGTTCCCGCGGTCCGAGCCTCCCGCGTCGATCCGATCGTGGTGTTGCGACGCTAGCGGGCCGCTGAGAACACGGCATCAACACGAGACGCAAGAAGCTGATGGTGCTAGCGCTGGTTGTGATGCCGACTCTCGGGCGTGAGACCCAGCCCGGGCCAGGTGAGATCACGGGAGCATATGAGCACGCGAGTACAGATTCACTTTGAGTCAATCTTGTAGGCCGCCGGCACCGGCTTCAGCGGCCGGTCGAACCACATCGGGCGGCGCGTGCCGTCAGGACCAGGCGCAGGCCGGGTCTTCGCCATCCACTCCAGATACAACGCGTGCGACTTGGCGGTGTCCACCATGACGTCGCCGTACGAATCGTCTGGCCCGGCCTTCTCAAGACGTACACGCTGATGCCAGCAGTGCATCCCGCTGACGGGATCGGGCTGAACAGGGAACGTCAGGTTCTGGTGGACGCCAATCTCGGTCCACCACACGCGCGCGCTGTCGGGGTCGTTGCTCGTGAACGGCTGCGTGCCATGCACCTGGCGCATTTCATACTTGCCGTCAGCGCTGCGCGCAATCTTTACAAGCGCCGTGGCGTTGCGCGAACCGCCCTTGTCCTCGTCCAGGCGCCAACGACCCAGGTGGTGTGACATCGCCACAACGCCGGGGCAAATGCCTTCGGTCACCCACGCGCGGGTGACGAAGAAGCCGATGCCGGTGTGTACCTTCACCAGGTCTCCGGTGGCAAGACCGAGACCGGCCGCATCACCGCTCGCGATCCAGAGCGGATTGCTGTTGGAAATTTCGTACAGCCACTTCACGGGCGACCGCGTATGAATCAACGTCGGCAAGCGGAAGTTCGGCAGCAGGTCAAACTCGTTTGCGCCCTTGTCGAGGTCGCGCCAGTACACATGTCCAGGCACGTAACGCGGAATCGCGTGCTCGGGCCAGCCCCACTCGGCAAGCGTCGGCGAATAGAATTCGAGCTTGCCTGATGGCGTGTTGAACCCGCCCAACCGCGCGCCATCAATCTCCACGCCACCGGCGTCAACCGATCGCTCGTGCGCCTTGCTATACGTCCCCGGGACAGAAATTATCGGTCGGTGCGGATCCAAAGTGCACGTTGGACACTATTGGACTGACCGGGCACTACTTTCCGCCAGTGGGGTGACCCGGGTCCAGCCGCGCGTAGCGTCCCAGATGTGGACGGCCGGTCCGTCGCGCTCTGGGCAGGTCTTTCGCGAGTGTGTCAGGCGTCCTTCGCGTTCCAGGCGCTGGTGTTCATCCCAGTAGGTATCCGAATAGCGGACGCGCATGAGGCGCAGGTCACGGTCAAACTCGTACATCGCGGTGGCGTCGCCGCCGTTCTCCCGGCTGATCTCAACCGTGGTCACCACGATCGAGCCGTCAGGCGCCATGACCCTCGCGCGATTGAACCGTCCGGCGGTCAGGCGGTTCAGTTCGGATCGAGCGAGCGTGGCGTAGAAACGCGGCACCGTCTGGGCGCAAGTCAGACACGCGTACTCCGAGCCTGCGCTGCCAGGCGCCTGTCCCTCGAGGTGGCTGGCGTCGAGAATGGCGACCATGGCCTCATCGCGCGAGTTGTTGAAACCGGCGATCGCGAGGTCATCGCCGGAAAGCCACACGAGACTCTCGACCCAGCCGGGATTCACAAACGCTCCGTGCCGCCGACCGTCCGAATCAATTACGGTCACCACAGACGGCCACCATCGAGTGTCATGGCCCGCTACCGCCACACGCGTGGGAGCCTGGGTCGGGCCGGATTGCCGGCTGGCCACCACCCACGGACCCGTGAAGCGGCCGCTGCCGAACGTCATCTGATCATCAAATGCGAATCGCCAGCGCACGTCTCCTGACGGCGAGAGGTTCAACACCTCTCCTGACCGAAGCGCGAGTCCGTCGCCCTTGTCGTAGACGGACACCGCCACCATGATTTCCGGCGCGCCATCGGCGTCGAGGTCCTCCATTCGAGCCAGTGGCGAAATGTCCAACTGCGCACCAGGCGCGAAATGGTGAACCACCCTCGATTCCCCGGCCGCGTCGGCGATGGACACATGCGCGGCGGTGGCGGTGACCTGCCAATTGCGAGAGTCCGGAGAGATCAATGTGCTCCGCGACCACGAAGTCACACCAATTGCCAGCAGGACCAGTCCGACGGCCACGCCGATCACCAGCGTCCTGAAGGAATGCGACAACGTCGGAGCGGCCATCGGCACCGGCTCGACACCGGAGTTGATGTCTGGCACGACCGGCGGCACAGAGAACTCACCGTGGCTGGTGTCCGGCGGAATCGCCGCCGGGACCTCATCCGGTTGGCTGGCCAGCCACGCATCGATCTCATGAGTGAACGCATATACAGACCGGCGCTTGCCGCCGGGCACGCGATGCAGGGGCAGGCCCTGCGACTCCCACCGCGCGGCCGTGCGTACATCGCGTCGAAGATACTCGGCGATCTCTTTCCAGGAATCGAGTCGCCAAGGCTGTTCGCTTCTGGGAATGTCTCCTAATGCCATCGATTGTCTGTTGCAGATTGTACGGCCTGCCCCCATGCTCCGGCCATGTCAACTTATGTCGCCGGCCGAAAGGCCCTCGTCGCTGTCATCGTCTTGATGTGCGTCCTTCAGGCTCACCAGTCTGCGTCTGTACTGGCCAGCCCGGAACCTGGTCAAGCCGGATGTGGGCCATCCATGCAGGGAATCGATCGGCTCCGGGCTGATTTGGGCCTCGACAAAGCTCTGGCCAACCGGGCCAATTCACTGGCCGAGGCCGCGCGTGGGACCGGACAGCCCCCGCCCGCGAATCAGATTCAGTCACTGACCGAAGACAGTCTCGACGGTCTCAATGATGCCGGCAACCAGCTCGACCAGGCCGCCGATCAGATTGGCAAACAGCTCGAGTCGGCGAACCTGCCCCGGCAGCAGCGTGCGTGGAGCAAGGGCGTCAGCGACATGAAGGCGGCGCGGACCAAACTCAGCTCTACCCTTCGGCCTCGCAAGGACGGCGCGGCCTATGGCGGGGTGGGCTCACCCACCGGTGTGGGTCCGCGCGTGATGTACGAGGCAGCCACCGAGTACCAGGGCGCTGTCGACAACCTCGGCTCGATCGCGGACCAGAGTGGATTTCTGGATGTGGCGAAGGGCATGGGCTGGGTCGGTCAGGGCTCACCCGATACGCCCCCGCCGCCGAATCCCGGACCCGATCCGTGGCAGGAGTGGCTGAGACGGTTGCAGGCGCAGCAGGCGCGCATTCGCAACAACATCAGCGGCCTCAACGCCGCCCGGGCGCTGCAGGCGGGACAGTTCCAGCAGGCCTTGCAAAACGCCACGGGCATGCGAAACGCGATCCAGGACATTCAGAACGCGGCGAACCAGCTCAGCCAGTTGGCCTCGCTGTGCAATCAGGCCACGTCGAATCAGCAACAGTCACAGAGCAGCCAGGCCAGGCAGACGCCCGGTAGCCAGACCGGCGCGGGGGCTGGGGCTGGCGCCGCGGCAGCCGGCGGCGGAGGCGGTGCCGGTGCGTTGGTTGTTGGCGCGGTGGTGGTCGGCGCAGCCGCAGGTGGCTACGCGTACTACACGTCCACGGTCTGCCCGTCGCCGCCAGTAACGTCGAACTTCAGCGTGTGCGCGAGCGGAAACTGCAGCGCGTGCGTGACAATGTCGAGAGAGGTCGCGGCCTACTGCGATTGCTTCGAAGAAAAACATCCGGACCAGGTGCCGGCAAACATCTGCGGCGAACTGCGGAGGGCCATCGACAATCTCGCCGCCGTCTGCCTGGTACCGACGCCGTTCACGCTGCTTCCCAGACCAGCTATCTCGCGATGAACGTCCGGGGCCGATCCACTTCCCCGCTCGCGCTGCTCGCCGGCAGTGTCCTCCTGACGGCCGCGTGCGTGACGACGGGACGCCCAACGGAGTCGGCCCCTGGCGTCCGGTCGCGCGAAGCTGCCGCCGGACCCACAAAACAGGCGTGCTCAGTGGAGCTGCCGGCGCTCGACGCGAGGCTGACCCGCTACTACCGCGAGCGCATCCGCATTCGCCAGAAGCTCACCGCCGCGGGCTTCGAACGAACGGCCGCGGAGGCGATTGGCGACGGGACCGGCGCTCCGGGTCTGGCGCTTGAGGCCGCACGCTCGGCCGACGCGCTCGAGCAGCTGCTCGAAGGACGCCCCGCGGCTCATCCAGGCCTCATCAACGACATCGACTGGATTGCCGCCAACTGGTTTGACCCGGTACTGATGCGATGGACCGCAGGTCAGATCCGTACGCTGACATCGATGACCACCGACAGCTTCCGCGACCTGAACGCCGAGACGACGACCTTGCGGACGATGCTGCCTGAGATGGCGACGGCAAGGCGGCGTCGGGAGGAGCTGAAAGCGTGCGAGCGCAAGATGGTGCGCACGGACGAGGCGATTGCGGACCCGGTTGCACCTGCGGTTTCAATAGCCGCGACGTCATCACCCATCACGTGCGGCCCCGAGACGACGCGCGTCAGATGCAAGGAGGCTGTGACAGTGGAGGCGCGAAGTGCGACTGACATCCTGCGACCACTCGACTCGTCGTCTCTGATCAGCGACGAGCTGAGAGTGCTCGGACCAGACTCATCGGCGTGGATCGCGTTCGCGCGAGCCGTCGCGGGGGTGGGGACCGGTCCCGAGACAGTGTACGTAGACGGACTACCGACGATCTCCAGTGTGCCGGCGGCGACGATCGGCCGAATCACGGTGAACGGCGATCCGTTCACGTCTGAATACTCCAACGTAGGCACGGTGCGAATCGACATCGATCTCGGCCCGCCGGAACGGCGTTGGCACGCCGGCCTGTCTTCGCCCTCGTTCGGAGCCGGTGGCGGATCACCGCTGGGGCCGACCGGCGCACCACTCTCACGCAGCACGTCGCTTAGCATCGGCGGGCCCGTACCGCGATTGCCCTTGACCTTTGACGTGAATGCCTTTCGCTATCTTAATGAGCGGCGGCCCCTGTTCGTTGCCCCGGGGGCAGACGCGCTCGCAATGTACGACGACCTTCGCACCACCTCCAACAGTTCCAGCTTCATGCTGAGCGCAGCCTTCGTCACCGGTCGTGTCATGGCCAGGGCCACGTTCTCGGACAGCCGCATGCAGACCGACCATGCCGGCATTGGCGGCACAAACGGACCGACCACCGGACAGGGAATCGACTCCAGGGACCGATCCCTTCAGGCGAGCTGGCGCGTGGCGGATGGAGGCCGGATTCATCGTGGCGGTTTTTCATTCAGGCAGGACACGCTTGACGCCGTCGCCGATTCGCCGGCGCCGCTCACAATGATCACCGGGCAGCTCGTAACTGGCGGCGATGAAGTGGCGGCCAACACACGACACAGCGAGACGTGGACGATCAAGCACGTGGTCGAAACGAGCGCGGGAACGTGGAAGGCCGGGATTGAGGGCGCCAGCCAGATGGTCGGTGATGAGCGCGTGCCCAATCCGCAGGGACGCCTGCAATTCAGCGGCGTTGATGCCGCCACAGCCACGTGGATTGTCAGTCGCGGACGTTCAGCGGCCAGGATGCGCGCGACATCTACTGCGTTGTTCGCGGAACAGTTGGCCGTGAATACGCCGCGAGTGACGCTTCGCAGCGGCCTCAGGTTCGACTGGCAGCACGGAGCCGGCGTGATGGTGTCACCTCGCGTCGTGGCTACGGCACGCGTCGCGGCCTTTCAGGTCTCGGGCGGCGCCGGCCTGTTCGTGCAGGCGTGGTCGCCCGATCTTTTCGTGATCGCCGCCGAGCGGGATGGAACTCAGGGAACGACGTTCGTGGTCCACGATGTTCCTGCGGGCGCGGTCGAGGGCATCGACACTGTGAGCGGCGAAGAACTCCGCTCGGTCATCCAGCCGGGGTTCGACCGGCGTCGAGACTTGGTCGTACGGGCGGGACTTCAACGTCGCATCGGTCCGCTGCAGACCGGCATCGAGCACACGTGGACGCGCGGAGGATCGCTGCCAGGCGCGGTGCGCGATCGTGATGCAGGCGGGCTCGTGGATCGCATCAGCAGCGACCGCACGCTTCGCAGGCACCAGACGCAATTGCGCGCATCCGTGCACCGTGGAGCGACGGTCATCGTGGCTTCCTACCAGCATGCGTGGTCATTCGATGACAGCGACGGTCCGGTCGTGACCGCAGCCCGACAAGGCGATGTGCGCGGTGAGTGGGGACGAAGCATCGGAGCAGTTCGCCACGCCCTCGGCGTGACCGCGCTTGTCCGCCTTCCGCAGCAGATACGTGGCGCGCTGACACTGGAAGCACGCTCGGGGATGCCCTACACGCTGCTGACCGGACTGGACGTTGAACGACTTGGCGCGTTTACTGACCGCGGCGGTCGCCCTCGCAACAGCGGGACGCTGCCGTCGTTCCGCAAGGCCTCGGTCTCGGCCTCGCGCACCATCCACATCCAGTCGATTCCCTGGCTGGTCTTCGACGTCGGTCTGCGCGCCGACAACCTGACCAACCGCCGAAACGTGACGAGCGTGGGACGCGCGGTGGGCACTCCGATGTTCGGAATACCACTCGACGCCACGGCCGGTCGCTCGGTTCGCCTCTGGGCGTCGCTTGCGCGCTGAAACCCTCACATCGTCTACCGCAGCACCAACGCGGGCTGTGTGAGCAAAGGGGCAGGGTAAAACCCAAGACAGTCCGGCACAGGAGCGTCTGACAGGGACGGTTACGTCAGGGGAACAGCCACTCACTACGGCTTATCGGCTGTCAATCTTGTAGGCCGCCGGCACCGGCTTCAGCGGCCGGTCGAACCACATCGGGCGGCGCGTGCCGTCAGGACCAGGCGCAGGCCGGGTCTTCGCCATCCACTCCAGATACAACGCGTGCGACTTGGCGGTGTCCACCATGACGTCGCCGTACGAATCGTCTGGCCCGGCCTTCTCAAGACGTACACGCTGATGCCAGCAGTGCATCCCGCTGACGGGATCGGGCTGAACAGGGAACGTCAGGTTCTGGTGGACGCCAATCTCGGTCCACCACACGCGCGCGCTGTCGGGGTCGTTGCTCGTGAACGGCTGCGTGCCATGCACCTGGCGCATTTCATACTTGCCGTCAGCGCTGCGCGCAATCTTTACAAGCGCCGTGGCGTTGCGCGAACCGCCCTTGTCCTCGTCCAGGCGCCAACGACCCAGGTGGTGTGACATCGCCACAACGCCGGGGCAAATGCCTTCGGTCACCCACGCGCGGGTGACGAAGAAGCCGATGCCGGTGTGTACCTTCACCAGGTCTCCGGTGGCAAGACCGAGACCGGCCGCATCACCGCTCGCGATCCAGAGCGGATTGCTGTTGGAAATTTCGTACAGCCACTTCACGGGCGACCGCGTATGAATCAACGTCGGCAAGCGGAAGTTCGGCAGCAGGTCAAACTCGTTTGCGCCCTTGTCGAGGTCGCGCCAGTACACATGTCCAGGCACGTAACGCGGAATCGCGTGCTCGGGCCAGCCCCACTCGGCAAGCGTCGGCGAATAGAATTCGAGCTTGCCTGATGGCGTGTTGAACCCGCCCAACCGCGCGCCATCAATCTCCACGCCACCGGCGTCAACCGATCGCTCGTGCGCCTTGCTATACGCCACGTCATCCACCTTGAAGGCGCCATACTTGCGCATGTACTGGAGCGGCGTCAGGTTGTCCTTCGCGGCCGCCTCTGGCAGGCCCGGCACTGAATTCTCGAAGATCCACCCGAAGTACTCGTCCACGGTGATCTTCTCGCCTGGACGATACGGCGACTCGAAGTACTGACGAATGCCAAGCGATCCGTCGGGATCGATCTTCCACGAGAGCGCGATCCAGAACTCGGATTCCTCCCACACTTCACCAGGGTTCGATTCGTGCGTCAGCGTGACGGGTGTACCGCGCTTCTCGAGCGCGACACGTTTCACTGGCTGCCGGAATCCAAGCCAGCGACCCGCATGCGTCTCCTGGCTCATCGTGTCGTGTCGTTCGGTGCCCAGCCCCATCGGCAGGATGTAGTCGGCGAACCACGCGGTCTCGCTCCACATCGGCGTCAACGCGATGTGCATTCCGATCTTCGACTCATCCTCGAGCATCTCCATCCACGAGAAGCCGTCAGGATTGGTCCAGAGCGGGTTGTAGACGCGCGTGAAGTACACATCCAATTTGCCGCGGCCCTCCTTGAGGAAGTGCGGCAACAGGAAACTCATCTCGAAGAACGCGAGGGGGAACTCTTTTGGAAACAGCAGCTCGTTCCAGTACTCGGGCGCCGGAGGCGGATTCGGGTGCTTCGGCACGAACTTGTTCGTGACGTGCAGATTCACGCCGCCCTTCTCGCCGATTGCGCCCATCAGCACGACGATGAGGTACAGGCAGCGCGTGATCTGCCAACCCCACAAGTGTCCGGCCGCAGCCGCCCGCCAACTGTGGGTGGAGAACGCCGTGCCCGATGCAACGATGGCTTCGGCGGCTTCGACGATCTTGTGTGCCGGCACGCCCGACTCCAGCTCGGCGTACTCGGGTGTGAAGTCCTTGTACTCGTCTTTCAGCGCGTCTTCGAATGCCTCGAATGTCGCGGGCAGATCCGGTCGGCACGCCTTAAGGTAGACCTCCCAGTTCACCCAGCGCCGCACCGACTCCCGGTTGTATTTGCCAGAGTCGATCAGGAATCTCACGATTGCGAGAAGGATCGCGGCCTCGGTCCCCGGCTTGGTCGGCATCCAGATGTCGGCCTTGGCCGACGTGTTCGACATGCGCGGGTCCATGACGATGAGCTTGGCGCCCCTGGACTTGCCCTCGATGATGCGCTGGGCGTGGGGATTGAAGTAGTGACCCGATTCCAGATGCGACGAGAGCAGCAGAATCGTCTGGGCGTTGGCGTAGTCGGGCGATGGTCGGTCAGCGCCCGTCCAGAGAAAGTGAGCGAGTCTGGCGGACGATGAGCAGACGTTGGTATGGCTGTTGTGCCCGTCGATGCCCCACGCCTGCAGCACGCGGTTCACATAGCCATCTTCGCCTGGACGACCGACGTGATACATCACCTCGCGTCGTCGGCCCTCCACGATGGCCTTGCGGATCCGGCCGCCGATGTCTTCGAGCGCTTCGTCCCAGGTGACGCGCGCCCACTCCCCGCTGCCGCGCTTGCCAACGCGCTTGACGGGATACAGAATGCGGTCCGGATCTTCGAGCTGATTCGGAGTGACGACGCCTTTGGCGCATGTGCGGCCGCGACTGCCGGGATGGAGCGGGTTGCCCTCGATTTTGCGGACATCCAGCGTGTCTTTATCGACGTACGCGATGATGCCGCAGCCGGATTCGCAGTTGAAGCAGATGCTGGGAATGATCCAGTAGTTGCGGCGGTCCTTCTTCGGCCAGCTCGTGGACTCGAAGTCCACGTAGTTGTCCCAGTCGGCGACCGGCGGATGTTTTCTGAACTCAGTCAAGCGCGGATCTCCACGTGTCTCGGTGGCCTTGAAACCCAAGCCGCCCTACGAACATCGCCGGCGCCTCATGCCTCATTGCCTCATTAAGAAATGGGCACGCATTGGCCGGCTTCCACCCAGATGTACTCCCACGCGAGGCTGCCGGCCAGCGTGACAATGGCCATCGGGATGAGCGCCGTCATCGAGAAGCCCGTGGAGGCGGCCACCGCAAACAAGACCAGCGGCGCCAGGCCGCCAAGACCCAGGGCGCCCACCCAGAAGATCCGCGCATAGGCTCCGTGGCGGATGGCGCGGACGGCGAGCTCATGATGGAGCGTCGGACTGGGGGCCAGCAAGTTCTCAGAGATCAGGATCATCACGTGGAGCGCCGTCGCGCCCGCGAGAGTCCACCCCAGCATTCGCAACACCCACGGATCAGCCACGGTAAAGACCGCCGCTATGAGCAGAGCCGCGGCGCCTTCCATGGCGGCCTGCGCGATGAGGTCAATCGTCGCGTGCGGGCCCTGCCACAAATCACGCGCCAGCCCTTGTGCGAAGAGCAGGCCCGTATACCCGGTGGCCGCCAGTGCGATCGGCAGCGTGAGCAGCGCCAGCAAGGTGATCAGCGCCGGCGCATCCAGCAGCCAGGCGAGCACCCACAGGCCGCCCACGGCACCATGGGCGGTGAGGATGAACGCGCCGCGGGCCATCCATGAGGTCCAGTTGGGCCGTGTGAGGATGTAGTAAAAGCGTTCCGGCCGCTCCAGGTCCATCACGAGCACCGCGGCGGTCAACGCAGAAAAGACTGACGACACCAACGGCGCGGCCAGTCCCGACAGCGCACTGCGGTCGCCCATCAGCCAGAGGACGGCGCCCAGAAACAGGGCGCCCGTTGAAATGCCCTTGGTGAGCAGATACAGCACCAGATCGATCCCCCACGCCTTCTTGTGCGGCACGTCATAGTCCACGCGCGGATCGCCGGGCGATTGCGGGTCGGGCTCGCGAGCACCAAGGGGTCGCAGGTGCACTCCGCCTTCCTTGAACATGAATGGCCGCGAGGCAATCTCCGGCCGCATGATGCTGTCGTCGGCATCAAGGTAGAACACTTTCGGTCCGGTCCCCTTCTCCGGCTTACGCACCGTGAAGGCCTCGCGCTGGACAATCTGCGCAACCTTCGTCGTCGGATCATCCATATCGCCGAAGATGCGGCACTCGGTGGGGCAGACACTGACGCAGGCCGGCTCGAGTTGATTTTCGATCCGGTTCGCGCAGAAGTTGCACTTCTCCGCGGTCTTTGTGTTTTCGTCGATGAACAACTGGTCGTAGGGGCACGCCGCCATGCAGGCTTTGCAGCCGATGCACGAGTCGCCATGCAGGTCGACGATGCCGTCGTGGCGCCGGAAGAGCGCGCTCGTCGGGCAGATCGTCATGCACGGCGCGTCGGCGCACTGGTTGCACAACACCGGCAGGAAAAGGCGCTGCGCGTCGGGGAAGCGTCCCTTTTCAACCGTCTTGACCCAGCATCGGTTCACGCCCACCGGGATGTCGTGCTCCGCTTTACACGCGATCGTGCAGGCGTGGCAGCCGATGCACTTCTTCAGGTCGATAACGAAGCCGTAGTTGGGCACGCGAAGGGACTATAACCCACGGGGCCCATTACTCGGCCTTGCGGTTCAGGCCGAGCTACGTGCGTACGATCAGGCGTACGATCAGCGATTAGCGAGCGTGGGTACCTGTTTGGCGGCAATCAGACGTTCGTCGGCGGTGACCAGCGTCAGGTTGAGGACCCGGGCAGTGGCCACAAGCAAGCGGTCGGCTGGATCGCCATGTGGGAGCCGCACGTCCGCTGCGGCGGCCGCCACGTCGTGAGAGAGCAGGGCCTCGTGCAACGTGCCTCGAGCCTGCGGCAGCCACGCCTCAAAGTGGCCATCGATCGCGATCCGCTTCTTCTGCAGCAACTGCACCACTTCCCATGTACTGACAGGCGACAGCCACAGCTCATTTGCAGGTTTGGCCAGGGCCCGACGAACGGGAGAGGTCAACCGCTGCGGATCCGAGAGGCTCCAGAGCCAGATGTGGGTGTCGAGCAACAGCCTCAATCCCGCGTCGCCTCCCACTCGTCCGGGTCCGACACCGGACCAACGATGTCGCCAAGAATCTGAACCGAGCCCGCCATGCTCCCAAGCCAGCTCTTCGGCTGTTCGGCAGGCTGCGGCGGCCCGATCTGCGCCACGGGTACGCCATGGCGCGTGATCAGGATCGGCGTACGCGTCTTGCGCACTCGTTCCACGACCGAGAGGCACGTCGCCTTGAACTTCGAGATCGCCATCTCTTCCACATCGATGAGTATAATAATGGTCACACGATATAGTCAAAAAGCTATTAATACAGTGTTTTAGTCCATCAAAATGAGTCTTCGCTGTTCCTTTCAGTCTTTTTCCCATATTGCGCCGCAACCGCCTGATTGAGTCGGTCGGTCAGGCGTTCCCGAACGGCGTCGCGCAGGCCCGCTCCTGCCAGCCTGGCTGCGACCCTGGCGATGCGCCGCTGCGCCGGTGTGGCCGACCACAGCGGCACCGGCAGTTGTTCCACCAAGCTGGTCGTCACGTGGCTCCCCATCAGCAACCGCACCACGCGGTTGAGCACCGCCGAGTTGAAGACTCCGCACAGGAAATGCTGTTGCTCGATCGGAAGTTCGTTGCGCAGACAGAACAACGTGTGGGTGGTGACGACGCCAGCGGGCATGACGGCCGCGATGAGTGTGAAGTGATTGCCCACACCTGATACGTCTCGATAGGCCACCCGTGGCCGAGTGAACCGTCCATCGGGCAGGCGTTGCCGTGCCGTATCCGCCTTGATGAAACGCTCGCACTGATCCACGTGCGCAACGAACGGCGCAATGTGTTTGCCATCCGCGACGGGCAACGCGCCTGGTATGCGCATCGCCACGAAGGCATCGCGATCATCGGTGGCATTCAGCTCGCGGCTGAATCGCGCCTGCCATCCGTCGGCGCTGCCCACCGGAGGATGCGCCCGCATCACGTCCAGCAACCACGCCATGTCATCGTCACGACGAAGGTCGGGGATGCGCCGGGACGGTCCACCGACCTCGGCCAGTGCCTCACTCGACAATTGAATGGGCCACGGGTCGTCAGCCGTTGCGGTCATCTGCTGAATGGCGTCGGCGGTTGTCACGCCGAACCGCGCGCGTGCATCGCGGCGGGGTCCCCCGGGTGCCGCGACCACAACCGCGAACCTCAGCCCACGGTGAATCGGAAACAACCCACGCGCGTTGTCGAAGCCCACAATGGTGTCGAGCGCGCCGGCATCAACAAGCGCCGACCTCAGCGCGCCGGCCCCGTCGTCCACCGCGAAGCCCCAGGGGACGACAAGGCCCACGCGCCCGGTTGGCCGGACCAGCGACAGGCTCCGCTCGACGAAGGGCTGGTACAGGTTGAGGTGTCCGCGCCGACAGAGGGGAAACAGTCCCGACCCGCGGACGAACGTCACGAGCGGGTCGCGCGCGGCAGACCGGCGACCTGAGGCACTGTCGCGTCGAACCATTTCCCACGGAGGGTTGCCAATCACCGCGTCGAATCCGGCGTCTCGCCTGGGCGCGCCGGATGCGTCGTAGAACACCTCGGGGAACTCGAGCGGCCAGTGGAAATATTGATGCGCGGCCGACGTGGCTTTCGCGATGCCCGCAAAGCGATGGACCTGCGTGTTGGCCAGCTCGCGAGTGCCATGGGCGAGTGCCTCGCCGGCGGCGCGAATCTCAGAGGGCGAGGGACGTCGTGTGCCTTCCGGCCAGAACCACTGCGCGCACCAGAGGCTCACCGCCAGCCGCCATCGCGTCAGCGGGTGTGTATCGTCGCGCAGGGCCGCCCAGGTGGCTTCCTTCCGCCGGACGTCCTCGACCGAATCGTCGGCGTGCCTGCTCAAGTCGGCAAGCGCCGGCACCACCCGTCGCAGCATGATATCGAGGCGGGACGTGCCCGTATCAAACAGCGGCAATTCGTGTGTGGTCGTGCCCGGCGCCCGCATCAGGTCCGCAGGCGACGCGCCGACCAGGCTGTTACCTGTGCGAAGTCGATGGTCGAGGAAACTGAGTGGCCGGGCGTGGGCCAGCGTGGCCAGCCAGAGCGAGAGCCGCGCCACCTGAACGGCCACCGGATTCGCATCCACGCCGAACAGGCACTGTTGTGCGATGAGTCGTCGAAACCCGGCGCGATCGGTGTCTGCGAGATCCGATGCCGCGCAACGGTCCTCACGGATGAGCGCGCGCTCATAGGCGGCGCCCAGATAGCGAAGGGCTGAGACGAGGAACGCACCCGAACCCATCGCCGGATCAACAACGCGCAGTTCGAGAATGCGATCGGCCGAGGCGTCCTCCACCAGGGGCGCGAGGGTGCGTTGGACCACGAAGTCGGCCAGGACTTGCGGGGTGTAGAACGTGCCCGTGTCCTTGCGCTTCGCGGAGTGCCGCCTTCCAGATGGCTTGTGAGGCTGGGGAGTTGTGGTGGTGTCAACGTCCAGGACCCGTTCGTAGATTGCCCCCAGTTCTTCGACGCCAAGGTCGGCGTAACTGATGGCCACGCGGCCCGCAGGCTCACGGCGCGTGCCCAGCGCGACGAGGGCCTTGCTGACGGCGAGGTCTCGTGCGTCGCTCTCGCGTGAGCGACGTGCTCCGCCGCGCGTGGACTCGAGCGTTGGTGCGGACCGGGACGAGAAGAGATGGCCGTTGAATGGGAACACCTGCAGCGTGTCCACCTGGCCGCCGTGCCGCGACAAGCGGCTGATGGCCGCCAGGCCGTCCCACCCGCCCCGCGCCGGTGTGGAGCGAAGGGCCTCGCTGCACAGGGACGAAAGTGTGTACGCCTCTCGATAGACCGGATGATGGCGGGGCACGAGGTCGCGCGACTCGGCAAACATCAGGAACAGGATGCGGTAGACGAGCGTGAGTGCCTCGTCGGTGGGGGGCACTCGACTGGTTCGCGCCAGGACTTGCGAGAGTTCCCCCAGCGCGTCAATAACGCCTTGCTGCAGATCGACGCGCACGCGTGCGGCGTCTGAGCGCGCGGCGTCGAGCCAGTGATCGAGTGCGCCGGCATCAAACGCGGCCGCGTTGGCCAACATGAGGAAGGCTCCGAGTGACGCAGGGTCGGCGGCCGCCGGAAACGTGAAGTCGAGGCTGCGTCGGGTGACGTGGCCGGTGGCAGGCACGATGGACAACGTGGGCGGCGCGAACACGCAGCACCACGCCGCGCCGGCGAGCCTGGCCGCGTTGGTGGCCTCGCGGAACAACGCTGGGGGGCGATCGGCCCACGGCCTCACGAGGAGTGCGATCGTCGTTCCGCCTGGCGTCAGGAGCGTCGCAGTGGCTGACCCTGGCAGGAACCTCGGTTGGCGCGCGCGGAATCCGAGGCGGCCGAACAACGGCATCGCGGCGATGTCGAAGAGCGTTCGCACGCCTGTGGCCGGGCCACAGGCGTGCGAGACGTCGCGCCACCATCGCGCCCATTGCGCTTGCGCGCGTTGGTCGCTGGTGGCGACCGGCGCGATGCGCTCGGCGAGAAAGCGCGCCGGCAGCAGCACACCGCCGACGCCCGGCAGCGTCACCGGCGCGCCTCCAGGATCAGGAGCGGCCGGGCGGGCCCGACGATTACGTCGCACTCGTCGGGCCCGCCTGACGCCGCAGCGGCGCTCGGCGCGTCGCCACGCGCCGCCCCGACCGCGCGCGCGTCGAACAGCCCCGGCTGCTGTGACGAAGCCGGGGCATCAGCCGCGCGCGCGGCATGCAGTCGCTGCCGGCGCCGCCGCGCGCGGGCGCTG
>ENA-ORBV01000620-ORBV01000620.1-microbial-mat-metagenome-genome-assembly--contig:-NODE-620-length-81001-cov-18.105679_pt1 | contig 81001 bp, 66 predicted proteins | sample MGYA00237777_ERZ505514 | MGnify/ENA primary metagenome ERZ505514 (study PRJEB26160, sample SAMN06269048) | microbial mat metagenome | isolation source: Oligotrophic lake microbial mat | place...
TTTAAAATGATTTTTTAATAAAAAGAGCTATATTTAAATCAGAATCATAATTTATAGATGAAAAAAGTGCGGGTATTTTATGCGCGGTTGCTGCCGGTTTTTATGCTGGCAGCGCAAGTGCTGTATGCCCAGCCGCTACTAAAAGGCGTCGTAACGGATGAACAGGGTAATCCCGTGGTATCGGCTAATATTGTATTGCGACAACATGAGAATCAACCCATCCTTGCTTTTGGTATAACCAACGGACAAGGATTTTTTTCGGTAAAAATTCCTCCAAATCTGGACTCTGTATTTGTAATAATTACGCACCTTTCTTATGCAACAAAAAAGTTTTACGCGCAAAATGCTACTTTTTCGCTCGAAATTGTACTATCCGCACAAGAATATAAATTACCGGAGTTAGTTGTAAAATCCGACCCTGTCACTCGCCGCGGCGATACTTTGATTTTTGATGTCAACGCGTATCGAAAAGATTCCGACCAAAACATTGAAGAAGTACTCCGAAACATTCCGGGCATTACCGTAGGAAACGGTGGACAAATAAAATATAATGGCTTGGATATTTCCAAATTTTACATCGAGGGCTTGGATATGTTGGAGGGCAGGTACAGAATAGCCACTCGAAATCTTAGCATTGACGCCATTAGAGATATAGAAGTGATTGAGCATCATCAACCTATGAGAGTATTGGATTCGTTGGTACGCCCTGATAATGCGGCTATCAACCTGCGGCTCAAATCCAATATTGCCATTACCGGCTCGCTGCGCGGTGGAGTAGGTGCACTGCCTGCGCTTTATTTGGGAGGAGGAGATATTTTTGGGTTCACTAAAAAGCAGCAGTTTAATGTATTGGCATCTACTAATAATATTGGTGACAATCAAAGTAATAACTTTCAGAATCTTTATATTGATTTTGCAAATATAGAACCGGAGCTTATTAATATTAATCAGGTTCTACCGCCTTTTTTAATCCGAGAAAATTACTATCTTGATAATCAAGAACTTGCCGGAGGATATAATTATCTTAAAAAGGTATCAAAATATACGGAATTGAAATGGCAAGGGTTTGCTAGCAAAGACCGGATACGGAATATTGGCACTAGAACATTACAATATAAAGATGGCGAAAGAGAGGTTGTATTTGAAGAAATACTAAATGCTTCCGAACAGCCGCTGGATTTTAATAATCGCGTCATTTTTGAGCTGAATGCAAAGCAGTTATTTTTTCGTGCGGATGCGAACGCGGAATTAAATATCACAAAATCAATAGCGGACAATCAGGTAAATGGAATCTTTTTTCCCGAGAAATTACAAAAATACAGCCTCAACAGCTTTGCTAAACTTACGGCAATTGTAAAAAATAATAATAAGGCATATCAAATCAATTCTGATATTGAATATAAAACGACGGACTACGACCTAAACTTGATGCCAGTTGACATTTTTACTCCTACTTATCCCGCTACGCGCTTTGAGGAGGCTTTACAAACCGCAAGGCAAAAAAAATTCCTCATTAATACTTATTCCAATTTATTTTTTAAAACGCAACATATTAATGGACAAGTAAACCTGGGTGTTAATTATAATCATATCACATTAAATACCGATATTTTAACTCGAAGTGATACAACGGAAAATGAATCCTTAGGGCAGGCATTCCAAAATCAAAATAGCATCAGCGAGTTAACTCCCTATATCAATCAAACGTACCGGAAAGAAAAAAAGAATACCACCTGGACCTTGAGCATTCCTTTGTCTGCTGCTCTGTTTAATCTAAACAATCAAATAGACCAAAGTCTAAATTCCTTCAACATCCTCGTCGCCAAACCAAAGCTCGAATATAACCTAAAAACGTTGAAAGGTAATAATTGGAATGCTGCTTATTCCTTTCATCATGATTACGACCGCTTCCAGACGCTTTTTTATGAAGGTTATATTATCCGGTATAATAGAAATCTATCAACGTCCATTTTCGATATTAATCGGTATAATAAACAAGAATTTTACACGCGATTTTCCGCTCAAAACCTTGAAAAAGGGAGCCACTACGCTTTGACAGCGACGCTATCCGAAACGACTTACGATTTTGTAAATAACAATAATTTTACTTCACTCGGATTGGCTACTAATATAACAAAAGTTAAAAACACGGAAAGAAGATTAACCTTGCAGGGAAATGCCTCTGGACAAATTGCAAATAATTTCAATGTTGATGTACACGCTCAATACAGCCTTTCTAAAAGACCAAGTATCTTGAATGGAAAAAGTTTAAATATTCAAAATCATTTTTTTACAATTGACCCGAAGGTTTATTACACGTTTACGCAAAGTATATTAAGCTTCAAACCAGGCTTTCAGCTATTTTCAAATAGCTTTTCCGATTATCCTACTTTTCAAGTAAATGCGGAGCTGGTCTACTTTGTAAAACTCAACACTGTCGGTTCATTTAGAATAAGTTATCAGGAATACCTGACTGCTGTCGGCGAAAAAAAGGTGTGGAATGAATTCTTTACAATTGAATATAAGCATGCACTCAAAAAACTAAATGCTGATATACTGCTGAATATAAACAACTTAACTAATAATACCCATTACATTACCTTCACTCAAAATACTTTTTCAGAAGATTTCAGTTATTATAGATTGCGACCCCGGCAAATTGTATTTAGCTTTATCAAGAAGTTTTAAAAAATGTATTTAACGAGTTGCTTTAAAAGCTTAATGGGTTGATACGTTATTGCTTGCATTTTCTTTTTCCTTCATTTTGCCATCGTAACAATGATAAAATGTGAAGCATAAAAAACAAACGCCCTTATTTTAAAGTTATGTATCTTGGAAACGTTGTTCAACGCTAATTACCAAGAAAGCAAAACCCATAGTCATGACCCAAAAAATAAGCATCATGGGCTTTCGCACGCGCAAGGAAGTAGCGACGATTGTCAAGCTCTCCGACAAAAGCCTGTACAATTTGCTCTCCTCCGAAAAATTTAAAGACCAAATACCCAAAGGGGAGCAGCTCTCTCCAGCGCATCAAGTGCTAATTTTTGAGCATTTTGGCATTCCAAATGCGTTTGACTACTCAGAACCCGGTAATCCAAGCAACAAAAGTGATGTGGATACTACGGATAGTGGCGATAATGAAACTGAAAAATAATAATCGGTAAAGATCGGTAATGCGTTTTTATTTTCTTTTGAAAGGGCTTAAATTGGGGAATGTAAGTAATCGAGCAGAATTAAACGACATTTTTATTTTAGAATAATTAATTGATTTTTAATGTTTTGCGAACTGCCAACTGCTTACTGTAAACTGCCTACTTACTTAAATTGCGCGATTTGCACGAAATCAATTTTTTAATCTTTCAAAAACTGAATTTATGAAAAAGTTTATTTTATCTCTTGCTATTGTAGCGGGGTTTAGCTCTGCTTATGCTGTAACTGGAGTAGTTCCAAAAACTACAACAATTAAGAGCGATATATATTATACATATTGTATGTGTTTGGATAATGGTTCTTGTGCTTGTGGAGTTGGAGAAACAGTCGCTGATGCAGTACTTTCAGTTGTGCTGCGCCTTCAATAAAATTTAGTTTTACATACTATAGTATTTTAAGGACTGTTCTAAATGAAGTATTTAGAAGAGTCTTTAATTATCTTGAACAATAATTATATACAAACATAATATGAAATATCGTTTATTAATCTATTTTTTAATATCATCTAAACTAATTGGTTGGTCGCAACCTGTTTCAGGGATAATTACTTACAAGCAACTTGCTAATTATGACAGGTTTGACACTGTAAAAATGTATTTCAATCAAGAAAACTCTTTTTATGTATCAAACAGAGGAGAAAAACAGAAAATCAATAAATTAGCGAACGGCGAAATCCTAAATACAAGCGATCCAAAAATATTTGCTGAACAAACTGCAAATCATAAAATGATTTATAGATATTTTATTGACGAAGAAGGTGATATTGTTTATAAAAATTGGGGAAAGAATAAACTGATATTTCGATTGGTATTAGAACATGAACCAATCATCGTAGAAGAACCGGAATTGCCAAAATTGGAATGGATATTAGGCAATGAATTTAAGAAGATAGGCAATTTTAATTGTCAGATGGCTCAGACTCAATTCAGAGGCAGAAAATATATTGCATGGTTTACTCCTGAAATCCCTGTACCCACTGGACCTTGGAAGCTACATGGGTTGCCCGGACTTATTTTGGAGGCTTATGATGAAACGGAAACTTTTCGGTATTTTTTTCAATCCATTGAAATGCCTTTAAAAAATACGGAAGAATTGACAAAACTGCCTAAAAAAGGTGACAGAGTTCCATTTGCAGCCTATATGCAAACCGTAAAAGATAGAAAAGAAGATCGTGATAGAAGAGCAGCTTCGAAAGCAGCACAACGCGGCACGCAGCTAACTTTTTACCTTGATCCTAACTATAAAGAACAAGAAATATACTAAAAAAAATTATGCGATTTACAGAGCAGGGTTTGCGTTGCTGCTTTTCGGGGTGCTTTTGCGCAGGTGACTGTGCGCGGCATGGTTATGGATAGCCCTTGCCTTTTATTTTCTGATACGGTGGCATTCCTTACACGTTTGACTACGCAGAACCCAGTAATCCAAGCAACAAAAGCGATATGGATACTACGGATAATGGAGAGAATGAAAATAAAAATAATAATCGGTAAAGATCGGTAAAGATCGGTAAAGATCGGTAAAGATCGGTAAAGATCGGTAAAGATCGGTAAAGATCGGTAAAGATCGGCAAAGATCGGCAAAGATCGGTAATGCGTTTTTATTTTCTTTTGAAAGGGCTTAAATTGGGGAATGTAAATTGCGCGATTTGCACGAAATCAATTTTTTAATCTTTCAAAAACCATTTTTATGAAAAAGTTTATTTTGTCTTGTATTTTGGTCTTATCAGTAGTTTTTCTTTCTGCTACGACAGCAGTAGAAAAGCCCGTTTCAACGTTATCAACAGATGATACCTGTCTGATATGTATGAATACTCCAGGCGGCAATCAACTCTGTGGTTATGGAGAAACTTGTATGCAGGCATTAGATGCATTGATTGCTATGCAAAAATAGAAAATCATTATTATCATTGTAGAGCCTCTTTATTTGGGGGCTCTCTTTATTTAAATATAATTAATATGAGATTAACTTATTTACTTTTCATTTTTTGTATTTATACTGTATATTCAAATGCTCAAAAAACGAATGGATTTGTAATTTATCGCTTCATTTCCAATTATTCTTTTCCTGTTGAACAACCAGCTTATCTGCAATTTAAGTCACAGGAGTCGGTTTTTGTGCATAGTCAAGGTAAAGAGGGAATGATATCAAAGACTTCTGATGGTAAAGACTGGGATAAAAAAACGTTTGAGAGTGAAATTGGAGGCTGGTATCAAGATGAAATGGGTGCTGTTGTTTATAAAAATTTTACTAATAAGAAAATGATTGTGCGAGAATTTTTTGAGAGAACTGCTTTTTTAGCAGAGGAGCCAAAAATGCCTCAACTAAATTGGAAATTAACAAGCAAAAAGCGAAAAATTGGGTTGTTTGAATGCCAAAAAGCGACTTGTTCTTTTCGTGGCAGAAATTATGAAGCCTGGTTTACAACGGAAATTCCCATTCAGGATGGTCCTTGGAAGTTGCAAGGGCTACCTGGACTTATCTTGGAAGCTTATGATGAAACGAAAGAAGTACAATTTCTTTTTAAATCTGTTCAAGTCCCCGCTCCTAATCCAACTAATTTTAAAATCGAACCATCTACCACTGGCAGGCAGGTAGATTTTGAGACTTATAAACGTGCTGATGACATTGCATTTGAAGAGGAGAAAAAAAGGATAACATCTAAGAGCCTTGGAAGAGGAACAAGCGTAACTATTACAAAAGGGACTAAAAAACACAAAATAGAACTAGAGTATGAAAAGTAGTACACTTTTCATATTTTTTTTACTTTTTATATGCAGCACTATGCTCTGCAAAGGGCAAGTTATTGTCAAAGGCACAGTGTTAGATAGTCTCCTACAGCCGCTTTCCTATGCGAATGTGTATGCGCAGGAAGCCGATAATACAGCAATTATTGCCTTCGCGGCAACGGATGAGCAGGGTCGTTTTACACTGGATGTCCCGTCGGCAAAGTCCATCATCATCAAAGCATCTTTGCTGGGTTATGCTACCAAGGAACGCTTTTTGAAGGCGGGTGAAACCATTCCGGAGACGATTCGATTTGTATTACCGCAACAGACTTTCGAGCTGAAAGAAGCCGTCATCACTGCCAGCGGAAGTGTAATAGAAAAACCCGATACGGTCACGTTTCGGGCAGATGCGTATCGAGACTCTACCGAGCGTAATCTGGAAGAGCTTTTAGTAAAATTGCCAGGTGTAAGTGTGGATGAAAATACAGGAACCATCAGCGTGAGAGGGCAGCCCATTAAAAAAATACTGATAGAAGGCGATGACCTGACGGGGCGCAACTATCAGTTGATTTCAAAAAACCTAAATGCAGAAGTAATAGACAAAATTCAAATCATTGATAAATTTGACGAGAATAGGTTATTGCGGGGATTGCGTCGCTCAGATGATAAAGTGATTAATATCACCTTGAAAGAAGATAAAAAGAAGTTATTATTTGGCAATGCCGTTGTTAGTTTGGGCAATGATAGCCGCACGAATAATTCGCTTAACTTATTTAGCTTTTATAATAAATTTAAAGTACTCACTTTTGGAAATTTTAATACCATCGGTCAAAAAAGTGATGCAGACCGCATGGCAGGTAATGATTTTGGCGAAGATACCGAAGCCCAACGACAGAGCGCGCTACTTAAAAACGATAATAATTCATTTATCAACATAGACCGTGCGCCTGATGTGGATATCGGAACGCAAAATACCCGCTTCAATCGTGCCGCCCTTTTATCTTCTCTTTTTGCTGTGCGACCTACGGAAAACGTAAGTCTAAAAGCAGGTATCACCTTTGCCAATGACCGCCAGCGGATGTTCATTGATAATGAGTGGCGTTATCGCCTCACCGATTCCATCTTTACTTTGTCAGAACAAAATGAGTGGCTGCGCCGACCAGAAGTGTGGCAAGGTAGGCTCGAGACGCTTTGGGATGTGTCGGCTACTTCGTCTTTGCGCTACTTTACACAAATACAAAACACCACCGTAAAAGACGAGGCACTGACTATTTCTAATCAAAATAATGTAAATAATCAATTAAATAATAATAATTTTTTCTGGCAACATATTTTGGATTACACGATAAGATTGAATGACCATCATGCACTGTTATTAAATGCTTCCTACATAAAAAATAATAGTGTGCAAGATTTTGGATTTACACAAACCCAAACTCGATTATTACCTTTCTCTCCGCAAACATTTTCTACGTTAGCGCAGCACATTGAAAATCCCATGCAGTTTTGGTCTGCAAACGCACAACTATTACATTCCAAAAATGGAAGAAAAATTTCTTTTAATACAGGTTTTGTACAGAAAGAACAACTATTACAATCCGCCCTAAATTTGACCGATACACTCAATGAAGCATTACCCATTCCTGCTGTTTTTAAAAATGATGAGACATTTGTACAAACGAATTATTATGGCAATATCAATACTTCCCTTCGTCGAGGTAGCACTGACTTTTTCATGGATTTATCAGGAGGTTATTTCAAATTAAAACGTAGCCAAGCATTTTTATTACAAGAAAATACGAAAGCTAATTTTTACATTTTACCAGTAGTTGGCTTCAAACGCGAGAAAAATAAAAATGCTATTTTTGGTACTTATGCTTATAACATTGCATTACCACAACTCGCAGATTTATCCACGGGCTACACGGTTACAGATTATCGCACCCTCCAGCGCGGCAATTCCCTTTTTATTCCTGCTAATAGCCACACTACTATTCTGAACCTCACCCAAGGGGAGTTTTCCGATGATTTTATGTTTTACACCAATATCATAGGCACTATTACCAATAAGGGCTATAGAAATGATTGGAATATCAACACCGATTTTAATATTATTGATAAAGTAGAAAATCAATTTCAAAATAAAAACTTAATCTGGTCAGCCGGTTTTGAATATTATAGTTCGGCACTATACGCGCGCTTCAAGTTTCGTCCGCGAGTAGCATTCTCTACTTTTCAAAATACCTTGAATAATGGAGCGCTGCGCAACGCTAATAGCGTTACTAATACCTTGGATTTTACCGTAAGGTCAGCATTTTTGAAATGGTTTAACTATCATTTGGGAACAACCTTGACTTTTTCAAACGTAAATACCTCAGTTGGAGACGTAAACACCGTTGCTCGCAACCAATCGATTGGTTCTTTTTTAGATTTTTACTTTCAGTTTTCCAAACGATTCTCAGCAAGGTTAGAAAATGAGTTTTTTTATTTCAAACAATCTGCTGCTTTAGCTCAGGATTATACTTTTTTTAATGCTTCTGCTCGGTATGAGTTGATACCTGCTAAATTGTCCCTTTCACTCACCGCCCGCAACCTTTCCAACAATCGCACTTTTATCAATTCATTTGTCACCGATTTATCTACCAATATCAACCAAGTAAGACTTCTACCACGCTACATTTTGGTGGAAGTTAATTTTAGGTTTTAATTCTTCCAAAAGTTTGCTTCTACCTTTCCTTCATTTTGCCATCGTAACAACGATAAAATCTCCCCCTTCCCTTTGTCTAATGCTTGATACAAAATTTGGTATTTTGTCACTTTCCTATTCAAATTGAACGCGTATGAAAAACACCTCTATTCTCAGCATTGTACTTATTTTTCTAGGTATCAGCCTTTTCGGGCAAAAGAAAACGGCGATTACCACAACTCCCACGACAAACAAATTTGAATCCACTTTATACGAAGGTGTCAAGTGGCGCTCGGTCGGTCCCTTTCGTGGCGGTCGCGCGGGTACAGTCGTTGGCGTTCCGGGCAATCTTAAGCTCTACTACATGGGCACGGCGGGCGGCGGCGTGTGGTGCACGAAGGACGCGGGCACGACGTGGGATTGTATTTCGGACGGCTATTTTGGCGGCTCTATCGGCGCGGTGGAAGTTTCGCAGAGCGACCCCAATGTGATTTACGTGGGCGAGGGCGAGCAAACCGTGCGTGGAAACGTCTCTTCCGGCTGGGGCTTGTGGCGCTCCACCGATGCCGGTAAAACCTGGAAGCATATCGGTTTGAAAGAATCGGAACACATCGGGCGCATTCGGGTACACCCGAAAAATCCAGATTTGGTGTACGTGGCTGCGATGGGCAATCTTTGGAAACCCAACGATATGCGTGGCGTGTATCGCTCGAAAGATGGTGGGAAAAATTGGGAACGCATCTTATTTGAAAGTGATAAAGCCGGAGCGGTGGATATTATTTTAGACCCGAACAATCCGCGCATCATCTACGCCAGCACTTGGGAAATCAAGCGCAATGGTTATCGGATGGATAGCGGTGGTCCGGGCAGTCACCTTTGGAAAAGTACGGACAGTGGGGACACCTGGGTAAAATTGACGAATAATCTTGGTTTGCCCAAAGGCGTGTGGGGCATTGTTGGCATTGCCGTTTCACCAGTCAATTCAGAGCGTATTTGGGCGATTATTGAACACGAAGAAGGCGGCGTGTTCCGGTCAGATGATGGAGGCGGCACTTGGCAACGCACCAGTGACAATCGCAATTTGCGGCAACGCGCGTGGTACTATTCCAGAATTTATGCCGATACGAAGAATGAAGATATGGTCTATGTTTGCAACGTTGACTTTTTCCGTTCCAAGGATGGCGGCAAAACCTTTGAAGAAATTGATACGCCGCACGGCGACCACCATGATTTGTGGATTGCACCTGAGGATAACCAACGCATGGCAGTTGCGGATGACGGCGGCGCACAAGTCAGCAACGATGCGGGGGAAAACTGGAGCACTTATTACAATCAACCCACTGCACAATTCTACCGCGTCACTACCGACAATGATTTTCCGTATCGAATTTTAGGCGCACAACAGGACAATAGCACTGTGCGCATTCGGCACCGTTCGGCGAGTGCGACGATTACCGAGCGCGACTGGGAACCTTCGGCAGGTGGCGAAAGTGCACATTTAGCACCCGACCCCAACAATCCGGACATCGTTTACGCGGGAACGTACAAGGGCTACATGAGTCGCGTTGACCACAAGACCGGACAGGAGCGTTCCACCAATGTGTGGCCCGAAAACCCCGCCGGTTCTGGCGCAGAGGTGATGAAATATCGGTTCAATTGGAATTATCCGGTCTTCTTTAGTCCGCACAATCCGAAGAAATTATATGCTGGTTCTAATTATCTCCATGTGACGACCAACGAAGGGCAAAGCTGGCAGGTCATCAGCTCGGATTTGACGCGCAACGACCCGGAAACCATCAAGTCTTCGGGTGGACTGATTACACAGGATAATACGGGGGTGGAATATTATGCCAATTTGTTTGCCGTGACTGAATCCGCGCAGGAAGCGGGTGTGATTTGGGCTGGCTCGGATGATGGCTTGCTACATGTCACGCGCGATGGTGGTAAGACTTGGCAAAACGTGACTCCGCCGAATTCGCCTAAGTTGAATATGATGAATTGCATTGACGTGAATCCTTTTGTGAAAGGCGGTGCGTATGTGGCAGCTACGTATTATAAGTTTGGCGATTACACCCCTTATTTGTACAAAACCACCGATTACGGAAAAACGTGGACGGTTATCACCGCAGGGATTGATAAAAACCATTACACGCGCGCTATTCGGGCTGACCCGAAGCGGCAAGGTTTGCTCTACGCCGGTACCGAGTGGGGAATGTATATTTCTTTTGATGATGGTAAAAATTGGCAGCCATTTCAATTGAATTTGCCGATTACTTCGATTGCCGATTTGCACATTCGGGACAACAGTCTCATCGCGGCGACGCACGGGCGCAGTTTCTGGATGATTGATGACCTTACGCCATTCCAGCAAATGGATGCGGAGATTGCCCAGCGCGATTTTTATTTATTCAAATCCAAACCTTCGTACCGCATGGCGCAGGAAAATGGCGGTCGGGCTTCTAAAACCAATGGTGAAAATCATCCGAATGGCGTGCTATTCCACTATTTTGTAAAAAACCTGGATGAAAAAGCCGACGTGAAGCTGGAAATTATGGAAATGAACGATGATTTGATTCAAACCTATTCTAATAAACTCAAAGGCAAGCAACTGTTAGATGTGAAGAAAGGTGGCAATCGCTTTGTGTGGGATATGCGCTGTCCGGGCTTCAAAGATTTTCCGGGAATGGTGTTGTATTCCTCGCCGAACGTCGGTCCGAAAGCCGTGCCAGGTATGTACAAAGCGCGTTTGACGGTGAACGGACAAAGTATTGTGCAAGAATTTGAAATTGTGAAAGACCCGCGCCTGCCGAATACGCCTGAGGATTATAAAAAGCAATTTGATTATCTCATCGGTGTGCGAGACAAAGTAAGCGAAGCCCATCAGACGATTCTCGACATCCGCGACGTGCGAAAAGATTTGACTTACGTGAAAGAAAAATTGTCTAAAAACCCCGATTATGTGGAGATTATAAAATCCATTGATGAGTTGGATAAAAAAATGACGGTGATTGAAAATAACATTCACCAGACGAAAAATAAGAGTAATCAGGATGCGATTAATTATGGCATTCGAGTGAATAACCGGCTGGCGTTTTTGCTTGCTGACCAACAATTGGGTGATTACCCGCCGACCGACCAAGCCGAGGAATTTCGCAAGGAAGCCACCGAAGAGTTGAATCAGGAGTTGAAAAGTATTAATACCTTGCTGGATACGGAGTTGGATAAAATTAATCAAAGTTTGCAACAGAAGAATATTCCGATTATTGCGAAGAAGGGGAAGAAGACTTCGTCGTGATTTTTTTAACACGGAGTTTTTTGACTGGCTAACATTTTTTTTCACCACTAAGCCCACTTAGAACACTAAGTTTTTGTTATTACCGTCGTCCTCTTTACCACCCGGTCACGTTAGCGGGAGGATGCGTTAAAAAAACTATCAGAAGGGCAAAGAACGCTTAGTAAACTTGGTGTGCTTAGTGGTGAAAAAAAAATGTAATAAGGGCAAAAGCGGCGCACTTGGTAGTGAAAAAATGTAATAAGTGAAATTTAAAAATCCATTATAGTATGAAAAAACACAACATTCTCATCACTTTACTTATCCTCGGATTGCTCGGTACGCAGTCTCTTGCCATTGCACAAAAATCGAAGAAAACGCCCGTCAGTGCAGCCGATGCGCGGCTTGCCACTTTGAAAAAGGAAGTCGTGCAGAAAATTGACAACAACGCAAAGATGGCGCAAGTCATGGTGGACAAGGTTTTCAGCTTCGCGGAATTGGGCTTTCAGGAAACCGAGACATCTAAATACTTGACCGATATTTTGAAGAAAAATGGTTTTACCATTGAGTACGGTATTTCTGGCGTACCCACAGCTTGGTGGGCAAAATGGGGCAATGGCAGTCCAGTCATCGCACTCGGCAGCGATTTGGATTGCATTCCCAAAGCATCGCAGAAGCCCGGCGTGGCGTATCACGACCCGATTGTGGACGGTGCGCCCGGTCACGGCGAAGGGCACAATGCCGGTAATCCGTTGAATATTATATCGGCATTGGCGGTGAAAGAAATTATGGAGCGGGAGAAGATTCCCGGAACGCTCATTTTGTGGCCCGGTGTGGCAGAGGAATTGGTTGGAACGAAAGCCTATTTCACGCGCGATGGTTATTTTGACAAAGTGGATATGTGTATTTTTACACACGTTTCTAACAATCTTGGCGTGTCTTACGGGCAGGCTTGGGGTACGGGTTTAGTGTCGGTGGAGTATGAATTTGAAGGCGAAGCAGCACACGCGGCGGGTGCGCCCTGGCGGGGCAGAAGTGCGCTGGATGCAGTGGAATTGATGAGTGTGGGTTGGCAATATCAGCGCGAGCATTTAGACCCTTTGCAGCGTTCGCATCATGTGATTAAAAATGGCGGTGACCAGCCCAACGTGGTGCCTTCCAAAGCCAGTATTTGGTTTTATTTCCGTCATGTGGATTATCCGCGCATCATGGAATTGTACGAAAAAGGCAATCGCATTGCCGATGGAGCGGCGATGATGACGGGTACGACGGTAAAGCGCAAAGTGTTGGGTTCCGCATGGCCTCGGCATTTCAATAAAGTCATTGCCGAAAAAATGTATGACAATATCAAGCAAGTCGGCTTGCCCGAGTGGAGCGAGGAAGATCAAATGCTCGCAAGAGCGATTCAAAAAGAAGTAAAAGCGCCGAATGATACCATTGGCTTGGCGGTGAAATTAGATACTTTAGGGTTGCCAATTAAAAATCCAGTGAGCGGCGGCTCGGATGATATCGGGGACATTTCATGGAAATTGCCGACGGTGACGCTGGGTTTTCCTTCCAATATTCCGGGTTTGCCGGGGCATCACTGGGCAAATGCAGTGGCAATGGCGACTCCGATTGCACACAAGGGCGTGGTCGCTGGCGCGAAGGCAGAAGCGATGACGCTGCTGGATTTCTTTTTGAATCCTAAATTAGTAGCAGATGCTAAAGAATACTTCCGCACCGAACAGGGCATGAAACAAAAATATACACCAATGGTGAGCGAAACGGACAAACCTGCTATTTATTTGAATACCGAGATTATGGAAGAATTCCGTCCGCGGTTGCAAAAGTTTTATTATGATGAAACGAAATACGGCAGTTATTTAGAACAGTTGGGGATAAAATATCCAACGGTGCGGGTGACGAGTAGCGGCGGTACGAATGGAGGTAAGAAGTAATTCAGTTGTGTTCGGGTGTTCAAGTGTTCTTGTGTTCATGTAACGCTCGCACTTGAACGCACAAAACACGTTAGGATGTGTTCGGGCGTTCAAGTGTTCATGTAACGCTCGCCCTTGAATGCACAAAACACGTTAGGATGTGTTCAGGTGTTCATGTAACGCTCGCACTTGAACGCACAAAACACGCTAGGATGTGTTCGAGTGTTCGGGTGTTCGTATAAGCGGACATGAACACTCGAACACACAAACACATGAACACAACCAATGAGAAAAATTGCGATTTCCGATATTCACGGGTGTAATGATACCTTTCAGCGCTTGTTGGAAAAACTGGCGCTTGTGTCGGGGGATGAGTTGTATTTGTTAGGCGATTACATTGACCGAGGAGCGGATAGTAAAGGCGTGCTGGACACGATTTTTTTATTGCAACAACAGGGATTGTCGGTGCAATGTCTGAAAGGAAATCATGAACAAATGATACTGGATGCAGTGGATGGGATAGATGATGAATTGATGGACTTGTGGTTGGATAATGGCGGTATTGCTACGTTAGAGAGTTTTGTGGTAAATGGCAAACCAAATGTTGCCGACGAATATTTTACCTTTTTAGAAAATTTGGACTTGTATTTTGAAGTGGATGAATATATTTTAGTACATGCTGGGTTCAATTTTAAAATACCCTTGCCATTTGCGGATGGAGATGCTATGTTGTGGATTCGGGATTGGTATCACAATTTGAATCGCAATTGGCTGGGCGACCGCATCATTGTACACGGACACACGCCGATGCGCAAGGACGAGATTCGAGAACAATTTAAAAACTTGGATAACCTGCCGATTTTGGATATTGATGGTGGCTGTGTGCATAAGGGAAAGCGACGTGGCGTGGGGTATTTGTGTGCGTTTGATATGACGAATCGGGAATTGTATTTTCAGGATAATATTGAAAATTGATAGGTTTTCAAGACGGGACAGGTTTTCGAAAACCTGTCCCGTCTTGGTAATTATTTTTACTAATTTCGTGCCGAATTAAAAAACAACCTCGTGTCAACAATCTATACCGACATCCTCGCCCACCTGCGCGCGCAAGCCCTTGAAGCGGGCGATATCATGCGCCACTTTTTTCGCAATCCTGACTGCAAAGTGTATATCAAACCAGATGGTTCCAAAGTAACCGATGCGGATTTGACCATTTCTACGATGATTCAAAAGCGTTCGGCGGCAGCATTTCCAGATATTTTATTGTACAGTGAAGAGACGAATCCAAAACCTAAAATTGAAGCGGGTAAAAATTATTTTATCATTGATGAATTGGATGGCACGGCGTACTTTGCCGATGGCGTGACGGGTTTTGCACATTTAGCAGCTTATCATGATGCGACGGAAGGTTTTGCGATTGGTGTAATGTATTATCCATTGGAAGATATTTTATTATATGCTGTGAAAGGGCAGGGCGCTTTTATGGAAAGAAGTGGCGAGAAAATGCAACTGCAACCACCACCTGAGAAATCTTGGGAGGAACTTCGGTTTCATCATCCGTTGCGGTATTTGGGAGATAAATATAAGGTGTTGTTTGATAAAATGAAGGTGAACGAAAGTCGTATTTTTTATCCGGCTGGCATTTTGCGCACGATAGAAATGGTGGAAGGGAAGCTCGAAGCGGCGGTTTTATTGTATCCTTATATTTCACCCTGGGATTTAGCGGCAGAGAAAGCTTTTCTTTCCGAATTGGGTTTTATGTATTCTTTTTTGGATGGCTCGACGGTTACTTTTAGTGATACGCGGAATAATAATAATTTGGGGTATCTTATTTGTCCGAAGGCACATCAAGAACGCTTAATTGTAGAAGTCTCCAAGCACTTACCTTAATCTTTAGTCGAAAAACCCCAACCATTTGTCTTATTTCTATTCTTAAATGTTGTATTTGTACAACAAATAGCCTTATCTTTGCAATATGGAAACGCGAAAAATATACAATCGGATTTCGTTGCTGCGGCAGGAGCGCGATGTTTCCCGCAAAGATTTGTCGGAGGCTTTGGGTGTAAATTTTCAGACGATAGGCTATTTGGAGCGCGGTGAGTACAATCCCAGTTTGGATTTAGCTTTCAAAATCAGCGCGTTTTTCAATTTGCCGATTGACTTTATTTTTTCGACCGAGCCTTTTAAACCGATGAGCGAAGAGTTGCTAAATAAACCTTGATGTCATGATAAAAACAAATTCATTATTGCTTCGCCGAATAGCCATCCTGCTACTTTACGGCATTTATTTACTGCTATTTTTTTGGGTTTTGTATCAAGACGTACCGATTTCATCTATTGAAAGGTGGGCAGCACCCATTTCATTGGGTTTAACGCTTATCCTCTTTTACCTCTATACTTATACTTTAAAGAAAACAGAAGTAAAAAACATGATCAGGCAAAAAGACGAAGCCCTTGACGAGCGGCAGATTTCGGTACGAAATAACGCTTATCGAGTGGCTTACATCGTCATAGTAAGTATTATTTCAGGTTTATGTGTGTATATCATGATGGATGACCCGAATTGGATAGCGCAGCATATTGAGTTGGTAAAATTAATATTTATCAGCCTGTTTTTTCTCGGCATCTCTTTGCCCACTGCCATTTTAGCTTGGACGGAGGAAGAGATTTAATAATGAATAATTAATAATAAAGCCATGACCAGAATCCTTTCAAAACCCAAAAGAAGAGCCGCCGTTTTAATCAGTTACACGAGCTTTTTAACGCTAATGTTACTCTTATCTACCTCAATAGAATTACCGATTTTTCTACACATTCCACTTTTATTACTCAGCGCTATTACATTGATTTACAGCTTATATTATTTGTATAATGATACACAGCTTTGGCACTTCGGCAATGCGCCAGATGCGCAACTCGACGAGCGGCAAGTGCAAGTGCGCAATCGCGCGTATCGCTTGGCGTACACGGGCGTAGCTTCGTTTTTTATTTTGATAGTGATTTATTATTCCTTTGCGGTGGATAAGAATTTGTGGATTCCAGAAGACTGGGAAGAGGCAAACTTGTTGGTGTGGATCGTAATTTTTATGACACTGACCTTACCTTCTTCGATTTTGGCTTGGATGGAGGAGGAAGTTTAAAGTTTGGTGGTTTGGAAGTTCGGGCGTAACTGCCAAACCTCCAAATACCCGAACTTCCAAATTTATAAAGCCGACGCAAACTGCTTCAAAAACCGCACATCATTTTCAAACATCAATCGAATATCGCTTACGTCATACAAGCGCATTGCCTGCCGCTCGATGCCCATGCCGAAAGCGAAACCGGAATATTTTTCAGGGTCAATATCACAATTAATAAGCACTTGCGGGTCCACCATGCCACAACCCATTATTTCGAGCCAGCCGGTGCCTTTCGAGAGGCGTTTGGTGCGTTCGTTGTCCATGCCAATCCACACATCCATCTCGGCGCTTGGCTCGGTGAATGGAAAAAACGAAGGACGCAAACGAATTTTGGGTGCACCAAACATCTCCTGTGCAAAGTACAAAAGCGTCTGTTTCATATCGGCAAAGGACACGCCTTCATCAATATACAAACCTTCCACTTGATGAAACTGAGCGTGTGAACGTGCGGAAATCGTCTCGTTGCGATACACGCGCCCCGGTGCGATGATGCGAATGGGCGGCTTTTGTGTCATCATCATACGGGCTTGTACGGGTGAGGTGTGCGTACGCAGGAGCCATTCTTTAGAATCTTTCACATAAAAAGTATCTTGCATATCCCGCGCCGGATGGTCTTCTGGGGTGTTCATCGCGGTAAAATTGTACCAATCGGTTTCAATTTCTGGTCCATCAGCAACGACAAAACCAATGCGTTCAAAAATACCGACGATGCGATTCCAAGTAATCGAAATCGGATGGCGGGAACCCAGCGCAAGCGGCTCTCCCGGTGCGGTTAAATCTAACGTGGAAACATTCACGTCTTCCGCAGCAAATTCGAGCTGTTCTTTGAGTACGTTGAACTTTTCTTCGGCGGTTTCTTTTGCTTTATTGATAAGCTGACCAAATTCTTTTTTTTGTTCATTGGGTACGCTTTTAATTTCCCCCATTAGGGGTCTAATAATGTTTTTCGTACCCAAATATTGAATGCGAAATTGCTCCAATTCTGCTGCATTCGTCGGATTCGCTGCTTCTATTTGGCGGATGACATCGTAAATCGGGTCAAAAATTATAACGGATGGACTCATATTTTAAAAATAAATGCGTTATATTCGTAATTAATGTTTTGTGAAACTTCCTAAACCACACCTTAAGCACTAACCTATTTCACAGGCTGAAGCCTGAGCTACAACCACAAAGTTAAAGGTTTTTTAACAACAGGCATACCAACGTTATAGATTAACTCTAACGTCCTGTAAAATAGTTTCACGAGATAACACTTTGATTGCTGAAGATGAGGATTAACAAACAACAATTGGCACTGGCACTGTGTGTACTGTTTATGGTCGCACTGATATACACTCGATTTTTGGTATCGGTCAGTATGTTCGGACTGGCATTTGTCGGGCTTTTCGATTGGAATAAAATAGACGGAAAGCTGAAAATTAGACTCAATCCGGTGCTGTTACAAAATTTAAAACAGTTTGGAAACCAACCGGCATACTGGATGGTGACGCTCTTTTTTTTACTGGTATTGCTAAGTGGCTGGCAAACCGAAGATTGGAGTTATTGGATAGAAAGGTTGCGTATCAAGTTACCGTTTTTAATCTTACCCATTGCATTTTTGGGCTTACCCGTATTTACAAGAAGGCAATATTTAGGACTGACTTATTTCTTGTTAATTTTATTATGTATCACTTGTATCGGTATCGGTATTAATTATTTACTGGACTTCGCAGCTATTAATGAATCCATTAAACACGGAAAAGCAGTACCAACGCCTTGCAATCACATCCGATTCAGCCTTTTATTATCTTTAGGCATCATTTGTGGCGGCTGGCTTTGGCGGGAGCGATATTACACTCGGTATACTTGGGAACGATATTTTATAAAATTTGCAACGCTCTTTTTATTTGGATTTATCTTTTTTTTAGCGGTACGAAGCGGATTGGCATCTTCATATGCAGGATTGGTAGTGTTATTAATTCATTTTGTAAATACGACCCAACAATATTTAAAAGCAGCCGCCATGGTAGCTACTTTAATCGCAATGCCCGTCATCGCTTATTTATTTTTTCCAACATTTAATGCAAAAGTAGGCTACGTAAAGGAAGATTTGGAAATGCACACGGCTGGAAAAGGCGAAAATTACTCGGATTCTGGGCGATTTACATCCATTTTATTGGGGTTGCAATTAGCAGGTGAAAATCCTTTGCAAGGCGTGGGCGCAGGCAATCTTCGACAGGAAATGCGTGAATTGTATGCCCAGGAATATCCACAAGCACCGGAAATAAAGCTGCCACACAATCAATTTGTATGGGTATTTGCCGGCACTGGTTTAGTCGGACTCTTTTTATTTAGTTTGGCATTTTTTTATCCCATTTTGTATAATAATAATTATCGGCAACCGCTGTTTCTGGCTTTCAATGTCGTGATTTTCTGCTCTTTTTTGACCGAAAGTACGATTGAAAACTCGCTCGGCGTGGCACTTTATTCTTTTTTTCTACTGTTAGGATTGAATTACATCACCCAGTATTGTCCTCAGACTAACCTTCTTTCTTCGTATGGACGATTGCGACGCGCCCCAAATTTGGTGCGATAATACAAACCCCCTACCACGCCAAATACGAAGCCACCGATGTGCGCCCACCACGCTACGGCTTCAGTCTCTGCCGTCGTCACGTTGAGGGAAGCCGTGCCGCTTGCCCATTGTTGCCAAATCCAAAACCCAAGAAATAAAAACGCCGGTATGCGAAAAGTAAATATGAAAAATAACATTTTTACACGCGAAGCGGGAAACATAACTAAATACGCGCCCAGCACCGCAGAAATAGCGCCGCTTGCACCAACAGTCGGTATCGCACTGTCCCAATTGAAATAAATATGCGCGGCGTGTGCTGCCAAACCACCTAAAAAATAAAAAATAAAAAAACGTATATTGCCAATGACTGCTTCAATATTATCTGCAAACACCCATAGAAAAAGCATATTGCCGATCAAATGCAGCCAGCCGCCATGCAAAAACATACTGGTGAACAGTGTAAATAAATCCTGCCCACGCGTGGTCTCCGCTGGAATGGAACCATAATTAAAAATGAAGGCTTCGAGTTGGTCGGGCGGCATATTCACTTCCAATAAAAACACCGCGACATTGATAACAATAAAGCTATAACTTACCCACGGCGTGTAGCCGCCGCGCACTTGGTCATCACCGATTGGAAAAAGCATTTATTAAGTTTATAGTTTGAGATGGAGACTAAGGTTGAGATTTGAGATTTAGCGATATGTGAACGTCAAATCTTAGCTTTAACCTCAGCCTTAACTTTTGAATAAATAGAAAGACAATATAACGCGAATTACTGCTTTATGTGGGATATTTTTATACAAAAAAGCACTTTTAATATGTATGTAGCTGGGAATGAACGATGAAACAGTTTGCGGTATGCAGTCAGCAGATCCTAATTACTCCGTGTACAATTTATTAAAATAAAACAATATGTCATTTTAACTTTATTTGTTAACAGTATATGTTTTGACGGCAATTGACATATTTTAGTTTGAATAACCAATTCATTCTTTCGATATTTGCATTAAAATTTACACGAATCTCTGAACATTACAAAATGAATATACTATGAGAAAGTTTTATCTCCTCTACAGCTTCTTGTTACTCGGAAGCCTGGCAGCACACGCACAAATGCGAGTAGACGGGCAAGAAGTGTATGGCAACGAATGGATTCACTACGACCAGCCTTATTATAAAATCAATATTACGACCGACGGGATTTATCGGATTTCATACGAATCGCTTGCCGCAGCAGGCATTCCAATTAGCACAACGAACGCAGCGCAATATCAGCTTTTTCATTTAGGTAAAGAAGTGCCACTTTACATTTCTGTTAATAACGATTCCATTGAATTCTACGCCAAAAAAAATCGGGGCGAGTTAGATGCATTTTTATACAAAAAAGGCAAAGCTGATATGCTCAACCCAGAGTATAGCCTTTTTACGGATACAGCAGCTTATTTTCTTACCATCGCACCCATTGGAACGCCCTCTTTGCGGTATCAAACGGTGCAAAATGACCTGACGAATCTACCGACAAAAGAGCCTTGGTTTTGGGGAGCGTTGGATGCAATACAAGGAGGCAATTTTGTGACCAGCGACCAAAGCGGTATCAATGAATCTACTTTTGATACGGGGGAAGGTTATGGTGCGGAACGTACTATTGGCGCGCCCTTTCAGATGACACTTCAACCTACACATCGCTTTGTAGATCAAGGCGTTACAACAGATAGTTTTCACCTTCGTTTTGCAGGAATTGGCACCAATGCGCATACTGTTCAATTATATATCAACAATGTATTAGTCAATACTTTTCCATCTACTACCAATCGTACCTGGGATGAGTCCTTCACCTTACCTGCAAACACAACACAAGCAGACATAAACCTAAAGATCGTAGATAATACGGGTAGAATATCCGTTGCTTTCGCAAAATTGGCGTACCGTAGGCTGTTTAACTTTGAAGATAAAAACCAGTTTCAGTTTGAAATGATCGGTTCGGGCGCGGAAAAATATATAGAAATTGAAAATTTTCAGCATGGAGGTATTGCGCCCATTTTGTATGATTTGACGAGTGGAAAGCGCATCGTTACCCAGTTGGAAGCTGGAAAAGTAAGGGTAAAGTTGGAAGCATTTACAGGCGAACGGACTTTTTGTTTAGTAAATATGGATGCAGGTATTTTAATAAATAATATAAAAAAAGTAGCATTTACTAATTTTCCGGAAGCGGATAAAGAAGCGACTTACCTCATCATCACCAGCCGCAAACTACGTGGCACTTGGAATGGAAAAGACCAAGTATTAGAATATAAAGCCTACCGAGAATCTGCTCCCGGCGGCGGGCACCGCGTGGCTATTGTAGAAATAGAAGAATTGTATGATCAGTTTGCATACGGCATTCAGCGTCATCCTTTGTCGGTGCGCAATTTTAGTCATTTTGTGAAAAGTAAATGGCTCAACGCCCGTTTTGTCTTGCTCCTTGGTAAAGGGGTAGATTTTACAAGTACTCGATATTACGATGCCAACACTGATGCAGTTTTTTTCGTACCCACTTTTGGTAAGCCCGCATCTGACCATTTGTTGTTGGCAAAGCATGGTTCGCAAGTACCCGTGCTACCGGTGGGGCGTATCGCAGCGACCAAGCCCAGCGAAATTGAGCTATATCTCGAAAAACTGCGCGATTATGAAAATCCCGACGCAACTTCCGTAGAAGACCGAAGCTGGCGCAAAGAAGTGGTGCATCTGGGGGGTGGAAAGATTCAAAATATAGGAGAACAACCCAATATAGAAAACGCGATGAACGGTATGCGCGACATCCTGACTACCAATCAATACGGAGCAAATGTGAACACGTATTACAAACAAAGTACAGATGCAGTACAACGAATAGATTCTGATAAGATTAATAAATTGGTGCAACAACAAGGCGTTGGTATGATTACATTTTTTGGGCATGGCGGCTACTCCGTTATTGACCTAAGCATTGGGGACCCAGCTACTTTTACGAATGTAGGAAAATATCCAGTCATGTTTGGTTTGGGCTGTGATGTAGGGAACATTCATGCGTTTACTAATAACAAAAGTTACAGTGAAAATTTTGTTTTTCAACCGCGCCGCGCCGGTATTGCTTTCGTGGGTACTTCTGATCTGGGCTACATAAGTTCATTGGGTCCTTTCCAAAAATCGGTTTATGAGGCTTTAGGTGGCAATCAATACGGCAAAAGTTTGGGAGAAGCGATTCAAGATGCCATCCGAAAGAACGATAGCAATCCAAGTGTTTATCGTCGTACTTTGTTACAACAATATACTTTGCATGGCGACCCAGCATTAGTCTTACAGCCCCATCCGGCACCTGATTATTTGGTAGAAAAAGAAAGTGTACAATTCAATCCGACCCCGGTAACAGTTCGGGAGGACAGTTTTGATATTGATTTTAGAATTTTAAATATTGGTAAAAATATTGGAGACAGCTTAGAAATCAGCATCATTCGAGAATTACCAAACGGCAGCCGAAAACAGTCCATTCTAAAAAAGATAAAGTCTCCCGCATATCGCAGCGAAGTATTCACGTATCGTTTTCCGGTGGCGGATAGCAGTGGTAGCGTAGCCGGGGTTAATGAATTTGTTATTAAAATAGATGCTAATAATAAAATTGCAGAATTGCCCGACCGGGAAGCCGAATCCAATAATGAATTAACCACAGAACGTTACATTTTTGACAAAGGTATTACACCTGTATCTCCGCTTCCTTATGCCGTTGTAAATAAAATGCCGCTGAAATTACGCGCTTCTACCGCCACGGTGTTTGAAACGCAGCAGCGCTACCGCATGGCGATTGATACCAATAAAACATTTCTAAATCCATTATATACGACGGTGACTACGTCTACGGGCGGCGTGTTGGAGTGGCAACCTCCGATAGCTCTATCCGACAGTGTGACGTACTACTGGCGCGTAGCGGTGGATAGCCTAATCGAAAATGAATACAACTGGACAACGAGTTCTTTCACCTATATTAAGGGCAGCCTCTTAGGCTGGCGACAAGGGCATTTTCAGCAGTTGCAAGACAATGATTTTGACGACATCGTACTACCCGATTCAGTGCGCCAACTACAGTTTGCACCGAATAACACGGATTTGAATTTTAGTAATTTTACGTACCCACTTGGTGGGTATCATTTTAGTCAACTATTAAATTATTCAACTATCAATAATAAAATAAATTTATATTTTGGCGGTATTGGGAGTGGAGGCATTATTATCGCTGTATTTGATGGTGCTTCGGGCGATCCTTGGTTCAATGTATATCCAGGAAAATTCGGAAGTGTGATTGGCGAATCCTGGGCTTGGAATGATGGAGTCAATACCTTTCCATTCACTACTACTACGCCTGGAGGACGTAAGCAAGTAATGGATCTTTTGCAGGATTCTATTCCTGATGGCAACTATGTGTTGTTGTACACCATCCAACACACGGGAGCAGGCAACGATTACAAACCCGAACAATGGGCAGCGGATTCACTCATGATTGGTACCAACCTTTTTAAGGTATTAAAAGCAGAGGGTGCTACCTTAATTGACAGCACGGCTACTCAAGGGGCAAGCCCGTATGTTTTTTTATATCGAAAAGGAAAAAATCAGGTTCTGTTTGAGGGCTTGGCGAGTAGTACACAAGATAGCGTATCTGGAGCTTATCCCATTCCAGGGTTTAAATTGCAAGGCAATATGGTCTCTCGCCGCGTCGGTCCGGCTCGCAAATGGTCGCGCTTGCAACAACGTTTTACCACCGATACCCCGTCGGAGCAGTATGAAGTGAATGTAATCGGGATTCAAAGTAATGGATCGGAAAAATTATTACTATCAAATGTAACAGCGCGGGATACAACTTTAGAATGGATAGATTCTATTTACACTTCTTTAAAATTAGAATTAAATACCACTGATTCTGTTCGCCGCTCGCCTGCGCAACTCGACTACTGGCAAGTGCTGTACGAGGGCATTCCTGAAGCGGCGCTCAATCCGCTCGCCCAATACACTGCACTCAAAGACACGCTGCAAGAAGGCGAACCGCTGCAACTGCGCGTAGCGATTAGCAACCTGAGCGATTATAATATGGATAGTCTGCTCGTGCATTACACACTTATGAGCGAAACGAACCAAGTACGTTTAGATTCAGCAAGATTGAAACCTTTGTTGAAAGAAGATACCTTGATTGCAAGTATTAATCTACCGACACGTGGGCTGCGTGGCAACCAGCAGTTGCTCATCGAAATTAATCCTAAAAAAGACCAGCCGGAATTATATGATTTTAATAATGTTGGGGTTCTAAATTTTTATGTGCAAAATGAAAAACGCAACCCATTAGTGGATGTCACTTTTGACGGGCTTCGTATTCTCAACCGGGATATTGTGTCTACTAAACCCTTGATTTCCATTGCATTACGAGACGAAAATCCTTACCTTCCGTTGTCAGATACCACTGCGTTTGAACTTTCCATCGGCTACCCAAGTGGAGATGTAAAACGGATTTATTTTGATCAGTTGCGATTCGAGCCGAGCAAACCGAATGCCAAAGAAAATAAGGCGACGATTTATTTCGAGCCAGCATTTGCAGAAGACGGCATTTATACTTTATACGTCAACGGTCGGGATGCTTCCGGTAACATAGCCGCTAACTTAGCATATCAAATTGAATTTGAAGTAGTTACTGCTTCTAAATTTTCAAATGTTTTTAATTATCCCAATCCATTTACGACTTCCACGCAATTCATTTACACCCTTACCGGAGCCGAACCACCTGCACAATTCAAAATTCAAATCATGACCGCTTCAGGTAGAATCGTACGAGAACTGACAGAACTGGATTTGGGTTCTTTAAAAATCGGCACGCACCGCACGGAATTAGCTTGGAATGGCACAGACCAATACGGCGACCGACTGGCAAACGGCGTTTATTTATATCGTGTAATAGCAAAAGATCAAGAAGGAAAAGATTATGAAAAATATGATAATAATACCGACCGTTTTTTCAAAAAGAATATTGGGAAACTTGTTATTTTGAGGTGAGGAAATGGGTGATGGGTTTATAGGGTGATCCCGCTATAAGGCGGGACAAGTTGCGGGATGAGTCGACTAAGTGACAAGAGAAAAAGTGACTGAGCGATCAAGAAACACGGGCAAACTTTGCGCCTTTGCGTGAAAAAAATCTGCGGGAGACACCCTTCAACGCAAACGCTGCATACACCAAATAATAAGGCTCCAAAGTAACCGTGCGAAAACGACTTACTGGACTAAATACGACGAAAAATATTAACATAATCAGCATCAATAATACAATCCAAAGATGTCTTCGCAAGTCTAATTGCAAACACTGAAAAATACCCCAATATGCCAGTAAATAAACGGGTAATGACAATAGAAAAGACGCGAACCAAACCAACTTGTGATGATGCCCGCCACTCAAGCCCGGCGTAAAAAACCGATAGAACGAAAACCATTTTAACCGTAAAAAATCGCGCGGATTTTCCCGTATCCATTCCATCGCCAAAAGCGTGTGCATCCGCTGCCGCTCCCGAATGGGCAGGCTATTCACTTTACCATACTCGGGATATTCAAAATTTTTATCAAATGCAAATACTAGATAAGTGCCATACCGATGCGCCTCACTATCAAGCGCCGCAGGATGAAATACTTCGTTATACGTATATTTGCTATTGCTAATATGAAAAAAAGTACCCGTGCCATAACTTGATAGCGCATACACGCCATTCACTTTTAAATTATACAAACCATAGGGCAATGTAAATAGCAAGCAAATAATGCCATAGAGAATCGCGTGTTTTATTTTTTGCCGAAACATATACGGGCTGCTCACAAAAAATAAAAGTACAATAAATGGTGAAAAAAGTAATATATGTGATTTTATTAGAAAGCAAAGCGAATAAAATAGGGCAGAAAGTGCAAGTGATTTTGGGTTGCCATATAATGTTTGAAGCAAGTGATAAATACTAAAAATAAAAAAAGATTGAAAAAGTGTTTCCTGCGTCAATGTAAAATTATACCATAGTGTCATTGGGAAAAAGCAGTATAAAAGGGCTGCCAACAAAGCGATTCGTCGTTCATTAAAAAGCAGCAGCGCAATTTTATAAAGATAAACGCCGGAGATGGATACGAGTAAAAATTGAATGTGCGCTGCAAAAAACTGCCAATTACTGCCAAAAATAACTTTTACACCTGCCAGAAAATATGGATACAAAGGCGCAAGAATAAAAGCAGTGTGATCCATATTATAATTGCCCGCTACTATTTGATTGCTATAATAATCATACCGCTCCGAATCAAGATACAACTCGAAATTATCATAACCGCTCACCCATTTAAAAATACAGCGCACCAATAGAAATAATAAAAAAATACGCCAGTACACCTGTTTTTCCGTCCACTGTTGCCATACGCCACTATTCATATTGCATTTTATATAATCGTAAATACGCATCCAAATAAAATTTTGCTGCCCAGTTTGGAAACGCAAAACGTTGGTATGCGCCCCACAAAGGTTGAGAGCCAGGAATAGCGCCTTGCAAGCCTTTCGTTGGAAGAGTCCAAGGAGCAGCTTCAATATCTTCAAAAAAACCAATTGCAAAACGATGATAAGAATAATCTTGGCTCACTTCATAAAATCGGCATAATAAAATGCTCAATTGTGCATTCCCTGTTACACAAGTAAAACGATAATCACCTTGCCAGTTTGCATCATATCTTCCAGCTAACTTACCCTCCACTTGATATAAATAAACTAATTTTATTATAATTTTTTCGATTTGTATAATGATAGCCTTGTTTTGTAAAATTAAAGCACTTTCCAGCATTCCTTCCAGCGTGTATGCGATGGTGTGTGTATAAGCAAGCTTCTTTGGCGCAAATGACCAATCTTGTATCGTATATTGCTCCGTTATTTTAGCTGTATAATATTGCAATGCAAAACTCATTTTCTGAGTAATAACTTCATCTTTTAAAGCAGCATTTGCATACAAAATAGCCCAAGTCACGCGCGTGTAATACGAGGGTACATATCCCTCCACGTAGCTGAATCGTTGCCAACTCCCGTCTTCTTGGAGATTTTCGACCAGCCATTGCACGGCGCTTTCTATTGCAGATAGATATCTATATTCATTAGTTTCTACATAAGTCCTTGTTAATCCAAATAAAATTTGCCCAGTATCAAAAATGATAGGCTGCCCATTACTACCTACGCCGCCTGGAAACGAGCCATCTGAATATTGAATGCTGCAAAGCCAGTCTGCACAACTTACTGCCAATTTTTTGTAATGATCGTCACTAAAATAATCGGCGTAATCAAATAAGGTTTCAATGATGTAACCAGTGGTCTCAGGATAAGCAGGAGCCCAGCCTTTCCAAAGGTGATAATACGCCGCCGAACCTTGATAATGAGTCGCTTTAATACTTTCTTCCAGCCATTGCAAAGTTGCTTTGGTTCTATTTTCAAAATCCTTTTTCCAAAATGCTTTATACATCTTTATTTAATAAAATACCGGCTAATTGAAATAATTTATTTTGAGCTTTAGTAATTTTAAAATGCGGCACTAACTCCCCGCCAAAAGCGCGCAGTGACTCTTCTACTGGCTCCAAAATACTTCCGCACAAATCAAATGTTTTTACTTTACCAATGCTATCCAAAAAGGTTTGCCATTGTATTAAATAAGTAGCCCGACTTTGTCGCAGCACAGGATCACCCGCACTGATCAAAGAATAAGCACACTGCTCATCCCATATCAGATAAACCCCAGCATGATACTGTCCTGCTTGGTCACGCGCCAGATAGATTCTTCGCAAATTCTTGTTTTTTAGCGACTTATCCAATTCACGGAGCAACTCCAAAGTGTAAGGAGGCGCTAAATGTTGGCGAGCGAAGGACAGATTAACTAAATGATACAACTGATTTACGTCTTCTACTATTTCAATTGTAATTAATTCTTTTAACTTCCGAAGATTTTTTCTAATTGTTTTATTAATATTTTCCAAAAGAGTTGGCTCATCTTTTAACGAAAGCTGATACGTGTAGTGCGTTGTTTGGCGAAAGCCATTCCAAAAGAAAGGCAACCAATTTGTAATTGCCGGATGCCATTGTTGATAAAAAAACGCTATTTTTGGAAGCTGATTTAATAATTCATTACATACTTCTTTTTCAAAAGTATATTTACTATTATTTTTTTCTAAATTTTTCGGATAATTAAACCACAAACCAGAATAATCTGTTAATGGCGGCATTTTGATGATAGGAAAGCCCCGATAGCGAGCAACATGGTACACTAGCGAACCAGTCACTTCTCCGCCCTGATCCGTTGCCAAGCACACCTCCCAGCCGTCCGCACCGCACACCGCATCCATCCAGAAAGGGCGCATCATCAGTGGCACATACTGCTTTTCACAAAATTCATTATATTTCGCTTTTCGATTCATATTTGCATATGTCAGAACCTACGATACTCCTATCTGGTCTGCGGTGGACGATCATCGCCACAGGAATAAACTTTATAATCGGTTTGTTACAAACTGCATTATTAGCGCGATTGCTTGAAAAAACGGAGTTTGCATGGATTGCTATCGCTGCTGTATTTATTAATATCGGTACGCAAATACAAAATACAGGCATTAACACTGCCCTTATTCAACGCCCAGAAAATACGCACGCTCAACTTTCTTCACTTTACTGGCTCAATCAAATGATTGGTGTCGTGCTGCTTTTGCTGGGATTCACCTTCGCTTGGCTCATTGGAAATTGGTATCAAAGTACAAGTCTAACTAATATTTTTGTACTCTACAGCTTTATTTTTATTGTAAATGGATTAGGCGTACAATATAAAGCTATTTTGCAAAAGAATTTTCGTTTTCAGGAGATGGCAGTAATAGAAACGATTGCTACGTTAGGTGGCTTTATCGTTGCACTTTGGTTGGCTTGGCAAGGTTGGGGCGCGGCTTCACTTATAATAAGTTATTTAGTGCGCTCTATAATAGAAACCATCGGTTCGTTATATATTGGCAAGCGCATTTTCATGCCTACTTGGTATTTTCAATGGAAAGATGTAAAAATATACGGTAATTTCAGTGCAATACTTACATTGGAGCGGCTCGTGACGCATTTTGTTTCTCAATTGGATATTTTATTAATCAGTAAATGGTTGGGCATGGAAGCTGCGGGTGTATATGATGTTTTCAAACGAGTGCTGATGCGTCCTTCGGTTTTACTAAATATTTCAATGGAACGAGTGTTGCTGCCTGTTTTATCGAAATTACAATACAATAAGGAACAATTAGGGAAGACGTATTTCAACTTGCTTAATCTCTCCCTTTCTATTCATTTACCTATTTATTTATTGGCTATTATACTGGCACCTTGGCTGGTAGAGTGGTATTTTGGAGTATCATGGAATATTTATACCCCTGTTTTCCAATGGATGTGCGGCTTGGTTCTTGTTTTTGCCTTATTCAATCCCGTAGAAAGTCTATTACTTGCCATCGGAAGGATACAAATTCAGCTATTTTTATATTTAATAATGGCACCTTTGTTGACCATTTTCATTTATGTCAGCAGTCAATATGGATTGGCGAAAACCATAGCTTTTATAATAGTTATTCAATTAATAATTGCAGTAATCGCTTACTTACTTATTTTAAAAAAATACTCATTTGCTGAATCCATCGGCATAGCGACAAAACCTTTCTTACTATTAATAGCAAGTTCAGGCATTTCCTTTCCCATTTATTTATTCTCCGTTCCCTTAGCGGGGATTGTTTTTATAATTTTGTATCTTTATATGACTTATCGCTTTAATTATCAATCTGTTTCTCTTTTGCGAACTTCTTTATAAATTATGCGCCTTCTTATTATAACCGTCCAATATTATCCTTCTCTAAATCCGAACGTATACCGTTGGTCAGCCATCGCTGAAAAATGGGCGCAACAAGGGCACGATATACACCTACTTTGTACTCGACATAGCGCAGCGGAGGAAGAGGAAGTCCGAAACGGCGTACACATCCACCGGGCAGGACACGCTACCTTGCTCGATTGGGCGTATAATTTGATGAATATTCGGGAACGCCGGGGCGAAGTACAAAGTAGCAATTCTAAAAAAAGTTGGAGTAGACAAGTGCTGGAAAAACTGGTAGACTGGACGTGGCGCACGTTTTATTGGCCCGATGGAAGTTGTATTTGGTATATGCCTGCCAAAAGACGAGCATTGTTATTACATAAAAAACATCAATTTGATGCAATAATAAGTGTTTCATTACCATTTACAGCAAATTTGATAGCAGCGGCTTTAAAAAAGCGATTTCCAACCGTGCAATGGCTCCTAGATATTGAAGATCCATTCTCATTTTCAATGGAATTTTGGGTGAATAATGTTTGGCTTTACAAACAACTTAATTTTCGGGCGGAAGCGCGTTTATTGCAATTAGCAGACAATATAAGCGTAACCGTGCCAAGTGCAAAAGCTTATTATCAAAATTATTTTCCAACATTGCATTTAAATAATAAAATAAGGGTCATTCCGCCTTTGTTGAATACAGACGTTAAAATCGAAGATCAATCTATTACTTTCTCAAATGATGAATTACACATCGCTTATTTCGGCACATTTTACGAGCGGGTTCGCACACCGGATGCTTTATTACAAATTTTAGCATTTTTTTTACAACAATTTCCAAATTATAAAGGTATCTTAAAAATCCATTTATTCGGCGCGATACCTGCGAAGGCGCTATCTGTTTTTGAACGCTATGCCACACTTAAAAATAATCTTGTTTTTCACGGATTGGTCTCGCGCGCTACTGTAATTGCGGTCATGCAACAAGTTGATTTTCTGTTAAATATAGGCAATACCACAGCGTATCATCTGCCCAGTAAAAGCGCGGAATATTTACAAAGCGGTAAGCCCATTCTTAATATTTGCCAACACCCAACGGATACCTTTAAAGATTTTATGAAAGATTATCCACTTATTTTAAATATAGAAATGCACGACGACTATTCACTTACCCAATTAGCAAACGAATTGGATAATTTTATTCGAGAAAATAAAGGAAAAACAGTATCGGAGATTGTTATAGAAAAATTAATCGCGCCTTATACGTTGGAAAAAATTGCGGCAAGTTATTTACAACTTTTGCGAAAACCGGAGAAAGAGTAAATATAATTGCTCTTTTGAAGATGTTTCTTTTAATTTTTGATATTTAACTTGAAGATTTTGATGTAATGATTGGTACAAATCAGGCTGCTCGATTAATTGTAAAATTCCTTCCCGAATACTGCTCAAAGTTGGTTCTACCCAAATGGCCTCCTCTGTTGTCAACTGCTCTCGCAACCCACCCACTTTCGTCACTACCATTGGAATCGTGGCGGCAATGCCAAGCGTGACCACACCCGATTGTGAAGCTTCCCGATATGGCAACACTAAAATATTATGTATGGCAAGTAATTGTTCTATTTCAGTGTCACTCAGCCAGCGTTTTATGGTTTGAATCGGAAAGTCAGTCACAGGAATTCCAGGTTCATACATCGGCATACCAGCGATGGTCAACTTCGCAATTTGCTCATTTTTAAAATCTTTTAAAGCTTCTAATAATAAATCTATGCCTTTATAACGGGCAATTCTACCGAGAAATAAAATGGAAGGACGAGTGGTATGTTTGCGAATACTATTTTTTTGTGTAATAGATAAAAGCGGATGTGTAACAACGATTGTTCTTTGTTGCAATGTTAATGATAATTGGCTTTTTACAAATGCACTTAATACAATAATTTGATGTGCTAAAGGCAATGCCATTTTTTGAAAAAAAGCCTGTCCAAATTGCCATTCTCCTAAGTGAAATACTGCATCATGTACCGTCAAAAAAGTTTTCGCACCCCACCATTTTGCAAACCAAAGCAATGCTGGATTCCAATGATGAAACATCGGAAAATAAATAATTTGATACCCTTTTTTTACATCTTGCCGCATTTTCCAAAGCAAAACGGGCAACGAAAAGAGCGTACGCCACAAAAATTCAATCGAGTTGCGGAATGTGGGGACTAAAACAGACGTGGATAAAAGCGGTTCTTCACAAAAACGCGAAGCATAAATCTTTAATTCAATGGGCGAATGCTGTAAATCTTTACACATTTCATTGGCGTAAGCAATACAGCCTCGGCGCGCCAGCATAAAAACCAATATTTTGACTTTAGGGGTTGGCATTAAGTAAGTAAGCAGTTTTCAGTGGGCAGTTGGTAGTCCATTGGCAGTCAATATGCTAGTAATGTTTATTTAAATGCTGCATAATAATTCACAAATTATACCAAAATAAAGTTGAAACGGCGTAATTGTAAAAAGAATGTAGCGCAAGTAATAAGGAACTGCCAACTGCTTACAGCCAACTGCCAACTTATCTAATTAATATTTGCCTTTGTACTATTATTTTGGTTGGAATTCAGCGCAGTCGGCAAGTTTTTCCTTCCCAACGCTTCCACTTGCAAGGCTGCTTTTTCTTCCATCAGGCGTACATTCGTACCCATCGCTTCGTATACCACCGCCAAAATGCGCGACCGAACCCCTAATTTATTAATCCGAAAATTATCTTTTGACGGATACGTCCGATTCGATAAAAAGACATACACCACATCATTCACGGGGTCTACCCAAGTGCAAGTGCCAGTGAAACCAATGTGCCCGTAGGTACGACCTGAAGCGTTGGGCGAACCCATACGCATATTCGGGTTGGCTTTCAGTAGGTCAAATCCAATGCCCGTGCGGGTGCTGGTCGGTTCGCGGCGCGTAAAGGTTTGTACCGTAGTTGTATCCAAAAGGCGCTCCTGCTCGCCGCCATACGTGCCTTCATTCAACAACAATTGCATAATAGCCGCCAAATCACTCGCACTTGCAAACAAACCTGCGTGTCCACTCACGCCACCGAGCATCCCTGCCCCCATGTCATGCACGTAGCCGCGCACCCGTTGGTTGCGAAAGTAGCGGTCTTCCTCGGTCGGTGCCATCTGCGTGAGCGGAAATTCTTTCCAAGGATTATACGTAATACTTTGCAAACCCATCGGTTGATAAAATTCAGTAGCTACATAATTATCTAATGTTTTGCCACTTACATTTAGCACGACTTTACTTAGTAAATAAAAACCTAAATCACTATACCGATAATTATTATTGCTGCGCAGTTTCGAGTTTCGGATTTGCGCCCACATCGTGTTTACATAATCGGCTCGCAGGAAGAGTTTCTCCGTCACTGGAACGCTGAATTTCGCGTCCGGTTTGGTACGGTAGAATGCAGGCGAAGGACGCACGGGCGAACGCCGACGCGGTTTTACAACGGTTTTGTTATAAAATGGAATCCAGCCAAGCAGTCCGGCGCGGTGCGTCATCACTTGTCGAATGGTGAGCGAAGCCTTATTGCTACCTCGCAATTCCGGCACATAATGTCCCAGTGTTTGGTCGAGTTCAATTTTGCCTTCGTCGTATAATTTCATAATGGCAAGCGTGGTCGCACCAATTTTGGTGACAGAAGCCAAATCGTATAAATCGTCTGTTTTCACTGGTTGATTGCCTGTGTACGTATGACTACCAAACGCTTTTTCGTATATAATTTGTCCGTTTTTTGCAACTAAAACGACCATGCCTGGCGTAGCTCTTGCCATAATCGCTTGTTTTGCAATGGTATCAATTTTAGCCAAGGTCTCAGAATTTAAACCCACATTTTCAGGAATATTATAACCCAAACGCGATGCTTTTTCAATTGTAACTCCTTGATTGTAAATACTTTTTGCGGAAACGGTCACCGGTAATTTACCCTTTACAGGAATACCACCAAATAACGCCTGCGCTGCCACATCCTGCGCAATTGCATCTTCTTCATACGCTTGTAAAACCGAATTCACATTATCAAAATATTGCAGACTATAAGGCGTTCCAAACACGACCAGCACCACTTTTGTCTGCTTCCGCAAATTCTCAATAAAATCTTTCGTGCTTTGGGTAATGCCAAAACCCTTGCTCGCCGAGCCATTCATATCATGCAAACTCACAATGACCACGTCTTTATTTTTCAACTGGCTGATGAATCCTGCTGGAATATCTTTCGGCGTTTGCAAATGTGTGATTTTGGCATATTTTTCTAATCGCGTTTGAAAAGGCGTTTTTGCCGTTGCACCGATACTGACAGAAGCAATATTCATTTTGGAAAGATTGCCAAACGGCAACAATTTACTCTCTTGACGCACCAGCGTGATGGCATTTTCGTATAAATTTCGCTTCAATAAAGTCGCTTCTTTGCTATTCACATCGCGGCGTACACTGTCCACCGGAATTTGGGTGTAGCTCGTCAAACCCAAGCTGTACTTGGTTGCCAGCACTTTTTTGATACTCGCTTCTACTTGCGCTTTGTTCAGCCGACCGTCCGCCATGTATTTTTTAATTTCCCGTATAGATGCCTCCATATTTTCCGGCAACACCAGCATATCATTGCCCGCTACGAGCGCTTCGGCTTCCACTTGTCCATTCCCAAAATGCTTGGTCACGCCCTTCATTTCCAGTGCATCGGTGAAAACCAAACCGGTAAAACCCATTTTTTCTTTCAACAAAGTTGTAATTGTATTGCGCGAAAGCGACGTTGGACGATTCTCACGCGAGTCGAGCGCAGGCACTTGTAGGTGCGCAACCATGACACTTCCCACGCCACTTTCAGCCAAGATTCTAAACGGGTATAATTCTATACTATCCAAACGCGCCATATCATGATTGATAATGGGCAAATCAAAGTGAGAATCTACATCGGTATCGCCGTGACCGGGGAAGTGTTTGGCGCAAGCCAGCACGCCGTTGTCCTGCATTCCTTTCATATATTCAAGCGACTTTTCGGCTACGTTTTTGCGGTCTTCGCCGAATGAACGCGTATGAATCACCGGGTTTTTAGCATTGTTATTTACATCCACATCCGGCGCAAAATTCACATTTACCCCAATACGCTTGAGTTGGCGGGCGATTTCTGCACCCATACTGTAAATTAACTTATTATCCTGCACTGCGCCAAGCGTCAATTGTCTTGGAAAACTAATCGTACTTTCTTTCATGCGCATACCCAAACCCCATTCTCCGTCAATGGCAATCATCAGCGGAATTTTACTCAAAGTTTGATATCGATTGGTGAGTTCTAATTGCTTTTCTGGCGTGCCTTGAAAGAAACACAAACTGCCGACATGATACGTTTTAATCAAATTCTCGACCTGCGCGATATGGTCGGCACCCTTATCGGAATGCGCGCGAATCATGAATAATTGCCCCAGCCGTTCGTTCTCACTTAGCGTTTGATATACCGAATCCGCCCAGCTTTCCGCAGCCGTCATCGGACCCTTTGGGCGTTCCTGTGGGATGCACTCCTGCGTACCAAAAATGAAGAGAATGCCGAGCAATACAAAGAGCAAAGTTTTGCTCCAGTTATTCACGGAGGCTCCAGTCGTCTGTTTCATGATTCATTTCTTTTTTGAGACTTTAGATATTAGACGTTAGATTATAATAAAGTAACTTTATTTTTTTGTTAAAAAAAGTATAATGTTACCCTCTGTAATCTATTGTCTAAAGTCTATCATCTATTGTCTATTTCGTTTCTGTACAATTTCCGGGTCTATCAGCACCGCTTTTTGAATATACTCATTTCCTTTTATCGGATTGCCGGCGTTGTGATAAGCGGTTCCTAAATCATACCACGCGCCTGCATTCATTGGTTGTAATTGTGTTCCTTTTTCAAAATATTCAACTGCTTTTGGCGCATTTTCACCGATTCCATAAGCCACTCCTAACAATCTCAAGGTCTCATAATCACCGGGCTTAAAGTTATTGGCTTGTTCTAAATATTGAATGGCTTTTACTAAATCGCCCTGCTTTTCGCCGTAGAATTGTCCCGCTTGCTGATATGTAATTGCCAAGTTGTTAAACGCTTCTTCATAATTTTGGTCTAATTGTAATGCTTTTTGATAAGCGACAATAGACGAATCATATTGCTGCAAATAATTGTAACAATTGCCCAAAAGCAAGTAAGCGTTTTTGTAGTTTGGATGGATTTTAGTAGCCGCTCTCAGATGCCCGGCAGCCTCGTTCAGCATACTTTGACGGCGTTGCTCGTTCTTTTCGTTGACCGATTGAGCAATCAATTCGCCGCCGACCGCATTGCGTAACTTGGCGCTATTGAGCGATGTTTTGATGTCGGTTGTAAAAAGGGTGTAATTGCTTTCCCAAGCTCGATTTCGAATAATTGTTGTGACACTAAAGAACGTTGAAAGTAATAATAATACGCCAAAAGCCGGATACAATTGTTTAAACGTCGTTAATTTTTTACTAAAAAAGAATCGTTGCAGCAAAACCGCGATTGCCAAGCAAAATCCAACCGACGGCATGAATAGCAAGCGCTCCGCCATATTCGTTCCTACCGGAAAAACGATGTTGGAGACAATTGAAAGCGTTAATATATAAAACAAAATACTATAACTAATCGGGTCTTTTTTGCGAAAGCCAACAATCGCATAAATAATTAATCCAATGTATAAAGCCAAACTTCCCAGCGCACGACAGTCACCGAAATTCAAAATGCCAATGTGACGCGGATAATAGTCGTGCGTGAGCGGATATGGAAAGACGAGTAATTGCAAATATTTTCCAAGTGTAAAAAAAACAGTTGCAAATCTTTCAGCAGGTGTAAATGGAACATATCCATTGTCTTGCAATTTTATAAACGGATTATTCATCAACTCCATCGGCGGTTCTCCCGAATTAAAACCGATGACAGAAGTACGAATTATAAGAAACAAAACGGTTGCAATTATAAATGGAAGTGTCTGAATAGCGATTTGGCTAACTTTTGCTTTTGTAAAAAAATAATACGTGAGCGGCGCGATTGCTACAAACGTAATCGCATTTTCTTTAGACAATAAAGCGAGGAAAAACAAGGCTCCGGCTATAATATTCAACCCAACTTTCTGATTTGAAAACGCTTTTATAGAAAAATATAACGCCGCTAAACTTCCCAACAACGCCACAATCTCATCTCTCCCTTTAATATTCGCAACTGCCTCGGTATGAATGGGATGCGTGATAAATAACAAGCTCGCCGCCAATGCGATAAAGTACGCTTCAACCGAATTTTCTTTCCGTTTCAATAATTGCAGCAACAGCCAGTACAACACAAAACCCGTCAACCCATACAACAACGCATTTATCAAATGCCCGATAAACGGATTCTTTCCAAATAACTGATATTCAATAGCAAACATCACCAATGTCAACGGACGATAGCGTCCACCCGCTACCAAATTTGCTTTACCAGCTTCTTTGAAAAACCCATAAAAAGTATCATATTTTAAAATACCTGGAATGCCTGCAGCGCCTTTGGTAGTAAACATATTATCGGTGATGACAATTGCATCGTCCTGCGTATAATCATGCGAAAATGTGTTGGCGTACAGCAAAAATCCCAAAGTAAAAATCAGCCATGCTTGCAACCGCGCATTGGTCAGCCAAGTAGGCATATTGGTCGCTAAAGCGGCTATCGGCGCGGGTTTTGCTGGTAGCGGTACTGCTTTAGCGGGTTGCTTTTTCGGCTTTGGCTTCGACATGAATCGTTATATTCGTTTTGTAGCGACAAAATATTCATTTTTTTGAAAAAAAAGTATTGTTTCTACAAAAGTCGCTCACCCATCCATCGAAGAGCAGGATAACGCAATCCAGCAGATTTACAAAATATTTTAAAAGGTCAACCCTTCCACACGGCAGCTTTGCCATGCAAAAGGGCTGTTTCAAACTTTGTATGAGTAGGAGCTAGCAGTCGCCAATCAATTGACAACCTATTTTTTAAAATACTGCATTACGTTATTTTCCCACTGGGACTCCTTTGGAGTAACCCTATTTTGGTATTATCTCAATTTTGATTTAAATCGGGAACTGCTTATTGCGGAATGCATCCACAAATAATTGGTGGTCTTCGCGCACCTGCTGTCCGTAACGCTCGCCAAAATCGGCGATGTAATTGACAAACTCCGTCTCCCGACTGTTTAGTACGTCATGAATCGCTTCTTCCACCGAAAATGGAATCACTTCCTGGTCACTGTCTTCATCCGAAACACAATGGATTTTCGCAACCGCCTGTCCAAAATAGGTCACCACCTCGATAATTTCATCAAAACGGTTGATATCCGACCAATCCATGTCGGCGAAATACGGGGATAATTCCGTGCAAAATCTGCCCTCGCCTTCGTAGCTTGACCAGCCCAACCAAGGGTCAGTGTGCGCCTGCAAAGCCCGTTGCGACAGCACCGTACGGTGTCCGTTGTGTAAAAAGTAATTTTCTACGGGGTATGGTACGTAGCGCGTAGGCGCAGCCTCCTGTGACTGCTTCATTATTACCAGAATATCATTTTCCAGTGCTTCGGTATCACCTTCGAGCAAGAAAGTAAACTGGGGTAAACCAGCGCTGCCGATGCCCATACCCCGCTTGGTTACTACGTCTTTGATGTGGTAATTTTTCTGATTCTGCTTTTTGCGCGTGGGAATGGTAGTCAGGTACTGCTGGAATGCCGCTTGGGCTTTTTTGAGGGTCGCCTCATCCACCGGAATCGAATTTTTATCATGGCGCAAGCGGCGGTCGCCGTCCGCGATTTCCGTATCAAATTCCAATAAATTGACACGGGTAAGTAGGCGGGCTTTTTGTAAAATATGGAGTAATTTTCCTTTAGTAGTGCGAAGATTCAGGGAAAATTCGCGCGATTCTGGGCGATGAATAAACTCCGAAACTTGTCGAACATAACTCAGTGTCATCGTTTCAATAATTTCACGAATTTCTGCGTCGCTCAGGGCTTTCTCGTAGCCGATGAGCGCCATACTTGCCGCGAGGCGCTTTATATCCCAAGTAAAAGGAGCTGGATAAGCTTCATCAAAATCGTTGACATCGAACACCAGAATGCCATCAGCGTTCATATACGTCCCAAAATTTTGCGCGTGGAGGTCGCCCTGAATCCAAACTTTTCCTGTTTTCTCGTTGATGAAAGGGTCTTCTTCCTTATGAATATCACGATAAAACAGTGCCGCACTGCCGCGATAAAAAGCAAAAGGTGAGCTTGCCATTTTGCGAAATTTGCCGCGCCACGCATCCGCATCAAGCGCGATAAGGTGGCTGTAATGGTCGAGGAACACGTTGACGATAGCCTGCTGGCGTTCCGTTGCTACTTGGTAATTCATGTTATAATGGCTTATTTTTGAATAATTTACTGTGGAAATTTGTTTTCAACTTGGCTTCGTCTTTTGCACACGCTAAATTAGTGAAATTTTTAATGTAAATAATATTCGATCTTACTTTCTACAAAAAAAACTATTAAAGAATAGCCGCAAGAAAAAACAAAGTAAATTGAGTAAGTAGGTGCGTGAAAAAATAGAGCTATTCTCTTGTCTAAAATACGATTTTGAGTTCCCATTCAAAATTCCAATCTTTGTTTTTCACAGCTTTAGATTTGCTTTCTGTAACTTAATCCTTTCATAATGAAAAAAACTTTATTCCTCCTCGTTCTGGCGGCACTCCTCGGTACTTTTACGATCGTGCAGGCGCAGGATAACGAGCAACTGGCAGCACCCGTCACTCGAACGTTTGTGTTGAAAAATGCCAACATTGTACAAAAACCCGGTCAGGTGATTCAGTCGGGTATGATACTCGTGAAAGACGGCTTGATACAAGAAGTAGGCAAAACGGTGACGATTCCTGCCAACGCACAAGTCATCGACGCCGATTCGATGTACATCTACGCTGGATTTATTGATGGCTTGTCGAATACCGGCATTCCTCGACCTGAAACGCCCGCCACGCAGGGACAAGGTCAGGGGCGCGGTCAGCAACAACGCCCAACTTATGACACCGGAAACCCGCCCAATGATGTAGCCGGAATCCAGCCAGAAGTGCAAGTAAAAAATGTATTAAACGCGAAAGACAAAGCGATTGAAGAAATGCGCAAGCTCGGTTTCACTATCTCACACGTGGTACCGCGCGGCAATATGCTTCCGGGAAACGGTGCAATCGTGCTTTTGAGCGGCGACTCACCTGATAAAATGGTGATAAGAGAACAAACGTCTTTCTTTAGCCAACTCAATGGGGCGCAGCGTGCTTACCCTTCTACGGTCATTGCAGTAATGTCTAAATTTCGGGAATTATACAAGCGCGCAGAACAGGCGAAAACACATGAAGCATCATACAAATCCAATCCGGCAGGCATGGCTCGACCGAATTATGACCGTACTTTACAAGCATTCTACCCTGTGATTGACAAAAAAGAGCCGGTTTTCTTCGCTGCGCCGGATATGAAGTCCATTTATCGGGTTTTTACCTTGCAAAATGATTTGAAATTTCCACTCGTACTCACGGACGTGAAGCAAGGCTGGTATTTGGCGGATAAAATTAAAGCCGCAAATGTGCCGGTTTTATTGAGCTTGGATTTGCCAAAAGAAAAGAAAAAAGACGGTAAAAAGAAAGATGCAAAGGAAATGTCCATTACCGAAAAGGAAATGGAAACGCTCGAAAAACGCCGCGCCGAAGAAATGAAATTACACATCATGCAAGCCGGTGCATTTGAGAAAAAAGGCATTGAATTTGGTTTCTCCGCTTTGAGTGTAAAAACAGCGGACATCAAAGAGAACTTGCGTAAAATGGTGCAAAACGGTTTGAGTGAAAATACTGCTCTCGCAGCTTTGACCACCACACCTGCAAAAATGCTCGGAATTGCTAACATTGCCGGTACCGTAGAAAAAGGAAAGTTGGCAAATTTAGTCGTCACGGACAAACCCTATTTTGCAGAAAAATCGAACGTGCGCTATGTTTTCGTGGATGGCACGATGTATCAATACGACGCGCCGCCTGCTAAGCCGGCAACAAAAGATTCCAATGCGGTAGCCGCAAAAATAACGGGCAAATGGAGCTACACGATGGACACGCCGGGTTCGGCTTCCTCCGGCACTTTAGAATTAAAAGACGAGGCGGGTACGATTTCCGGCACGATTTCCAATCCACAAACTGGACAGACCGACGCTGTTTCGAGTGCTTTATTGAGTGGCAATCAATTGGTTTTTTCAGTGAGTTACAATATGGGTGGTCGCTCCATCAAGGTAGAATTTGACTTGCAAGTAGCCGGAGATTCGTTTGAAGGCACTGCGAATGTTGGGCAATTTGGTACGTTTAAAGTGGAAGGCGAACGTACGCCGGAAAGATAATTTGGAGGTTTGGAAGTTTGAAGTTATGCTCGCTCTGCGTTCTCTGCGAAAACCTTTGCGCCCTCTGCGGTTAAAAAAAATGCCAGTAGGGAAATTTTAAAATTTAAAAACATTCAACAATGAAAAAAATATTTTTTCTCACTATAACACTCTTCACCGCCCTCGCTACTTTCGCGCAAGTGAAGACGGGCGATATGCTCATCAAAAATGGGACGGTGCTCACCATTACAAAAGGTACATTAGAAAATACCGATGTCTTGATTGAAAAAGGAAAAATCAAGCAAGTGGGCAAAAATCTTTCGGCTCCTGCGGGCGTACAAGTGGTGGATGCAACGGGTTTGTTTGTAATGCCCGGTATCATTGACGCGCACTCGCACATCGCCATTGATGCGGTGAATGAAGGAACCAATCCTGTGACACCAGAAGTATTCACCGGCGATGCGATTGATCCATTAGATATTTCCGTTTATCGGGCGTTGGCGGGTGGCTGCACCAGTTCTCACGCCATGCATGGCTCTGCCAATGCCATTGGCGGACAGTGCGAAACCATCAAACACCGCTGGGGTACGATGAATCCGGAGGATTATAGAATGGCAGATGCACCACGCACCATCAAGTTTGCTTTGGGTGAAAACCCGATGCGCTCGCACGGAGAAGGCAGAGGCGTACAGCCGCGCACCCGTATGGGCGTAGAGTTTGTGATTCGCAAAGCATTCAACGACGGCAAGCGCTATATGGAAGTTTGGGACCGCTACAATAAAGAAAAAACTGCGAATCCAAATGCCGTTGCACCGCAATACGACCGCCGAGCCGAAACGATGGCAGATATTTTAAAAGGCAATATTATCATACATTGCCACTCTTATCGGGCAGATGAAATTTATATGTTGTTGAATGTGTTGAAAGATTTTGGCATCAAAAAAGTTGTTTTTCAGCACGTCAATGAAGGTTTTAAAGTGGCTCCAGAATTAGCAGCGTTTGGCGCAGGTGCATCCGTTTTTGCAGATTGGTGGGCGTATAAATTTGAAGTGTACTATTCTACTGCCTACAATGCAGCGATTCTGGTGAAAAATGGCGTTGTCACTTCTATCAATTCCGACTCCGGCGATTACATCCGACATTTATATCACCAAGCAGCGAAAACGCAACACTACGGCGGCTTAACAGATGACGAAGCGCTCTCCCTCATCACCATCAATCCAGCGAAACAATTGGGTGTAGATAGCAAACTCGGTTCCATCGAAGTAGGTAAAGAGGCAGATATTGCCATTTTCAAAAACCATCCGCTTTCCATCTACAGCGTTCCACAAAAAACGATTGTAGACGGCGTCATCTATTTCGATATTGCAAAAGACATGGACGATATGCGCGTGGATGTGAATCCTGAAGAAGCTTTCCCAGCTTTCTATATGGAAGACAAACACAATATGGAAGACCGTTGTATGCAAGGGATGTGGGAGTTGCTGTTCGGCTCTTATTCTGAAAAGGAGTGACATAAAGAAATGAAAGAATGAATAATGAAAGAATGAAAAAGCAACAGCAAAGACAATTAGAACACAGTAATCCTCTATGGTTAAAAAGATGTAACAAGGGCTTTGCGCGCTCTGCGAAAAATCTCTGCGTTCTCTGCGGTTAAAAAAATGCGAGAAGAGAATCCATCCATTTAATTGTTTAAAAATATATCATGAAATATAAAATAAAACTCTATTTTATAATATTCTTTTTGGGAATTATAATGTTGCCCCTGAGTGCGCAAATTCCTGGCAAGGCAGAAAAAGGTACGTTTGCATTTACCAATGCCACCATCGAAACGGTGACCAAAGGCAGTGTAAAAGGCACGCTCATCGTACAAGATGGTAAGATCACGGCGCTTGGCGCGAATGTAGCCGTACCTGCTGGTGCAAAAACGATTGATTGCAATGGCTTATTTTTGTATCCGGGTATGATAGACGCTGGAAATACGCTGGGTATGGTAGAAGTAAGCTCCGTTTCGCTCACGGTGGATTTTGATGAAATCGGTGAACTCACGCCCCAAATGCAAGCACTCACGGCAGTCAATCCAAATGCAACGGCGATTCCTGTCACGCGCGTGAACGGCGTTACCACTTCGCTGGCAATTCCACAAAGCGGCTTATTTCCTGGCACGGCAGCATTGATTAATTTAGTGGGCTACACGCCAGACCAAATGTACGCAGGTTTTAAAGGCGTTGTTTTAAATTTTCCAGCCGTTCGGCGTCGTCCATTTGGAGACACCCGTTCAGAAGAAGATTTGAAAAAAGAAGAGGATAAATTGCTCAAACAACTCAACGACGTTTGGACACAAGCAACGCTTTACAATAAAATTGACTCTGCCGGTCGTACCAATAGTGCCAATCCAAAACCAGATTACAACCCGGAAATGGCAGCATTAGCGCCTGTTGCAAAAGGGGACGCGACGCTTCTGGTAGAAGTAAATCGCTACAACGATATTGAATCAGCTATCAAATGGGTGCAAGACCGCAAAATCAAAAAAGTAATCTTCACAGGTGTGGCAGAAGGCTGGCGCGTGGCAGATAAATTGGCGAAAGCAAATATTCCAGTGATTGCCGGTCCAGTTATCGCCATTCCAACCCGCAATTCTGACCGTTATGACAAAGCATACGCCAATCCGGGTTTGTTGAAAAAAGCAGGCGTAAAAGTTGCCATCCGTACTAATGATTCTGAAAACGTGCGCAATCTGCCGTACCATGCAGGTTTCGCTGCGGCGTATGGCATGAGCAAAGAAGACGCGTTGAAAGCGATTACGATTGTACCGGCGGAAATTCTTGGCGTGGCGGATAAACTCGGCTCGCTCGAAATAGGCAAAACGGCAAACATTATTGTGACTACCGGCGACCCAATGGAGACGAAAACGCAGATTATGCAAGTGTTTATTGATGGCTGGCAGGTACCGATGGACAGTCGTCATATTCAATTGTATAAAGAATTTTTGAATCGGCAGCCGGGCGTGCAAAAGTAAGGATGATAGATGTGCCGCATTTTCAAAGTGTGGCACATCTTTAGCAACAAGAAAAGTGCAAAGAATTAAAAATACTCTTTGCACTTTCTGTTTTTTAATTTCCTGGCGTATTGTGGAAATATTAGAAAAACTATTAGCTTTGAATAGCCGTTTTATTATAAAAAAGGTAGCATGATTTATCACGAGCGTATTGAAATCAACCCTGAAATTCGTTTTGGTAAGCCTTGTATAAAGGATACGCGGATTACAGTTTATGATATATTGAGTTGGTTGTCCGTCAAAATGACTACCAATGAGATAATAGAAGATTTTCCAGAACTTACCGAATCCGATATTATAGCTTGCTTGGTATATGCGGCAGATAAGGAACGTAAATTAAAAATAGTAGTATGAACCTACTTTTTGACCAAAACATTTCCTATCGCATTCTTAAAAAATTAGAAAAGGAATTTCCCAACAGCTTGCACATAAGTCGTATCGGACTAAAAGTTCCAGCAAAAGATAAAGAAATTTGGGAATATGCCCAAAAAAATCAAATTCCCATCGTCACTTTTGATGAAGATTTTGTAGAATTACTGACGTTATATGGTGCTCCGCCAAAGGTAATTTGGCTGCGTTTTGGCAATCAGCAAACTGAGGTTATTGTCGAAAAATTGAAAAGACATTACTTAGATGTTGAAGAGTTATATTAACACCCTGAAATAGATTTGCTGGAAATTTATTAGCCTTTTTACTCAAAAACACGATAACACCATAATACAAAAACCCAATATAACGCCATGTTCAAAATAGATATGCACACCCATATTATTCCATCCAAACTGCCGCGCTGGGCGGAAAAATTTCGCTATGAAGGCTTTATTCATCTCGAACATTTTCAACCCGGGCGTGCGCGTATGATGCGTGGCGAAACGATTTTTAGAGAAATTTCTTCTAACACTTGGGATTCTCGTGAACGGATTGAAGAGTATGCGCAACACGGTGCGCAGGTACAAGTGGTGAGTACCATTCCGGTGTTGTTCGCTTACTGGGCAAAGCCAAAAGACGCAGCTGATATTTCCATGTTTTTGAATGACCACATCGCGCAATTAGTGAGCGATTATCCGAAAAATTATATTGGTCTGGGTACGCTGCCAATGCAAGATACGGACTTGGCAATCAAGGAATTAGAGCGTTGTAAAAAAATTGGTTTGGCGGGTGTACAAATCGGTACGAATATCAATGACGAGAATCTGAGCGACCCTAAGTTTTACCCTATTTTTGAATGTTGCCAACAGCTTGATATGGCAATATTTGTACATCCTTGGAATATGCTGGGCGTACATTCGATAGAAAAATACTGGCTGCCGTGGCTCGTCGGGATGCCGGCAGAGACTTCCCGCGCGATTTGTTCCATGATTTTTAGTGGTATTTTTGAAAGATTGACCACCCTCCGAGTTTGTTTCGCACACGCAGGTGGCTCGTTTTTGGGTACGTTTGGACGCATTGAACACGGTTTTAACGCGCGTCCTGACTTGGTAGCAGTAGACAATCCCATCAATCCACGTCAATATCTCGGCAAGTTTTGGGTGGACAGCATCACGCACGACGCGGACTTGCTGCGTTTTGTAATGGACATGGTCGGTGCCGATAAAATTACGCTCGGTTCTGATTATCCGTTTCCACTGGGCGACCTCGAAATTGGGGCTTTTATAGAAGCAATGGATTTGCCAAACGAAATCAAAGAAGATATTTTTGCTAATAATGCTTTAACGTGGCTGGGGTTAGAAAAAGAAAAGTTTTTATAAAATGCCGATTTTTATTTACTTACTCGCGTTACGCACTACACTGCAAGCTATGGGTAATAGAACACGGATTTTTTCTATAATAACTGACGTTACGTATGTGCTGATAGAATACTGGGCGGATGTGCATAGATTATTAGATACTTGGCATTAACTAAATGGACAATTTATAATAAAATTGATAGTTATTCAATAAACTGACAATCAAAAACTTAAATTGTTTTTGTTTATGATTGAATTTTAGTTGATTATTTAAAAAATCCGTGTACACCCGTTGCATCCGTGTAAATCCGTGTTCTATCACGTAACATCCATTACTTAAAGCTTTTCGCAAACCCCGCAAATACAAACACATTATCAATTCCCAGATTCGGTTCTTGCAAGCCAGCATTGGAAATATGGCGATACCGAAATCGAAGTTGTAATTGTGCATTGCCTTTCGGCAGTGCCTGACTGAGTGCCATCTCAAAATTATCAGAAAAAATAAAGCCCCGCGCCTGATGTCTGGTCACGACGGTGATGTAATGTGGACCTGAACCAATAGAGGTTTCAAACAAACTCCCTAACCAAAGCGATGTGCGATATTCAAAACCTAAATTACCGCCAAATTCATAATCTCTTCGGCGAAATTCTCTCACGGAAACGGCTACCAACTGTGATTCTACATACACCGAAAAACCATTGCCGCGCTGCTTAGAAAGTTGAAAAACGGTGCTTCTGCCAATCAGTATAATTGGATTATAAACTCCACCGTCTAATAGATTTTCATTCCAAACGCCATAGCCAATACCAACGGTCGGAAGGAATTTGCGAAAAGCAGATTCTTGTGCCACGAGTACGTTACTGCTCCAAAACAATGCCGATAGTAGTAAAAAATGTTTCATTTCATAAAATAGTTAGTGCGTTCATTTGTAAAATTGGGTCAGGCATAGCAAAGGAGTGATGAGCCTTACATGGACGAATGCCACGCAAGGAAAAACACAGACTTTTGCGCCTGCCAATTGTCAGTCTTGATTTAAATCCGCATTTTATTGCCCGAAATGGTGTAAAGGTTTGGTCTCCAACATTTTCTGAAAAGAAGAATACTGTGTTATAACTTCGAAGTATTATAAATAGAACAGCTTATAAGAGAGATGGTTGAAAAGAAGCCATGTTCTTATTTGATAATACAAGTTGAACTTTCGTTGAATAGATTATATTTGTAAAATTGTAAAATATTGCATAATCTATAAAAATTAACTACCAGCAAAACATTAATACATGAGTCAGCCATTGAGATTATTTATTTCTTATGCCCGCAAAGATGTGGAGTATAAAGACGAATTTTTATTACACTTAAAGCCCTTGGTACGTAAAGGCGTTATAAAATCATGGCACGATGGCGACATTGTAGCAAGTGAAGAATGGGCAGATGAAATCAAGAAAAACTTGGAAACTTCGGATGTGCTGATTTTTTTAATTAGTCCGGCATTTATGGCATCCGATTATATAAACGTGAATGAAATCGGGAAAGCGATTGAACGGCATCAAAAAAAAGAGGTAACGATTGTCCCAATTTGGATAAAGCCAGTGGCCGATACAGATGAGTTTTTAGACAAATTTCAATCGCTACCAAAAGACCGTAAGCCCGTCTCTCAGTGGAGCGACCATGATGATGCATGGGTGGATGTGGTCACGCGTTTGAAAAAACTTTTTGAGAGAAAAACGAACGGTGCTGGCGATAGCTTGAATGAGCATAATGACAATCCTCCACAACATTCGAATCCACCAATCCACAATGAATCTACTTCCATAGAACAACAAGTCCGCAATTTCATCGGTAGAGGCAAAACCAAAGATGCTTTGGATAAACTGCTTGAATACACGGAAACCCTCGATTCCGACAAACACAGCGAATTGCTTCTTTTATCCGGCAGATGGAGCAGCATTGAGCGGCAGGAACGCCTCGGCTTAATGACTTACAGCGAGGTACAAATGGAGCGCAACCGCATCAACGCCTCATTGCTGGCAGTGCTGGAAGATATGGAGTGAGTTTAGAATGAAGACGCGACAGGTTTTCGAAAACCTGTCACGTCTTCATTCCTACCAAATAAAATACCCACCATGAAACCAAATTTTGACATCCACCTCGTCCTGCAACATATTGAAGAAGCAGTAAAGCCCTTTCCAAAAGCCGCCATGTTTGAGCTGTACGAACGCGGCTACACCAGTGTGTACGAACAACTCATCGCTTGCATCCTTTCCATTCGCACGTATGACGAAACCAGCTTGCCGCTTTCCGAAGCACTTTTCGCCATCGCCCGCACGCCCGAAGCCATTCATCAACTGCCTGACGAACAACTACTCCAAATCATCCGCCAAAGTACTTTCCCGGAGCAAAAAGTGCAAAATATCAAGCTCCTTACCGCCCAAATTCTAAATGATTATAATGGCGAAACCCCCGCCAATTATGACCAACTCACCGCTTTCAAAGGCGTAGGACCTAAGTGTGCCAATCTTGCGCTCGGCATTGCCACTGGACAAGCCTCTATCAGTGTGGATGTACACGTGCACCGCATCACCAACCGCTGGGGCTACCTAGCCACCAAACAACCCGAACAAACGATGAAAGTGCTGCAACAAACGCTGCCGAAAGAATATTGGATTACCATCAATCGGCTTTTAGTCCCTTTTGGAAAGCACATTTGCACGGGGACGTTGCCGAAGTGTTCGACGTGTCCGGTGTTGGAATTTTGTGAGCGGGTGGGAGCGGGGAAGTCGCGGTAAATACTGGAAATTTTATATATTTGTGTAAATAACCTCGTTATCCATGCAGCAAGAAACGGTGAATGTGTTTATCGCTTACTCTCGAAAAGACGAAGAAATCAAGGATAGATTGAAAACTGCTCTCAAAGTACTCCAAAGGGTGGGTTACATTGATTCAATTTGGGATGACAGTGCCATCGAAGCTGGTTCAGAATGGGAAAAAGCTATTCATAATCAATTGGATAGCGCAGATATTATTTTATTGTTGGTAAGTCACGATTTTTTAGCTTCGGACTATTGTTTTGGAACGGAAATGAGTAAGGCATTAAAAGCACATGAAGAAGAGAAATCTAAAGTTATTCCAATAATTGTTAGACATTGTAGTTGGGATATTACTGAACTAAAAAAATTACAAGCTCTACCGGATAACGGGAAACCAATCGTAGATAAGTGGGATACAGAGTCTATACCTTATCACCAAATCGAAAGAAGCTTGATGGCTATAGCAATGAACATTAAAAACAAGAAACATTTAATCAAACAGAAAGAGCAATTTGAATATTTTCTTCAAAAAGGAGAAGAAAACTATAGTGCAGGAATATGGAATGAAGCACTAGTATGGTATGATAAAGCCTTCAAAATACATGATGTTTCTTTTGAGCTTGAATATGAGCACATTGCAGGTTTAGTAGAACTATGCAAAAAACAGGTAAAGTTTAAAGAATTGATTGATCAAGCTAAGACAGCCTTTGAAAATAATGAAATTTTAGGTTCTTTTCACTTTGTAAAAGAAGCATTAGAAATTAACGTGTCATTTGAAGCAAAAGCCTTACTTGAGGAAACATCAAAAATCTTGTATGTAGATACCATAAAAAAAGCAGATGCGCAATTTTTAAATATGAATTGGAATGAAGCTCACAAAAGACATGAATCCGCGTTTAAATATATAAATGAAGCAAATTTAATTGAAGAAAGAAAAATTATAAGAAGAAGGGACTTCTCTTATCAAATGGTCTCTGTGCTTGAAAAGATTGAAAGAGGAAATGAACAGGCTAAAGAACAGATACGAGAATTATTAATAATAGCAAGAGGTTTTTGAACTAGTGGAGTAGGCATAATATTCATTTTATGAAAATCACCAAAATACAACAAATCATTCTCCCCATCCTGCAAAAGCACCACATTACCAAAGCGGGCATTTTCGGTTCTTTCGCAAAAGCAGAAGTAAATGAAGACAGCGATGTGGATATTTTGGTAGAATTGGGTACAGAAATCAGTCTGCTGGATTTTGTGGGCATCAAGTTAGAATTAGAGGATATGTTACAACGGGAGGTAGATTTGGTTGAATATCAATCCCTTAAACCAGCGCTGCGGGAGCAAATTTTGAACGAAGAAATCCGTATATATGGCTGAACAACGAAATATGATTGTATTTCTGGATGATATCTTGGACGGCATTAAAAAAATTGAGCAGTATCTGGATGACGTAAGCGAAGTGGAATTTGAACGAAATACGGAGAAGCAAGATGCTGTCATTAGAAGAATTGAAATCATAGGGGAAGCAGTAAAGAACTTGCCGATGGAATTGCGCGAGCAATATCCTGATATCCCTTAGCGGCAAATCGCTGGTATGCGCGACATGGTCATTCATCAATATTTCGGCGTGACGATTGCACTAGTGTGGCGTGTTGCTATTTCCGATCTTCCAAATTTGAAACCAAAAATAGCGCAAATCAAAGCCACCATTTCAAAACAGTAGAAATCTAATAAAAGTCATTTGCATTTCCACCCCTCAAGCCCTATCTTTGCACTCTTATCAGAATACAGAGTTGAGCAGTCGAACGTTAGATGGGAAAAGTCTGGCATCTAAAAATCTGGTATCTGGCATCTTTTTTTCAGGATAACCTGCAATTGTCTTTGAAAAACGAACCATATGAAATTACACAATCGAGTCAATAAAGACGAACTCAAGCAACGGCTGTTGCAAAGTGACGAGCCGCGTATCACGCTTTCTTTTTACAAATATCACCAACTGAAAGACCCCGAACGCTTTCGGAATGAGTTATTTGTGCTGCTGAATCAGTTGGATGTGTTCGGGCGCATCTATGTGGCGCGAGAGGGCATCAATGCTCAAATCTCGGTACCAGAAACCAATTTTGAGGCGTTTAAAACGAAACTCTATTCCATCCCTTTTCTTCAGGGCGTGCGCCTAAATATTGCCATTGATGACGATGGAAAGTCGTTTTACAAATTGACGGTAAAAGTGCGCGAAAAAATAGTAACCGATGGCTTGGATGATGAAACCTTTGACGTGACCAAGCGTGGTAAGCACCTCAACGCCAAGGAATTCAATGAACTCGCCGACCTGCCAGACACGATTATCGTGGATATGCGTAACCATTACGAAAGTGAAGTCGGCTATTTTGAAAATGCGATTCGACCAGATGTAGTAACTTTCCGCGATGCGCTGCCCTTGGTAGAGGAAATGTTGCAAAACGAGAAAGACAAGCCGCTCATTATGTATTGCACGGGCGGCATTCGATGTGAAAAGGCGAGCGCGTATTATTTGCATCAGGGTTTTGAAAATGTGTTTATGGTGGATGGCGGCATCATTGAGTATGCGCGGCAGTGCGAGGCACAAGGCTTAGAAAATAAGTTTATTGGCAAAAATTTTGTTTTTGACGAACGACTTGGCGAGCGCATCAGTGAAGACATTGTAGCCCGTTGCCATCAGTGTGGAAAGCCCTGTGATACCCATGTGAATTGTGTCAATGACGCGTGTCATATTCTATTTATACAATGTAAGGAATGTGCTGAAAGATATCATAACTCCTGTTCTGAAAAGTGCGCTGATTTTAATCAATTGCCGGAAGCAGAACGTGTTGAGTTGCGTAAGACGATGACTTTCAATGGCTCGAAATTTACGAAAGGGCGGTATAAGGCACATCGCGAAAGTGAGGAATCGTTATTGGTTTGAAGTTTGGGGTTTTACTAACTTTAGATATCGAACTAGAAACTAGAAACAAAAAAATGCCTGCAAAAGATTTATATCACAATGATGTAAAAACCGCTTTGCAAAAAGATGGTTGGACAATCACGCACGACCCCTACAAATTTGAGGTTGGGGAAGTAGAATACCGAATTGATTTGGGTGCGGAGCAGTTGATTGCTGCAATTAAAGAAGATAAAAAAGTAGCGATTGAAATTAAAAGTTTTACCGGACAGTCGCCCACTTATGATTTTCATAATGCGCTCGGTCAATTTTTAAATTATGCGGTGGCATTGGGAGAATATGAACCCGAGCGTGAACTTTATTTGGCTGTACCGGATTCTTTTTATAAAAGCTTTGCCGCAAAGGAAATTATTCGTAAAATTATTACCCGTTATCAAGTTAAATTGTTAGTATTTGATCCTGATAATCAAACGCTTTTACAATGGATAAAATAAAAAAATACGAACAAGCCATTCTATCTTTTTTGAATGCTTATGCAAAGGAAGGACTAGCAAATGCCGAATCGGTAGAAACTCAGCTTATAGCCGACGCAGAACGCTATCATTACCAATTAATGCGTATTGGTTGGTTTAAAAAAGAATTTATCCATCATTGCATTTTTCATTTTGATATAAAGGATGGTAAAGTGTGGATTCAACAAAATAACACGGAATTGCAAGTAGCAGATGAATTGATGCAGCGAGGCGTTCCTGCTTCCGATATTGTACTTGGCTTCCAACCCGAATCAGTTCGTCCTTACACCGGTTTTGCCGTCGCTTAAAATGATAAGTTTGAAAGTTTAATCGTTCATTGGTTCAAAAAAAGCGACCTTTGCACCCTTAAACTTGAAAAACATGACTCATTCTCCTAAAGATATTCGCATTGAAGATTATGATTACACCTTGCCGGAAGAGCGCATTGCAAAGTTTCCATTAGAAGTCCGCGACCAGTCAAAATTGCTTTTATATAAAAAAGGCGAGGTTACGCACACCGTTTTTCAACACTTGCACGAGCAATTGCCGGAAGGTGCTTTGTTGGTTTTTAATGATACGAAAGTCATTCACGCACGGCTCTATTTTTTTCTGGAAAATGAGACCAAGATTGAGATTCTGTGCTTAGAACCGATTGAACCACCCGAATATCAGCAGAATTTTTCGAGTACAAATGCGGTGCGTTGGAAGTGCCTAATTGGCGGCAATCGCAAATGGAAAAGTGGAGAAGCAGTGCGTGGAGTGAAAATGGGTACGCTGGAGGAAAAGCTAAAAGTGAAACTTACCGCTAAACGCATTCAACAATTGAATGATACGTTTGAAGTAGAATTTAGTTGGGACCATCCGAATTTTACGTTTGGTGAAGTCTTAGCGCAAGCTGGAATAATCCCATTGCCGCCTTATTTGAATCGCACGAATGTTGAAATGGATGAAGAACGCTATCAAACAATTTATGCTCAAGAACAAGGTTCAGTCGCTGCGCCAACAGCGGGTTTGCATTTTACAGATGCGGTTTTTGCCGATTTGAATAAAAAGGGAATTGAACAATTATTTGTGACTTTACACGTGGGCGCGGGTACATTCAAGCCTGTGAAAACGGACACGATGGCGGAGCATTTCATGCATGAGGAAAGTGTTTTTGTACAAAAAGCGGTCATTGAAAAATTATTACAAGCTAAACGTAATGGAAAACCGGTTATCGCCATTGGCACTACGAGTGCGCGTACGCTGGAGAGTTTGTATTGGTTTGGTGTTCAATTATTAAAAGGAGAAACGACTTTCAGCATCTTACAATGGACGGCTTACGAAACAGATACTTCCAATATTACAGCCGAAAATTCATTACAAGCAATTATAGATTATTTAAATTCCAATAAAAAAGATACACTCGAAGGGTACACGCAATTGCTGATCGCGCCGGGTTATAACTTTCACATTGTCAATGGTTTATTAACAAATTTTCATCAGCCAAAAAGTACCTTGCTGCTGCTCGTGTCTGCGTTTGTAGGCGAGGATTGGCATAAGATTTATGAGTATGCTTTGGAGAATGATTTTCGATTTCTGAGTTATGGAGATGGGAGCTTGTTCTTGCCTTAAATGTTAAAATTTCAGAATCAGTTGCACACAATTTAAATATTGAGTAGTTTTGCTACTCAATGATAGAGACATTAATATCCTCGAAAACGCGTGTGAAATTGTTATTGAAGTTTTTTCTCAACAGCAACGCAACGGCTTATTTGAGAGGTTTGGAAAGCGAATTTGGGGAGTCTTCCAATGCCATTCGCTTGGAGTTGAATCGCTTTGAAGAAGCAGGCATGCTGGAATCACACGTGGATGGGAATAAAAAAATGTTTCAAGCAAATACCCAGCATCCGCTCTTCCAAGAAGTGCATAATATCTTACTCAAATATGTTGGCTTGGACCAAGTCGTAGAAGAAATTATTAATCGCTTAGGCGAAGTGCAGCGCGTTTTTTTGGTGGGCGAATTTTCCAAAGGGTTGGATAGCAATATAATAGATTTGATTTTTGTCGGCAATATTGATAAAAATTATTTATTAAATCTGGTAGATAAAGTAGAAGGCTTGATTAGTCGAAGGATTCGCTACTTGATTTATTCTGAACTAGAGGCAGAAGGCATTGATTGGAAAAAATATAACCCCAAGCCGCTTTTGCTCTGGTCGAAGGACTAAAAAGTTTAATGTTTGGAGATTTGCGAGTTCAGAGGTTTACGACGCGCAACTTCCAAACCCCAAACTTAAAAACATGATGTATGATGTAACGATAATCGGCGCGGGAATTGTTGGTTTGGCAACGGCTTACCAACTGCTAGAACAGCAACCGGATTTGAAAATTTGTATGGTAGAAAAGGAAAATCTGGTAGCCCAACATCAGACAGGACATAATAGCGGCGTGATTCACTCGGGCATTTATTACAAACCTGGCGGCTCGCGAGCGGTGCATTGTAAAAGAGGGTATCAATTGTTATTGGAATTTGCTGACAAACATGATATTCCTTATGATATTTGTGGAAAAGTAATTGTGGCGACGAATGCCAGCGAGCAAACCAAATTAGAAGAAATTTTGCAGCGCGGTATAGCTAATGGTTTGAATGGAATTCGTAAAATAAGTCGAGGCGAATTGTTGGAAATAGAGCCGTATGCAGAAGGTGGCCTAGAGGCGATTTGGGTGCCGCAAGCCGGTATTATCAATTATAAAGAAGTAGCTCAAAAGTATTTAGAACTTATTATTCAACGCGGCGTAACGACATTCTTTGGTGCAAAAGTGCAACAAATCAGACAATCTGGTGGCCAATTAGTCGTTGTGACGGACCAAAAAGAAATAGAAACGCGAAGCATCGTGAATTGTGCGGGTTTATATTCGGATAAAGTGGCAGCGTTGACGAGTACGCGGCGCGATATTCAAATTGTACCGTTTCGGGGCGAATATTATGATATAAAACCAGCGAAGCAATATTTAGTACGCAATTTAATTTATCCAACGCCCAATCCGAATTTTCCGTTTCTTGGCGTACATTTTACGCGTATGATTGGAGGCGGGATTGAAGCAGGACCAAATGCGGTGCTGGCTTTTAAAAGAGAGGGCTACAACCGTTGGGATTTTGATAGCAAGGAATTTTTTGAAACGGTAGCGTTTCCGGGCTTTCGCAAAATTGCAAGGAAATACTGGCGCGATGGAATGGAGGAAATGCGTCGGTCGTACTTTAAAAGCGCCTTTGTAAAATCCTTGCAAAAACTGGTGCCGGACATTCAATCTGACGATTTGCAACCCGGTGGCGCAGGTGTACGCGCGGTGGCTTGTGATTCAAATGGAAATATAATTGATGATTTCTTGATATTGGAAGATAAAAATGTAATAAACGTATGTAATGCACCTTCTCCGGCGGCGACGGCTTCTCTGGCAATCGGAGAGACGATAGCGAAAAGGGTGATGGGGAGATAGGGTGAAGGGGTGATGAGTTGATAGGGTGATTTTGAGAGCAAACTAAACCTTACTAACCCTTCTAAACGCTAAAAAAAAGTATGGAAAAAGCAACGCTACAACTACAAATGGTGGACTTGAAAACGCAGTATCAAAAGCTGAAGTCAGAGATTGACGCGGAGGTACTAAACGTTTTGGAAACTACATCCTTCATCGGAGGACCTAAAGTGGCGGCTTTTCAACAAAATTTGGAATCATATTTGGGTGTAAATCATGTCGTGACCTGCGCGAATGGCACGGATGCCTTGCAAATCGCTATGATGGCACTGGATTTACAGCCTGGTGATGAGGTGATTGTTCCGGCTTTTACGTATGTGGCGACAGCAGAAGTGATTGCATTATTGCATTTAAAACCTGTCATGGTGGACGTTGACCCGGAGACGTTTAATGTAACAGCAGCAATTATGGAAGCGGCTATTACATCCAAAACAAAAGCCATTGTACCCGTTAATTTATTTGGGCAAAGCTGTGATATAGAGCCGATTATGACGCTTGCTCAAAAATATAATTTGTGGGTGATAGAAGATAATGCACAAGCAATCGGTGCAGATTATACTTTAAATGATGGAAATGTAATAAAAGCAGGAACACTGTCGCATATCGGCTGTACGTCCTTTTATCCATCCAAAAACTTAGGCGCGTACGGCGATGGCGGAGCACTTTATACGAATGATGAAAAATTAGCCAATAAATGTCGCATGATTGCCAATCATGGTCAGACGAAGCGTTATTATCATGGTTTGGTAGGGGTTAATTCCCGTTTAGACGCAATGCAGGCAGCTATTTTGAATGTAAAATTGCGATACTTAGATGAATATGCGGCGGCTCGCCAAGCGGCTGCAACTTATTATGATAAGGCTTTTCAAAATATTATAGCTTTACAAATACCCAAACGACAACCTAACTCCACCCACGTTTTTCACCAGTATACCTTGCTTGTGAAAAATGGGCAGCGCGATACGCTTCAAGCATATTTGCAAGAACACGGTATTCCAACTATGATTTATTACCCCGTTCCATTATATGCACAAGAAGCATTTAAAAAAAGTATAGGAAATCATTTTGATAAATTGCCGATAACGGAGATCCTTTGTAATTCCGTCATTTCACTGCCGATGCACACAGAGTTGGACGAGGAGCAATTGACATTTATTACACAAGCAGTATTAAGTTTTTTTAGTTGATATACTTTTTAATAATGATTTTGTAAAGAATAAATAGACCCAAACTACAAATAAGCTACACCCAAAAGCAAACACAAAGAGACCAATTACAGGCTGTTTTCATCACCAAAAATGCGAAACAGTGTATCAAGATTTGCACGATAAAAAGAAGAAAATTTCGGTCATCGGACTCGGGTATGTTGGATTGCCGTTGGCGTTGGCATTTGCCAAAAAATTTAGTGTCATCGGTTTCGACATCAACAAACAGCGTGTGGATTTGATGAAATGGTGTATTGACCCTTCGCGGGAATTGGAGAAAAGCGATTTTGAAGGAAGAGATATTGAATTCACTGCCGATGCGGCAGATTTAAAGCGAGCGCATTTCCATATTGTCGCTGTACCAACCCCGATTGATGAGCATAAAAATCCAGATTTAAAGGCCCTATTAAGCGCCGCTCGCACGGTTGGTGAAATATTAAAAAAAGGGGATTACGTTATTTTTGAATCTACGGTGTATCCAGGTTGTACCGAAGACGATTGTCTGCCTATTCTGGAAGAACTATCGGGATTAAAATTAGGTGCCGGTTTTAAATTAGGCTACTCGCCCGAGCGCATCAATCCGGGCGATAAAGAGCGAACGGTCGAAAAGATTTTGAAATTAGTATCAGGAAGTGATGAAGAATCAGCCGAGGAAATTGCGCACATTTATGGCGCTATCATTGAGGCAGGTGTTTTTAAAGCAGCTTCTATTCAAGTAGCAGAAGCAGCTAAAATAATTGAAAATGTACAGCGCGATCTAAATATTTCATTGATGAATGAGCTGGCAATCATTTTTGATCGAATGGGCATTGATACCCAAGAAGTATTGAAAGCAGCGGGTACGAAGTGGAATTTTTTGAAGTTTAGTCCGGGTTTGGTAGGCGGGCATTGCATCAGTGTTGATCCCTACTATTTACTGCACAAATCAAAGCAAATGGGGTATGATCCGCAAGTGATATTGAGTGGGCGGCGCGTGAATGATGAGATGCCGGCATTTGTAGCTAAAAGACTGGCGCAATTGCTCATTCAACGCGGAAAAAATCCGAGCCAGACAAAAGTTTTGGTGATGGGTATTACATTTAAAGAAAATGTTAGCGATATTCGCAACTCGAAAGTGGCGGACTTGGTGCGCGAACTAATGGATTATTCCATCCACGTACACCTCACCGACCCACTGGCGTCGCCCAACGAAGTAGCACACGAATACAAACTCACACTGGTAGACAACATCTCAACCGACTATGACGCAGTAGTCGTAGCCGTCAATCACACAAACTATAAGGCACTTAGCATGGACTATTTTCGCTCTATTATGAAAAGCGACGCCATTCTGGTAGATTTGAAAGGTATGTATGAAAAACCGAAGGATAATGGCGTGTTGTATTGGAGGCTTTAATTGGGTGATTTGGTGATTGGTTTATAGGGTGATGAAAGGAAAATGGAAGATGGGAAGATAGAAGGATGCCCGCATACCGGATAGGTGTAGGGGAAAATAAAAATCTGCGGAATCTGCGGGAGAAAAGTGGGGGTGTTTTTTGTAATAATAATTTTAAAAACCATGAATCAGGTTGCAATAACAAATCAATTGGATGAACAAGAGGCGCGCTGGTTTGCGGTGTACACCAAGTTCAAGCGCGAGAAGCAAGTATTGCGCCAGCTCAAAGAGCGCGGCATTGAGGCGTATTTGCCATTGCAATCCTACACGCGGCGTTACACCCGAAAGATTAAACAAGTTGAAATTCCGCTCATCAGTTGCTATATTTTCACTAAAATTACCAAGCAAAACTATGTACCGGTATTAGAAACGCCCGATGTCGTCAATTTTGTAAAATTTGCTAAAAATCTAATTGCCATTCCCAACCAAGAGATGGACATCCTGCGGCGAGTCGTGGGCGAACAAGTAGAAATAGACGTACAACCCGGCACGTATCAAGTGGGCGATGAAGTAGAAATCATAGGCGGCAATTTGACGGGTCTGAAAGGTTATTTATTACATACGGAAAGTGAAAAGAATTTTATAATAGAATTAGAGAATTTGGGTTATTCATTGCGAATGTCGGTGAATCCGGCGATGCTACGGAAAAGGGGAGGATAGGAGGATGGGAGGATTCCGCCTTGTGGATAAGATGGGAGGATTTTATTATTGCGAATTTATCGCTTTGCATATAGGTATTTTTAACATTGATTTTTTTCTTTTTTTTCTGAAAAGACGTTGCGACTTTTCAACGGCGAAGCCGTGAGCAGAGTGGAAGAGGATGGGAGGATAAGAATATAGGAAAATGGCATATCAATTCTATTTTGAAACATTAAGGGTTTGGCAAGACTCAATGACGTTAGTCAAAAAAGTGTATAGTTTCACATCGCAATTTCCTAAACAAGAACAATTTGGGCTCACTAGTCAAATGCGGCGAGCGGCAGTTTCGATAGCGTCCAATCTCGCAGAAGGCAGCGTCCGCAAGTCATTTAAAGAGCAAGCTCAATTCACTGAAATCGCTTTTGGCAGTTTAATGGAAGTACACTGCCAACTTACAATTGCACAGCAGCTAAATTATTTACAGGAGGAAGATAAGATTAACTTGCACAACGAAATCAGCATAATCGCTCGTCAACTAAATGCCTTACGTGACACGCAAGAAAACCGAGCAGGAGAGCCTGAGGTGGCGTGCGAAACACTTCAAAGTCGCGTATCCTCCTATCCTCCTATCCTCCCATCCTCTTATTTTGTGCATGAATCTTCCATTGTAGAATTCGGCGCTACCATTGGCACCGACACCCAAATCTGGCACTTCTCGCATATCATGTCTGGCGCAGTCATTGGGGAAAATTGTAATATCGGACAAAATGTTTTTATAGCAAATGGAGTACTATTAGGTAATAATGTAAAAGTGCAAAATAATGTTTCTATCTATGAAGGAGTGATTTGTGAAGATGATGTATTTCTCGGGCCTTCTATGGTTTTTACCAATGTAATAAATCCGCGCAGCGCCGTGAATCGCAAAGCGGAGTACCTGAAAACCCATGTTGGTAAAGGGGCTACGATTGGTGCCAACTCCACAATTGTATGTGGAAATAACATTGGAAAATATGCTTTCATTGGTGCAGGAGCAGTGGTGACTAAAAATATTCCCGATTATGCAATGGTCGTTGGAAATCCTGCACGTCAAATAGGATGGATGAGCGAACATGGCGAAAAACTTGAATTTGATACTAATGGTGCAGCTCCTTGTAAAAAAAGTGGAGAATATTATAAGTTGAAAGGAGAAAAAGTTGAAAAAACAGTCATATCCTCCCATCTTCCTAACTTGTCCCGCAATGGCGGTATCCTCCCATCCTCCGCATGAAAAATTTTGCAATAATTGGCGTAGGCGGCTACATCGCACCTCGACATTTGAAAGCCATCAAAGTAACTGATAATCAACTCATTGCAGCTTTTGATAAAAATGATTCAGTTGGTGTAATGGATAATTATTTTCCGGATACCGATTTCTTTACAGAATATGAACGTTTTGACCGGCACATTGAAAAACGAAAACGAGAAGGCACAAAAATTGATTTTCTCACGGTTTGTTCTCCAAATTACCTGCACGATGCCCACATTCGCTTTGGCTTACGCTACGGTGCGGATGTTATTTGTGAAAAACCCTTAGTATTGAATCCCTGGAACGTAGCGGCACTGCGCGATATAATGCAAGAAACGGGCAAAACGATTTACACCATTTTACAATTGCGCTTACATCCGGTCATTATAGCTTTAAAAAAGCAGGTTGAAAAAGAGACAATTAATAAAATCCATGATGTCGAATTGACGTATATTACATCTCGTGGTAAATGGTATTATACAAGCTGGAAAGGCGATGTAAGTAAATCAGGCGGCATTGCGACCAATATTGGGATTCACTTTTTTGATATGTTGACTTGGATTTTTGGGGCGGTGCAAGAAAATGTCGTACACGTACACACGCATGACCGCGCGGCTGGTTTTTTACAATTAGAAAAAGCGCGTGTCAAATGGTTTTTGAGTATTAATGCAGACACGTTGCCCGTTGAAATAAAAAATAAAGGCATCAGAACCTTCCGTTCTATTACAATGGATGAAAAAGAAATTGAATTTAGTGAAGGTTTTACTGATTTGCACACCTTGAGTTATCAGGAAATTTTGGCTGGAAATGGCTTCGGATTAGAAGAATCGCTAAAGGCTATTGAAATTGTTCATCACATTCGAGAAGCGCAACCCATTGGTTTACAAGGAAGTTATCATTCGCTGGCAGCACTACCATTGAGTGACCATCCGTTCAACTCCAAAACATTAACACAAAAACATTACAACACCCTAACATAATTTTGAAAATTTTAGTAACCGGCACGGCAGGATTTATCGGCTTTCATGTAGCAAATCGCTTGATAGCGCGCGGAGACGACGTAGTCGGTTTAGATATTGTGAATAATTATTATGATATAAAATTGAAGTACGACCGATTGAGAATGGCAGGAATTTGCGAAGACGATACGCATTATAATGAATTGATTACGAGTGAAAAACATCCAAACTATCGCTTTATAAAACTCGAATTAGAAGATGAAGAAAATCTAAACACCCTGTTTGAGAATGAAAAATTTGATGCAGTTTGTAATCTCGCGGCACAAGCTGGTGTAAGATATAGCGTACAAAATCCACGTCCTTACATCAATAGTAATATCATTGGTTTTATAAATATTTTGGAAGCCTGTCGGCACAATCGAATAAAACATTTAGTGTATGCCAGCAGTTCCAGCGTGTATGGACTAAATGAAAAAATGCCATTTTCTACCTCCGATAATGTAGACCATCCCATTTCATTATATGCAGCCACTAAAAAAAGTAATGAATTGATGGCGCATACATATAGTCATTTATTTAATTTGCCCACTACGGGCTTGCGCTTCTTTACCGTTTACGGACCTTGGGAGCGACCCGATGATGCGCTTTTTTTATTTACAAAAGCAATTTTGGAAGACCGACCCATTCGAGTATTCAACCAAGGTAAAATGATGCGCGATTTTACTTACATTGATGATATTGTAGAAGGCGTGCTACGCGTTATTGATAACTCGCCGAGTGGGAATGCGGATTGGAATTCATTACAACCGAATCCTGCTACGTCAAAAGCACCCTATAAAATCTATAATATTGGCAATCAAAAGCCAGTGAAGCTCATGGATTTTATAGAAGCCATTGAGCAAAATTTGGGCAAAACGGCAAAAAAAGAATTTTTACCTATGCAGCCCGGCGACGTAGCGTCCACTGCCGCCGATGTGGCGGATTTGGCGAAAGATTTTGATTATAAACCGACAACGACTGTAAAAGATGGTATTAAATATTTTATTACTTGGTACAGGGGTTATTATGCTGAATAGGGTGTTATTGCGGAAGGAAATGAATTAGATACAAATAAACAAGCTATTAAACATTTTCATATTGCTAAAGGCTCGGCTGCGGAGTTAATTACATTATTAATTATTTCGTCTGAAATGGGCTATCTCAAACAGGAAATATCTTTCCCTTTTATTCAGCAAAGTGAAAATATTTGTAAAATGCTTCACAAACTCATTTAAGCCCGAAAACCCAAATATCTAACACCCAATACCCAAAATCCAATACCCACACCATGTTTTCGATTTTCAAAAAAAAACAATCCTTTATACCTGACTTTTCCCACTTGGTCGTTGATTTTCATTCACACCTCATTCCGGGCATTGACGATGGGGCGGATACGATGGAAACATCTTTACATTTGATACGCGGCTTACAAGCATTGGGTTATAAACAACTTTTTACTACACCTCATGTAATGTCCGATTTATATCCAAATACCAAGGCGGTGATTCTGGACGGATTACAGAACTTGCAAAAAGCAGTAAAAGAGGCTGGAATAGCAATAGAAATCGGCGCGGCGGCAGAATATTACATGGATGAACATTTTGATAATATTATAAAAAGTGATGAACTGTTGACTTTGCCGGGCAATCATGTGCTGGTAGAAATGTCATTTGTGACGGCGCCACCCAATTTATTTCATCATATTTTTAAATTACAAACAAAAGGTTACCATCCAATCTTAGCGCATCCAGAGCGGTATCTATTTTTGAAAAAGAATTTTGAGGAGTATAGTCGCCTGAAAGAATATGGATGTAAATTTCAACTAAACATACTCTCCCTGATCGGACATTATGGCAAGCCAGTGCAAGAAACGGCTTATAAGTTGTTGAAAAATAAAATGATTGATTATTTGTGTACCGATTTACACCATCAACGCCATATTGAGTTATTACACATTGCATTAAAAGATAAAAAAATACAGGAAATTTTGTCTACTTACGAGTTTGCTAATGCCCAACTTACGGACAATGAAACCTATAAGGTTTCTAAAATTTTATAGGTTTGTGGCAAAATCTATTTACACAATTTAATAAGCACCTCCATGCAATTATACCGCAGTCTGTTACCATATATTTCTTTATTACTTATTGCTACGCTGTTTCATAGCTGCACCACGCACAAGGAATTGGTCAATTTCAATGAAGGAGCGGAGTTTTCGGCGACCCCGGAAGTAATGGATTCGGTTCCTGCTTTAATTATTCAACCCGCCGATGCGCTTGCCATTCAAGTGGAAGTCGTCGTGCCGGAGCGCATTGTGCCAACGTTTAGTGCCAGTGCAGGCAATGAATCAACTATAGCAAATAGTTATGTAGTAAGCCCCGATGGTTACATTACATTTCCCACGCTTGGGGAGATAAAAGTAGCAGGACTGACGCTCCAAGAAGTAAAAAAAATAATGACAGCCGAACTAAAAAGTACGCTGCAAGACCCCGTAGTAAATGTACGCCTACTTAATTTCCGATTTACGGTGCTGGGAGAGGTTGGCAGACCCATGACTTTTGCTGTGTCGGAAGAAAAAATTACGATCATTGAAGCATTAGGAATGGCAGGGGATTTGACCAATTACGGCAACCGTTCCAATATTTTAATTGTACGCGAACAGGATGGTAAAAGGGAATACGGACGAGTTAATTTACGATCCCGACAATTATTTGATTCGCCTTATTATTACTTGCGCCAAAATGATAAAATCTATATAGAGCCTACGAAAGCGAAAACGTCCATTATATCCGATCAGACTACTAAAATTCTGTCGTGGACAGGTATCGGTTTTACAGCTATTAACTTGATTGCTATTTTTCTTGTGAGATAAGTACAGCAGAATATTAATTTTTTATGCTGCTTTTATTAAAGTAAAAAAAATAAGGCTCAATTACGGTTTCAAGTTGTTGTCGTAAATTTGGACTAAAGTCCAATATGTGGGTTGCTTTTAACCCCGCCATGAATGGCGGGGTAACTATAAAACGTTGACAATCAGTTGCCCCGCGCTTCAGCGCGGGGATAAAAACAGGGTAATAGTTTGGCTTTAGCCCAACATTAAAAAAGCAACTTGGAATCATAATAGAACAAAAATTAATTTACAACCTTCGGTTCAACCTGTACCACATAATAGAACACGGATTTGCATTCCGACAGTGGTCGGGACGACGGATTGGTACAGATTTTGGCTTATCAATTGCCCTAAACTATCCGTATGGATTGTTCCGATCCAAAAGGAGCGTGCTAAAAATCCGTTTTAATCTGTCGCATCCGTGCAAATCCGTGTTCTATCACGCCACACGAGTTCAACCGATTACAATAAATATCACATCAAAACAAATTTACCACATTGAACTCAAATACTCACGCTAACGGCGTACCAAGCGTACAAGACGCATTCGTAGAGTCCGGTAAAGCGATAGATATGCGGCTCTTGCTGTCAAAATATCTATTGCAATATTGGTATCTCTATGTCATTGGCTTGGCAATTGCACTTAGCATCGCATACATCCAACTGCGATATGCCACTTATCAATATCAAGTAAGAAACACGGTATTGATAAAAAATCCGGAGAGCGGCTCCGAGCGGCTATCGCCTGAAAATCTGTTGGGAGACCTGGGGCTGCCCGGAAATACCAACAATGTGCAGAATGAAATGCAGATATTGAAGTCGCGCACCTTGATGGAAGAAGTCGTCCGGCGGTTGAAAATAAATACCATCTACGAGATGGAGGGACGGTTCAAAGATAGCGAGCAATACTTAGGCAGCTTGATTTTGTTGGATACGTTTTCGTTGGCGGAGGATTTAGAATATGCAGTTTTAGAAATTCCAAAAATAAACGACACCCATAGCTTCGTCCTACAGCAAGGCACTAAAACGATGACGGTTGCATTTGGCGATACGGTACGTTTGGACAATGGAATGTTTGTATTTCGGAACAATTTTACAGAAGTGCCGCCCATTTTGAAATTGACGATCCGCATCGTACCTACTTTAGCGATTGCACAGGATTATTCTTATCGCTTGCAAATAAGAACCGCCGAGGAATCTTCCAGCGTATTAGAAATCTCCTTGAAAGACCCCGTGCCGCAGAAAGCTGCCGATATTGTAAATACGCTCATTACAGTTTATAATGAACAAGAGATTGAAGACCAAAATGAGGTAGCCAATAATAGTTATGCTTTTATCAATGAACGCTTGCAATTTCTCACCGCAGAACTCTCGGATTCAGAAGGCTCTATCGAATCATTCAAATCTAAAAACACGGTTTCGACGGATGTAACTGCCAATGTCGGGCTCTATTTGTCTGAATTTAATGAAAATGATAACAAGCTCGCCCAACTCGACTTGCAAGACGGCGTGATTCGGAGTATCGAATCGCAATTGACATCAGATAAAAATACGTATGATTTGTTGCCTATTAATTTTACAGTAGAAAATGCTAATTTAGTAGAGCAAACCAATCAATATAATAAAGGTATACAAGAGCGAAGAAGTTTGTTGAGTACCACGATTAAAGAAGGTCACCCGCTGATTAGACAAATAGATGATAAATTAGCAGATACTAAAGTAGTGATGCTCAGTACGATACGGAATCACAAAGCCAATATGCAAAAAAACGTCCAGGCGTTAAAGGTAAAAAATCAACAATTGCAAGGAAAACTGCGTACCATCCCAAGTATTGAGCGAGACCTGTTGGAAATCACCCGTCAGAAAGATATAAAAGAAAATCTATATTTATACCTCTTACAAAAGCGGGAAGAATCAGCGCTGACGATGGCGATGACCGTCTCTAATGCCCGCATGATTGATGCCGCACTGCCCGCCGGAGGACCCATAGAGCCGAAGCCGCGTATGATTTATACCATTGCCATGTTGTTGGGTTTAGGTCTACCTTTTGGAATGGTTTTATTAGCCAATTTTTTGAATGACAGCGTACAGTCGGCAGAGGATATCAAGCAGGCTACAGCGGCACCGATACTCGGCGGCATCAGTCATAGTACCACCAAAAAGAATATTGTCGTCAGTAAAACGAGTCGTTCTGCTATCGCCGAAATGTTCCGCATGATTCGTACTAATTTGCAGTTTTTGAATGCGGGACAAGCAAAACAAACCCTCTTGGTCACCTCCAGCACCAGCGGAGAAGGTAAAACCTTTATAACCGTCAACTTGGGCATGAGCATCGCGCTTTCCGGTAAAAAGACAGTGTTAGTCGGTTTTGATTTGCGCAAGCCAAAAATGATTCGGTATTTAGAAAAAGAGGGAATGTTACAAGGTATTAGTAGTTATTTAATAGGAGAAGTTGATATAGAAGAGATTGTGCTACCTTCCGACATTCATCCTGACTTATATTTTGTGCCAAGTGGACCGATTCCGCCCAATCCGGCAGAACTCATTTTACAAGACCGTACCAAGTTTTTGTTTGATTATTTACAAGCAAATTTTGATACGGTGCTGATAGATACGCCGCCGGTCGGGTTGGTGTCTGATGCGCTGTTGTTGAATCCTTACATTTCCGCCTCCATTTTTATCGTGCGATACGGGCAATCTAAAAAAGGAATGCTCAAACTTATTGATGACTTGTATCAGAATAAGAAATTAAAAAACTTGAGTATCATCTTTAATGGCATCAGATCCAAAGGCTCATATGGCGGGTATGGATATGGCTACGGCTATGGATATGGGTATTATGAAGAAGAGGCAAAAACGAAACGTAGCAGATTATTTTCTTGGAAGAAGTAGATTTTTATTCTATTACATTTTGCTGTTGCAAGTAATAAGCAAAGTCGAAATGCTACATAAAGCCTCAGAGGGCAAAAAGATATTACTCTCCTTATTTGGAATTATCTACTATTCAATGTCTAACTTCTGTTTAATAAAAAAATTATCTAAATTTTATTTTGATAAACGAATGCATGATGATTGCTACTCAATCTGATATAATAAGTTATGGAAGAGAAGCATTACGGATAGAAGCATCTGTTATTCAACAATTAGCAGAGGAACTAAATAGTGATTTTGAACAAGCAGTAAAGGCTATTTTATATACGAAAGGGCGTTTAATAGTATCTGGAATAGGAAAATCTGGGCTTATTGGCAGAAAGATGGCTGCTACATTTTCCAGTACAGGTACGCCCAGTTTCTTCTTACACCCAGGAGAGGCTTTCCATGGTGACTTAGGTATGGTTGGGCAAGAAGATATAGTGTTATTAATTTCTTACTCGGGAGAAACTCATGAAGTAATCAATTTACTTCCTTACTTTAAGGATAATGGCAATACAATTGTTGCGCTTACCGGTAATCCTATTTCTACCCTAGCAAAATATGCACAATTTCATTTAACTATCACCGTAAGTAAAGAAGCTTGCCCACTTGATTTAGCACCTACCTCTTCTACCACTGCTACGCTGGCTATGGGCGATGCTTTAGCCGTCGTATTGATGAAAATTAAAAATTTCAAACCGGAAAACTTTGCTCGCTTTCATCCTGGGGGCACCTTAGGGCGGCGTTTACTGACTAAGGTGCGTGATGTGATGTGTGTTTCTAATCTTCCATTAATACAGGACTGGGCACCTGTATCAGAAATTATACATACGATATCACTATGTAGGCTGGGCTTGGCAGTGGTAGTAAAAGAAAATCAACTTCAAGGAATCATTACAGACGGGGATATTCGAAGAGCTATGGATAATTATCAAGATACCTTTTTTTCGCTTACCGCCAAAGAATTGATGAACCCAGCACCAAAAACAATCGCTCCAGATGCAAAATTGACCGAGGCTGCCGAAATAATGCATCTTTATAAAATTAGCTCTTTATTGGTTTTGGAAAAGCAACAGATCATCGGAATTATTCAAGTTTACGACCTAAAAATAGGATGAAAATAGCTACAGAAACAGTTTATCGCCCGAGTACAGATCGTAAAGAAGTGCTACAAATTTTTGGTGATGTATACCAAAATCTGCCCCAATCCCTCAGTTTGGGCTACCGATTAGCCTTGCGAAATATCAAAGCTAAATACCGACAGTCGCTAATGGGTATTTTTTGGGCATTTCTGCCACCTTTGGCAACAGCGGGTATATGGATTTTTTTGAATTCTCAAGCGGTATTTAATTTTGAAAACGCATCTATTCCTTATCCCATTTTTGTCCTTAGCGGCACCTTACTTTGGCAGATGTTTGGGGAATCCATTACACTTTTATTAAATAATGTACAAGGTAATTATTCCTTATTATCAAAAATTAATTTTCCGCATGAGGCACTTATTTTTAGTGCAATGTGTGAGATTATATTTGCAGCTTTGATAAAAATTACGCTGCTGGCTATTGCTTTGGTTGCCTTTCAGGTAGAACCCTCCTGGCTGATATTTTTCTCTTTAGGAGGAATTTTAGCCTTAATAATATTGGGTATGGCGATTGGATTGCTGCTTTTACCTTTGGCTATGTTATACCAAGATATTAACTATGGCATACCGCTTTTGCTACAGTTTGGCTTGTATTTAACTCCGGTTATATATCCCAAACCTGATTATACTGGATTTGCGAATATTCTAAATTACAATCCGGTTACACCACTATTGACGAACACTCGGGACTGGTTATTTGGGCTAAATCCAAGTATGTATTACTTTTTATGGGTAGTAAGTATTGCTGCGGTGTTCTTCCTGATCGGTATTTTACTATTCAAGCTTAGTATGAAAGTGCTCATAGAACGCATCGGTTCTTAAAGAAATGTGCCAATTATGATTCAAGCTACAAATGAGGACATATTAGTAGACGTAAGAAATGTCTCCAAGCGGTTTTGTCGCAATTTAAGACGCTCGCTTTGGTATGGAGTGCAGGACCTCACTGCCAGTTTTTTGGGGTTACCACAAGACAAGACCCAACTCCGCCCGGAGGAGTTTTGGGCAGTAAACGACGTTTCGTTTCAGTTACGACGAGGCGAATGCCTCGGATTGATCGGGCATAATGGCGCCGGTAAAAGTACGCTGCTTAAAATGCTCAATGGACTCATCCGTCCTGACGAAGGAGAAATACGTATACGTGGGCGGGTAGGCGCCCTTATAGAATTGGGTGCAGGCTTTAACCCTATATTAAGTGGACGGGAAAATGTGTATATAAATGGACAAATATTGGGATTTAGCAAAAAAGAAATTGATGAAAAATTCGATGATATTATAGCATTTGCAGAGATAGAGGATTTTATAGATATGTCGGTACAAAATTATAGCTCCGGCATGAAAGTACGCTTGGGTTTTGCAGTCGCATCGCAGATGGAACCTGATGTACTCCTGATTGACGAAGTACTTGCAGTAGGAGATGTGAATTTTAGAAGTAAATGCTATCAAAGAATAGCTTCATTAAGGAAAAATGGTACTGGAATGATATTGGTATCGCATAATCCCCTCTCCATGTTATCAAGCACGAATAGGGCAATTTTATTGGACCATGGACGCCAACTGGAAAGCGGAGATACTTCAAATGTACTTGCTGCTTACGAAGAAAGAGCATTAACTGCCTATATGAGTAATAGTGCTGAAAAAAAGGATAGCGGCTTTAATGGACAAAGTGGGATATTATCCATTTTGGAAGTTTACATAGAAAATAATAATGGGGAGCAATGCATGATATTGAATACGGGGCAAGAAGCTAATATGAAAATTAAAGGAATGGCATACTCCAAATTAGAAAATGTCAATTTTAGAATTATCTTTAAAGATTTAGCCAAAGAAGAGGCTAACGTTTTAATTTTTGACACGGAAAAAGATTCCGAAACAATTTCCATAGAAAAAGGCAGCTTTGAAATTAATTTACACATTCCTTTTTTAGGGCTAAGTCAAGGACTCTATTTGATAAAAGTTTCTGCACAGCAAGAATACTTCTCTGTTCTATCCATTTATGACCGCCTTCGCGTAACCGTGAAAAATTCGGAAAATCAATATGTAGGGGCATTATTTTACTTGCCATATAAGTGGAATGTACGAATAATATCAAATGTCGAACTCCTATGATTATTTAAATCGAATTTGAAAATGTTGAAAACCGCAGAAAGCTACTTAATTTCAAACAGAATATATGGATTAGATATTATAAGGGCATTTGCCATACTATTTGTAATTATTGGCCATGGTAATTCCTTAATAAAACCCCTGATTCCATACAAACTTTCTTATCTTATCGTGTTTGACGGAGTTCTTATTTTTTTTGTCTTAAGTGGATTCTTAATTGGTGGGATTCTGATTAAGTTAATAGAAAAAAAAGGTATGACTCCAAATGTTTTGATGAGTTTTTGGTTAAGAAGATGGTTTCGCACTTTACCAAATTATTATTTAGTATTAGTAACAATAATACTTATTTCTGGAGTTAATCCTTTTGAATTTAAAAGATATTTTTTATTTATTCAGAACTTTGCTTCACCTCATCCTTCTTTTTTTCTAGAAGCCTGGAGCCTTTCTGTTGAGGAATGGTTCTATCTTTCAATGCCATTGACACTATTATTATTAATAATGGTTGTGCGATTGAAAAATCAAACTGCCATTTTTTTTATTGCTTTTTCGATTTGTTTAATAAGTATCCTATTGAGGTATTGGTTATTTAGGACACATGAGATAAATACGTGGTTCGAATGGGGGAAAATTTTTCGTACGCAAGTGATAACAAGGCTCGATAGCTTGATGTATGGAGTACTTGGAGCATATTTTAGCTATTACTATGAAAAAGAGTGGTTGAGCAAAAAAAAAATATTATTTGTAGTTGGATTAATAATATTAATATTTCATAAGGTCTCGATTGACCTGATAGACTCCGATTTGTATGGTAATGTACCGCAACTCTATCATTGTGTATTTTCATTTTCCTTAGGTTCAATAGGCGTATTACTACTATTACCCCTATTAAGTGATTTAAAAACAGGAGGCGGAAGATTATACCTTTTTTTTACTTTCATAAGCCTTATATCTTACTCTATGTACTTAGTACATCACACCATAATTATAGGATTTGCTATCCCAAGTTTGTTGAAATTTCTTCCAGTCATTCCAAATTATATGATTATTTTTATTAGCTACTTATTTTATTGGACTACTACAATTGGCATTGCTTTCCTATTGTATAAATATATTGAGTTACCCGTCATGAAGCTTAGAGACAAGTATTTCAGAAGTTAAAATACTATAATTTGGCAAAAAGTAACAGAACAAATTCATCAGATATCTTATTGTTTACTCAATTCTAATTGCCGCTTGAAACCCTAATTAACTTTAATAACTAGCTTATGAATAAAAATAGACTTATATCTTCAAGATTTAGAAAAAAGAACTCCAAAATAGTTGAATCCTCTTTTGATTCTATAAAAGCCAAGTATTCAATTGAATTACAAGAAAATATAAAACGGAATTATATTTTAGTTTCTGATCTATGTTTTTGCGGAAATCAAGACGACTACCTAATAGCGGAATATGACAGATACGGAATTCTTATTAATTCTGTATTATGCAGCAATTGTGGGACGGTTAGAATCAACCCTTATCTGAATCAAGACAGCGCCGGTCATTTTTATACCAATATTTACCAGGGTTTGTATGGGCGGTCTATTGATAAAGAGGCGTATTTTTTTAGGCAACAAAAATACGGGTACAAATACTATTCTATCGCATCGAAATACTTATCTGATAAAGATTGGGTCTTAGAAATTGGATGCGGAGCTGGTGGAGCACTCTCTGTTTTTCAAGATAAAGGGTTTCGGGTTGTAGGAGTGGATTATGACCAAGCCCTATTAGATTATGGAAAAGACAAAGGAGTAAGCAATTTATATTATGGCAGCTTAAATGAATTAAAAGAAAATTTGACTTTTAAAGCAAAGTTGATTTATTTGAATCATGTGTTTGAGCATTTAGTTGAACCTAGTAGAATGCTCGAAGATTGTAAAGATTTACTCGATGAAGATGGAATAATAATAATGGCTATGCCTGATTTACTGGGGATAAAATTAAATGATGCTTATGGGGGCGATCTACTCAATATGATTCACATAGCACATAAATATAACTATTCGTTTGACGGTATCGGGTATTTAGCAAATGCTAATAGGTATAAAGTAAAAAGATTATTTCCAGACCCTTCCATAAAAACCCACACTTCCAATGCTGGTGAAATGTGGGTTTTGCTAGAGAACGATCAATCTTCTTTGAGTAAAACGAAAATACCTAAAAAACAAGGAATTAAAGTATTAAATAAACTTATACTCTATGAGAGGAAATATCAATCAAGTGTTTTTTTTAAAAAAACTAATAAAAACCTCATTCAGATAGTAAGAAAAGCGAAAAGAAGAATCTCCCTTTATATAAGCAAAACTTATTCCTTTTTTAGATGAAGCAACTATACAAAATGGCATTCAAATTTCTTAAAAAGAAAAGAAAAATTGAAAAGAAATTCAAGGAAGAGCTTCCAATAGAGGGCTTTACCGAAAATAGAATTTCTATTCCTCTAGTTGAGGGTCTTTCCGATGAACAATTATTAAAATTAAATAACTTGCTCGACTGGAACGCCTTCGTAGCGGATTCAAAAGGAAGACGTTTTGGCAACAGGGCTTGGAAAGGCAAGCGAGAAACGCCGCAGGCAATTCCTGATTACAGGCATGAAATATTAAGAGATAAGATTGCATTGAAGGACAAGCACATTTTGGAAATAGGCTGTTTTGAGGGTATCCATACGGTGAGCCTATGTAAATTAGCGAAAAAAGTGACTGCAATTGATTCTAGAGTGGATAATGTGGTAAAAACGATGGTGCGGTGTGGTTTCTTTGACTGTCATCCTACCGTGTTTGTTAGCAATGTAGAAGATTGGGAGCAGCAATTGCCTCTGTTAAAGGCTGATTTGTGTCATCATTTTGGGGTGCTTTATCACTTAAAGGAACCGGTGAAACATATCAAAGAACTCGCAACAATTATTGAGGAAGGAATATATCTTGATACGCATATTGCTAGAGAAAATGATATTACAGAGCAACATTTATTTGAAAATCATAACTACGCTTATTGGAAATATCAGGAAGGGGAATCCCCATTCGCAGGAATGTACGATCATGCAAAGTGGCTGACGCTGGAGAGTTTAAAAGCTGCTTTTAAAAACTATGGGTTCTCTGATTTTCAGTTATTAGAAAGAAGAGAAGAAAGAAATGGAAGTAGAATTTTAGCCCTCATATTACGATAGAGCATACTTACTTTACTTTTTTGCAACGCTCTAATTCTAATATACAGCTATGCAAAATTTTTTTGATTGGATTCAGGCAGATAAAACAGATAACGCCAAGCCTTGGTTAGTTTTAGGAAAAGGTCCTTCTTTTTCCAAAGTCAACCAATATGATCTCTCCAATTTTAATACCATTGCACTTAATCATGTTGTTCGGGAGGTAAAAGTTGATATAGCACATATTATTGATTTTAATGTATTTGACGATTGCTGGGAAAGTATTCAGGAGAATTCTAAGTTTCTGCTGCTTCCCTGGGTTCCTCACTTGAATAATGAACCGAGTGATAAAACCTTGGAAATCTTAATAACGGAAAATAATAAACTTGCAGCTTTAAAGGAAGAAGGAAGACTGTTATGGTATAATTTATCTACAGCAGCGCAGTTCAATCGAGAAGTTCGCGGAGATTATCCTATTGTTCCAGTTACTTTTTATAGTGCCGAAGCGGTTATCCGGCTGCTCGCTATGACAGAAGTGAAGTGTATTCGCTCCTTGGGGGTTGACGGTGGTAACACTTACAGTGTTCGGTTTGATGATTTAAAAGATAAAACTTTACTCAACAATGGACATCATTCATTTGACATTCAATTCAAAAATATCATGGAAACAGTAGATCAATACCAAGTTGACTTCAAACCTTTAGATGTTGAAACCCCTATAAAAATTTATGTAGGAAGTATGCCAGAACAAATGTTATCTGTAAAAGTGCTGGAATATTCCGTCAAAAAGTATTGTCCGGTAGAAGTAGAAGTTATACCTCTATTTGCCAATAACATTAAAATCCCTTTTCCAAAAGATAAGAAAAATCAACCTCGAACGCCTTTTTCATTTCAAAGATTTTTAATTCCTCAGTTGAATGGATTTAAAGGAAAAGCGATTTACGTGGATTCTGATATGCAGGTATTTTCAAACATAGTTCAATTATGGAATGTACCTTTTAATGGCGCAGGTTTACTTGCTGCTTACGAAGTCTCAGACACCGGAAGAAAGCCACAGTTTAGTGTAATGCTTTTAGATTGTAAGGCACTCCATTGGAAAATAGAAGATATTGTAAAAAAGCTAGATGATGGAGAACTGAACTATGAAACTTTAATGTACGAAATGAAAGTAGCAAAGGAGATAGCTGCAGTGATTCCCGGAGAATGGAATTCGTTAGAATATTATAATGAAAAAGAGACATGCCTGCTACACTATACCGATATGCACCGTCAACCCTGGCTTTTTAAAAATAATGAAAATGGATACTTGTGGGTAAAAGCCTTGCATGAAGCCATACAGAAAGGTTTTATAAGTCTTGATGATGTAAAAAGCGAAATGAAGAAGGGTAATATTAGACCATCTTTACTTTGGCAATTAGCGAATACCAAATTTAACTGTGTAGGATTACCAAAAGTTACCGATAAAATGGATCGCTTTTTTGTGCCACCTCACTTACGGAATCAAAAAACGAAGAGGCTTACTTTGACTCTCAATAATATAATGAGTTCCTTTTTATCCATTTATTACAAAGATTAAAAGAAGTTTGAATTTGCCAACTGTTAGTATTATTGTTCCGAATTATAATCACGCCCCCTTCTTGGCTCAACGCTTGGATAGTATTTTTAATCAAACCTATCAAGATTTTGAAGTCGTTTTATTAGACGATGCTTCTTCAGATAATAGCGTAGAAATACTTAATTTATATGCTGAAAAATATAAGGAGAAGATTTCTCATTTTATTGTAAATCAAAACAACAGTGGAAGCCCCTTTAAGCAGTGGAAAAAAGGAATTGAGCTGGCAAAGGGAGAGTATATTTGGATAGCAGAGAGTGACGACTGGGCAGAACCGGAACTTCTTCAAACACTGCTAAATTATCTGACAAAACATAAGAATGTAGGACTCGCTTACTGCCAAAGTTTTGAAGTAGATGTGCATTCTAATCGGATAAGAGATTTTCATTTCTGGACGGATGATTTAGACCCGACTTTGTGGAGAAAAAATTTTGTCTTACCTGGCAGTACTTTTTTAAATTACTTGGTGAAAAAAAATGTAATTCCAAACGCCAGTGCCGTTTTATTTCGAAAAGCATTGTACAAGGATGTGGGAAAGGTGCAGACAAATTTTAGACTAGTCGGAGACTGGGATTTATGGGTAAGACTTTTAGCAAAAGCGAGTATTGGTTATTCTCCTCTATGCTTAAACCATTTTAGAGCATCCAGTAGTACAACTCGGTATATAGTGCGAAAGGATAAAAAAGAACTTCGTATTCTTGAAGAGCTAAAGATGCTCAAAGGATTGGCTCACTTGAATTGTGTCGAGGGAGAATTGATAAATATACAACAACAATATTTATTAAACGAATGGAAAAAATTGTATATATCGGATTTTCAGCCTGTCCTTATATTCAAAAATTTTGATTTTTTCAAATTTAACCTATTTTATAATTACAGGTGGAAAGAAGTAATGAAGCTCTCTAAAGCCATCTTTTCTTACTTAAAGTTAAAGTCGTACAAAGCAGAATAATGAAGCTGGTCATCATTTCAGCCATGAGCGGTTTCCCCTGGGGAGGGAGTGAGGAGCTGTGGTTTCGTACTGCGTTATATGCGGCTGGCAAAGGAGACCAAGTAGAGGTGTGGCATTATGATTGGAAAGAGCATACTTCTGATAAGATACAGGTCCTTTTAAATAAAGGTATAAATGTAAATTTGGTTGATTTACAGGATCGGCACAAATCTGTAAGTTTACTAAAAAGAATATTTCAAAAATTAAAATTATACAAAGAAAAAGAATTAAACCCTTATGAACGCGTTTGGGAAATTAAACCAGATGTAGTGCTGATAAGTCAGGGAGATACGTTTGGATTATTGGAAAATAGAGCACTACTACATTTAGTAGACAGCCTACACACTAAATGTTATATTTTAAATCAATATAATTTTGAACACTTAATTTTAAATTCATTTCAAATACAAACAGCGAGCGAAATTTTTAATAAAGTAAGAAAAATCTTATTTGTTTCTCATAGAAATTTAGAAGCTGCGCAACATCAAATTGCCTTGACCATTGAAAGAAGCACAGTAGTGCAAAATCCTGTAAATCTTACATCTAAGCATATTTTAGCTTTTCCAAAAAAACAGACCATCCACTTTGCATCAGTAGCGCGACTTGATTGTAAATTCAAAGGACAAGACTTATTGCTTGCCGCTTTCAGCAATCCTTTTTGGAGAGATAAAGATTGGACATTAAACCTCTACGGATTAGGACCCGATTTAAGCTATTTACAACAATTAGCACATTATTATTTACTGGGAGAGCGGGTTTGTTTTAAAGGACACGTACAAGATATCACTTCTGTTTGGCAAGAAAATCATATTCAGGTATTATGTTCCTTTGGGGAAGGTACTCCGCTTTCTTTGATGGAAGCTTTTTTTTGCGGCAGACCGGTTATCGCCACTGATGTGGGAGGCAATGCAAAGTATGTAATAGAAGAGAAAACAGGTTTTGTAATAGATGCACCTACTATTAAACTAATTTCAGTTGCTTTAATAAAAGCATATAATAATTTTTCTTCTTGGGAAGAAATGGGGATTAACGCGCACAAATTGGCATCTCATGAATTCAGCATAGAAGCTGAACAACAGCTTTATGACTTGATAACCAAGGTGTAATGAGACCCTGCAAAACTCATCTATCCAACCCTGATGCAATTACCAACGAAACAATTTAAAGGTGTTTCCGTCGTCGTATGCTGTTATAATAGCACTACTCGCCTTCCTGATACCTTGCGACACATCGCCAACCAGCAAATTACTCAGCCTATCTTTTGGGAATTAATTGTAGTGAATAATAATTCAACAGATAACACAACGATAGTTGCATATAAAGAGTGGGCACAATATGAGGCTTCTATTCCTTTCAAAATTGTAGATGAGCTTATCCCTGGATTAAGTGCTGCCAGAGAGAAAGGTATAAGCGAAGCACAATTTGAGTATGTTTTGCTTTGTGATGATGATAATTGGCTGGCTCCTACTTTTGTACAAACCGCGTATGAAATAATGGAAAGTAATAGTCAGATAGGTGTATTAGGAGGAAGAGGAGAGGCAGTAAGTGAAATCGCTTTTCCATACTGGTTCTCCACTTATCAGGGCAGTTATGCGGTAGGTGTTCAAGCATTACATTCTGGAGATCTTTCTAATCATGGGCATGTATGGGGGGCAGGAATGATATTTAGAAAATCGGTTTATCAAAAGCTAAGGCAAGCAGGATTTACACACCTTCTTTCCGATAGGAAAGGAAAAAACTTAACTTCCGGCGGAGATTCCGAAATATGCCAATGGTTTTTGCTCGCGAATTACACCCTATGGTATGATGATAGACTTGAGTTCAAACACTTTATACCCAAAGAGCGATTAACAAAAGAATATTGTGAAAAGCTAATTGCAGGACTTGGTTCATCCAGCGCTGTACTTTCTACTTATCACTCCATCATACAAATTCAGCAATATCCTGTGCATCCATTAAAAAAAATACTTCGGTTCTCTCAAGCTTTGATTAGGTACATTTTAGGAATGATTTTGAGCAATCAAAAACAAAAAGAAAGAGCATTATTAAATTTAGAAATTCATAACTTAATCCCATCCATTATTTTCAGTCACGATGCCTATCATATTAAAAAGGCGATAAGCGATTTTTTTAAAATGCACACCGATAATCAATTCGAAAGCGATTTTTAGAATAAATAAGTTTTAAATTTCTTTAACTAAAAATTAGTCTTTATTAAAAACCTTTGCTGGATTAGCTCCACATAATGTGAATTGGCTATAAATATGAGTGCACGAGTAGATTATCCCAAGATATCAATCATTACGCCTAATTACAACCAAGTTGAATTTATAGAAGAAACCATTCTATCCGTTATAACACAAAATTATCTTAATCTTGAATATATCATTATTGATGGAGGAAGTACCGATGGTTCCGTAGAAATAATAAAAAAATATGAAAAGCAGCTCTCCTATTGGGTAAGTGAACCAGACGCTGGACTTTACTTTGCAATTCAAAAAGGGTTTGACAGAGCTACCGGTGAAATATTTGGCTGGATTAATTCAGACGATAAGCTGCATCCTAACAGCCTTTTTGTAATAGCCGAAATATTTAATTCTTTTCAGGAAGTAAATTGGTTAACCGGGTGCGCATCTGGATTTGATAAACGAGGAAGTACAATTGCTGTAAATAGTGCCAAACAGTGGTCAAAATATCATTATTATTTAAATGAATATAAATGGATACAACAAGAATCTACATTTTGGAGAAAATCGTTATGGGAAAAAGCGGGTGCAACTTTAAACTTACAAATCAAATATGCAGCTGATTTTGAATTATGGTTAAGATTCTTTAGATATGAAAAGCTATTCACAGTGCAGACTATTTTAGGAGGATTCAGACTGCATTCAGCTAACCAATTATCTTTTTTACATCAAGAAAAATATCTAAAAGAGGTTGAAAATTTAATAAATAATGAGGTTGAAAATCTACCTGTTACAGTAAGACGAAAACTGATTTTTTATAAGACAAGTGCACATACTATACATGCCTTAAATAATCTAAAAATATTCAATGTATCTGCCTTGCGCTACCGGTTAGAAAAGAAAATCTATGACCTGCCTAATATTATTTTTTTTGATCACACCACTCAAAGCTTTCAATTGCCTAGGCAATAAATTTAAATTCTATGATATTCAAGCAACAATTGATTAATGTACTTAACAAACTACCTTATATTAGAGGTTTACATCAAGAAAATTTAAATTTTAGAAAAAATTCTCTCTTCCGTGCAGGACATTATTACTCTACAATAATATCAGTAGATGAAATAAAAGAGAGAGAGGATGAAATTTGGAGTAAAGAACTAATTGACGGCGTAATAGGTATTAATTTACAAACGGAGGATCAGCTAAAACTAGTTGGGGACCTCAATCAATATTATGCCGAGATGCCTTTTAAAGAGGAGAAACAAAGTAATTTGAGATATTTCTTTGAAAATGGATTTTATCTGTATACAGATGGAATTACTTTATATTCAATGATAAGACACCTCCAACCTAAAAATATTATTGAAGTTGGTTCAGGATTTTCTTCTGCTTTAATGTTGGACACTAATGAGTTGTTTTTTAATAATCAAATAGAACTTACGTTTATAGAACCCTATCCAGAAAGGTTGTATTCACTTATGAATGACGGGGATAAAAAAACAGTAAAAGTTATAGAAGATAAGGTGCAATTTGTTGAATTAGAATATTTTGACAAGCTAACTGCTGGAGACATTTTATTTATAGACAGCACCCATGTTGTGAAAACAGGAAGTGATGTAAATTACATATTATTTGAAATATTGCCGAGATTGAAGAGCGGAGTATTTATACATTTCCATGACGTCTTCTATCCTTTTGAATACCCTAGGGAGTGGGTTTTTAAAGGGTGGAACTGGAATGAAGATTATTTTTTAAGAGCATTTTTAATGTATAATAATGGATTTGAAATAAAACTATTTTCAGAATACTTACATAAACACCACGGAGAAATTTTTGAAAAAATGCCTTTATGTTACAAAAACCATGGTGGTAATTTATGGATAGAAAAAAAATAAGTATTTATAGCCTTAAATTGTTTAACAGCCAGAAATCCAGCAGAGCTTGTTAAGAGAGGTAGACTGGATATAAAGTGATTGACTTTTTATAATTTACTACTTATGCCCATATTATCCATCATTTCTATTAATTTAAACAATGCTGAGGGGCTTAAAGCAACTATTGAGAGTGTTATCAATCAGGATTTTAC